>JABLTL010024651.1_pt1 | contig 17826 bp, 9 predicted proteins | sample 7160151 | NCBI WGS metagenome assembly JABLTL01 (sample SAMN14651223, study PRJNA627086) | human gut metagenome | isolation source: feces | host: Homo sapiens
ACCGCCTCCTGGCCATCCGCCGTGGCGAGGCCGAGGGCGTGCTGCGCGTCAGCATCACCGTCGACGACGAGAATTGCACCGACCGCCTGCGCCGGCAGTACGTGCGTGGCTATGGCGCTTGCCAAACATTGGTTGGCGAGGCCGTCGACGACGCCTACAAACGGCTCGTACAACCGTCGATCGAGAACGAGTTTGCGGCGCTCAGCAAGGAGAAGGCCGACGACGAGGCCATCCATGTTTTCAAGGAGAACCTTCGACAGTTGCTGCTGGCCGCTCCCCTCGGACAGAAGCGCGTGATGGGTGTCGACCCAGGCATCCGCACAGGATGTAAGGTGGTGGTGCTCGACGCGCAGGGCAACCTGTTGTACCACGACGTGGTGTTCGCCGTAAGAAGCGACCATCCCGGCCGAGCCGAGCAGCGCGCCGCCGACCCCTTGAGGCGTTTTGCCGACATAGCCCAGCGCTTCCAAGTGGAGGCCATAGCATGCGGAAACGGAACAGGGTCGCGCGAAACGGCCGATATCCTGAGGCAGCTCCCCAACTTGCCCCTCTACGTGGTGAGCGAGGATGGGGCCAGCGTCTACTCTGCCTCTGAGGTGGCCCGCGAGGAGTTTCCCAACGAGGATGTCACCGTGAGAGGGGCCGTCAGCATCGGCAGACGACTCATGGATCCACTGGCCGAACTGGTAAAGATCGACCCCAAGAGCATTGGCGTGGGACAATACCAGCACGATGTGGACCAAGCCAAACTGAAGCACAGTCTTGACCAGACCGTAGAGCTCTGCGTAAACACCGTCGGTGTGGATGTAAACACGGCCAGCAAGAACCTGCTCACCTACGTGAGCGGACTGGGGCCGGCCTTGGCTCAGAACATCGTGGATTATCGGCGCGAGCATGGCGCGTTCACCTCGCGCGCACAGCTCCTGAAGGTTTCGCGCCTCGGTGCGGCGGCTTACCAGCAGTGTGCGGGGTTCCTCCGCATCCCCGGAGCCAAGAACCCGCTCGACGCCAGTGGCGTTCATCCCGAACGATACGGCATCGTTCAGCAAATGGCCAACGACTGCGGATGCAAGGTGGCCGACCTGATGAGCGACCCGGAGCAGCGCAAGAAGATACGCATTGCCAACTATGTGAAGGGCGATGTGGGACTTCCCACGCTGAAAGACATCATGAGCGAGTTGGAGAAACCGGGGCGCGACCCACGCGGAAAAGCCGAGACCTTCGAGTTCGACGCACGCGTGAAGACGCCCGAAGACCTCGTTACGGGCATGGAACTGCCGGGCATCGTAACCAACATCACCAACTTTGGGGCCTTCGTCGACATCGGCGTGCACCAAGATGGCTTGGTACACATATCACAATTGGCCAACACTTACGTGAAAGACCCCAACGATGTGGTGAAGCTTCACCAACATGTCATGGTGCGCGTGCTTGAGGTGGACCTGCGACGCCACCGCATATCGCTGACCATGCGCAAATAAGCGAAGCCGTCTGAGAACTGATATCCCAACAACTAACAACAAAAATCGAATATAATCATGAAACGAAACGTTATCCTGATTGCCATCGCTTCGATGCTGACGCTTAGCCTGAGCGCCCAGCAGGCACGGCACGACATTCGCCAGCATGTGGAATTGGCTGGCAGCAACTATGTGGCCTACCCTGGTCCAAAGAAAGCGCTCACAGCCGCCCCCAAGGGCTATGAGGCTTACTACATCAGCCATTACGGTCGCCACGGCTCACGTTACCTCATCGGAACCAACGACTACGACAAGCCTTACAACATGCTGCTGAAGGCCGACTCGTTGGGTAAACTAACCGCCAAGGGCAAGGACGTGCTGGCCAAGGTGAAACTGATTCGCGAGGAGGCCCAGTTGCGCGACGGCGAGCTGACGCTCCTCGGCGCCCAGCAACACCGCGGAATAGCCAAGCGCATGTATGAGCGCTTCCCCGAGGTGTTCAAGGGAAAGACGGCCATCGACGCCCGATCGACCATCGTGATACGCTGCATCCTCTCAATGGAGAACGAGTTGCAGCAGTTGGCAAGCATGAACCCACAACTGGAAATTGCCCACGACGCCAGTGTGCACGACATGTGGTATCTCAACGACAGCCACAGTCCGTACAACCGTTTGCGCGACACCAAGGAGGCCTCGAAGGCCAACAGCGAGTTTAGCAAGCGCCACGACAACTGGGACCATCTCATGACGGTGCTCTTTTCCGACCCCGAGTATGTGAAGACCATCAACGCTGGCAGCTTGGCGCGCCACCTTTTCAAGTTGACAAGCAACGTGCAGAGCACCGAGCTCCGCCACCAACTGAGCCTCTGGGACATCTTCACCGAGGACGAGATTTACGACTTCTGGCAGAAGGAGAACGCCACATGGTATTCTTACTACGGCCCGAACAAGAACAATAACGGCGCGGGAATGTACACGCAGGCCAACCTGTTGCGCAACATTCTCACCACGGCCGACACCTGCATCACCAAAAGCCATCCCGGCGCCACGCTGCGCTTCGGCCACGAGGTGTGCGTCATGCCACTGGTGTGCCTGCTCAACCTCAACCACTATGGCGACCCTGTGGACAATCTGGAGGACCTCGACGACCGCGGATGGAACAACTATCAGATCTTTCCCATGGCCTGCAACGTGCAGTTTATCTTCTATAAGCCAAAGAAGCAGGCACCCAACGCCGACAACGTGTTGGTGAAGGTGCTGCTCAATGAGGACGAGGCCACGTTGCCCGTTGGCACAGACCAGGCTCCCTATTACCACTGGAAGGATGTGCGCAGCTATTACATGAAGCAACTCGACGACTACCAGGCGCGCTACGTCAAGTAAGCGACAAGCGTCCCTGTAGATCATAAGACAAGAAGGGCAAGCATACCTCAGCGATCGGCCGAGGCGTGCTTGCCCTTCTTGCGTTAGAGAGAGAGGAAGGCTCAGGTTCCTGGTGAACCAGCGTCTTTGCCCCATCTCTCCCACCTGTTGTCCTTCTCATAAGAGCACTTGCGGGCTTTTCCATTTTCCTCCAACCTTCTTGAGGAGTTTTTTGTGATAGGCTCTCATCTATTTATTCCTGCCAAGCGGCTTTCTTCACGCCCTCATTTTCAAGCAGATGCTTGATAACCGCAATAGGCGTCCAAACAAAGATGTCCTCAAAGGTGGCCCGTTGGCATTTGACCCAACGGAATAATCTTGCAACCTTTGCATCCGTCGCACGGCGGTCTCGAGAACCCAAAGATACCACGCCGTCAATGGGCGACGGCGATCTTTGACTTATTTACATTTATCACAAATAGGCCATTCGGTTATCGTATGGTGTCAGTCTTTGTGTTCGGAAAGCTGCGAGGCGCTGATCACCAGGCTGATGTCTTCCCATGTGATGTCAGCCCGGCAGGCGTTCTTGATGTCGGTGCGTGTGGCCTCTGGGCCGAGCTGGGCCATGGCGTGGCGCACGGCCTTGATCTTCGAGGGACTGATGAGCGCTTCGAGGCGTATCTTGCCTTCTCTCACAAAGTGGAACAGGTGGCCTGTGATGGTGCTCACGGCCAGTCCGCGGGCGGTGGCGATGTCTTGGATGCTCATACCCTTGCAGTAAAGGGCGTAGGTGTCTTGGAAGGTCTGTCCCTTCTGTCGCTTGGGCTTATCGGCAGGTTTGGGTGCCGCTTTGGGCTTATCGGCCTTCGGTTCGCTGCCCAGACCGTCGGGGAAATCGTCGGTCTTGCGCTTGCGTATGCGCCGTTTCCGATTGCCGTCGGGCATCACAAGGTCCATGGCGTCGAGCATGGCCTCCTGCTTGGCCTGCATGTATCCCGACACGGTGAAGGTCTCGTCGGCCATGGCTTCCAACAGTTTCGTCTTGGCAAAATACTGCACCATCAGTTCCTTGTAACGATCATCCATCAGTTCCAGCGCCTTTTTGTTTTGGCTCTTCGCCTCCTTGGTCTTCTCCAACAAGCCGGGAATCAGGTCCTTGAGCTTCTCCAGAAAATAGAGTTCGCTATGCTGCACACGTTCGAGAAACACGTCCTTGTGGAGCTCAGGCTGGGCCATGCCCCGCATGAGACCCATCCATTTGTAGGCCACATCTATGACCTGCGCCTTCATCGCCTCAATGACGGTCTTGTGACAAGCCGTCAGCTCCGGATAGCCACGGAAAAACTCCACCAACGTGCGGTTCACCAGTTGCTCTGCATCCCACAAGGCCGTGAAATTGAACATATCGAGCAGTTGGTAGCGATAATACTCCTCCTTCAGGTTGGGCAGTGCCGCCACGCTCTGCTCCGTGGCCTGTTGCTGGTTAGCAATGTAGGCGGCCACGCGCGTGTCGTTGATGATGTTGTGCGGATTGATGGGCGAAGCCAGCACCAGTCCTTCCAGGCTCTTGCATCGGCTCAGCGCCACATAGACCTGTCCGGGTGCGAACGATTGGGCCGCGTCGATGATGGCGCGGTCGAAGGTCAGGCCTTGGCTCTTGTGGATGGTGATGGCCCATGCCAACCGCAGCGGATATTGCTTGAAGGTGCCGAGCACCTCCGAGTCGATAGTCTTGGTCTGGTCGTTGATGACATAGCGCGTGTTCTCCCACACGTCGCGCTCCACCTTGATGGCGCTGTCGTCGCCCGGACATTTCACCTCTATGCTCTCGTCGTCGACACTGACCACATGACCGATGCGACCGTTGTAATAGCGATGTGCGCCCGAGGCGTCGTTCTTCACAAACATCACTTGCGCACCCACCTTCAACACCAGTTGGGCCTCCACGGGATAGTTGTTCTCGGGAAACTCGCCGCCCACCTCCGCATCGAACGCAAAGCGCTGTCCCTTCAACTTGAGAAGCGCCGTCTCATTGTAGTTGTCGGCCAATCGATTGTGGGTGGTGAGACGGATGTATCCGTCCTCGGCCTTGGGCAGGAACGCAGGCTTGTAGCGCGTGTTCAGCGTGGCGATGTCGTCGGGCGTGGGATGGCCGTCGCGTATGTGGTTGAGGATGGAGATGAAGGTATCGTCTTGCTGGCGGAACACATGCGTCAGTTGGATAGTGACGTAGCTAATTTGTTGCAACGCCTTCGAGCCAAAGAAATAAGGTGTGTCGTAGTAGTTGTCGAGAAGCGCCTCTTCCTGCGGTTTCACCACAGGGGTGAGCTGTTGCAGGTCGCCAATCATGAGCAGTTGCACACCGCCAAAGGGCTGCGTGCTGTCGCGGTAACGGCGCAACACGAAATCGATGGCGTCGAGCAGGTCGGCGCGAACCATCGATATCTCGTCGATGACGAGCATGTCGAGGGTGCGTATGATGCGCCGTTTCTCCTTACGGAAATCGTATCGGTCGCGTATGGTTGTGCCCGGTATGTAGGGCGAGAGGGGCAGTTGGAAGAACGAATGGATGGTCATTCCATTGGCGTTGACAGCCGCCACACCCGTCGGCGCCACCACAATCATGCGCTTCGAGGAATGTTCTTTCACGGCCTTCAGGAACGTGGTCTTACCCGTTCCGGCCTTTCCCGTAAGGAAAATGCTGGTTCCCGTGTGCTCCACGAAGTCCCAAGCCAATCGTAATTCGTTATTTTGTTGCATAGCGCAAATATACGATAAATATTTGTATAAAGCCGATGAACCCATGAATAAAATTCCTATTTTTGCAACATGGAATTACGCAAGGCCCTTCAACTCAATCCGATGCTCCGCTGGGTCGGGGCGCTCATCGCTGGCATTGTTGCCGCCGATGGGTTGGCCAACTGTGTGTCGGCCAACTGTTGGCAATGGCTTTTGGCGGGAACGGTGGGGTTGTTGCTAGCCACCTACATGTTGCACGAAGAGCGGCGGGTGTGGCCCCAATGCCTGCTGCTGGTGGCAGCCACATTTCTGTTGGGCGCCACGCTACATGGACGCGCCCAAGAGCGGCTCAGCGTAATGGTTCCCAACGAGGCTGTGGAGTATGAGGCCGTGGTGTCGAGCGAGCCACAAGCCAAGGGCAAGACGGCGCGCATGGATCTGCTCGTCACCCGTGTGGGCGATCGCCCTCTGCCACGCCCCGTCAGCGTCAGGGCCTCACTCTTGCGCGACACGGCGACCGCACGTTGGCAATCGCTGCATGTGGGCTGTGGAATACGTGCCTACGCCCGGTTTGAACGCTTGCGACCGATGGGCCATCGAAGTCGTTTCGATTATATCAGATGGGCGCAAGTGCATGGTTATCAGGCCCAAACCTTTATTTATTATAGCCACTGGGAGCCCGCCGTGGTCAGTATTCGCACGCTCAGCATCATGCAACGCGCCCGTCTGAAACTGCTGGGCTTTCGCCAAAACCTGTTGCGGCGGTTCCACGCCCTTGGGCTCGACGACCAGCAATATGCCGTGGTGGCGGCCATGGCCTTGGGCGACAAGAGTGGCCTGAGCCAAGCCACCAAGGACAGTTATGCCATCAGCGGTGCCAGTCATGTGTTGGCTTTGTCGGGCCTTCACCTCGGCATTGTCTACGGCTTGCTGACATGGGTGTTCGGCATGCGGCGGCGATGGCTGTGGGTGGGACAGGGCCTGGCGCTCACCGCCGTGTGGAGCTATGTCATGTTGGTGGGCTTTCCCACCAGTGTGGTGCGGTCTGCCACGATGTTCACGGTCTGCTCCGTCTGCCTGTTGCTGCGCCGCAGGCGCATCTCCATCAACACACTCGCCTTGGCTGCCCTACTGATGCTCATGGCCAATCCGCTGAACCTGTGGGACGTGGGCTTTCAACTTTCGTTCTTGGCCGTGCTGGGCATTTTGGTCTACCAACGCGCCTTCTATCGGCTATGGCACCCCTCATCGCGACTGTTGCAGTGGGCGTGGGGAACGACAACCTTGTCGCTGGCTGCCCAACTCACCACAGCGCCATTGGTAGCCTACTATTTCGGTAGGTTCTCGTGTTATTTTCTTCTCACCAATTTACTGGTCGTGCTGGCCGCCTTCTTTATTCTTTACACTACCCTGGCGCTGCTGCTCACCCTGCCGTTTGCCGTTGTCGCACAAGGTGTGGCGTGGGTTTTGGCCATGGAGGTAGGCGCGCTCAACCAGGTGCTGACCACCATGTCAACTTGGCCGGGCGCCAGTGTGGAAGGCATCAACCTCACGCTGTGGCAAGTGGTGGCGCTCTACGTCATGCTGTTGTCGATTACCGTCGTGGTGAGCTATGCGTGGCGACTGCGACCCTTGCAAGTGCTCGACGCATTCAACCCCGACGAGGATCCTGCCGGCCTGTCCGACGCATCATGGGATAGCTTGATAGACAACGACCCGGGTGCGCTCTACGATGATAGGCCGTAGGCAGAAAAGGGCCGTCGGAGCCAAACAGAGGCCTCATCACTAAGCATTTCATAAAACTTTTTCTGCGCAACGTCGATTTTTCTTTTATTTTAACGCCTACAGTCTCCATTTATCAACGGGAATTCAGTACCTTTGCAAAATATATATCAATTTCATTATTAGAAGAAAATGGCAGAGGACAACTTTAAGAAGATTGTAAGTCATTGTAAGGAATACGGATTCGTATTCCCGAGTTCAGACATTTATCCCGATGGACTGGCAGCCGTGTACGACTACGGACCCAACGGTGTAGAACTGAAAAACAACATCAAGAAATATTGGTGGGACTCCATGGTGCTGCTCCACAACAACATTGTCGGCATCGACGCCGCCATCTTTATGAACCCCATGGTGTGGAAGGCCAGCGGACACGTCGACGCCTTCAACGACCCCCTCATCGACAACCGCGACTCGAAGAAGCGCTATCGTGCCGATGTGCTCATCGAGGACCAGATTGCCAAGTATGAGGAGAAAATCGACAAAGAGGTGAAGAAGGCCGCCAAGCGTTTTGGCGACAGCTTCGACGAGGCCAAGTTCCGTGAGACCAACCCACGCGTGCTCGAGCACCAGCAGAAACGCGATGCGCTCCACGCCCGTTACACAGAGGCCATGCAGGGTCCCGACCTTGAGGCCTTGAAGCAGATCATCATCGACGAGGAGATCGTAGATCCCATCAGCGGCACAAAGAACTGGACCGACGTCAGACAGTTCAACCTGATGTTCTCTACCGAATTTGGCTCTACCGCCGGCGCCACCAACAAGGTGTACCTGCGCCCCGAGACGGCTCAGGGCATCTTCGTCAACTTCCTCAACGTGCAGAAGACCACACGTCAGAAGTTGCCGTTCGGTATCGCACAGATCGGTAAGGCTTTCCGCAACGAGATTGTGGCTCGCCAGTTTGTGTTCCGCATGCGCGAGTTTGAGCAGATGGAGATGCAGTTCTTCTGCCAGCCCGGCACGGAGATGAAGTGGTTTGAGTATTGGAAGAAGGTGCGCTTGGCTTGGCACGAGGCCTTGGGCATGGGCGACGAGAACTACCGCTACCACGACCACGAGAAGTTGGCTTTCTACGCCAACGCCGCCACCGACATCGAGTTTAAAATGCCGTTCGGCTTCAAGTAGGTGGAGGGTATCCACAGCCGCACCAACTATGACCTGAGCCAACATGAGAAATTCTCAGGCACCAAGATGCGCTACTTCGACCCCGACACCAACGAGAGCTACGTGCCTTACGACGTAGAGACCTCTATCGGTGTCGACCGCATGTTCCTCAGCGTGCTTTGCCACGCCTTCAAGGAGGAGAAGCTTGAGAATGGCACCTCACGCGTGGTGCTTAGCCTGCCGGAGCCCCTGGCACCCATCAAGTGCGCCGTGCTGCCGCTGGTCAACAAGGATGGCCTGCCCGAGAAGGCACAAGAGATTGTAGACAACCTGAAGTTCCACTTCACCACACACATCGAGGCCAAAGACTCTATCGGCAAGCGCTATCGCCGTCAGGACGCCATCGGCACACCGTTCTGCGTCACCGTCGACGGTCAGACCTTGGAGGACAACACGGTTACCCTGCGCTTCCGCGACTCAATGGACCAGGAGCGCGTGTCGGTCGACAAGTTGCGCGAGATCATCGAGGACCGCGTGAGCATCACCTCAGTGCTGAAGAAGCTCAACCAGGTTATCAAGCAAGCATAAGCGCATACGCCCCCACCCTACCACGGGCGGGGGCACCAAGCGCCTGCGGCACACACCTCGCACTACACGCTGGGTGTGCGGCCCACCATCGAACAAACTTAGAAACCTTTAACAGGCTGAATGAAAATGAAAACATCAAGCATGGCAACGGCAAGCGGAAAATGGATCAAGGCACTCATGGCGCTACCCCTGTTCCTCTTCGCCTTCTTGCTTTTGCCCACATCGTGCTCTGAGGAGTCGGACGAGGTGGAGGAATTCCCCAACTGGGAGAAGACCAACACTGACTATTGGAACACGCTCTACTCGGAGGCCAGCCAGCGCATAGCGGCCGGCGACAGCAGTTGGAAGATCCTGAAGAAATGGAGCTTGCCCGACACGCTGCATACCGCCAACACGCAGTATATCGTGGTACGCGTGCTCAACGAGGGCACAGGAACGGGTTGCCCGCTCTACACCGACTCCATCCGCGTGCACTACACGGGTAAGTTGCTGCCATCTACCTCTTACAAGGACGGCTATGAATTTAACACGTCGCTCACCAATGGCGCCACGGCAGAGAACTCCGCACCCGCCCAGTTCCTCGTCAGCCAAATGACCGATGGCTTCGCTACGGCCGTGCAGCACATGCACATCGGAGACCGATGGCAGGTGTATGTGCCCTCCGACTTAGGCTACGGAAGCGTCGGAAGTGGTAGCACCATTCCCGGATACTCGGTGCTTGTGTTCGACGTCCAATTGGTGTCTTACTACCGCGCAGGAACCAACGTGCCCGATTTCCAGGCCAAGAAGTGGTTCTTCGAGTAACCAAGCAATTATTGAACCTCAAATAAAAAGAGGCGTGCCTCATGGGCGCGCCTCTTTTTATTTATCATCAGCAATTATCCGAAACACAAACCAACACCCAATCCATGAAAATCCACTCGAACAACAAAATCCTTCTCGTCAACAGATCATTCATGCTGATTGCCTTGCTATTCGCCTTTCAACCCATCGCCGCCACATCCAATATTTACACAAACATCATGTTGGCCGTAGGGGCCGTGGGCTTCATCGTTTTGATAGCAAGCATCATTTGCGTGCTGATGGGTAAAGTTTCGCTCAAGGAATATGCCGCGACGGAGAAGGAAACAACCCTTTCACTACTCGCCATTTCGGTATTGGGCCTCATCATAAGCTACGCCTACGACTCAAACCTATACAAGTTCTGGCTGTTTATCATGGCCCTGCAACTCATCGACCTTTGCTTGCAACGCAAAAGAAAATGATTCGACAGAGCGCAACGCCATCCATCAACAGCTTGCCGAAAGGCAAAACATAGCCTTTCCGATCACGCCTTTGCCTTGATTCCTTTCAGCCAACTGCCCCTTCGAATGCGCAAGAGGAAGATGGTGCCACGGAACGTGAGCTCGGTGGCCATGGCCACCCACACCCCTCGCAGGCCGTAGGACTGAGCCAATACGTAAGCCAACGTAAGGCGCACACACCACATGGAAAAAAGGCTCATGGCGGCGGGTTTCAGTGTGTCGCCCGACGCCACACACACGGCATAGCTCACAATGGCAGCGGCAAAGAACGGCTCGGCAAACGCCTCGATACGCAGCACCATTGCGCCCAACTGGCGAATCTCCTCAACGGGCGAGAGGAAGCCAATCATCTCGGGTGCAAACACAAACATCACCACGCCCATGAAGGCCATGACGAGCATGCCCACACCAATCGTGAGATGCGCAAAATTCTTACAGAGATCGCTCCGACCCGCGCCATAGGTTTGGCCCACAAGCGTCGTGGCAGCGTCGCCCACGCCATAGCCTGGCATGTAACACAAGCTCTCAGCGGTAATGGCAAACGAGTTGGCGGCGATGGCCACATTACCCAAGGGCGCCACAATGAGAGTGCTCACCACTTGGGCCGACCCCATGAGAATGTTTTGAACGGCCACGGGGAAACTAATCTTCACGGCGTTGCGCACATAAGAGCCCATCCAAACAAAGGGCGTGCGGTCGAGACGCAAAGCGATAATCTTATTCTTGCAAATGGCCTGCCACGCCATGGGTATGACCGTGAAGAAATAGGCCGACATGGTGCCCAAAGCCGCACCTACCACCCCCAACTTGAGGACATATATAAAAAGGTAATTGAACGCCACGTCCAATCCACACATCATGATGCTCAACAAACTGGGCACACGCATCTCACCGGCACTCTTGAGCATGGCGCTCATGAGATGGAACAGGAGCACAGCGGGCAAGGTTAGGCTAAAAATGAGAAAATAGCCCGACGACATTGGGGCAATGTCGTCCTTGCCGCCCAACCAATAAGGCAGGGATTGATGAATGCTCGCTCCCACCAAAGCCATCAGCACACTGAACGCCACACCGCACACCAAGGCATGGCGAAACACCTGCCGGGCGCGTGTGAAATCGTTGGCACCAATGAAATGGGCCACCTGAACCGAGAACCCCAACGACACGGCACTCAGAATGCTGCCCATCAGCCACGTGGTGGTTTCCACAAGGCCGATCGACGCTGAGGCGGCCGCACCCAAATGGCCCACCATGGCGGCATCGATGAAAAACATCATCACCGTGGTGATTTGCGCGAGCATAGAGGGAATGCTCAACTCCACGATAAGCTCGAGCTTCTCGCGGCCTGTCAGTTGGGCGCCATTACGGATCTTCGCCAGGAGGATATCGCTTTTCTTACTGCTGAACATAGGTGCAAAGGTACTCACAAAACAACAATCGGCAAAGGCCAAACAAGGGTTTTTCGCCTAACCCCTCGCCGCATCATAGCCAAGCACCCACCCAGAGGCAAGGTTTGCTGCAACGCCTCTGCCCACGGCAAGGGCAAAAAGAAAAGCGGCCTCCGTATCGGAAACCGCCCTTCGTTATATAACAATTAAATCCTCAAAATCTATGCTTCTCTGCTTTGTGCATGTTTTCTCTCTCATTCTTCTTGGTGAACCAACTGGATCAACAGTTGCCAGCCTCATTGTCGTTCAACCATTTCCATGACGCAAACAACGTTGCGTACATGGCCATTATCATTGTTAAACTCATTTCATACCTCTCTTTCTTCAGTTATTGTTTTGTTTTTCTCCCAAAAGGCATTGCCTTCATGGGGAGGTTATCCTGCCCTGACGTGGTCGTCACGACCCGTCAGGAGCTACTCTCACGTTATCCTTTCCTGTTATCCTATATCCTATTCAACAATCTTCAACCTATCAACTAACACCTGTTATCTGCAATCTTCTAACCTTTCAACTAACACCTTAACTACAATCTTCTACCTTTCAACTAACACCTTAACTACAATCTTCTACCTTGATCAACTCATGCCTGAGTAGTAAATCCTTTACCTTAGGGTAACTAATCCTACCGTATGACTTTCTCCTCTCATTCTTTCTCTCTCAAATTCTCTTATAATCTCTCTAGGCACTCACGTGTCGTTTCTGTCCTATTGACGCTGCAAAGTTAAGCCCATTTTCGATAGCCCGCAACACTTTCACCCTCCTTTTCCTCAAAAAACGGCTCATTTTTGACTTAAATCAAATTGTTGTGTGCGCACACAGGTCAACAACCCCCCTTTCATCGCTACTTTATGGCAACTTCAAATACGCCGCAGTCAACGTATGCAACCTATTTGGAAGACAACCGAGAAACCCCATTTCCGGTTGTCAGACGTTAAAGGATGGGTTATTCAGGATGAACAGCCTCAAAAATGCCATGCCCGAATCGCAACCTTTATAAAAGGCGCCACAACTCGCTTTTGAGGCGCACCTATTGCAAACGGCAACGCCATGCATAGAATCCTCCATTTGCAGGCGACAAAGTAGGGCGCACCTATTGTAAACCGTGAAGCCGAGCGAAGGACACACCTATTTATTATTTAACCAAAGTCTCGCACGTTCTTCCAAACTCAACACATCACATTCTACATTCAACTCACTCCAACCCCAGCACTGCACAATAGACCCCAATCGGCCATTAACCCGAAACAGGAAGATTATTAGCGCATTATAGCTTCTTCTCAATTCTTGTCAGCGTTTCTTTCGAGCATCTTGCTTCCCTTTGCGTTGAAGCCATAGCCTGTTATGCCTTCAGCACACTTTTCACAACCTGCTCGAAGCAACCACTAACAAGAATTGAAACCCAATGACCCATTTGTGTTAAAATAATTGGGGCAAAAGTTGTGTCGGAATTTTGGGGCAAATAGCGCGCAAAAAAGCGAAATGATGGGGCCGAAACACGGATGGCAAAGCGGAGCTCGGGACATTAGGCATCTATCGAGTTGCGAAAGGTAAGCTTTCGTGCGACAGAAGGGCAGGTTTCGTCTTGTCCTTAGGCATGTATCGAGGTGCGAAACATGCCTAACCACAAGGGCGAATGTTAAAATCGGGGCATAAAACAGAGAAACAAATACGTAAACCGCTGAATGTTAGATGGTTACGAAAAGTGCGCAAGAATCGCATATTTCCGCCAATTTTCTCTATTGTTCGCTGCGATGGTGTAGATTGGACTATAGATTGTTGCCATTTTTTGCATATCATCCATTCCACTTATAAGGATTGGCGGCATAGGTCGGTGGGATGAAAAGGAAATGTTACTCATCGAAAAAGGCGCACCCCCGATATCGTTGCGTTATCGGGATGGTGCGCCTTGGTTAGTTGCCACCGCAGGCCTTGGGCCTGGCGGTGGGTGTAGGAATCTTATCTCACCACGACCTTGCGGGTAGTAGTCAGGCCGGTGCTGGCGTCGTAGGTGCTGCGCACATACACACCGGGAGCGGTGGGCTTACCATTGAGCATCCTGCCATGAACGTCGAACCAACGGGTGTTGTCGTCGGCGTCGACGGCTATGCCGTCCACATAGGTGATCTTTCCGAAGGTCAGCTCAAGCGGCTGCTTGTAAGATCCGCAGATGGCGTCTTCGATGAAGTCGACCGTTGCCTCTGCAAGCCATACGTCGCCGTTCTTGACCATGAGGAACCTCAGGTTACACTTGCCCTCGCCCGGAACGGTGAAGTAAGCGTAGCCGTCGGCATCGGTAACCTCCGCCGTGCGACACTCGTCGCCTGCGAACACTCCGACCTCGGCTCCTTGCTGCACCTCATCGTTGAACGTAACACGAGCCGTGATGGTCATGTTGCTCGGATACTTGTGGTGGTCGATGGGCGAGAAGTTGAGCAGCGGGCGCGCCGCAGCCCTCTGTGGGGCGTAAGGCGCCAGGGAAGCGGGATAGGTGAACGTCCTTGTACCCGCACTTGCACTCTGCAACATGTAACCCTGTCCGGGAACGAGCGCCTTAAGCGAACCAGTCCACTCGTAGCCGTCGAAGATGGCGAACCCATACTGGCCCTTGATCATGTCGCCGTCTTGCGGATCCATGCCGGCCAGGGCGTCGGCCACCGATGCGGTCTGCGTGTTGTTGTAGGCTATCCAGTTCCAACCCGGCACAAGGGTGATGGTGCGGTCGGCCTGCGTTCCACTACTGCCAATGAGCTTGAGCAGGCGGGCATTGGTCATTCGCACCTTATACATCGATCGGTTATCTACATCGAAGTTCTTGCCATACCACGTACCATTGTCGCAATTAACAAACACGTTCTGCGTCTTGACCGTCTGTACGCCGTCTGCCACATCGGCAAACACGCTCCTGACATCCATGTCGTCGGCCTTGGCGTAGAACGACATCCAGTTCCACCCTGCGCCAAGCATGGTGGCCTGTTCGATCTTGTCGGCCGCCTCAATGCGCAGCGGATCGGCATACTTGCCCACGAGCACATTGGCGCTGAAGGCCACAGGTTGCGATGTGGTGGTAACAGGGTACATGATGCCCGTGCTGGCGTCGTAAACCTTGAAGGTGAGCGGCGTGCCAGCGTCGTCGGCATTGCCATACACATCGAGCAGCACGAAACTGTTGTCGTAGCGGGCATTGTAGGTGGGATGGGCCATGCCGCGACACTCGTCGCCCACAAACACACCCACAACATCATCGGCGTCGTAGCTCGGCTTGCCAAGGATAGAGAGCGTAGCGATGACGCTCATGGTGCTCTCATAGTTGGCGTTGTCGACCGTCCAGTTGGGCTTGTCGCCCTCAACGGTGATGGCGAGCGTGAGCGGTGTGGCAATGCCATCGTTTCCGGTGAGATACGCCGTCTCCTCATACTTGCCCACTGGCGTGGCCTCCGTTACCTCGAAAGCGATCGTCTGAGAGGTAAGCGGATCGATGGTGCCATACTCCGCGCTTGCCTTGAGCCACGACGGCAGTCCGCCGAGGGTCCACATCTGCTGCTTTCCGCTCTTGTTGGCGAACGTAGCCTCGAAGGTGTGGCTCTCGCCTACCCGCTTCGTCGTCTTCATGGTGTTCTCGCTCCACGCCAACTCATTGTTGTTGACATAAGCGCTCCAGCATACCGGCAGCGAGAGGTTGCCGTTGGCGTCGCGCAGGTCGCGCACGGTGAAGTGGATTGTGCAGGCGGCCATGGCGGCGGGCGTCTCGTTGAGGGTGATGACAATCTTGTTGTCGCTTGCCGTGAACGAATAGTCGACGTTGGTCTCTGACGGTTTCTCCCTCAGGGCGGGAGCGTCGTCGGTGAAGGCGAGGGCATCGGCATAAACAGCCTTGTGGTCGGGTCGCAGCAGGTCGTCGTCGCTGCCCACGGTCACCACCTGATTATAGGCGTCGAGCGTCTTCGTCTCAAAGGGGTAGTAGGCCACGAGACCTTGCTCCTTGCCCGTGAGACGCATCTTGCGGCGTGCCTTGAGGATGTCGGCCGTGAGGGTGGCGTTCCACAAGCGGATCTCATCAATGCCAGCCACAAGCTGACGGTCGTACTGGTAGCTTCCGTCGGCGGTGCGTGTGCGGCGTGCGCCCACGATCATGCGGTCGCTGGCTGTTGTTCCAATGCCTACCACGCTGGTGGCCAGGGTGCGCTCGCCATCCACATACACGGCCACATTGCCGTTGCGAAGGATGTTGAGAGCCACGTGGTGCCAAGCCTTATCGTGGAGCGATGTGGCGCCGGCAGCGAAGGTGTTGTCTCCAGATGTGAGTTGCAGCACACCGTCGGCGTTCATCCACAGTTCCACCTCGCCAGCCTGCAGCAGCTGGGTCTCGCCCTTCTGCTTGTCGGCGCGCATCCACAGTTCGATGGCGCAGTTGTCGGCGGCGAGCGGCGATACGTCGGCGGTAGGAATGTCGAGATGCGACGTGCCGTCGAGCGCAATGGCCTTGTTCTCGTTGTTGAGATACCAGTTCTCGCCCGTCAGGCGGAGATGTCGGTTGCGGGCATAGTCGGTGATGACGGTGCCTTCGCCCTCGTCCATCTTCCAGTAGCCAATCAAGTGGCGTGTGGCCGGATTCTTGGTCTTGTTCTTCTCCATCAGCGCAGCCGTCATGTCATGAGCCTCATCCCATAGCGTGAGCTCGTGGATGGCTCCCGTCAAGCGTTGTCCGATGGCGATCGGTCCGTTGCCGTCGTAGGTCGCCACCGCTTGGTCGGTGAAGAGGTCGGTGGTGGTGGCGTCTTCGGCCACGGCAGCCTTAAGCGTGCAGCCCTTGGCGGTAACGGCATAGTTCATCGTGAGGTATGCCCACTTGTCGGTTGGCATCTCAGCCTTCGACGTATAGACGTTGCTGCCGATCTTCACCTGTAGGTGGCGGTTGTCGTCCACGCCTACTACGAACTTCTGCTGTCCCTTTCCGTGTGAGAGCAATGTGCCTGCGCCCTTGAGGTTCACCCAAGCGTCGATGGCAAAGCTCTTACCTGCCAAATTGATGTCGGCCTCGGTAGCGGCGGTGTTGTCGGTGCCGGTCATGCCGAGAGCAGTGGCGTGCGACACCTCAGCGCCGTTGAGCACACCGGTGACGATGAAGTTGGCGGTCTTCGTGAGTTCGCCCTTGAGGAAGTTCTCGTTAAACTCAATGCTCACGTCGTCGCCAGGCGAGAGAATGCCGTTGGTAGGTGTCGGCATGCCGAGCGGTTGCGGGCGCTGCATGTCCTTCACGAGGGCAATCTCCTCACTGGTGTTGTACACCTCCTCATTGCCGTACGCGCTGACGGAGAGTATGCGGAAGGTGTAGTTGCCGTCGCTGAAGTTGTGCATCGGCAACTTGTACGACACCGTGGCTGTGCCGGGCAGTAGCTCGTTGTTCTGGGTCTTGTCGGCCTCGTTGATTACGTATTCGCGAACGAGCGTCCAGTCGGTGTCGCCCTGCTTGCGATACTGTATGCGGAACGCCTTGAGGTTGTGGTAGTCGCGGTCAAACTGACTGAACGAGATGTTCAGGTCGTCGCCGGTCTGCGAGTTGAGCGTAGTGCGGTCGAGCTTCATCGTCACTGCCGATGATGAGGGCACAAACTGCGCCGATACGTATACGGTGTCGGCAATCTGGTCCCATGTGCTTGTCGGGTCGTACTGCGATTGCGAGGCGAGCACGATGCCGATGTTCTTGTAGTCGAGCACGCTGGTGTTGGTCTGCCAGAGCTGCATGGCCTTGGTGACGGTCTCGCCAGCCGGAATCTTGATGATGCGGTTGTCGGTGAGCGGCATACCGTCGATGGTGATCTTGGCACCGTCGGGATTGCTCTCGTCGATCATCAGGAGTTTGTAGTAAACGTCCTCGTCAATCTCTGAGGCGTTGGTGAGGCGCAGCGTGTAGTTGGCGGCGCTACCCGTAGGCACATTGCTTACCACGGGTACATCCACCGTGATCTGCGGCACCTCGATTTGCATGGTGGCCTCCATGATGGTGGTGCCCGGACGATAATACTTGGTCTTCACCTCGCC
>JABLTL010160725.1_pt1 | contig 17810 bp, 17 predicted proteins | sample 7160151 | NCBI WGS metagenome assembly JABLTL01 (sample SAMN14651223, study PRJNA627086) | human gut metagenome | isolation source: feces | host: Homo sapiens
TAAGCTTCAGCTCTTCCTGGCACGCATGACCCGAAACGTGAACATCATACATAGATTCGTAAATTACCTCAGCCCCTGCCTTGAGCAGCTCGTTCACAACTCTTGTAACGTACTTCTCGTTGCCGGGGATAGGAGTTGCGCTGATGATGATATAGTCCATGGGTGTGATGGTGACGCTTCTGTGCTCGTTCATCGCCATTCTGGTAAGTGCAGACATAGGCTCGCCCTGGCTGCCTGTGGTGATAAGGACTATCTTCTCGGGAGGATACTTGTTCATAGCCTCCAGATCAATGATAACGCCCTCGGGCACGCTCAGATATCCCAGCTCCATAGCTGTGGAGATAACGTTAAGCATACTTCTTCCGAAAACAGCGACCTTTCTGTCCGTGCGGACAGCATTGTTGATTATCTGCTGTATTCTGTGGATATTTGAAGCAAATGTCGCAATGATGATACGCTTGCCCTCAGCCTTTGCAAAGAGGTTTTCAAAGGAGCTGCCTACCTTGCGCTCGGAAGCGGTGTGACCGGGCTTCTCGGCATTTGTGGAGTCGGACATGAGTGCAAGAACGCCCCTGTTGCCCAGCTCGCCGAAGCGTGCAAGGTCGATAATTCCGCCCTCAATGGGTGTGAAATCCACCTTGAAGTCTCCTGTGTGGATAACTATTCCCGCAGGAGTGTGGATAGCAAGACCCACAGCGTCGGGGATAGAGTGGTTTACGTGGATAAATTCAACTGCCATGCAGCCCATTTTAACGGTCTGTCTGGGAGTTACAACGTTCAGCTTTGTCTGGCTCAGAAGATTATGCTCCTTGAGCTTGCCCTCGATAAGACCGATGGTAAGACGGGTGGCATAAACGGGGATATTCACCTTTTTCAGCAGATATGCAAGTCCGCCGATGTGGTCCTCATGACCGTGGGTGATAACGATGCCTCTTACCTTGTCGATGTTCTGCTCAACATAGGTGAAATCGGGGATAACAAGGTCAACGCCCGGCATATCGCTGTCTGGGAAAGCAAGACCGCAGTCAACGATGAACATATCGTTTCCGCACTCGAAAACGGTCATGTTCTTGCCTATCTCGTTAAGTCCGCCCAGGGGGATTATTCTAAGGGGTGTGCGCTTTACAGCCCTGTGGTTGGAGTGATAAACAACGTGCTGATACTTTTCCTCGGGAGCAGCCTGCTGATCGTCCCTGTAATTGTTTCTGGGCTGATATCTTCTCTCCTGATTGTAGTTCTTTATCTCCTGATTCTTTCTGCCGTAGGACTTGCTCTGCTCATAGCTCTTTTCAAAAGCGGTCTTTTCAAAGGTAAAGGGCTGAGCGGGTATCTCAGTTACCGCAGCGTCATTCTGCTGGCGGGGAGCCTTATAATTCTTGTTATAGTTCTTGTTGTAAGGCTTATTGCGGTAAGATCTGTAGCCGTTCTGCTGCTGATATTCCTGATGGGGCTTTTCGGGTGCTTCCGCATTTACATTATTGTTATTATTGTTTGCATTTTCAGCCTGCTGCCTGCCGAAAGCTGCGGCGGAAACTCCCTTGGGAGGGAGAGCGGGGCGGCGGAAAGGCTTCTGATATCTGCTGTAGGATCTGTTATTTGCCGAAGCATTGTTTCTTGCTGTGTTTTCCGATTTTTCAGGCTTCGGAGCAATTCTTTCGCCGTACTCGTTAACGGCGATATCGTTTCCCTTATTCTGGTTTTCTGACAATTTTAAATACCTCATTTCAAATCAATTCATCTGACTGCATATTTATAGCAGGTTTCCAATACATATGGCAGGGTTCCGATAAACGCACATAAAAAAACTCTGCCTGTTATTTGTTATTATGTTCGGAGATCACATGGTTAAAACGATCCGACAGCCTGTCCGCATTTATCGGCGCATAAAACATCATACGGAAGCATAACGATCCCTCTTCCGCAAACCAAACAAAAACTATCATTCCCCGCACCATTAAATAACAACAGCAAAAACGGCGGAGACATAATTTCAGCGCACCGCAAAACATCACAAAAAACAGCGGCAATTCAACAATCAATAATCAATCACGGAAATTCCGATAATACCTCACGGGAATATCCGTATAATATCCGAACACAATAATTATTTTTATTATACCGTATCTATCCTGTTTTGTCAAGCAAATTTCTTTTTAACAAAACGCATATATACCGTAAAGGCGCCCTTGTCCGACAGCCTTTTACAGGGTATGATAATGAACGATGATATCCTCGTAGTGACCGTCCTTCATTAAAAATCCGCCCGGGATAACGCCCAGCTGAACAAAGCCCAGCTTCTTGTAAAGCGCCAGGGCAGAGGTGTTTGTGGCAACTACCGCATTGAACTGGAGTATCTTGTAGCCAAGCTCCTTTGCCTTTTTAAGGCAGTCTGTGACAAGCAGCTCGCCTATGTGCTTTCCTCTCATATCGGAGCGCACTGCATAGCTTGCGTTGCAGATATGACCGCATCTGCCCACGTTGTTGGGGTGAAGAATGTACATTCCCACTACCTCGGCTGTGTCGGTGTCAAAGGCAACGGCTGTGTAGTCCTGAGCGGCAAAGAACTCCGCTCCCGTGTCATCATCAAGAGGCTCTGTCTGGGGGAATGCCACGCCTTCCTCAACTACCTTGTTCCATATCATAACTGCCTCGTGAACTTTCTCCGAGGTTATTCTTCTCATCTCGATATTCATTTCAGTATCCTTTCTGCCCAGTCCAGGGCAAGGGCGAACCACTGTGCCGCAGTGGGATTAAGATATCTTTCGTTTCCGTCCTTTATAGTGGTTATGTCGCACATGGCTATTCCGTGACCGCCCTTGGGGAAAATATGCAGTTCAAAGGGGACATGGCTTCCCGACAGCGCCGATGCAAACATCAAGCTGTTTTCCACAGGGACGATATTGTCATCCGCACAGTGCCAGATGAATGTGGGGCAAACGTCAGCCGAAACGTGATCTTCCAGCGAAGCGAGCTTCCTCAGCTCATCGGTGGGAGCAATATTCTGCGCTGATAACGGGTGAGTGTATTTTCCCGCTGTTATCACAGGGTAGCACAGCACCATGCCGTCAGGGCGGATATTTTTTTTAAAAAGCTCCTGATATTTTCCGAAATGCACTCCCAGACTTGCCGCCAGATGACCTCCCGCAGAAAATCCACAGAGGATAATTCTGCCGTCACAGCAAAGCTCATCTGCATGGCTTTTTATATATTCCATCGCAGCGCACAGCTCCAGCAGAGCCGTGGGGAACGGCTTGTTCACGCAGCTGTAGTCCAGCACAAAGCCGTTGTAGCCGTAGGAATACCACCTTGAGGCGCATGGCTCTCCCTCTCGCTTGGAGCAGTGCTCATAGCTTCCGCCTGGGATAGCTATAAGAGCGGGATATTTCCTTTCGGGCTGGCTGTCGTGGATAATGCAGGTGAGGGTGGGGGAAAGACCTTCACTGTTTAGTCCTGCCTTTTCGTATGGCGGTGCAAGGGGGATCGTTTTCGTTATCATAAGCCCACGCTTTCTCTGAGAGCTTCTATAAGACCTTCTACACGCCATACGTGGTTTGTGCGGTCATATACCTCGCCGTTATCCCACAGGAATGTGCGTATTCCCATATCATAGCAGGTCTTTGAGACTGCAGAGGCGAATTTTACCTTGCTCTCGGGCTGAACTCCATTATTGAAGCCGTACTCTCCGATGATAACGGGAACGCCCTTGTCAACGAAGTTTTCTTTCAGCTTGTTCATGTTCCTTTCAAGCTCCTTAACATCAGCCTCGCTGCCCCATGTCATCTTTTTGTTGATGATGCAGAACTCCCAGGGAGTGTAGTAATGAACGGAAAGAATAAGATTATTTGCAGGGTCTGCGGGCATCTGATAGCGGCTGTCGCAGGTCTTTGCGATATCCGTCCAGTAGCCTGCAATAAGCAGGGGACGGGTTGCGTTGTAGCCTCCGCTTGCTCTTACCAGATCGACAAACTGCTGATTTATCTTGTTCAGAAGCGCATATGCGTCGTCCTGAGGGAGGTCGTCAAAGCCTATCTCGTTGGCGCTCTCCATGATAAGGCGGTCGTCATACTCGGAAAACTCTGCGCATATCTGCTTCCAGAGAGCATTATATTTTTCACTGAATTTGTTATAATCCTCCGATGCGCTGCGTACCCATGCGCCGAACTTGCTGTCGTCTCCGCCGTCGTGGTGAATGTTTATGATAACGTACATATCAAGGTCGTAGGCGTAGTTCACAACTTCCTTGACACGGTTCATCCAGTCCTCATTTACTTTGTAGTCGGGAGCGTCGCCCAGATGGTCACGCCAGGTAATAGGTATTCTCACGGCGTTTATTCCGTCAGCTTTCAGTGCCTCAAAAAGTGAGCTGTCGGTCATGGGATTGCCCCACAGCGTCTCGTCAACGATGCCGTTTTCGGGAACATCGTTGATAATGCCGTCACCGTCTCTGTCGGCGGCGCACACGTCAAGGGTGTTGCCCAGGTTCCAGCCTATCTTCATATCTCTGACTATCTCGGCAGAGCTGCGGGAGCTGTAGTCCTTTGGCTCAGCCGTATCAGCCACACAGGAGGTAAAGAGCATTGCCGCAGCCATTACAGCGGCTGCCAGTCGGAATAGCTTCATATTATCAGTCCTTTTTATTATCAGAAAAGTTTAAGGCATCTTTTCTCGAACATTTCCTGAAGTGCGCAGAGAATGCCCATTCTGCCTGTTGCGTAGGTAAGTCCGCCCTGAACATAAGCCGCATAGGGCTCACGGAGAGGTGCATCGGCGGAAAGCTCGATGGAAGCGCCGTTGTTGAATGCGCCTGCCGCCATGATCACCTGGCTGTCGTAGCCGGGCATATCCCAAGGCTCGGGAGCAACAAAGCTGTCAACAGGGGAGCCTTTCTGAACGCCCTGACAGAATGCGATGAGGTTTTCGGGATTTTTCATAAGCACGGCTGTGATGATATCTCCTCTTGGCTCATTGGGCTTGGGGAAGCACTCAAAGCCCAGCTGTGTCATTATCGCAGCGGTGAATGTAGCTGTTTTGAGAGCGTTTGCCACTACCTCGGGAGCAAAGAAAAGTCCCTGATACATACGCTTGTTCTGGTCAAGAGAGCAGCCTGCTTCTCTTCCCACGCCTGGGCAGGTGAGCCTATAGGAGCACTGCTCCACCAGCTTCTTTGTTCCTGCGATATATCCGCCTGTTTCGGCGATTCCGCCGCCCGGGTTCTTGATAAGTGAGCCGACGATGATATCGGCACCTGCGGAAACAGGCTCGGTCTTTTCGGTAAATTCACCGTAGCAGTTATCTACCATTACGATGATATCGGGGTTTGCGCCCTTTGCAGCCTTTACTATCTCGGCAATGTCGCTTACGGTAAGGGAGGGACGGAGGCTGTAGCCTCTTGAACGCTGGATATAAGCAAGCTTTGCGCCCTTTACCTTCTGGAATATCTCCGCAACGTTGGGCTTGCCCTCGGGGGTAAGGTCAACCTGCTCATATTCCACGCCGTAGTCAGCCAGAGAGCCGTTGCCCGAACCTCTCAGACCGATGACCTCTTCAAGAGTATCGTAGGGTCTGCCTGTAAGGGATACCATTCTGTCGCCCTTTCTAAGCAGTCCGAACAGCGCAATGGTGAGAGCGTGTGTGCCCGAAACTATGCTGTGGCGCACAAGAGCATCCTCAGCGCCCACTGCCTGAGCAAAAACAGCGTCAAGGGTGTCTCTGCCCACGTCGCCGTAGCCGTAGCCCGAGCTGCCCTTCATGCAGACATCGCTTACCTTGTTGTCGATAAAAGCTTTCAGTACCTTTTCGCCGTTGTATCGTGCTGTGCGGTCGATCTCCTTGAATGCAGCCTCGCAGGATTCCTCTGCCTTTGCAGCCGCTTTAAGTATTCTTTCTTCAATTTCAAAGCCCTTCTGAACAACGGGCTTGGGGTCAAATATTTCAGCCATCAGAATTTTCCTTTCATGTGTTATCTTTTTTTATAAGTATGATATCATCATCTGTGAGCTTGAAGCCCAGCTTTGTGTAAAAATCTGCCAGCTCCTCATAGCACCACAGATAGCCTTCAATTTTGTAGCGGGACAGCATGGCGGCAATGTGCTTTAAAAGCCCCGATGCTCCGCCATGTCCTCTTGCGGCGGGAAGTGTTGCCACGCTTGAGATATATGCCTTTCCGTTGAGGCAGAACTCAATATTTGCGCAGGAAGCGGACTTGTACGTGAACGCCCTTGACACCTCGTGCCTTATCCTGTGGGACATATCCGCATACCACAGGTCGTATTGCAGCCCCTGAAAGCTGCTGTTCAGGATAATGAACATCTGCTGGAGAGATACGGGCTTGTCAACGCCCTTTACAAATTCCTTTTCGTCAAAATCCTTGTCGGGCACCATTCTGAAAAGCAGGCGCTTTTTCTGCTCATATCCCTCTATTGCCAGATGATTTCCCGTATATCTGGGGCATTCCACCGTCTGGGGAGCGTTTATGCGGATAAAATCCGCCAGCTCGTCTTCATTTATCAGGCTGCCGCCCAGCACTGCGGCGGAGTTATACAGCAGGATATTTCCCCATGTAAGCCCCTCGTTTACGGAATATAGCCTGCAAAAATCGTAGCTCATTCCGTAGGCATTTACCGCAGCCTCAATTTTGCCGCAGTAATAGTCGTCAGTCAGTCTCAGTTCGGAGCGCTCGTATGCCCGCAATATCATTGAATGTCCCTTACCTTTCAGATCTCGGAGTCAAGTATCTTATCCGCCATTGCGCAGGCAAGGGCAAATGTATCGAAGTAGTCGTTTTCGTCTATAACGCAGCAGGGGGTGTGCAGATATCGGCAGGGAACGGATATTGCTATCGTTCTCACGCCGCTGCGGCTGATGTGAATTGCGCCGCTGTCGTTTCCGCCTGCGATGAGTGTTTTTGTCTGCCAGCCGATGCTGTTGTCCTTTGCGATTTCCTGCGACAGGTCAAAAAGCTTCCTGTCATAAATGGTGGAGCGGTCCATATAGGATACCACGGGGCCTTTCCCCAGCAGGCAGCAGCGCTTGTCGCCCTCGGAAAGGGGAATATCCGCCGCTGTGGTAGCTTCGAGCACTATGGCAAAATCGGGAGCGGCATAAAATGCTGCCGTCCTTGCGCCTCTGAGACCTATCTCTTCCTGGGTCACAAATGTAAATGTGCAGTCGTACTCGGGAATATCCTCCAGTATCATTGCAATCATTACCGCACAGCCTGCACGGTCGTCTATTGCCTTGGAGCGCACATAGCCGTCCTGCGAAAGGGCATATCCGCAGGTGTAATAAGCATAATCGCCTGGGCGGATAAATTTCTCGGCTTCCGCCTTGTCCTTTGCGCCGATGTCGATGTAAAGCCCGTCGAATTTAGGAGGAGATTTTCTCTCGTCCTCGGTCATGTTGTGAACAGCCTTGGAGCCCACAGAGCCGTAAATGCCGTTTTCGGTCATTACCTGCCTGCCGATAACAGCGTCCGCCTCAACGCCGCCCACACAGTTGAAAGCCAGCGTTCCGTCGGAGTTTATCCCTGTGATGATAAGCCCCACCTCGTCCATGTGGGCGGATATCATAAGCTTCTTTTCGGGTGTTTTTCTGCCCTTGTATTCTGCCACTATGCAGCCCGAGGGGAGTATGGTGCAGCTGCACTTGTCTCTTATTTTATCGAGGATATATTCACGTACATTCTCTTCTCGTCCCGAAGCGCCGTTTATCTCGCACAGCTCTTTTAAGAGAGTGCGCAGCAGTTCCTTGTTGATGTTCATATTGCGCCCTCCTTTAAAAATGCAGTTATAAGCTTTGCGGTAAGGATAACGTCCTCTGCGTCGATTACCTCGGCAGGGGTGTGCATATATCTGAGGGGTATGGACAGGGTGACTGCCCTTGAGCCGCAGCGGTTTACGGAAAATCTGTCCGCATTGGTTCCCGTAGTGCCGTTCATCACCTCATACTGGAATGGGATATTGTTCTTTTCGGCATATTCGGTGAACCACTTTGAAAGCCTGCGGTCAAGAGAGGGAGCATAGCCTATCATGCAGCCCTTTGCCATTTCTCCGCACTTTCTGGGATTTTCGCCCATGCTCATGGCAAAGCTTACATCTACCGCAATGGATATGTCGGGATCAACTTCAAATGCGCCTATGCAGGCACCCCTTTCGCCCAGCTCCTCCTGAGTGGAGAACATTACCGTAAAGGTAAAGGGCAGCTCATCATACTTTCCGCCCAGAGCATCAACAGCCGCAATTATGCAGGCAATTCCGCAGCGGTCATCAAGAGCCGCTCCGCATATCCTGCCGCTGTCCGGGATAAGCTCGTGGCAGGGGGAGTCAAATGAAATGCCGTCGCCCGGGTGAATGAGCTTTCGTGCCCTTGCGGGGGAAAGCATGGTGTCAATATATATCTGATCCTTATCCATTACGGAGCTGTCTTTTTTCAGGTGAGGGGGCGGGGTGCAGATAACTCCGCAGATGTCCTCTTCTCCGTGAATGATGACCCTCTGTGCAGGAAATATTCTTCTGTCGAGACCGCCGAGGCAGTCTGCCTTTACAAAGCCCTCCTCGGTGATGTATGTGGCAATGAGACCCACCCTGTCAAGGTGAGCGTCAATGAGCACATGGGGCTTTTCGGGGGAGCGGCTGCCGAAGTGGGCGAGTACGTTGCCGTTTTTTATCTCAGCATTGCAGGTGTAGCGGCTCATGATGTCACGGCACAGCTGAGCCACAGGCTCCTCACTGCCCGAAACGCCCCTGCAGTCCGCTATCTGCTTTATAAGAGATGTAAGTTCCTTTTTATCCATAGTTTTCCTTACTTTTCCTTTCTTATAACGCATTGACAAGGCTCTTGAAGTGGTTTCCTCTGTCCTCGAACATTCTGTACATATCAAAGCTTGCGCAGGCAGGGGAAAGGGAAACGATGTCGCCCTCCTTTGCCTTTGCCCTTGCGGTGTTAACAGCTTCCGCCATGTCGTTTACGATGATTATTTCAAGGCCGCTGTCAGCAAACTTGGAAGATGCCTCCACAGCTGCCTTTATCTTTTCCTTGGTCTGACCCATGAGGATAAGGAGCTTTACCTTTTCGCATACCAGGTCTGCCATAGGCTCAAAGGAAATGCCCTTGTCGGAGCCGCCCATTATCATTATCTGCTTCTGGGGGAAGGTGTTGAGGCAGGCGATAACTCTTGTGGGGCTTGATGCGATGGAGTTGTTGTAGTATTTTACGCCGTCCAGCTCCCTTACAAATTCGATACGGTGCTCAACGCCGCCGAATTCCTTTGCTATCTTTCTTACAGTCTCGGGCTTTACCTTGCCCCATGTGACTGCAATGGCGGTGAGGTAATTTTCAACGTTGTGCATACCGGGTATCTTGATATCCTTCATGTCAAGTATCTCGGTGACTTTGCCGTAGTCATTGTAGCAGAGCATACCGTTATCAGCCAGGAATGCGCCGTTTTCGGGCTTTTCAAAGCGGCTGAAATATGCAAGCTGACCTCTCACCAGAGGGGAAAGGTCACGGGCAGTTTCGTTGTCGTAGCTCAGCACCGCTCTTGAAAAGGCATTCTGATGAAGCAGCAGATTTGCCTTTGAATCAATGTATTCCTGCATATCCTTGTGGACGTTCAGGTGATTGGGACGGATATTTGTGATAGCCGCCACATCGGGGGACTTCCTCATGGAAATGAGCTGGAAGCTGGAAAGCTCCACAACAGCCGCATCGTCCTCCTTTACCTCCTCAATGATGGGGAGCAGCGCACGGCCGATGTTTCCGCCCTTGTGAACGGTAACGCCCTCGGCTGCCAGCAGTTCGGCGATGATGGTGGTAGTGGTGGTCTTTCCGTCGGAGCCTGTCACTGCGTAGATGGGGCAGGGACAAAGGTCGAAGAATACCTCCATTTCGGAAGTGACGGCAGTGCCGTGAAGCCTTGCCTGAGTAAGTGTTTCATTATTATAGTACATTCCGGGGGTACGGAAAACAACGTCATATTTTCCCTCTGCCATGCCGTCAAGGTAGCTTTCTCCGAGAGAAAAGGCAGCGCCTGCGGCTTTAAGCTCCTCGTATTCCTTCATCTGCTCCGCAGTTTTCTTGTCGCATACGGTAACGTTCAGTCCCTTTTTCAGAAAGAGCTTGATAAGGTCGGTGTGGCTGACACCCACGCCTATGAACGCTATTTTTTTATCCTTCATATTTTCAAAAAAGATTTCGGCTTTCGTTCTCATATTCAAAAAGTCCTCCATATAAAAATAGTAACTCACAATATATTATACTACTGTTTTCCCAAAATGGCAATAGATTTTATTTATAAATTCCTGTACATGGAAATATACGGTCTTATACATATCCTGACGGGTAAAGCATCACAATGCCGCAAAATATACAATTTATTGCTTAAATATTTTATGCCAATATTTCTCCTGACTGTTGAAAATGACGGAAAAATATGATATAATTATTTCATATGTATGACTACACTGGATTTCTGCCCCGAAAGCAGAGCAGTGGAGTATCAGTTTCAGGTTTGAAAGGTTGTAAAAAAAATGAGCTACAAAAACGATTTTATCAAATTCATGGCAGACTGCGGCGTGCTGACCTTCGGTGATTTCACCCTCAAGAGCGGCAGAAAGGCCCCCTATTTCATCAATACGGGCAACTATAAGACAGGCGCACAGCTGGCAAAGCTTGGCGGCTTCTATGCAGACTGCATCATGGAGCATAATATCGACGTTGAGTGCCTTTTCGGTCCCGCATACAAGGGTATCCCCCTTGCTTCCTGCGCAGCCATCGCTCTGGCGGAGAAATATAACAAGGACGTAAGCTTTTGCTTCGACCGCAAGGAAGTAAAGGATCACGGCGAGGGCGGCCTTTTCGTAGGCAAGCAGCCTGCAAAGGGTGAAAAGGTCGTTATCATCGAGGACGTTATGACCTCAGGCAAGGCTCTCAAGGAAGTATATCCCAAGCTCAAGGACGCTGCCGATGTTGATATCACAGGCATGATAATCACCGTTGACAGAATGGAAAAGGCTCTTGATACCGAGCTTTCCGCCGTTCAGCAGGCTTATAAGGATTACGGCATCAGAGTATATTCCATCGTTAACATCAACGACATCATCGCAGCTATCGAGGAGGGCGTTGTTGACGGCAAGGAGTACCTTGAAAAGATGAGGGAATACCGCAAGACCTATGGAGTAAACTGATTCAGGCGTAAAATATATCTTAAAATTAAACCGAAAGGACTGTCTTGATAAATGAGCGTACGTTTTGACCTTACAGCGATCACACCCCAGCTTATGGATGCAGTTATCTACATGGATAATTCTCCGTCCTATGCAGCTTTCAAGGAGGAGATAGAGGCTATCCTCAGCGACTTCAACGCAACGGGACATCTTTCCTCTTCATGGAAGATAAACGAGCAGGAGCTTACCGAAAAATCCGAGGATACCCTCAAAAATATGCACCGTGCATATCTTATCTGGTCCTACAACGAGGAGCAGAAGAACGGCGCTGACCCCGACTGCTGCTGCGCAGTTTTCACAAAGCTTTTCTTCAAGTCACAGGCTGATACCATAATCGCCCTCAACGGCGGTAGGGAAACTGTTGGCTGCGACGAGGCAAAAGCACTTATCGAAAGCTTCAAGAACGAGATAAACTCAAATCCCGCAGTTTTTCAGTCCGTTAAGGACTTCTTCAAGGGCTACATATACGGATATTTCTTCAACTACCTGAACGAAGCTGGCATTATGAAGAAATACGCTGAGATGCTGGCTTATCTGGGCGTAATGTCCAACAAGGTTCCCACCAGCGTTTCCGAGCAGCAGAAGATACTGCCAAAGATGGCAATGCTCCTCTCAAATGACCGCTTCAAGTACCTCAACGGCTTTGTTCCCCGTAAGCTGATGATGGATATCGTGTTCAGCAGAATTGAGTTTGCTACCCTTTCCGACAGCGAAAAGGCTCTTGTAAAGCAGAGAATTGAAGCATATATCACCTCCAAGTACAAGACCGACAAGGAGGACGATGTTCAGCTTCTTGCCGACGATGTTACCGTTTCCTTTGCGGCTGACTATTTCGGAAGCTACACCAACGTTCCCGCATTCTGCGAGGACCTTTACCGCAAGTGCACCAGCGGCGTAAGAACATTCCTTGACTGCGACCGTGACGATACAGGCGATTACAGCGCTGCAAAGCTTTCAGAGCTTACCTCCGCAAAGTGCGCTGTTGATTACAACAGCTTCTACACCACAGAAAAGGCTCCCTGCAACGATACAGCTCTCGGCGGAACAGACCTTTGCTGGAAGTATCCCGTTATTTTCAGGGACGCTGATGCTTACTGGTTCGCACCCGTTTATGAGGAGCTTATCTACCCCGTTCTTGACGCTGATATCTACGAGAACGTAGGCGAGGGCGGAATCCCAAGCGGAACCTTCCCCTTTGCGGACGAGACTTTCAGAACCAACACTATCCGCACCGCAGCAGGCATTTCCGACAGCCGTCTTTCCGTAAGAAAGGACAGACTGGCAGTCCTGGAGCAGCTCAAGCGCCTTGAGACCGAGGGCAGTATGTCCGCAAGAGACAGAAAGATGCTCATGCTGGAGCAGATGCTTTGTCTGGTATCGGGCAACTGCAGCGAGGCAAAGTATAAGGCACTTATCACCGAGAACGTGTTCGGCACAGGTCTTTACGAGGAATATATCCGCTACAGAATGGATCTGCTGGTAAACAACGCTCTCAGCAGCCTTGAAGCCAAGAAGGTTCTTCTTGACGAGATAAACAAGATCGGCTGAGAATAAATAAAAAGGGAGCTGCTGCTGCGGCTCCCTTTTTGTTTATCAGAGGTTGTGTGGGATATAAGTCCGTACCTGCGCCTTACGGCGGAAACTGAAATCGCTGTTCCTGACGGAACATCTCTCAGTTTCAAGCCGCCTGCATAAAAAGTTTTTTATATCATTTGAAATAAAATGCTTATTTGCAAGACTTTGAGCTTAAAGTGCAGGCGGCTTTATGGGATTTTCTTATTTGTCCGCTATCGGTTTGATTATTCTTCCCGTCAGCGAATGGATTTCGCCCTCTGCGGAGGGCGACAAGGTGGCGCCGCCCCCTTGACCCCTGCCACCTTTGAAAAGGTGGACTAAACTTTTTACCTTGGGGCTTATTTGCGCTGTTCCTTGCGTTTGTCGGCTTTCCTTATATAATTAAAGTAAACACCGTCCTGCTTTCATCGCTTTCGGCAGTGATACTGCCGCCGTGCTTTTCGGCAACGGTCTTTGCAATGGCAAGACCCAGCCCGAAACCGCCTGTGTCCCTGCTGCGGGAAGCGTCTGTGCGGTAATAGCGGTCAAATATCCGCTGCAAGTCCTCTTTCGGTATGGGCTTGCCCTGATTTTCCACAGTGAGCTTGGCTTTCCCTCTGCTCTTTTTCAGCCGAACCGTGATTTCGGAATGCTCCGACGAGTGGGAAACTGCGTTGTCGATAAGAATGTTTATGGTGCGTGTAAGGCTTTCCTTATCGCCCTTTACGGTAACATTCGGCTCAATGTCGGTTATCAGTGTCTTGCCCTTTTCAAATGCTACCGCTTCCATGGCGAGGCAGGCACCCTCTGCGGCTTCGGACAGGTCAAGCTCCGCCATGACAGTCTTGCTGTCGGTGCGCTCCTCTCGGGCAATGTACAGCATTTCGTTTATCAGGCGGGACATTTTGTTCGCTTCCGAGCGGATATATCCGAACCATTTTCCCTGCTCCGCAACGGTCTCATCGGGGTTTGAAGTGATAACGTCCAGATTTGCGGATATGACCGCCAGCGGAGTTTTCAGCTCGTGGGAGGCGTTGGAGAAAAACACCCTCTGCCTGTTCCATGCGTCCTCTATCGGCGTTACTGCCCATTTTGACAGCAGCACCGACAATAAAAACAGCACCACCAGCGAAAGCGCAAATATACCTGCCAGTATCACCAGCAAACGGGTCATTGTGGAGACCTCGTTTGTGCGGTCCAGCAGGACTATCACCTTTCCGCTGTTCTTGTCACGCATCTCATAGCGGTAGGATATGCCGTCAACGGAGATTATGCCTTTCTGATTACCCTTTGAGAGTATGTTTTCTGCCGCCGCATGAGCCGCAGCGTCCATATTGTCCTCGTCCTCCGAGCCGTAAAGCTGCTGGCTGCGGAAGATATCGGTTATCATTCCGCTGCTGTCCACGGTAACGGATATCCAGCCTGTGGAGATATCATCTGTTCTGTCACGTGTCTGACGTGTCCTTTGCGGAAAGAAAAAGCTGTCGAAATGGATATCGCCCTCAAAATCCTTTGGCGGCTCTTCGGTGCCGTCAGGGGGCAACTGAGGGGGCGGGTCGGTGTTGTCTTTGTGCATTTCAAGGTTCATGGCGAAATTGATTATGCGGTCGGTGTTCATATTTTCCGAGCGGTACATTGACACATACACCGACCCGAGAACGATGAGCATTACCGTTCCCAGCAGGCTCATAAGCACAGCGGTGAAGCGCCTTCGCAGATGTTTTATCATACGTCCTCCTTACTCGCTGAAGCTGTAGCCCACGCCACGGAGAGTTTTTATTGTGGCTTTCGACTTTATGAAGCTTAGCTTTTTGCGCAGGAAGGAGATATATACCTCCACGTTGTTGTATTCGGCGTCCGACTCATATCCCCATATCTTTGTGATAAGTGTTTCCTTGCTTATTACCGTGCCTGCGTTTTTCATCAGCAGTTCCATTATGGAAAATTCCTTCAGCCCCAGCTTTACGGAGCTGCCGCCGCTGGAAAGCTCATAGGACGATGAATCAAGGCTCACATCTCCGCAGGATATAACGGGGGAGCTTACTATTGCCGCACTGCTGCGCCTGCCCAGGGCACGGATACGTGCCAGCAGCTCGTCGGTGGCAAAGGGTTTTGTAAGATAGTCGTCAGCGCCGCTGTCAAGTCCACGCACCTTGTCGGATATCTCGTCCTTGGCGGTGAACATGAGCACGGGCGTTTGCATACCCTCGGCACGTATCCTCCGCAGGACTTCTATGCCGTCCATTCCGGGCATCATGATATCGAGGACTATAACGTCATATATTCCCGACAGTGCGTTGTCCAGAGCGTCAATGCCGTTGTATGCGGCATCGGCGGTTATTTTGTTTTTGGCAAGTATCTGCACGAGAGCGTCGGCAAGCTTGTTTTCATCTTCGGCAATAAGAACTCTCATTTTCATCGTCCTTTACTGGTTTATGATATGATCATATCTCATTATCCTTAAATAAATCTTAATCCTTTGCCACAATGCCCGTAAGGTGCTTGCCGTCCATATCCAGCACCTCGAACATTCTGTCCTTGTAGATAACATAGCTCTTGGGATTGCCGCCCTTGGGGAGAGATACGGAGCCTGTGTTTATGTAGTAGATGCCGTTTTTCTTTTCCGCACGGAACAGGTGTGTGTCCGCTGAGGACAACATCGCCCTCGCTGATATTGGGCATGTTTTCAATGTCATAGAGATGACCGTGGGTGCAGAAGAACATTCTGTCATCTGTCCACATGGTCATGTAGTCAGCCATTACGGGGAATTCCAGCACCATCTGATCTACCTCTGCCTCACAGTTGCCTCTTACGCAGAGCAGGTGCTTTTTCATTCCGTTGAGCATTTTTATGACTTCCTTGGGAGCATAGTCCTCGGGAAGATCGTTTCTGGGTCCGTGATAGAGCAGGTCACCCAGGAGAATGAGCTTGTCCGGCTTTTCGATTTCAAAGCGCTCAAGCAGCTTTCTGCAGCAGGAGGCGGAGCCGTGGATATCGGAAGCGAACATAAGTTTCATAATTTTTCAGTTCCTTTCTTTTTTTATGTACTTTGGTGTGAGCTTTTCGCTGCTTTTTTATTTATCGGGGGAAAGACAGGATATGAGCCTGTCCATATATGCGAACCTTGCGCTCGTCCGCTGCATAAATTGTATTACGGTATAAGTAAGTCGGCGATACGGGCGATGTGCGGTGCGCAGCGGCATATCCTCGGATAACCCGTATGAATCGGTACCGAATGCCGTTTTAAATAAACGTACCCGACCCGATTGCATATGCTTTCGAGTCGGGTACCTTTTATTCCGAGACCTTTACGTTCAGATATATTTCGTTTTCACTGACAAGTGCGGAGTTCACATCGATTGTGTATTTGAAATACATATCTCCGCCGTCTTCGGTCATGTTGTTGACTATTCTTGAAGCGGATATGCCCAGCAGCATCTCGCCGTATTCAGTGCCGTAATGGCAGTGGTGGCGGCGGTCTTTTTCAATGATGAGCCGTGCGTTTGCCGCTCCGTTTCTGGTCATGGAAGCAAGCTCCTCGCCTATGCAGGAAACGGTGGTCACAGAGCCTGCAAAGCCTGTGGCTTCGCTGTCGTTGTAGGATATCTCCCAGCCCTGCACCTTGCCCAGCGTCACGGGTCTCAGAGTTCCTTCGGTTATAAGCTCCATTACATCAGGCGCACCGCCTGCGGTGTCGGATATGCTTTTCATGGTTATGGTTACTTTTTTAGCTTTTGCAGGCATTTTCAACAGTCCTTCTGCATAATAACATCGTCTATGGATATCTGCTCCACGCTGCCGTTAAGGCTTCCGATAAAGGCGTGGGCGTTGCTTTCAAAAAGCTCCTTGCTGTCGCTGGTGAAGTAGGTAACATGACCGTTTTCACTGCGGGAGGAAAGCATATTGTTCATAGCAAGCATATTCATGGTATATTTTGCCGCTTCCGCACCTGAGGATATGAGCTTCACGCCCTCACCCATATATTCTGCGATTGCATCACGGAGAAGCGGGTAATGGGTGCAGCCCAGAATGAGGGTATCCACATTTTCCCTCTTTATAGGCTCCAGATAGCGGCTGACCATCGTTTTTACCACGATATCGTCCTTATCGGTAATGCCGTTTTCCACCAGGGGAACGAACAGGGGGCAGGCATTGCCGATGATAACAGCGTCCTGCCTGATCGTGCGGATAGCCTTGCCGTATGCGCCTGAGCGGATAGTGGCTGCGGTTCCGATAACGCCTATCCTGCCGCTTCTTGTGGCAGCGCAGGCAGCCTGAACTGCGGGTATCACAACGCCCGTAAAGGGAACGCCGCCGCCGAAGTCCTTTGCCTGACCCACGGCAGATGAAACGGTTCCGCAGGCTGCGATTATCATCTTTACATCGTGCTTTTTGACGAAGTTCACGTCCTGGCGGGCATATTCGAGGATAGTCTCACGGCTCCTGTTGCCGTAGGGAACTCTTGCCGTATCGCCGAAGTAGATGATATTTTCGTTAGGCATCAGCTTCATTATCTCAGCAACGCAGGTGAGGCCGCCCATACCCGAATCGAAAACGCCGATAGCCTTTTCACTTTTTTCGGTTAAAATCTCAGCCATTTTGAAATACCCTTTCGTCAGTTTCTTTCGTAAGCAAGCTTTATGAGCCTGTCGAGAAGCTCGCCGTAGGGGATACCCAGGTTTTCCATGAGCTTGGGATACATACTGATAGATGTAAAGCCGGGCATGGTGTTCAGCTCGTTGAGATATACCTTGCCGTTATCCGCAAGGAAGAAATCAACTCTTGAAAGACCAAAGCAGCCCAGAGCCTTGAATGCCTTTACGGCAGTTTCCCTTATTTCAAGGGAGGCTTCCTTGGGAATATTTGCGGGGATATTCAGTCCCGATGTACCCAGTATGTATTTAGCGTCATAGTCGTAGAAATCATTGCAGGAGAGTATCTCTCCAACCTCGGAAGCAAAGGGATTGTCTGTTCCCAAAACTGCGCATTCAAGCTCTCTGCCCTTGATAAATTTTCGGTGAACATGGCGGGGA
>JABLTL010072476.1_pt1 | contig 17796 bp, 9 predicted proteins | sample 7160151 | NCBI WGS metagenome assembly JABLTL01 (sample SAMN14651223, study PRJNA627086) | human gut metagenome | isolation source: feces | host: Homo sapiens
AGCAAGACCTTTGCCTTCAATACCAACGGATATGTTTCCCTGCATCGAAGAATATTCGAGGGAGTATTCAAGCACGCAGGAGAAATCCGCCAATACGATATTTCCAAGAAGGAATGGGTACTCGAAGGAGATTCCGTAAACTACCTGAATTGGGAAGACTTGAGAAGAGCCTTGGATTGGGATATTGAGCAGGAAAAGAACTTCCAATATAAAGGTCTAACGGATGATGAGAAGATTGAGCATATTGCCAAATTCGTATCTGGTATCTGGCAAATCCACGCTTTCAGAGAGGGCAACACCCGAACCACGGCGATTTTCACCATCCAGTATCTTCGCTCTTTAGGCTATATGGTGAATAATGAGATGTTTGCCAAGCATTCCTGGTATTTCCGCAATGCCCTGGTTCGTGCCAATTATCGCAATATCAATAAAGATATAGAGTACTCTCCTATCTACCTTGTTCGTTTCTTCAGAAACTTGCTGCTAGGCGAAAGTTGGGTTCTCAAAAACAGATACTTGCATATAGATCCTACAGAAGAATGGAAGGTACAGCCAAGACTTGCTACCCCACAAGCACCCCACACGCCTCATCAAAAGGTGGACAGAAAAGGTGGACAGAAAACAGAAAAGGTGGGCAGAAAAGGTGGACAGAAAACCAAAGACTCTATCCTTTCCCTTATCGCATCCGACCCATTTGTCACCACCAATGAGATGAGTAAACGATTGGAAATCAACCGAAGTGCCATCTCTAAACATATAAAGAAACTGAAAGAAGATCACATAATAGAACGAATAGGACCAGACAAGGGAGGGAAATGGATCATCAAAAAATAAGAAACACTTTTTTTTATGGCGCAAAAATAGCACTAATTTTTCACTTATACAAGAAAAACTCGCTGCTTTTGCAATCTTTTTCATGTATAAGTGAAAAATATTGTGTTTTTATCGAATATTTCTAGTATAAGTGAAAGAAATAACTCTAAAAAGGAAACTTTGATGGAATTTTTTGCTTTTTTCTGTTCTACTTGATGTTATCTCGCAGAAAAATCGTAACTTTGCAAATCATATAACAACAACACAAAGAATAAAATGAAGAAAAAAGCAACGGTCCTTATCGCCTCTATCATGGCGTTCTGCGGAATCAATACCGCTCACGCCGACGAGGGAATGTGGACGATTTACAACTTGCCTAACGCTGTGTATGAGATGATGCAGCGCGAAGGCTTCAGTATGACTTACGACCAGCTCTACAACGGCGACAACGCCTTGAAGAACGCCGTGGTCAACTTCTCTGGCTACTGCTCCGGCGTAGTGGTATCACCAGATGGTCTTGTTTTCACCAACCACCACTGCGGTTTCGAGTCTATCCGCAGCCACTCTACCGTGGAGCACGACTACATGCTCAATGGCTTCTTCGCCAAATCATACGAAGAGGAATTGCCTAACGAGAACATGTTCGTGAGCTTTATGGTCGATCAGAAAGACGTAACCGACCAAGTGATGAACCTCGGATATGAGAAGTTGAGCGGTCAGAAGCGCAGCGAACTAGTGGATTCCTTGGAGAACGACATGACCAAGGAGGTGAAGAAGAACGACTCCACCCTCCACGTCACCGTGCAGCCATTCTATGAGGGCAACAAGTGGTATGCCACTACCTATCGTGACTTCACCGACCTCCGCTTGGTCTTCACCGTACCAAAGTCAATGGGTAAGTTTGGTGGCGACACCGACAACTGGATGTGGCCTCGCCAGACATGCGACTTCTCCGTATTCCGCATCTATGCCGACCCTAAGACCAATGGTCCTGCCGCCTACAGCAAGGACAATGTGCCTTATCACCCTAAGCGTTGGGCGCAAGTTTCCCTGCAAGGTTACAAGGATGGCGACTATGCCATGACCATGGGTTATCCAGGCAGCACCGAGCGTTACCTCTCCAGCTATGGCATCCAGATGATGCGTGATGCCGAGAACACTCCTCGTGCCCAAGTACGTGGCGTGAAACAGGAAGTGATGCAGAAGCACATGCGTGCCGACGAGGCTGTGCGCATCAAGTATGATAGCAAATATGCCAGCTCATCCAACTACTGGAAGAACTCCATCGGTATGAACAAGTGCATCGACTCCATCGGCATCGTCAACTTGAAGCGTGAGTATGAGACTCGTCTCCGTGCTTGGCAAGACACAGCCAAGGCTGCCAATGACCTCGCCCACAAGGTGGATTTCGACAAGCTCCAGAAGCTTTACAAAGAGAATACCGACATCATGTATGCCTGGACCAACTTCTCCGAGTCGTTCACTCGCCGCAGCAACGTAGAGTTCTCCACTCGTGCCTTCAAACTACAGAATGGCATGGAGGTGAAGGGACCTGAGAAGAACCTGAAGAAGCAATACCACGAGTTTGACGACAACAGCGATGAATGGGATATGGCACTCGACAAGGAGGTGCTCTCCACATTGCTCAAGAACTACAAGGAACACGTATCAGCCAAGTGGTTGCCTAAGTTCTACAAGACCATCGACAGCCAGTTTGGTGGCGACTACGCTAAATATGTGGATTACCTCTGGAACAAGTCACTCCTCATGAAGAAGGGCGCCAAGTTCTACTTCAACAAGAAGGGCTACGAGAAAGACCCAGGCGTGGCATTCGGAATGGACTTGAACGACATCTATGCCGACTTCGTGGAGGCATTGGGTGTCAATAGTGACTCTATCGCCGAGCAAGAGAAGTATCTCTGTGCAGCCAAGCTCCGCATGGAGGAGGATATGCCTCACTATAGCGATGCCAACTTCACCATGCGCCTCAGCTACGGACAGGTAGGTGGCTTCGACCTCGGTGGCAAACCATCAGGCTATTACACCACTGCCGAGAGCATCGTAGAGAAGATGAAGCGAGGCGACAAGGTGATCGACTACTATGCCGAGCCTATCATGCACGAGCTTCTCTCTGAGAGCGACTTCGGAAAGTACCAGGACAAGACTACTGGCAAGATGCAGCTCTGTTTCTTGACCAACAATGACATCACGGGTGGCAACTCTGGTAGCCCAATGTTCAATGGTAAGGGCGAGTTGATTGGTCTTGCATTCGATGGCAACTGGGACAGCCTCAGCTCTGACATCAACTTCGACAAGCGCTTGGCTCGCTGCATCGGCGTGGATATTCGCTATGTGCTCTACTTGATGGATAAGTGGGGACATGCAGACCGCCTCTTGAAAGAGATAAATGCGAAGTAAGCAAGCGAAAGAATAAAGCGTAAAGATAAAAAGCGAAAGAAAGAAAAACAAACAGATAAAAAATTAGAGCAACATTTCAGTCGCAAGACTGGATGTTGCTCTTTTTGTATATAAGTATTTGATAGAGGGTTAATCCCAACTCTCCCACGCATTGAAATTTGCATGTTGTTTTGCAGAATTCGGGTCAGAAATACCATCATCAGTTTTTTCAGGTGGAATAAGTGATGTTGGAGGCGAAGTTGGAGATTCTGGGAAAGGCGACCCAGGAGAAGCCGCAACCATTTCTGTCGTAACTATCTTCCATATTAAGCATGTAGGGGAAATATAACTTCTTCTACAAGCTATTTGCTTCATATCTTTTGTTTCCATTATATTATTTATCATATCAGACTTTTACGCTATAATATCATCTCATTTACCTTACTACTTTCTTGCCTGCAACGATATAAATGCCTTGAGGCAAACGTTCGGTCGAGTTCCCCACCAACTGCCCGTTCAGATTATAAATCTTAGCACCAGCATTGATTTGAGAACCATTTATCTTCATCAACTTCACATCAGTAGAAACACCATCCAAGGAGAACTTGAAGGTTTTGGCAGAAGTCACATCTGTTCCGCTGATTGCCTCGAAATAAGCACGGCAAGCCTGCATCGGAGTCGTGGTTCCTGATGCCATGTATTTCAACTGATTGCTGCGCATCAATACGATTTGCTGATTGCCCTTAGTCAATGCTGTTGGCTCCAGCGTACCAATCAACTTGAATTCTGTATCGCCAGTAGCTTGTTCTGCCGTCGTCTTGACAGAAACCTTTACACCTTCAAACTTCAATCCGTCAGTAGGAATATCCTTAGATGGGAATATAAGATAAGGAGTAGCCGCCTTCATACCATTCTTTTCGTTGATATAAGCCAGATCGAACGACAGCACCTCGCCTCCTTCCGACTTCGTCACGCCCTTGAACTCTGCCACTTTCACATCCTCACCAAAGACCTGCTTATAAGTCGAAGTAGCAAGTTTGAAAGGCAAGCAGATCATATTCCACTCATTGCCCCATAATGTACCGCGATTCTTCAGAGCCACGTTCTTCGTCTCATTGTCGTACTGGCACCAGGCAGTATGTATATAACTATTGGTTACATCGTATGTAAACTTCTTCGCCTCCTCGGCTGTGAGAATCTTGATGGAAGGAGTCTCGCCATCCGGAACGCGGAGGAAAGCACGGGCACCCTTTTCGTAACTGCTGCCATTGCCGCCGTATTTCAAAGCAAAGGTAGTCATAGAGGCATCTGACTCATAAGCATCATCTTTGAAAAGATAATCAGACTCACCGTTAACAACACCCAGGTTATAGCCCATGAAGAGCGTGCCATAGAAATAATGCTTTCCATCGTATGTGACGGCATTACCATTATATTTTTGCTGCAAAGCAGTCTGCGTGATGATGACATCCTTAAAAGTAGGATTCACAACATCTGCGCCTGTAAACTTCACCAGATAAGGAGTAGCCGCATACAGTGTTCCACCTCCTATCGGAGCAAAGAGCATGGTCTTAGCATCAGTATCCATACCCACATGTTTCACTATCTCCACATCATTGCCGAAGACAGTCTTCATTTGCTCTATCGACAGGTCGAAAGGCATACAGAATGTATTCCAAGTACCAGCCTTAAAAGTACGTTCCTTTACCAGTACATCCGTTATCTTACCCATCTGTTCTGTGCCCAGTTCGGTATACCACCATGCATTCTCTGGCTTGTAGGTCACCTGGTCTATCTTTGCCGTTGCACTTTGTTCTGCCTCCACCGTCAAATCCTCTACAGTCTTGAATCTTGTCTTCAGATAGGTTTTCAACTGTTCCAAGGTTTCGGCATAGGTAGGATAATTAGTAATCTCCTGATCAACTTGGGTACTTCTTGGAAACTTGGTATTGCTCAGTTCCTCTGTCTGTGCTACGATAGCACCCAGTTCATCCACCTTGGCGCAGAGTCTGTCTACAAGTCCTCCATCAAGCAGTTTCTTCAGACGTACCTTGGCCTTAGCCATGAACCTTGGGTCTTTAAACAAATAATCCTTCAAGTATCCTGTCAGGCTTGAACTATTCTGTGTGTCAGATATAAATACATTCGAGTTCTCACCAGAATAGTTGCCATACGCCAAATCCTTATCCCATACAGGGCCATAATGCAATTTGTCTTCATCCGCCTCTTTATAAGCCTTTACGGTCATCCAGCCGTCATAGTCACCTGTCAACTCTGTAATAATCCAAAACTTGATGAGTGATTCCTCATCGTTGACCGAACGCCAGCCTGTCTGTGTATCAAATACATTGCTACCAGTCCACTTACTCTTCCATGTGCCCGTAAACCAATCTTGTATTGGGGCTATGACATCCGCTACCTGTGTTTCGTCTTTCTCGTCGGCAGGCTCAGGATTTTTGATGTTCATCAGTATTCCGTCCTTAGAAAAGCAGAGCGGTTTGTCGAGCATATCACCACGACCTTGGAACTCCAACATCCAGCCAGTATCCTCATCGATATTCACGCGATTCTTGTCTATTTCCACATGGTCGCAAATCTGATAAGTGCCACGATAATTGCCATTGATGACCACATCGGCAAACTTATAGCCTGGGCAGAAGTCCATTCCCACTTCCTTCTCTAAATGATAAGAGAGGGCATTACGAATCATAGAGTGGTCGAAGACATTGGCAAGGAGCGTCCAGTTGCGGGCAGAATAACCCAAGCCGAGCATATCGTGCTTAGTAGCCCCCAGTTTCTTGTCAAACTTCAGTCTGTAGGCTTTCTTGCCATTGGCAGGGTTGGCTGTAGAGTTTCCTCTTACCTTGATTTTCACCTTATCAGTAAATTCCTCTAAATGCTTGGTGTCTTTATCCGTACCATTGTCCTTTACCGTAATAACGGCATTGAGATAAGGAGCCTCGCCCGTAGCTCTATCCTTATAAAGTGCCTTATTTAAGTCGGCATCAGTTTCTCCTACTCCCTCTACGTCGATATAGACAGTAGGAACATCTGTCAACTGCAGCTTGTTCTTGATTTTATAAGACTGAGAAGACTGGTCTTCTGACCCTTCACCGCCACCAGACTCACCGCCAGACTGTCCCTCAAAATTCAGGTTGGGTTTATCTGCAGTTGATGCATAAGTATTGGTAAAGATATAAGCATTGACTCCTATTCGTCCCTTTTCTGCCCATGTTACTTCATTAGCGCGGAAATCGGCTAAACTGCCATCAGCATTGAGCCAGAAGAAATTGACATTACTCTGATTACTTGAATCATAAAGCAAGTAATCATATTTTAAAAAATAAAACCCACGAAAGACATATTTGTCTGAGATTTGGATCACCTTCCATTGGTCATCGACGACAGATGCAAAAGTAACATTCTGGAAAGTAGGATTTTCTACTGTGTTTTTCACTTTGATATAATAAGGAGTGGCGGCTTTCACTTCCGTCACCTTCTCAAAGTTGATATTGTTTCCTTCCACCGACTTGAATGCCTGAATATTATACAAGCCTTCGCCGAAAGCTACATCCAGCACGTCCTTGGAAGCATCAAAAGGCAAGCAAAAGCCTGTCCACACACCAGCAGTAAAGGCTCTACCCTTCAAGGTCACATTGTTGATGCCCGGAAACTCTGAGGGATAATTCTTTCCCGAGGTTATTCCCGTCACATCAAACTCCACATCATCGGCATACGCTCCTATTCCTCCCAAGAGCAATAGAAGCAAGAGATACATTCTTAAAGATTTCATTTGCTTTTACTTAATATACAATTGTTAGGTTTATAATCTTGTTAATTCATTCATCATCGCAACTTAGAGTCATCATGCCCTGCATGATTCTGCACTTGCAAATGTACGGAAATTTCTAGACATACCGCCATTTACAAAGAGGATTTTATTAGAGGTTAACACATTTGAGACCAACCGCTTAACAAAAAAAGCACATGCCGAAACATAACATACATGTTACATTTCGACACGTGCTTACTATTTATCTGATTGCAATTTTAGTATTGCGAAATATTATTCAGTTCCTTCAAACTAATCTGCCGAGGCTCCTCTTTCAGCTTCTTCCTCAAATCTGCGATGGTGATTTCAGACTGAGGGGCAAACTCTGGCGAACGCATATAACTCAATACACTCTCATAGAAAGCTCTGCCCTCAGGATATTCGGAAGCCTTCTCCAAGTCGCTCATGCAGACGAGGAGCTTGCCTGCGCCCACCTTCCACTCCATCACAAGACCGAGTTTGTGGTTGCGCTCGATATTGTCGATAACTTGCACGATAGGTTTGACGCCCTTCGCAAAGTTGTCCAGCACCAAAGGATGAGAGTCCTTGATAACAGGGAACCACTGCCAGTTGGTGTGCATCTCGGTAGGGAAATCACAGAAGATAGGATGCTTTGGATTGGTAAGGATACCCAATGTGCCAGGAGATACCGTCTTCTTGTTGTTCTCACAGATAGTCTTGAACATACGATAGTTCCAGTAATCGGTTTGGAAGAGACCGCCAACGGTATATGGGGTGGCATTGCCTGCCTGCGAAATCGTATCGGCAGAAGCTACGAAGTTCTTCGAGGTCGTAGGCATCCAAAGCACCTTGGCACCCTTTTCAAGTTTCTTTGCGACCTCATCAGTCAAGTCGCTTGTTATCACGACACCTTTCTTATATATATCAAGATTCTTTTCGGTGGTATAGATCCAAAGGTCATAGGTATTGCGATGTCTTCTCGCATCATATCGCCCATAATCTATATCCAACGTCAAGATGACCTTTCTCGAAGGAATCTTGACATCAAGACACGTTCCATTGCCATCGTTAAATCCATCTGCCATCACCTTCATCTTATGATGGATTTCGCCGATGTCTATCAAGCCCTCTTCATCTGTGGTGATAGGTATCTCCCCTTGTGCCAAAGGCGAAGGTTGATTAAAGCGATCGATATTTGCTCCTGCGTTTGGCGCAGCATCATCGCCAAAGTTCTCGTCCAGAGCATAATCCAACTTCCAGACCAACTTCTTTCCCTTGAGCGATTCACCACCATAATTGGCGATTTGCACCTTGGCATTCATCATCTCATTCTCGTCATAGCAGAAGCGATCCGTCACCAAGAGAGGCACCACAGATGAACACCACTGATGCCATTCATTCGCCGTGGTGATTCCCTTGCTCTCCATGAAAGCATCAAGAATGCCCACGAAGGCACTACCCTGACCAGGATAATCCTGAATATCGAGAAGTTGGAAGCCTGCCATGTTCTTGGTTCTGAGATCCATCTCAATGTCCGCCTTATAGAGTTTCACGCTCCACAAGCCCGAAGCCTTGTGGAAATCATCTGCTTGCGAAAGCATTCCGGCAGCGGCAAGGCGACGGCGGAAGATCTCGAAGTTGTAAGGATAGAGCACGCCCGTATATTTCTTGATCTCACGGAAGTCGGGATAGGTTTGGAACTGTCCTGTCTCGTGAGAGATAATCGGGATGCCAGCGGCTCGCTTATAAGAAGTTTGCTCCACATCTTGCCTCTGCCAAGGCTGAGGAGAAGCCCACTTATCACAAGCCTCATCGAAGTTCATCGTAGTGTTCGGACGGAAATGATTGATGATTCCTCCATCGTAAGCATCGGCGAAGGAGAAGGAGCCACGGGTATGGGTATTGTATTTGCCCCATCCCTCACCACCGATGCGACAAGTAGTGAAGTAATCCATCCCCTCTTTCACCCCTTGGTACCCGAGATAGTAGTTGCTGCCAAAGGTATAGTATTTGTCGGGAGCTATCTCACGGAAGTCATCCACAAACTCCTTCATCTTGTCGATGCTTCCCCACAGTTCATTGCCCAAAGCCATCATGCGGAAGGAAGGATGATGCCCATATTCTCGCAAGATGTTCTCACCCTCTTGATGGAGGAATGTCATCAACGTTTCGTCCTTATCATCAAAGGAGCCCCAGAAAGGAAGTTCGGGCTGTAGATAAATGCCCAAGCTGTCAGCAGCCACGAAAGCCGCCTCTGGTGGACACCAAGAATGGAAGCGTACATGATTGATGCCATACGCCCTGCAAATGCCGAGATACTTCATCCATCCCTCCACGGTCATATCCACATGTCCCGTGAGTGGCCAAACAGCAGCATCATGCTTGCCACGAAGGAAGACAGGATGCCCATCAGCATAGAAATGAGCACCCTCGATACGGAAGTCCCTGAAGCAAGGGAGCACCTTGCCAGTATATTGTCGGGACTCACTTTGTACCATACCAGATTTCAATTTCTGACCAGCTTTCAACTCTACCTGCTTCAGGGAAATTTCTCCGATGATTCCATTCCAGTTGGTCTGTGTATCCTCGGTATAGGCGTGGCTGGAGCCATACACTTGCTCAGGCACACCACGAGAATTATCCACCACAATATCCAACTGATGCTTGCCGGTTTTCAATTTCGGCAAGATGTATCGCTGAGGAGTGGAGATAAAGTTGCAGGAATCCACAAGGTTTCCATCCACATACACCCAAGTCGGCTTCGTACGCTCCAAGAAAAGCTCCACCGCCGCCTTCTTCCACTGCTTCGGAATCTCGATGGTGCGAGAATAAGTCGCCTTGCCCTTATAGGCATAGAGGCGAGTAAGATGCGTGGTCTCGGTGGTATCACTAGGTGCAAATCCCAAGTGATTGGTGTCGATGGTGCCAGGGAGCATGGCATGTCTCACCTCCTTGGCATCGCCAAGTGTCACGTTCCATTCTCCTGCAAGGGATAGCGACAGAGGACTGTCGCTCCTCTGCGCCTGCATATCAAGGCTGATGAAGCCAAGGCAAACGATTAGTATTGATTTCTTCATGTTTAGGTTGATAGAGAATTACATCTGATTACTTTGTTTCGGGTGCAAATATAAGCAATTTATTTGAAATAGAATCATTTCAAACCATTTTATTTCAAATCGATTGGTTTGAAATGATTTTATTTCATCCTCCTACAATCTCTTTTATTTTATATATCTAACAGCTGCACCACTACCAAAAGGATAATCACTGACATCCTTATTCATATATGGCGAATCAGGACACAAATCGCCTTCAAAGCAACAACGAGGTTTCTTGAAGATACTACCATCTTCTGCTTTGGCAACCCATTCATGTGACTTAACCTTTATGACACATCTAACGACCTTTCTGTACACTCCCAACACATAGTTTACTTTCTGTGCTTTCTCTGCTCCAATAGCCCAATATTTTCGTGTTGACTCATAGACGTCAAACCTTTTATATACTCCTTTAGCTTTTGCTTGATCAAAACTCCGATTCAGGCTTACCAATAGAAGATAGCTTCCATCTTCCACATCAATCTTTGAACAATCATACAAAGCATTTACCTCTTGGATGCTCTTAATGCCCTCATCCCATTGATGGTAACCAGCAACAAGATTTGTCAATTGATTATCATGATTGAATTGAGGATATGTCAGCATATCTATCAAGGACGATTCCACAAGATATGCTTCTTTTTCATCAAGATTGTGGCGCATTATGTAGTATTTTACCTGTCTACCCTCCGAAATTATGTTACGGATGGTCTCAAGTTTCAAACTATGATCGTTTTCTACAAGTGCTGCTTCTGCATGTTGAAACACCCTATCTCCTTTACCTTTTCCTATGTAGAAAATTTTATTATTACGTGGATCGACCAAAGCATAAACATAATATGCTAAGGCTTCTTTTACACTTTGTTTAAACTCCATTCTACAATACTATCATAAATTATTAATATATCTTTTACTTCACCCAATCCAACCAATTCTCTGGCGTAACAATAGCCTTTTCCTTCACATCATACGCCGTAAGGAAAGTATTGGGGAACTGGGTGTTGGCTCGCTTGGGATTCCACTTCATCTCAAAGAGTGAGAATTGACCATCGCATTCCTCTATGTAGTCAATCTCCTGCTGTTGGTTGGTACGCCAGAAATAACTATTCACGTATCGACCACAATATTGATTAGCCTTGATGCGCTCGCTAATGAAGAAGTTTTCCCATAATGCCCCCACGTCTTGACGAAGAGCAAGGGGAGCGAAATTCTGCAAGATGGCATTTCGGATACCATTGTCATAGAAATAGAACTTCTTGGCACGTTTCAGTTCCGTACGAAGATTGCGACTGAAGCCATTCAACTTAAAGATGATATAACACTTCTCCAACAAATCAACATACTTCTCTACCGTCTTATTATCCGTACCCACCGTCTGAGCCAACTCATTATAAGAAACCTCGCTTGTCACTTGCAAGGCCAAAGCCGTAAGAAGTTTGCCCAACAATGCCGGACGACGCACACTCTCCAAATTCAATAAATCCTTGTACAAATAACTATTGGAGAGATTATATAATAAGTCCTTGGCATCCTCTTGATGATTGAAGATATCGGGATAAGAACCAAAAATAAGACGACTTTCCAAGGTTTGCTTCACAGAGAGCAAGCCTTGTGCATTCAACAATTCGCCTGTTGACAAAGGAAAGAGATGATACTCAAACTTTCTCCCTGTCAATGGTTCATTGAGTTTATTTTGGAATTCAAAAGAGGAAGAGCCTGTCACCAACAACTGGACATCAGGGAAGTTATCAGTGATTCGCTTCAAGGTCATACCGATATTCTCCACCCTCTGAGCCTCATCTATGACAAGAATCTTATTCTGTCCTATCAGCAATTTCAACTCTTGCGTATTCATCGCTGACAGCATCTCTTGCACCTCAGGCTCATCGCAATTCAACTGCAATGCAGATTCCTTACGCCCCTCCAATACCATATTGAAGAGCGTACTCTTACCTACTTGTCTTGCCCCTATCACAATGATTGCCTTGCCAGCAAACATACGAGCCTCGATCACGTCTTGTAATTGTCGTCGTATCATATTATCATTATTATCTTGTTACCTATTCTTAATATGAAAAAGATTGAATTGATATAAGAATATTCGACCGCAAAGATAACAAAAAAAATCCCTAATCCCAAAATTTAGGGTGATTTTTGGGATTATAATCCTAAAATTCATACCTAATTTTGGGATTAGGGCATATTTTAGTTCATATTGCGATAATCGGAAGGGGAGCATCCCACCACCCTTTTGAAGGTGGCAGAGAAGCTTTGCAAGGAATGATAGCCGAGTTTAGGATGAATTTTACTGAAAAAAGGCTACAAATTTGCCATAGGATGAGCAGACACTCTTGCCTGTGTATCTCACGCAATTCTTATAATCTCGGAATATCACCCATGGACAAAAACAAAAAAATGCGACCTTTTCATACCTTATCTCGTTTTTTTTCATAGATAAGGTACGAAAAGGTCGCACTTTTAACAATCAATTACATTTTTCACTTCTTCTTCGGACGTCTTCTTGCCCAGCCTTCTTCCTCGAAGTTTGGCTCCTCGCCCTTTAACTTGAATGGCTTGCCCTGAATCAGCTCACGCCAATCGCCGTTGTCGTCATTATAACGAGACTTCTTGCTACTGCGAGCCTCGCCACGAGAGCCACGACCGCCACGCTCTGAACGACTGCCACGAGTATCATCGCCATAACCACGCTTTGCAGAGCGTCCGCCTCTCTCAGAAGAGCGACCTCCACGAGAGCCACGGCCACCCTCGCCACGTGCAACTCTGCCGTGTCCTTCCTCGTCGGCATCATTACATCTCACGGTTCTGCCCTTATACTCCGTGCCATTCAGCGCCTTCATCACCTTCTTGGCATCCTGCTCAGGCACCTCGATGTAAGCAAACTTGTTGAGCAAGTCGATATGACCTACCTCCTGTCTGCCCTGCACGTGCTTGTTGAGATATTGCATGATCTCGCCAGGATAGAAGCCATCCGCCTTACCCAGATTGATGAAGAGACGTTTGAATCCTGCCTCTGCCTCATGCTTGCGGCGACCATTGGATACTCGTCCACGACCGCCCTCTGAGCCTCTGCCCTCAGCACCACGCTTGCCACGTCCACTCTCCGGCTTCACAATCTCAGGGGCATTCTTATAGTAGTCGAGGAACTTACCGAAGGTGATGGTTACCATCTTCTTGATGATGTCCTCCTTGTCGATGTAGTCAAACTGGCGGTTGATTTCCTCCATATATGGCGCAATCTGCTCCTCATCCACATCGGTCTTCATGATGTCGTCCATCGTCTTGAAGAGCTGCTTCTTGCAAATCTCCTCTGGCGAAGGCAATGTGCCATCCACGAAGTCCTTGCCTATCTGCTTCTCTATCTGGCGAACCTTGAACTTCTCACGGGTATGGATGATAGAGATGGATGTACCCTTCTTGCCGGCACGACCGGTACGACCGCTTCGGTGGGTATAGCTCTCGATGTCGTCAGGCAAACCATAATTGATAACGTGGGTCAAATCCTCCACGTCCAATCCACGAGCTGCCACGTCGGTAGCCACGAGGAACTGTACGGTATGCTGGCGGAACTTCTGCATGGTGAGGTCACGCTGCTGCTGACTCAAGTCGCCATGCAGAGCCTCAGCATTGTAACCATCCTTGATGAGCTTGTCGGCGATGTCCTGTGTCTCCAACTTGGTGCGGCAGAAGATAATCGCAAAGATGCGTGGATAATAATCGACGATGCGCTTTAGGGCGAGATACTTGTCCTTGGCATTCACAAGATAGTAGATGTGATTCACATGCTCGGCACCCTCGTTACGAGAACCTACCACGATTTCCTTGTGGTCGTGCAGATAGTTGAGGGCAATCTTCTCAATCTCCTTACTCATGGTAGCAGAGAAGAGCAATGTGTTTCTATCCTCTGGCACACTCTCGAAGATGGCATTGATGCTCTCCGAGAAGCCCATGTTGAGCATCTCGTCAGCCTCATCCAGCACTACGTTGTTCACCTGGTCGAGCTGAGCCACGCCACGATTGATCAAGTCGAGCAATCGACCCGGTGTGGCAACGATAATCTGCACACCATGCTTCAGGGTGCGAATCTGCGAGCCGATGTCGGTACCACCATATACAGCGGCGATGTGCATACCGTCGATGTACTTGGCGAAACTATTCAAGTCATCGGCTATCTGGAGGCAAAGCTCACGAGTAGGACTGAGGATAACTGCTTGGGTATCCTTGCGAGAGGCATCGGTCTTCTGGAGCAAAGGCAAGCCGTATGCGGCTGTCTTACCCGTACCCGTCTGCGCCAACGCAATGACATCATTCTTATTACCAAGCAAATAGGGAATTACTTCTTCCTGAACTGGCATTGGATTCTCAAATCCAAGCTCTTCGATGGCACGGCGAATCTCTTCGCTCACGCCCAATTCTTCAAATGTCTTCAATCTTTTAAAACCTTAATTCATGTAATCAAAAACGGAAGGCCGAATTCACCCTCCCAGCCATAAATTAGGGTGCAAAATCCTTCCAAAACGCTTGCGGCAATCATACACCTTTTATTAAGATTGCCTAAATTCGGGTGCAAAGTTACGATTTTTTATCCAAATTCTTGCATTTTTTCGGGGAGAAATCATTACCTTTGCATTTATTATAGGTCTTTTTGACCCAAAACTATCATAATCAAGTGGCATTTCAGCTTTAGTGTGCTGTCGAGGCAACTAGACAACCGATGCCACCACCAACTGAAATAACAAACAATCGAACTATATGAAAAAAGTAATTTTCACTCAAGAGTGGATGGCAATGCATCCATACGAAAAACCTGACGAAGTAGATCAGTACTATACCGAACTGGCAAACGCAATATACCACGCCTTGGACGAGGCTTGTTTCACACATAACTTCAAGAACGTAGAGGATGCCAAGCAGCTCGCCCTCTCCATCGCTGGATATTTCGAGGACACGCTCTCTAGCACAGGCATTTGGAAGGCATTTACTTCTGAGTGCGTGAAGCGTTATGGTTGCCACATCCCTTTCTATGAGAACGAGGCGCAATACATCAACAGTGCGCTCACGGGCAACGATGCTCCATACGTAGAAGACGAGATCAACTTCGCCGACATCAAGTTCCTCCTCTGGCATCACTACCAGCAGAGTGCTTACGTGCAGGAGGCTGTGCCATTCCTCTTCGGCACCTTGGAAGTGGCGGCAAAGGTTGTATATGACATCCTCGACAAGGAGTATGAGACGGCACCTGAGAATGAGCGCATGCGCGAGTTCTTGTGCGAATACGATGCCACGATGGAGAAAGATATGATAGAGGTTTCTCGCCGAGATGTCTTGGCATGGTTTCACTACGGCTGCTACTTCAACTTGGGCAACCAGAAGCGTCTCCAGTTCACCTTGCAGCAGATGGCGAACTCGCCTCAGGGTCTCAACGAGCAGATGGCATACGCCGTACAGATGGACATGACCATCACCCTGCGCAACAATCTCTTGTCGCTCACCTCTTATGAGTGGCTTCAGAAGATTTGCGAGAACCAGCCATCCCACGCTTACTGGGAGGACGAGGATTTCAAGAAAGTGGTAGCCGATGCCGAGAAGGAAAGAACTGTTGACCACGAGCAAGCCATCAAGGACTACAACTTGCTCAAGGCAAAGGGATACGGCGACAAGTTCGTCTTCCTGGAAGACAACAAGACGCTCAAGGAGTTCTTCAAGGAGATCGGTTATGAGTTGCCTGCCAACATCCATCTGCCTCAGAAGTATGAGAAGGGCATCATCGTATGTGGCAGTCCTTACACAGGCATCAACGTCACCTACATGCAAGCCCACAACATCGCTTCCCCAGAGAATCCATATTACAATGCCGATAGAGCGGCAGAGGATGCTTTCGGCATCATCAGTGGCAATGGTCGTCCATTCCCATACGAGATTGTCTGCAAGTTGATAGACAGCAACATGCTCCCTGATGCCAACATCTTCACCAGCAAATATGTGAAGGAAGAGGGGCTGAAGATTACACAGACCAACCTCCAGTTCCTTGCCGATTACTATCTGATGGGTAGAAAGGACAAAGATTTGTCGCCTAAAGAACTCTGGTAATTTTTAAAGAAAAGCTTCCCGAAGAAGGTGACAATTCTATAGGGGAACGTCATCATACGAAGAAGAGATGTTATAAAAAGAGGTGAGCTCTGAAAGCGATGATTTTGCTTTCGGAGTTCACCACTTTTGTATATGCGGATATAAGATGTCAGACTTCTCGTCTTAAAATGTATCGAGAGCTTTTTTCGGAGATTATTTTTTCAAGTATTGATCCAGGAACTCCAAGATTTTCGCTTGTGCCTTGATGCCACAAGAATGCGGGATGTCCCAGATTTCGGTATCAAGTCGTTCGTCTGCCTTTTGGCCCCTCCACACCTCGTGCATCTGCCGGAAAGCATCCTCTACGCCCGGCACAGGGAAGAGATGGTCTTTCGAGCCATTGATGAAGAGCATTGGCTTCGGGCAAGCGAGGGAGGCAATGTGAGGATAGTCGAGATATTGGCGAAGACCGGGGATACAGTTGGCGAAACCACCATTCTCTTTTCTGCCATATCGCCTCGTGAGTTGGGCATCGGTGGTAATCATCCAGCAGACGGAGGCTCCCAGCTTGATTCTGTCGCTCAATGCCGAGAGCATCCAAGAGCGATAAGCCCCCATCGAACAACCAGCACACCCTATTCTGTTGGCATCCACCATCGGCAATGAAGCCAAGAAGTCGGTGCTGGAAATATCATCGTAAGTCATGAAGGCAGAAAGGTCTCTACCCAGCATCATCATGTTGCCGGCTATCAGGTCGTATTTGTTTCTATCCACGCTCTCCTTTCGACCTCGTTCTCCCCACATCGGCGCATCAATCGAAAGCACCACGTAACCATGTTTCGCCAGGTAATCGCCCACGTACTGCCCCTCGTAAAGCTGGTTTACCCACGCATCTGCATCGTCCAGGACCTCCTGATTGGCAGCCTTCTTCTTTTCAGAAATCTTCCCATCCGCATCCTGCTCTTCAGATGCGATGAAGAAAGGGCGAATCATCTTCTCCTTTCCTATAAAGAGATGGGCGCCATGATCGTGGAGTGCCACCACGGCTGGGAATCTCCCAGCTCCTCCATCCGGAATCAGGAGATAAGCCGTAATTCGGGAATAGGCGTTGATATTGAAGGCAATTTTCTGCGCCTTATACCCGTCTCTCTGCTCCTCGCCCAATACTTCCATATCCCAAGCCGCAGCCGCCTTCGGAGGCGTCATCATGCACTCAAAAACCTTTGCCCTTGCCGTTTTCTTCCACTTCTTGAAGTTCTTAATCGGACTGTTGCCCCAAGCCATCGGATACGCCAATTCCTTCTTCAGCGTTTCAACGTAAGTAGGAATCTCTCCCTGCCATTCATACTTCTCCCGCTTCTGAAGCTTCGGCTTCGAAGAGGTCTTAGCTGGTGCCACAGGGGGTTGTGCAAGCGCCACAGAGGTCTGAGCAAGCGCCACCGACGCCTGCAACAATGCAATAATACTATATGTGATAATCCTTTTCATTCTATCTTCCTGTTTAAAATTTGTCGATAGGAAATCTATCTTCCTGTTTATAAGATTAGTTATTGTTTGCAAAATTAAGAAATTATCCGCAAAAAGAGCCCAATAATCTCGATATTTTTG
>JABLTL010101352.1_pt1 | contig 17791 bp, 15 predicted proteins | sample 7160151 | NCBI WGS metagenome assembly JABLTL01 (sample SAMN14651223, study PRJNA627086) | human gut metagenome | isolation source: feces | host: Homo sapiens
ATGATTATAATGACGTTGTTAAGGAGGCAGGAGAATCCAATACAAAAGATGTTCTTAGAAATGCTTCATGGATGACAGGCATGACAGACAAAACCAGTCATTTACTTTCTAAAATAGGTATTACCATAGGAAAGGGTAACAAGCTGGAGCTGGATGAAGATGAATTGAAGAAAGCAGATATCAGTTCACTGAAAACGGTTTTTACAGGTTACAATTCCTTTGTAGGCAAAACAGCCCAGAAAGCAACTGGTATATCAAATGCTGCGAACCGGGCAAGTGCAACTTATACAAACAATGGTACATATTCTAAAACGAATTCTTCTCTAACGTCAAGTAAGATAGATAAGGAAGTATAGTATGTTAAGCCTAAATGACAAGAAGAAAAATCTTTTGTATTAATTTGTCGGGAAGGAGGAACCAGATGAGTTTTACAGTCAATTTATCCGGTGGAGGTTTACTGATAAATAGATTTAATAGTTCTAATATGTTGAAAAGTACACAGGAAAAATTGCAGCGACAGCAGGAACGGGATAATAAGGTGGCTTTTTTTGAAGCACAAAAAGAAAATTTGAAAAACCGAAAGGCTGACAGTTTGGAAGAAATCTCTGAAAAGCTGGAAATGTTTCATAATTATGAGGATGAAATTGCGGCAGCAAATCAGGAGTATAATAATTCACAGATGTTTCATGTCATGGACGAGGCAGAAGAACATGGCGAAAAGATTGCGGAAGCTGCTGAGAGGAATAAGCCTAAAACAGAAGAAGAACGAAAGGAAGAAATGGTGGATGAAGCTCTTGGAACAGAGGAAAACAAGGGCATGATGTCTGAAATCATGGACGAACTTTCGGAGACAACCGAAGAAATGACAGAGCAGATGACGGAAAAAACTGTGGAGAATATGGAAGAACTTCCAGACGAGGTTTTGCAGGAGCAGCTTGCTACAGATAGTTTAGAGGCAGCAGAAATGGTACAAACAGACACAATTAAAAGGTATGTGCCGATTGATATTAGAGTCTAATGGTATTTATCTGGGAAGGAAACAGCTATGAAGATTTACAATAATACAAATATTACATATTCTGCAATCGAACATAACAGCAGGGAAAATACAAAGCAAAATGTTCCGGCAGATTTAGAAAAGAAAATGACACAGTATACAGATACACTTTCCATTTCCAAAACAGGGCAGGAGAGCTTTCGACATTTATCTTCTGTCAGTTCTATGGATTATCAGAACCGTTTTGAGAAGGAAGTGACGGATATATTTGTCAAAGAAGATACAGAGAGTGTAAAAACTGATTCCTTTGAACATCATGTAAACAGAATGGCAGAAGCATATAACAAAATGAAAAACAGCATTGAAGAAAAATATGCGGAACAAGATTATGAGCCGGAGTATTATGTGACAGAATCGGGCAAAATTGAGGAATTAACCAAAGAAAAAGAACTGGATATGCTGAATCAGGCATATGAAAATCACAGTAATTTTATGGCAACTTCAACAGAAATCTGGTCAGAATTACAGGATTTTACCCCATCGGTAGTTTACCATAAAGGAAGTGAACAGACAGCAAATGAACAGAACATAGGTGAGAATCAGGAGAATACTGCAAAATCTAAAGAAAAGGGGGTTATCCAAAATTCGGCATATCAGGCATTTTTATCCGCCATCCAGTCGGATAACCAGAAATTATCGCAGCAGTATTCGGGTGACTGGAAAGATTTAAGGCTAAATCTGAATGTATCAGATGGTGATCGGAAAATGCTTAATGGTATTTGGGATTATTATGCTAATAAAAGGTAATGAAAGCTTTGTCATACGAAAGGAGATGTTAGTATGGCAGTTACAGGTGTAAACAATTACTCTAATATTTACACAAATGCTTATACCGGTAATATACGGAAAAATAATGCTAAGGAAACCACAGAAAAGCAGGTTGTGGAGCAAACAGAAGATGTAAAGACAGGGACAACCCGAAAAACTGCAGCGGATGAACTTTCCTATCTTTCTAAAAAATTTGACAATTATAGTTTTGTATCAGCAAATTATAGTCCGGGGATGAAATATGGTAAATCAATTACCACGAAAGTAGCGATTTCTCCTCAGTTTTTAACAAAAATGGCAAATGATTCAGACTTAGAAGATGAGTACATAAAAGAAATTGGTAACATGAAAAAATTAGATGAGCAGTTTGCAAAGCAACAAGCAGATATTGGATGGAGAGTTGAACAGGGATGGGCAATAGATAAAGATGGAAATATTAGTTCATGGGCAATAGGACATAAAGATTCAAAAGTAAAATCCTTTCTCCAGAATATGAGTGAAAAAGCCGAAGAAATCCTACAGAAGCAGTTGGAAAAAGCAAAGGATACAAAGGAAGAAAAAGAAGTATTCTCGATGAAAAAGCATAAAGAAGTTTCAAAAAAGAACAATGTCGATTTGAAGGTGTAAATAATCAGATTCGAAGTATTATGCAGAAAAAATGCATAGCATTGAGGGAGCCTTGCGTATGTCAGATGAAATCAATGCCCAGTTCGGATTTGAAAGAACATTCGGTAAGACTAACGGCAATGCAGATGCTGATACAAAAATAACAAAATTTGGCATCTCTTTTAATAGTGACGGAACTACAACCTTCTTTGCACAATTGGAAAAATCATCAGCCAGTCAGAAAGAATATCTTGAAAAGCTTCAGGAAAAGAAAGCTGATGAGAATAAAATCGGCGGAAGATTTAATTTTTTAGTTTAGTGGATTCAGATGAAAATAGAAGCAATTTCATAAAATCTTACATACACACTTGACAATATGCCTCTGAGCGCGGTGTTGGCGAAGGTGTCAGAACCTGCGGTGTGGCAAGAGAACAGCTTTTTGTTGCAAGTAAGGTGGCGGCAGAGCATAAGACCTATGAAGAAGCGATGGCTGGCATTGATAAAACACTTGAAACAATGGGACTGGATTATCTTGATTTGATGATTATTCATTCTCCGCAGCCTTGGGATAAGGTCAATCAGAGTGATGACCGGTATGTGGAAGGCAACCGGGCTGCATGGAGAGCCTTAGAAGATGCTTACAAGGCAGGCATACTTAAAGCAATCGGCATATCCAATTTCCAGATTGGTGATATTGAAAGCCTTGTTAAAACATCAAAAATCAAGCTGATGGTAAACCAGATTCTACTTCATATCAGTAATACGCCGCTTGAACTAGTAGAATACTGCCAGAAAAACGGCATTACGGTTGAAGCATATTCACCGATTGCACATGGTGAAATTTTAAAACAGCCGGAAATTAAGGCTATAGCAGATAAATACGGCGTAACCGTTGCACAGCTTTGTATCCGCTATACAATCCAGCTTGGTACAGTTTCACTGCCAAAGACAGCTAATCCAGAGCATATGAAATCTAATTCACAGGTGGATTTTGAAATTAGTGATGAAGATATGAAGATACTCAAAAATTTCAAAAAAATTGAAAGCTATGGTGAAAGTGGTATCTTCCCGGTATACAGAGGAAAAATGTAAAATGAAAAAGCCATATATTATATGCCATATGATGACATCTGTGGACGGAAGAATTGACTGTGCCATGACGTCAAAGTTAAGCGGTGTATCCGATTATTACACCACGCTGGCTCAGATTAATGTGCCGACTACGGTAAGCGGAAGAGTGACAGCAGAACTTGAAATGGCAGAGCCGGGAAAGTTCGCTGTGTCAAACCCTGAAATTTACGGACAGGAAGGCTTTTCAAAAAAGGCAGACTGTGCCGGTTATGAAGTGATTGTCGATACAAAAGGCACACTGATTTGGCCGGATGCCGCAGACATGGAGAAGCCGTATCTGCTTCTTTGTTTTTGAGGACTCCCCATTGATAACCGGTGATGAATGGCATATAATAGATTAGGTTATGATTATTTGGAAACGGGGATTATATTCATGGTAAAGATAGATTTGATTACAGGATTTCTGGGTTCAGGCAAGACAACATTTATCAAAAAATACGCACAGTATCTGATGTCACAGGGATTTCATATCGGAATTCTTGAAAATGATTACGGTGCAGTCAATGTTGATATGATGCTGTTGCAGGATTTAATGGGAGAACAGTGCGAACTGGAAATGATTTCGGGCGGCTGTGATAAAGAAACGCATATCCGCCGTTTTCGTACAAAGCTGATTTCAATGGGGATGTGTGGCTATGACCGTGTGATTGTCGAGCCTTCCGGTATTTTTGATGTGGACGAATTTTTTGACGTACTGCATGAAGAACCGCTGGATAACTGGTATGAGATTGGTAATGTAATAACGGTCGTTGATGCTGAACTTGAAAATGAACTGTCGGCGGAGGCAGATTATCTGCTGGCTTCGGAAGCCGCCAATGCCGGAAAGATTCTTTTAAGCCATGCAGACGAAGCAGACGGAGCGCAGATAGAACAGACGATTGCACATTTAAACCGTGCCATGGCGCAAATCGGCTGTAAAAGAAGATTTGACACGGAGATTGTAAAAAAGGGAACGATACAGCTTACCAATTCGGATTTAGAAAGCTTTTCCCTGTGCGGATACGTTTATGAAAATTATCAGAAAATGGATTTATCGGAGCAGAACGTTTTTCAATCGCTTTATTTTATGAACAGCACAATGTCGGAAGAAACATTAAAAGCGGCAGTAAAAAAGCTGTTTGAAGATGAAAACTGCGGTAATATTTTCAGAATAAAAGGATTTTTAAAAGCAGACAATGACAAGTGGCTGGAATTAAATGCCACACATAGCAAAATCACTTTACAGCCGATAGCCGAGGGGCAGGATGTACTGATTGTAATCGGGGAACGGTTGAACAAAGAAGCGGTTGAAAGTTATATACAAAGTGATAGCTTTCGCATGTAAGACAGATATCATGAAGATTTCTGCCCGCATTATCATGAATTGTAAAATCTAAAATGTGTGTATAGATATTGTTGTCAAGCAGAGTATAAAAATATGAACTATCATAAAAAGACTGTGAATTTAACGGTTCAATATACTCCCGATTCCGGGGACATATCAAAAGCCGTTAAGACACAGTCTTTATTTTTACAGACTTATTATTCTGTTCATTATTAATACTGAATGACACCGAACTGCGCCAGTGTATAGAAAACTAAAATAATTAAAAGCAGTACCGGTGCGATATAGCGGATCATCATGCGGTAAATATTTTTGCGCTTGAAGGTTTCGCCGTTTTTGGTGGCCTCTGCAATAATGTAATCGGCGCCGACAAACCAGCCAATCATAATGCAGGTTAAAAATGCAACAACCGGCAGCAGTATACTGTTACTAATAAAATCACAGAAAGTCAGGAAATCCATGCCAAAGATTGTAAATCCGGACCATATACCGTTGCCTAAAGAGCATGGCACACCGAGCAGAATGGAAAACAGTACAATACCGATACAGCATTTAATACGGCTCAGCCCAAAGCGGTCCATCATCATCGAAACAATTGCTTCCATGACAGATACGGAACTTGTCAGTGCGGCAAACAATACCAGTGTAAAAAAGAGTGCACCCATAAAACGTCCCCCTGCCATTTGTGAAAAGACCTTCGGCAGTGTAATAAACATCAGTCCGGCGCCACCCTGTGACATTCCGGCTTCTCCGCTGAAAATGTATACGGCAGGAACAACCATCAGTCCGGCAAGCAGGGCAATAACCGTATCAAAAATTTCAATCTGATTGACAGATTTTACCATGCTGACATCGTCACGTGTGTAAGAACCATACGTAATCATAATGCCCATTGCAAGGCTCATGGAATAAAACATCTGCCCCATTGCGGCACAGACGGTTTTCAATGAAAACTTTGAAAAATCCGGTAACAGGTAATATTTTAATCCGGCGGCAGAACCAGGCAGTAATACAACGTAAATGCAGATAACAACTGCAAGAATGACTAAAACCGGCATTAAAACACGGCTGACATTTTCGATTCCTTTTTCAACTCCACACACGACAATCAATGCGGTCAGTGCAAGGAAAATAAAAAAGAAAATAAGTGGTGCGTATTCCTGACTGATAAAGTTTGAAAAAAACGAAGTTTCTGCGGCGGCTTCATTTTGTCCGGAGATAAATACAGCCATGTATTTTGTTACCCAGCCGCCGATTACGCAGTAATACGGCAGGATAATAACCGGAATGATAAAAGCAATCGGTCCGATAAATCCAAATTTTTTATGCACTTTTGCATAGGCTCTTGTAGGACTTAATTTGGTTTTCCGTCCGATTGCAATTTCGGTGGTCATGAGTGTAAATCCAAACGTCAGTGCCAATATAATATAAACTAAGATAAAAATGCCACCGCCGTACTGTGCAGCCAGATAAGGGAACCGCCACATATTTCCGAGTCCGACAGCACTTCCTGCGGCGGCAAGTACGAATCCAAGCCTGCCGGTAAAGCTTCCTCTATGTTTCTTTTCCATAAAACCTCCATTATTGAATCAAATTATTGTTGTTGAATGCTGATACTGCCCAAAGACAGTTTACAAACAGATTATTATCATAACAGAAGCGTGAAAAATGTGCAAGCACAGGTGCGTAAAATATTAAGGATTTATAAAAATAATAAAAAAATAAAGGAAGACTTGACTTTAAGTGAACTTTAAGTTGTATGCTATAAATAACAAAAAATGACTACGCAGCATTACTATGGCTGTGGAATGGAGGAATTTATGTATTTGGAAAAGATTCAGTCACCTGAAGATGTAAAAAAATTAGATGTAGAACAGTTAAAGGTGCTTGCAGGCGAAATGCGCCAGGCACTGATTCAGAAGTTAAGTGTCCACGGCGGACATGTCGGTCCGAACCTTGGTATGGTTGAAGCCACAATTGCCATGCACTATGTGTTTGATTCGCCAAAGGATAAAATGGTATTTGACGTTTCACATCAGAGTTACTGTCATAAAATGCTGACAGGACGTGCAGCTGCATTTTTAGAGGAAGCAAAATATGATGATGTATCGGGATATTCTGAGCCGTCCGAGAGTGCACACGACTTTTTCTGCATCGGACATACGTCAACTTCAGTCAGTCTTGCCTGCGGTCTTGCAAAGGCGAGAGATCTGGCAGATGAAAATTATAATGTTATTGCAGTCATCGGTGACGGTTCTTTAAGCGGTGGCGAAGCACTGGAAGGACTGGATTTTGCAAAGGAATTAAACGGCAATCTGATTGTGGTTGTCAATGATAATGAAATGTCTATCGCAGAAAACCACGGCGGTTTATATGAAAATTTAAAGTTGTTACGTGATACAAAAGGGCAGGCAGAATGCAACATTTTTAAGGCAATGGGCTTAAATTATTTTTTTGTGGAAGACGGCAATGATTTGACACAGCTTATTGACGCATTTAAAAGGGTCAAGGATTCTAAGGCGCCGGTTGCAGTGCATATCCATACATTAAAGGGTAAGGGATATACATTGGCAGAAGAAAACAAGGAAAGCTGGCACTGGCATATGCCATTTGATATTGAAACCGGCAAAACAAAAGGAAATTATGACGGTGGAGAAGATTACGGTACGTTGACCGCAGATTATCTGTTACAGAAAATGAAAGAAGACGCTTCTGTTGTAGCAATTACTTCCGCAACACCGACGGTTTTTGGTTTTACAAAGGATAAGAGAGAGCAGGCGGGAAGACAGTTTGTGGATGTAGGTATCGCGGAGGAACATGCGGTTGCACTTGCATCCGGACTAGCAACGGGCGGTGCAAAGCCGGTTTACGGTGTGTACAGCACATTTTTACAGAGATGTTATGACCAGTTATCACAGGATTTATGTGTCAATAACAGTCCTGCAACAATTCTGACATTTTGTGCTTCCGTATACGGAATGAACGATATTACCCATATCGGATTTTTCGATATTCCGATGATTGCAAATATTCCGAATTTAGTATACCTTGCACCGACCTGTAAGGAAGAATATTTTGCAATGCTTGACTGGGCAGTAGAGCAGAAAGACCACCCGGTAGCGATTCGTGTACCTGCAACAGGTGTGGCAACTTCCGGCAGACCGGTTGATGCGGATTACAGCACATTAAACCGCTATGAAGTTACAGAAAAAGGCAGTAAAGTGGCAATTCTTGCATTGGGTGATTTCTATACATTAGGCGAGGAAACAGCAGAACTTTTAAAGAAATCCGGTATCCATGCGACACTGATTAATCCGAGATTTATCACAGGCTTAGATAGTGAACTGTTAGAAAATCTGAAAGCAGAACACAGCATGGTTGTGACACTTGAAGACGGCGTGTTAGACGGTGGTTTCGGTGAAAAAATCGCACGTTTTTACGGTGCTTCGGATATCAAGACCTTAAACTTCGGATTAAAGAAGGAATTTTTAGACAGGTATAATGTCGAAGATGTCTTAAAGGCAAATCATCTGACACCGGAGCAGATTGCAGAGGATATTCAGGCAGTGATGTAAGGTAATTGACAGAATAGATGATACCCCGGGAATATATCAGGCGGTTGGGCTTATATATTACTGGGGTGTTTTTGTATTGACAATAAAAAGGCTCTTTGTCAAGAGTGGAGGTTAAAAAGCAGGCTTATTTCATCTCAAAGGGAAAGAGATTTTGTAAATAGTAACTATGACGATATTAAGCAGGTATTTAGTATTTGGCTTTGTATGAATATGGATTCTAACAGTATGAGCCATATACATTTTGTTAAAGATGAAATGTTAGAACCGTATGATTGGAAAGGAAAATATGCATAAGATAAGCTATACATCAAATCAGATAGCTGATGCTGTCAGAATAAGTTTAGCGGCTGTTGAAACAATTATAAATGAACAGAAAAAAGCAGTAAAAGCGTAAAATAAAACCAATCCGCCGATTCAATCACAATAAAAAGAATCGGCAGACTGGTTTAACTTTTGCCTTTAATTCTGCATAAACGCTTTCATAATATTCACTTCTTTTGCAGTCTTTAAAATAGACTCCTGCTGCATTTTCAGATACAGTTCCAGTGCTTTGACTTCCTTTTCGGAAAAGCCGTCATTGGAAATAATCGTGCAGTCTGGAATTTTACCCTCGGCACTTTTTCTGCCTTCGCTAAACAGCACGAAAGCTGTCGGTTTGCCGTCTTTTTGAAAAATCTGCGAAATAGACATGTTCATTTTACCGTTCATAAGCATACATTCCTTTTCTATATTTATTATATTGTCCTGCGTAACAGCCTGTATGGAATTGTCGAATTCAAACAGCATTTAATTAAAAATATTATAGCAGAACATTTTACAAGAAGCAAACTTAAAACAGAGAAAATCAACCCAAAATAGCTTTTCTAAAATGAAAATTAATGTTATAATAACATGAAATATTTTCGTTCTGGGGACTGAAAAAATCGGTGAAAAGCCGGAACAGCAGGAGGATTGTGGTGAAAAGAGGAAAAAAACGAATTATCGGACTGGTTATATTTGCAGTGGCAGTGGCGCTGATTGCAGGATATATAAAATTTTTTAACGGAACATTTTTATACATTTCGACAGGTTTAAAAGATGATGTCGTATTAAAAGCAGGCAATTCAAAAGCCTACACATGGGAGGCAGATATTCTGCTTTCCGATGCGAAAAAGGAATATGAAAATGTTTTCGGAAGCGGTGTGTGGAGTCAGAGCATGGAAGGTGTCAACATGGATGACTATGTAAAGGAACAGGTGCGCTCCAAGTTAATCCGCGTAAAATGTATGAATCTTTCGGCAAAGGAAAAGGGGGTTGTGCTTTCACGTACCCAGAAAGATGCCGTAAGCAGTGCGGCAGATACATTTTTTAATGCACTGACACAGGAGCAGGTTTCAGCGTTAAATGTAACAAAAGACCAGATTGAAAAAATGTTTACGGAGTTTGCAATTGCAGATACATTATATGACGATGTAACTTCGCAGATTAATACGGAAGTCAGCTCCGATGATGCAAGAGTGATTACAATACAGTACATCTGTGCGGGTTCCAAGTCGGACATTTCTTCCGCAAAAGAGCGTTTGGATAACGGAGAGTCGTTCTATTCCGTAGCAAAGGATTTTGGCGGGGAAGAAGAATCCGAAACAGAATGCAAGCGCGGTGAAATGGAACAGGCATTTGAAACGGCAGCCTTTAATTTAAAGACAGGCGAAACCAGCAGTATTGTTGAAGCAGGCGGAAAATATTACATTATCCGCTGTACCAGTGACAATGAAAAGTCCAAAACGGAAGCTAATAAAACGGCGCTGATGGATGAAAAGAAGCTGGAATATTTTAACAGTGTCTTTGAAAGCTATGAAGCTTCTAAGTATGTGGAAATGAATAAGAAGGTCTGGAACAGCAAGAAGACCGCCAATGCCACAGAACTGCCGGTAAGCTTTGAAACAGTTTTTAATGAGCTGGTAAAATAAATTACGTATTTGTAATGTGATTCTGACAGCAAAGATATTTAAAAGATAAAAAATATAAAATAGAAATAAGAAAAAGAATGGAGAAAATCATGGCAGAAAAGAAATATGATGCGTCCAGTATTTCCATTTTGGAGGGGCTGGAAGCAGTCCGCAAACGTCCCGGCATGTATATCGGAAGTGTCGGAACAAAGGGGCTGAATCATTTAATCTATGAAATTGCGGATAATGCGGTCGATGAACATCTGGCAGGATACTGTACGCAGATTGACGTATCATTAAATAAGGACGGCACGGCAACAATTAAGGATAATGGACGAGGAATTCCTATTGGGATTCACCCGAAGGCAGGAATCCCGGCAGTGGAGGTTGTCTTTACGATTCTGCATGCGGGTGGCAAGTTCGGTGACGGTGGATATAAGATTTCAGGTGGACTTCACGGTGTAGGTGCATCTGTTGTCAATGCACTTTCAGAATGGCTGGAGGTTGAAATTCACGTAGACGGCGGCATATACCGTCAGCGTTATGAGCGCGGTAAAGTGATGTATCCGCTTGAAAAGACCGGTACCTGCCGAAAGAGCGATACGGGAACGACAGTTACTTTCCTGCCGGATAAAGAAATTTTTGAAAAAACACGTTTTAAAGCCGATTCTATTCAAAGCCGTCTGCATGAGACGGCTTATTTGAACCCCGGACTGACGATTCATTTTACGGATAACCGCATTGAACCGGCAGCAGAAGCAACATATCATGAGCCGGACGGCATTAAGGCATATGTAAAGGACTTAAATACAGGCAAAGAGCCGGTGCAGGATATTGTGTATTATAAAAAGAGCGAAGACGGCATTGAAGTGGAAGTTGCATTCCAGTATGTCAATGAATTTGAAGAAAATATTTTAGGCTTCTGCAACAACATTTATACACAGGAGGGTGGAACGCACATCACCGGTTTTAAGACGAAATTTACCATGGTCATGAACCAGTATGCGAGGGAGCTTGGTATTTTAAAGGAAAAAGACCAGAATTTCACCGGTGTTGATGTCCGCAACGGTATGACGGCGATTGTAGCAGTGAAGCACCCGGCGCCGCGTTTTGAAGGACAGACAAAGACCAAACTGGACAACCCGGACGCGGGAACGGTAGTAAGTTCCGTGACAAATGATGAAATCCAGCTTTATTTTGACAAACATCTAGACGACTTGAAGGCTGTGCTTGCCTGCGCAGAAAAGTCTGCAAAAATCAGACGTGCCGAAGAAAAGGCAAAGACCAATATGCTCTCAAAGCCGAAATTTTCGATTGACAGCAACGGAAAGCTGGCAAACTGCGAAAGCCGTAATGCGGAGGAATGTGAAGTCTTTATTGTCGAGGGAGATTCTGCCGGTGGTTCGGCAAAGACAGCGAGAAACAGACGGACACAGGCAATTCTGCCAATTCGTGGTAAGATTTTAAATGTAGAAAAAGCAAGTATTGATAAGGTTCTTGCAAATGCGGAAATCAAGACGATGATTAATTCTTTTGGCTGTGGTTTTCTTGAAGGCTACGGCAACGACTTTGATATCAGCAAACTGCGTTATAATAAAATTTTTTTAATGACCGTTGCCGATGTGGACGGTGCACATATTGATACACTGCTGTTGACATTTTTCTACCGCTTTATGCCGGAGCTGATTCAGCAGGGACACGTATACCTTGCAACGCCGCCGCTTTACCGTGCCGAGTTAAAGAAAAAGGAAAAAGGCGCAAAGGCGGGAACAGTCGAATACCTGTATGATGACAAGGCACTTGAAAAGTACAGAAAGAAGCATCCAAGCGGCTCATTTTCATTACAGCGTTACAAAGGTCTGGGAGAAATGGATCCGGAACAGCTTTGGGAAACTACGCTGAATCCTGAAACGCGTATTTTAAAACAGGTTGAAATCGAAGATGCCAGACTGGCAACAGAGGTAACTTCGATGTTAATGGGCAGTGAAGTACCGCCGCGTAAGCAGTTTATCTATGCACATGCAGACGAGGCGGAAATTGATGCGTAGAGCATTTCTTGTATAGTAAATAAAACGATATGATTTAATAAATATAATCAGCAGAATTTAATAAATTCAGTTCATTGTTTTTTGAAATGAAAAGATAATAAAAACTGATTTTCAAATGCAGAGATAATAAGAACTGAAAAATCAAGAGGAGAATAAAATGGCAGAGCAGATAGTAAAGACCGAGTATTCCGAGGTCATGCAGAAGTCCTATATCGACTATTCCATGAGTGTCATCACAGCCAGAGCGCTTCCTGATGCCAGAGACGGATTAAAGCCGGTACAGCGGCGTGTTTTGTATGCAATGGATCAGTTGGGCTTAAATTATGATAAACCACACAGAAAGTCGGCACGTATTGTCGGTGACACAATGGGTAAGTATCATCCGCACGGCGACAGTTCCATTTATGAAACGCTGGTCGTATTGTCGCAGGACTTTAAAAAGGGCATGGCACTGGTGGACGGACACGGCAACTTCGGTTCAATCGAAGGGGACGGTGCCGCCGCCATGCGATATACGGAGGCCAAGTTAAAGAAATTTACGCAGGACGTCTACCTTGCGGATTTGGATAAAAATGTCGTTGATTTTGTACCGAACTTTGATGAAACGGAAAAGGAACCGGCAGTGCTTCCGGTCAGAGTGCCGAATCTTTTAGTAAACGGTGCGGACGGTATTGCAGTCGGCATGACAACCAATATCCCGACACACAACCTTGGCGAAGTCGTTGACGCGGTCTGTGCGTATATGGACAATGAGGAGATTACGACCAAAGAACTTATGCAGTATTGTATCGGTCCGGATTTTCCGACCGGCGGTATCGTCATCAATAAAAGTGAGCTGGAACAGATTTACGAAACCGGAAACGGTAAAATCAAGCTGCGCGGCAAGGTCGAATTTGAACCGGCGGCAAAACGCTCGGAGCGTGACAAGCTGGTTATTACAGAGATTCCATACACCATGATCGGTGCGAATATCGGAAAATTTATTTCCGATGTGGTAGACTTGATTGAAACAAAGAAAATTACAGATGTCGTAGATATTTCCAATGCTTCTTCCAAAGAAGGTATTCGCATTGTGCTTGAATTAAAGAAAAATGCGGATGTGGAATATTTAAAAAATGTATTATATAAAAAGACAAAGCTTGAAGATACGTTTGGTGTCAATATGCTTGCGATTGTTGACGGAAGACCGGAAACACTGGGCTTGAAGCAGATTATCAAACACCATATTGATTTCCAGTATGAGATTGCAACCCGTAAATATACGACCCTTTTAAATAAGGAACTTGACAATAAGGAAATCAAAGAGGGGTTAATCAAAGCCTGCGATATTATTGATTTAATTATTGAAATCCTGCGCGGCAGTAAGAATTTAAAAATGGCAAAGGACTGTCTTGTAAACGGCAATACCGAGGGCATTCAGTTTAAATCCGAAGCTTCAAAAAAGCAGGCGGCAGGGTTGAATTTCACGGAACGTCAGGCACAGGCAATTTTGGAAATGCGCCTGTACAAGCTGATTGGACTTGAAATTCTTGCATTGCAGAAAGAATATGAAGAATGTCTGGAAAAAATTGCAAAATACGAGCGCATTTTAGGCAGTAAAAAAGAAATGGCAAAGGTCATCAAGGCAGATTTACTCAAAATCAAGAAAGAATATGCACTGCCGAGAAAAACGCAGATTGAAGATGCCAAGGCGGTTGTATTAGAGGAGAAAAAGGTGCAGGAGCAGGAAGTGATGTTTATTATGGACCGCTTCGGCTATGCAAAGACCATTGATATGTCGGCGTATGAAAGAAATAAGGAGGCGGTACATAATGAGAACCGCTATGTATTCTCTTGCATGAATACCGATAAAATCTGCATTTTCACGGACAACGGCAGTCTGCATCAGATTAAGGTGCTGGATATTCCATTTACGAGATTCCGTGACAAGGGAACGCCGATTGACAATCTGGGCAACTATGACAGCAGTGGTGAAAATATCCTTTATCTGACACCGTTTGAACAGTTAAAGGGTAAAAAAATGCTGTTTATGACAAAACTGGGTATGGCAAAGCTGGTGGACACCTCAGAATTTGAAGTCAGTAAACGTACCGTAGCCGCGACCAAATTACAGGAAGACGATTTACTGGTCGGCATCTATGTGACTGATGCGGTAAAAGAAGTTTTCTCAAGATTTTCACTGGACGGGGAAGTCAAAGAAGAAGAAATGATTGTGAGCAGTCAGCATGTTATCGTGCAGACAGCGGACGGATACTTTTTACGCTTTCCGCTTTCAGATGTGCCTGAAAAGAAGAAGGGTGCGGTCGGTGTGCGCGCAATCAAACTGACCGGAAAAGATACGGTCGAAGATGTGTATCTGCTTACACAGGGGGATGAACTCACGATAGAATACCGTGGTAAAAACGTAGACTTTGCCCGATTAAAAATGGCGCATAGGGATACGAAAGGAACGAAAATACGAGTCTGAAACAATAATCTGCTGTACCTCAACGTGTTACTTGACTTCGGTACAGCAGATTATTTTTTCTGTGTAGTGGGTGGCTGAGGTTGTACGGAGGAGAGGTCGGGAGTAATGGTGTGTCGGGAATGGAAAGTATGAAATATGATATATAGTATTAGAGCCCGCTTAATCAGGCATTCTGCCTGATTTTTGCGGACTCTTTTTGACGGATATTATCACCATAAAACTGAGATATTTATCTGATTTAGTCATTTAACAAATATTCTTCATATTTTTCAATAACCTGCTTCATGACATCAGGTCCCGGAGCGCCGAGGGTCAGACGTTTTTCAACGCAGGTCTTTAAGCTGATGGCATCGTAAATATCCTGTTCAAATACAGGACTGATTGCTTTGTATTCGTCTAATGTAAGGTCATCTAATGCGATTCCCTTTTCGATACAGGTTAATACAAGCTGACCGACAATGCCGTGGGCATCGCGGAACGGAACACCTTTTTTTACAAGGTAGTCAGCAGCATCTGTTGCATTGGTAAAACCGTGCTTTGCGCTGTCTTCCATGCGCTTCGGATTAAAACGCATTGTGGCGATCATGCCTTTAAACAGGCTGACACAGCCCTTTACCGTATCAATCGCATCAAAGGAGAGTTCCTTATCTTCCTGCATATCCTTATTGTAAGCAAGCGGAATACCTTTCATGGTTGTCAGCAGGCTCATTAATGCGCCGTAGACACGTCCAGTCTTTCCACGGACGAGTTCTGCAATATCCGGGTTTTTCTTCTGCGGCATGATAGAACTGCCGGTGCTGTATGCGTCATCTAACTCAATGAATTTATATTCATTGGAATTCCAGATACAGATTTCTTCTGAAAAACGGCTTAAATGCATCATAATCGTAGAAAGTGCATTTAAAAATTCAATCAGATAGTCACGGTCAGAAACAGAATCCATACTGTTTAAAGTTGGACCGTAAAAATCAAGCAGGCTGGCAGTCAGTTCACGGTCAAGCGGATAAGTCGTTCCGGCAAGTGCGCCTGCGCCGAGCGGGCAGTAGTTCATTCTTTCGTAAATGTCATGCAGGCGGCTTCTGTCACGCTTAAACATTTCAAAATAAGCGCCGAAGTGATGTGCAACCGTAACCGGCTGTGCCTTTTGTAAATGTGTAAAGCCCGGCATATAGGTTTCGGTATTTTCCTTCATGATTTTTAAAATCACTTCCATGAGTTCTTTGACTTCCTGATTGACGTTTAAGACCTCATCACGTGTATAAAGGCGCATATCCAGTGCAACCTGGTCGTTACGGCTTCTTCCGGTGTGCAGCTTTTTGCCGGTGTCACCGATGCGCTCAATCAGAGTTGCTTCCATAAAGGTATGAATATCTTCATATTCGTCTGTAATTTCAAGCTTACCGCTTTCAATATCGGAAAGGATTCCGTTTAATCCGTCAACAATTTTTTTGCTTTCGTCTTCTGAAATGATACCCTGCTTTCCGAGCATTGTTGCATGGGCAATACTGCCGCGGATATCCTGTCTGTAAAATTTCTGGTCAAAAGAAATAGAAGCGTTAAAGTTATTTACAAGCTGGTCTGTTTCCTTTGTGAATCGTCCTCCCCAGAGTTTCATAGTGTCCTCCATTCTGCCGTTTTGGCGCTGTAATTTTGTGTAAGTTTTTAAGTAATGCTTATTTGGTATCGTCCGTAATATCCATATTTTCAAAATCATCTAAAGTGTCAATATCTACCGGAGGGGCAGTATCTTGTTTTATTTGATTAATGTCGGACTGTGTCATGATAACTTTTGTCTTGCGGTGCATGAATAATGTGTCTGTTTCAGAAAGATATTCCTGAAGCAGCGGTGGAAGTTTTGTGGTGTCAATCTTTCCATTAACCCGGTATTTTCCGAATAAATGTACCGCAACTAATATAATAATGCATAAAAGTGTAATTATGCAACCCTTAATCAGATTTACCGGCATATATTTTAGTACAATTGTGTGTTCTCCGGCTGAAACAGAAACTGCAAGCAGGGCATCTTTTACTGCATAAGTATTCACTTTTTTACCGTCTATATAAACACTCCAGCCGCCGTCATACGGAATTGAAAACAGCATTGTACTGTCGCTTTGTGCCGTTACGGTGCCTTTTATTTTCGTATCAGAGTGTGAAGTGATGTTTAATCCGCCGTTATTTAAAATGTTATAGGCGTTGATAAAACGTTCTTCTTCTAACGTATAAACGGAAAGCCCCATTGGGGTATCGCCGTATACTTCAATGGAATCGGCAGTTGTAACATAGCCGATGTCAATTAAATGATTGCCGTTTTTTAATCCGGAGTAGTTATTGACCGATCCGTTGACTTTAACACCGACAGAATCGACATTTGTACCGGATACGGCAAGATACATATGACCGTTTTTAATCGGTTCAATATTAACATCTGTTTCCGATGTATATTCGTAAGTCAGCGTAAAGACATTGGCAATGCCTGTGGCAGCCTTAATCAGGCTGTTCTGGCTTTCAATGCCGTTATACATCGAACTGGTTGTCCATTCATCTTCAAAATTCGCCGGTACGAGATAACCCAGTGGCAGTGTATAATTATTTTTATAAATAAATTCACCGTCACTTCCGGTCACATACTGTAATAGCCGGCTTTCTGCCAGGTGCTGGTTACTGATAACATATTTTACGGAAAACAAAGAATTCGTTACCATGGTAGCACCTTCATATCCATACGCATTGGTTGAATGTTCAAATCCGAGATAACCGAATAAATCGGAAATGCCTGCGTTGGAGGTTGATGAAAATGTTGCAAGAGAGTGATAATTGTGCCATGCCCCGTCATTTTTGGAGCGCGCACCCGTTATCTTATCCATGCGGTAAAAGGTGGAATCCG
>JABLTL010166192.1_pt1 | contig 17790 bp, 13 predicted proteins | sample 7160151 | NCBI WGS metagenome assembly JABLTL01 (sample SAMN14651223, study PRJNA627086) | human gut metagenome | isolation source: feces | host: Homo sapiens
ATTTGAAGAAATTTCTGTGCAGGGATGATTTCCACCGGAGAATTGCATCCTGTTTTGAAGAAATTTCTGTGCAGGGATGATTCCCACCGGAGAAATTCATCCTGTTTTGAAGAAATTTCTGTGCAAGGATGATTCCCACCGGGCAAATGCATCCTGATTCGAAGAAATTTCTGTGCAGGGATGATTCCCGCCGGCGAAATGCATCCTGTTTCGAAGAAATTTCTGTGCAGGGATGATTCCCGCCAGAGAATTGCATCCTGTTTCGACAGAATTGTTCAGCAGGGATGATTCCCGCCGGGGAAATTCATCCTGTTTCGACAGAATTGCTCAGCAGGGATGATTCCCGCCGGAGAATTGCATCCTGTTTCGACAGAATTGCTCAGCAGGGATGATTCCCAACAGGCAAGCGCCCTGTTTAATGGAAGTAGCACGCATCCCCGAAGCTGAAGAAGCGGTATTTCTCCTTCACCGCCTCCCGATACGCATTCAGAACATGATCTCTTCCTGCAAAGGCTGAGACCAGCATCACCAGTGTGGACTCCGGCAGATGAAAATTGGTGATCAGTCCGTCCATCACCTTAAACCGGTAGCCGGGATAAATGAAGATGGAGGTGTTGTCTGCCCCCGCATGCACGATGCCGTTCTCATCTGCGGCCGACTCTACGGTACGGCAGCTAGTGGTTCCGACACAGATGACGCGTTTTCCCCTGGCGTGAGTCTCGTTGATGAGATCTGCAGCAGCCGGCGGTACGTTGTACCACTCAGTGTGCATGTGATGCTTCGTCACATCGTCCACCTTGACCGGGCGGAAGGTTCCAAGTCCTACATGAAGCGTGACATAAGCCAGGTTGACTCCCTTGTCCTGAATCTTTTTCAGAAGCTCCTCGGTAAAATGAAGTCCTGCCGTCGGTGCTGCCGCGCTGCCGTCAAACTTCGCGTACACCGTCTGATACATGTTCGGATCTTCCAGCTTGTGTGTGATGTACGGAGGCAGCGGCATCTCACCGAGCCGGTCCAAAACCTCCTCAAAGATCCCGTCATAATAGAATTTCACCAGGCGATTCCCATCATCCAGAACATCCATGATCTCTGCGGTCAGCGCGCCGTCGCCAAAGATCACTTTCGCCCCCGGACGCAGCTTCTTGCCGGGACGCACCAGTGTCTCCCAGACATCATTCTCACGCCGCTTCAACAACAGAATTTCCGCATTTGCGCCGGTTCCTTCCTTGGTTCCAAGGAGTCTTGCCGGAATCACTCTGGTGTTGTTCAGAACCAGCGTCTCTCCCGGCTCCAGGTAATCAATAATGTCATGGAAAACCTTATGCTCCAGCTCACCGGTATTCCGGTCAATGCAGAGCATTCTGCAGCCGTCCCGTTGCTCATTGGGATCCTGCGCTATCAATTCTTTTGGCAGGTCAAAATAATAATCCGCGGTCTTGTGTCCAAGAGGCACACTCCCGCCGCTCCCTGCTCCCGCCTCGTTTGCGGGAGCAATGTTCTCGTTGATTTCACTCATGTTGTTTTTTGCCTTTGTTCTTACTTTTGCTTTTTGAGATCTCAGCTTTGTGTTTGAGGCTTCACTTTGGAGCCTCAGCTTTGCGTTTTGAGGCTTCACTTTGGAGTCTCAGCTTTGCGTTTGAGCCGTAGTCCACCTGATTTGCGAACAATGCATCTCTATCTGCTGATGCTGAGATTTTAGGATGCTTTTCAGGCTGTCAATGCATCCCTAAAGTGCTTTCATGGCCTTGAGGGATGCATTTCCCCTTGGAAAAGCATCCCTCAGCGAATTTTTCATCGAATAGGGATATATCCGCCGCTCAAAAAGCATCCCTCAGCGGACTTTTCATCGAATAGGGATGTATTCGCCGCTCGAAAAGCATCCCTCAGCGGACTTTTCATCGAATAGGGATGCTTCCGCCGCTCGAAAAGCATCCCTCAACGGACTTTTCATCGAATAGGGATGTATCCGCCGCTCGGAAAGCATTCCTCAGCGGACTTTTCACAAAATAGGGATGTATTCGCCACCCAAAAGCATCCTCAGCCAAGGATTTCATCGAACAGGGATGCTTCCCCAGCCTGTACTTCTCACCTACAGTGGTGTCTGAGGAATCTTGTTTTACGCGTTTCTGAGATTGGCATCACGAAGGAACGCCTTGTAGCCACGGTATGCCTCGTAGAGATCCGCCTTGGAAATTGCCTCCGCCGGGGAATGCATCGACAGTACCGGAACGCCGCTGTCAATAACGTTCATGCCGTACAGTGCAAGGATGTAAGCGATGGTTCCGCCGCCGCCGACGTCTACCTTGCCAAGCTCTGCGGTCTGGGTAACAACGCCCTCCTTGCTGAAAATATCACGAAGATGCGCGATGAACTCAGCGTTGGCATCGTTGGAGCCGCTCTTTCCGCGAGAGCCTGTAAACTTGTTGAAGACCATTCCGCGTCCAAGGAAGGCCGTATTCTTCTCATCGAAGCACTCGCTCCAGTTCGGATCAAAGGCAGAGGATACATCGCTGGAGAGCATGTCGGAGTTTGCAAGGCAGCGGCGGAGCTTGAGCTCTGTGTACTCACCGCGAAGGTTCATGACCTCAGCCAGTGCATTTTCAAAATAATGAGACTGCATTCCGGTTGCGCCGACCGATCCGATCTCCTCCTTGTCTACCAGAAGGCAGACGCTGGTGCGCTCCGGTGCTCCGTTCTCCCCGTCGAATTCCCCGTCCAGAATTGCGCGGAAGGAGGGATATGCACAAACCCGGTCATCATGTCCATAGCCAAGGATCATGCTGCGGTCAAAGCCTGCGTCTCTTGCAGGACCTGCGGGAACGACTTCCAGCTCTGCGGACTCAAAATCATCCTCCTTGATGCCGTACATCTCTTCCAGAATGGCGAGAAGAGAATTCTTGACAGCCTCCTTCGGAAGCTCCTCCTTCTTTTTCCCGGACTTGGTCTTCGCATCAATGATGATCGGCTTATTGCCAATGATGAGGTCAAGTGCCTCACCCTCAACGACCTCGGCCGCCTTCTTCTGCATCTGATCCTGTGCGAGGTGAATCAGAAGATCGGAAATAAAGAATACCGGATCGTCTGCATCCTCACCGACATTCAGGACAATCGTCTCGCCGTCCTTTTTTACGATCACGCCGTGAATGGCAAGAGGTCTTGCGACAAACTGATACTTCTTGATGCCGCCGTAGTAATGGGTATCAAGATATCCGTAGCCGCCCTTCTCATACAGAGGGTTCTGCTTGACATCCATGCGGGGGCTGTCAATGTGTGCGCCCAGAATATTGACGCCCTCCTCCATGGGACGCGTCCCGAGGCGGAACAGCACCATCGACTTATTCATCCAGGTCATGTATACCTTGTCGCCGGGCTGAAGCTTTTTCCCATTCTTCTCTGCCTCCTCGATGGCGCGGGAGAGCTCTACGTATCCGGCATCCTCCGCCGCATTCACAAAGGAGTCCACGCACTCTCTTTCCGTCTTGTTCTCGGAAATGAATCTGCGATAATCCTCCGCAAAGGTAAAACAGTTCTTCTGTCTCTCCAGATCATAGGTATTCCACACATTTACTCGTTCCATTTTTTACTCCTTTCTTTACCCGCTTATCCCGCGGATACTGTTTTTCCCATAATATTCACTCATTTTCTGATTGATCCAGTCGTCCGGATCCTCACTGACATCCTCAAAATAGAGAAGATTCGGCTGCACGGTATAGCGTGGCAGCACGGCGTCCTGCTCCTTGGGATTTTTCAGAATACGAAGCCTTTCTTCGTTCTCTCTTCCGTACTGCGCGGCAGAGCCATCCAAAAGCTCGGATACCGCGCTGGTTCCGGTGTAGAAATCCGGATTTCCCTTTACTGCAAGAAGCGAGAACACGATGAAAAACAGAAGAATCGCCCGGACAAAACCGCCTGCACCATTCCACAGGCAGGACGCTGCCGATGCATTCTGCAGACAGGACACGGCCGATGAATTCTGCTGCTTCGAAAATCGTCTGTACAGTCCACCGACAAGATACCACTCCAGAAGGAGCAGTACAAGCACGGCATGCAGCCAGAAGGTGCTCTGAATTCTCCCGGCATCCATATTTCCCTGCGCATAGAGGGCCGGCGTCACAACGCAGCTCACGATGCCATAGGCAAGAACCGCAGCAGGGAAGGGAGCCGTAAAGCCTAGCTGCACCGCCTGTGCGCCGTTGCCTGCCTTCTCCGGAGCCGCAGCACCGCGCACCGTCTCCCCTGCCTTCTCCGAAGCCGCAGCACTGTCCGCTTTTGCGTTCGCTCCGGAGAATTCAATCTCCGCAAAGCCCATCCAGAAAATCATGCCGGCCAGTGCCAGAATCAGAAGAACCGCCCAGTTCATCCACTGATTCAGAGGATAGGACAAGGTGTAATAAAGGGAGAGCAGAATCGACTTCAGGGCTCCGTACCCTTCTGCCTCTCCTCCCCGGATCCGGTTTCCGGGAGAAAGGCAGCTGACTGCAAATCCGCAGAGATAAAAGGCTGCGGGAAGAAGTCGTCCGATCCTGCAACCCCCACCGGACCTTTCAGACAGACCACTTATGCCCGGCATCCCCATGCGGCTGTTTTCACCCTGACGGGTTTTCCTTTTCACCAGATAAACGGCAAAAAGCACAGATACCACCGCAAAGGAGAGCGCGCTCAGGTAGTTTCCTCCCCCTGCCAGAAATCCCATGATGCAGGCAAGGACCAGAAACAGGCTTCGGTTTTTGCTTCTGACGCCGCAGACCGAGAGCACATAAAAGGCCAGATACAGAAGGCCCGCCGAAAAGGTGAGCGTATAGTTTCCCGCCCCGCTGTACCAGTAGAAGGCCTCCACACGAAGACTGCCCTCCGGCATCCGCTGAACCATCAGAAAAAGCGCAAGCACCGTCATGCAGCGGCGGACATAGCGGTTCATGCCAAGTGCCTTTTCCATCAGTGCATAGAAGAAAACCGCGACGCCGACATGAAGGGCCAGGAGAATGACCGCAGGTGTCAGCGCATACCAGGCTTCCCCAAAGGTGGCCGGGGATACGGTGGTGAACAGACAGGAGGTAAAATAACCGATCCATGTCCGGTAATAGCGCACGGTTTCCGACAGTATTTTGCCGGCCACAGCAAGGAGGGAGCCGGTTGCCTCATAGACAAGCCGCGTTCCAAGTCCCATGGAAAAATCATCCGCCGACGGATAGTCGTATTTCCCGATAACAAGAACCGGAATCAGGGACAAAGCATAAATCACAATCAGAAGGTAAGACAGCCGCCGAAGGTCACAGCTTTTTTCCGGAGACAGCCGCCGAAGGTCACAGCTTTTTTCCGGAGACAGGCGCTTTCGCTTCGCAGGAGACATCCCGGGATACGTCCCCGAAGCTTTTATGCAGTTGTTTGGTTTGTTTTTCTTCATGATCCTCATCCAGACCACATTGTTGTAAAAAAGGGCAGGGCCTTTGTGCGGCCTTGCCCTTCCGTATTGCATTGACGTATTACATGAACAATCAGGAGCGAAGCTCGATGTTCAGCTCTTCCAGACCATTCAGAATCTTCTTCATGGTCTTATCCACTTCCTCGGTCTCCAGCGTGCGGTCCTTGTGGCGGAAAGTCAGGCTGTAGGCCATGGACTTGCATCCGGGCTTCACCTGAGCGCCCTCATAGAGATCGAACAGACGATAGGATTCCAGAAGCTTTCCGCCTCGCTGCTCAATGACCTCCTCGATCTCGCCCGCAGAAACCTCCTTCGGGACAACCATGGAAATGTCACGGCTCATTGCAGGGAACTTCGCAATGCCCTCGTAGTGGTGCGCAAAGGATGCCTTCTCCAGAACACTCTTCAGATCGATGCACGCGATGTATACGCGGTCGTTCATGCCGTAGGCCCTGGCAACCGTCGGATGAACCTCGCCCATGTAGCCGATCACGGTGTGAACCGGTGCTCCCTTCGGGCCGCCGTGCGGATTCGAGAGAACAATCAGGGCCTGCCGTCCGGGATGCAGGAAATTCTTCCCGGCATCAGGATCGCACAGAACCTTCTCCGAAACGCCTGCGGTGGCCAGGAAATCCTCCACAACACCCTTTAAGGTGAAGAAGTTTCCTTCTCCGTAGAAGCCAAGCGTCAGCTGCGGTCTCTCATCGGGATAGCCAACAAGCGGAAGCTCCTTCGCAAGATAGATCTTTCCGAGGTCAAACAGCTTCACGTCCTTGTTTCTGCGCGCATAGTTCGTGGACAGCGAGGTCAGAATTGAGCTCACCATCTGCGTGCGCATGATGGAGAAATCCTCTCCCAGAGGATTCGAAATCCGGATGGCCTGACGCTCTGCGTCATCGGCATCCAGACGAAGCGTATCAAATACCTTCGGGCTCTCGAAGGAGAACGTCTCCGATTCGGAATAGCCGTAATCCATGGCAACCGTTCTGGCAAGATCCTGCAGCTTCATCATCGGCTGGAGGCCGCCTACGGTTGCAGAGCTTGCAGGGAGTGTGGACGGAACCTTGTCATAACCGTCAAAGCGTGCCGCTTCCTCTGCGATGTCGCACATTGCACGAAGATCCTGACGGAAGGACGGGATCACAAGCTCCCCTGCCTGCTCATCATAAACAAGCTCTTCTTTCCGGAAAATATCCAGCATTCTCTCCTTTGTATAGGAGGTGCCAAGGTAAGCGTTGATCTTCTCCGGCTCGAACTTTATCCTGCGAAGAGCCGGCAGCTCCTCATGTACGTCCACATAGCTCTTTGCCACCGTGCCGCAGCCAAGCTCTTCCATCAGCTGGCAGGCACGATTCATTGCTTCCAGTGCATTGTACGGATCCAGTCCCTTTTCAAATATCGCAGATGCCTCGGTGCGGATTCCGATTCTCTTGGAGGCCTTGCGGATGTTGGTTCCGTTGAAGGTTGCCGCCTCGAAAAGAACGGTATGTACGTTCTCCGTGATCATGGAATCCTCGCCGCCCATGATGCCGGCGATGCCGACTGCGCGGTCTGCGTCATTGATCATCAGGACATCGCGGTCAAGCTTCCTCTCCTGTCCGTCCAGCGTCACAAAGGTGTCCCCATCGTTCGCACGGCGGACAATAATTCTGCCTCCGTGGATGGTGTCGAAATCATACGCATGCATCGGCTGGCCGTATTCCATCATGACAAAATTGGTGATATCCACCAGGTTGTTGATGGGGCGGATGCCGAAGTTTGCAAGTCTTCTCTGCATCCAGCGCGGGCTCTCGCCGAGCTTTACGTTCGTGCAGATTGCTGCTACGTAGCGCGTGCAGAGGTCCTTGTCCTCGATCGTGACATCCACGTAATCCGAGGTGTCCTTTGCTCCCGCATGCTTCACCGAAACAACCGGAGGAACAAAGGGCTTGTCAAAGGTTACCGCCGCTTCTCTTGCAATTCCGAGAATGGAATAGCAGTCCACGCGGTTGGAGGTAATCTCATATTCGAAATTCGTATCATGAAGGCCGAGCGCTTCGATCGCATCTGCGCCGAGAGTAAGCTCTGCCTCCTGCTCCTTCGGGAAAACATAAATGCCATTCTCCGGAGCCTCCGGATACATGTCTCCGGTTGCGCCAAGCTCTTCGATTCCGCACATCATGCCGACGCTCGGAAGTCCGCGCATTTTGCCGGCCTTGATCTTAATGCCATCCTCCGGCAGCGGACCGCCGTCATGACCGCCGGCAACCTTTCCGCCGTTTAAGCAGGTCGGAACCAGATCCGAGAGCTTCAGGTTCTGAGCGCCGGTCACGATCTGAATGCAGTTTACGGTCTCTTCTCCGTGTGCAGGAAGGCCGTCATTTTCTTCATTGTAGCCGTTCTCCGCATAGGCAGCTCCGATGTTCACCCTGCAAACCCAGAGGTGATCCGCATCGGGATGCTTCTCCATGGCCTCCACGCGGCCGACAACAATTTTCTCACAGTTGTGATCCAGATTCTTCCAGTTCTCTACCTTCGTTCCCGAAAGAGTCATCCGGTCATAATATTCCTTGTCCGTGCAGTCAAGCTCCGGAACGTAATCCTTAATCCATGAAATCGGTGTATTCATTAGCCATTCTCTCCTTCTTCCGATCAGAATCCATTCTCTGCTCAGAACTGATCAATAAAGCGCTTGTCATTCTCATAAAGAAGGCGCATGTCATCAATTTCATATTTCAGCAGAGCGATACGCTCAAGGCCTACACCGAACGCGAAGCCGGAATATACCTCCGGATCAATGCCGCTCATCTCCAGAACGTGCGGATGTACCATGCCGCAGCCGAGAATCTCAATCCAGCCCTCGTTCTTGCAGAAGCTGCAGCCCTTGCCGCCGCACTTGAAGCAGGAAACGTCCATCTCTGCGGACGGCTCCGTGAACGGGAAGTGATGGGGGCGGAAACGGACCTTGGTGTCCTCGCCGAAGATGGCCTTTGCGAACTCCGCAAGAGTCCCCTTCAGGTCAGCAAACGTAATTCCCTTGTCCAGAACAAGGCCTTCCACCTGATGGAAAACAGGGCTGTGCGTCGCATCTACTTCATCTGCACGGTATACGCGTCCGGGTGCAATCATGCGGACCGGGATATGTCCCTTCTCCATCTCATGAATCTGCGTGCCGGAGGTCTGCGTGCGAAGAAGCATCTCTCCGCCTATGTAAAAGGTATCCTGCTCGTCCTTTGCAGGATGATCTGCCGGAATGTTCAGAGCCTCGAAGTTATAATAATCCTTCTCGATTTCCGGTCCGTCAACCACCTCATAGCCCATGCCGATAAAGACCTCTTCGATCTCACGAAGCGCTACGGTGTTGGGATGAAGATGACCTCTCGTCTCCTTCTTCGCAGGAAGGGTCACATCGATCTTCTCTGCCTTCAGGCGCTCTGCAAGGAGCTTTTCTTCGATTTCCTTCTGATGCTGACTGATGGCCTCCTCGATGCGGACGCGGGTCTCATTGACCATCTGTCCGACCTTCGGGCGATCCTGTGCCGCAACATCCTTCATTCCCTTCAGAATACCGGTGAGCTGTCCCTTTTTGCCAAGAAAATCAACCTTGATCTGATTGATTTCTTCCGGAGAAAACGCCTTCTCCAGACGTTCATGTGCCTCCTGCCGGATCCGTTCCAGATCTTCCTGTATCATATATCGTTCTCCTATCCTTGATCTAACTGTCAAAGTCTTTACACACAGAGTTTATTATACATGTCTGTGCTCTTTTTGCCACTAAAAAAATACGCAGCAGCCCTGCCCGCGGGTTCCGGAAACCGCCTTGGGCAAAGCTGCTGCGCCTGTTCTCTCATCCGACCTCTGCGTATCCGCACTCCAGCCTCCGGACAAAATCGTTCTCCGGAAGCGGCCGGTCGAAGATATATCCCTGCACGACCTCGCACCCGGCATCCTCCAGGTACTTCAGCTGCGACTTCGTCTCCACGCCTTCTACCACCGTCTTTTTCTTCAGGAGCTTCATCATCTGAACCATGCTGCAGAACATGACGATGTCCTTCTCCTTCTCCGGATAGTCGATCTCCAGCGGAATGAACGAGCGGTCTATTTTGATGACGTTCATGTCCACCTTTTTGATCAGATTCAGAGAGGAAAAGCCGGTGCCGAAATCATCCATGGAGGTTCCGATTCCGTTCTGCTTCAGACCCTCCACCAGCTGCATCATCTTCTCATAGTCCTGATAGTCCTCGCTCTCCGTAAGCTCGATCTCCAGATAGCTGTGATCCAGCCCGTAACGATCAATCACCGTCACGATCTTCTGAACAAGGTTTTCCTCCTCCATGTGCCTTCGGGAGAAATTCACGGAGATGCACAGAGGTTCTTTCCCGCTGTCGATGCGCCTTCGCAGGAACTGGCATGTTTTCTCCAGCACATAGTAGTCCAGCTGGCAGATGCTGCCCTCCTCTTCCAGAATCGGAACAAACGCACCGGGAGAAATCAGCTGTCCCTGATGCAGCCACCGAACAAGTGCCTCCGCTCCGCAGATGGAACGATCCCGAAGCGCCACCTTCGGCTGATAGAAAACCACAAATTCTCCCGCCGAAAGCGCGGGCTTGAACAGGGAAATGATGCTCTGCCGTTTCATCACCTCCTGCTGCACTTCCTCGGAAAAACGTACAACCGAGCCGGCTCCCTTGTGCCTTGCTGCCTGATAGGCAACGCTGCAGATCACCAGGGCATCCGTCGGCTCCTGAATCTCATCCAGGGAACCATAGCCGGCAGTCATTCCGAACTGAAACTCCGTCTGCTCTCCCCTGAAAACATAGGTGAGGTGAAAATCGCCAAGTGTCTGAAACAGAAACCGCAGCCTTGTGTTGTCTGTTATGAGGACAAAATTATCTCCGCCCAGTCTTGCAATGCAGTCCTCCGGATTCAGAAGACTCTTTACCTTGTTCGCATACTCCCAGAGGACCTTGTCACCTTCGGAATAAGACAGAAGCTTATTTACATATTTGAAATTGTGGATATTGAGCATCACAACGCTTCGGTTCTTCAGAGCATGTTCCGACAGCTTTTTCTCCACGTATTCCAGAAATGCTTCCGGGGAAGCGACACCCGTACTCATATCGGTTTGAAGTGCCCGCAGCAGAAGTGCCTCCATCTGCATGCGGCTGAAGCGGTGAAAAATCTCCCGCAGGAACAGGAAAAGAGTTTCCTGCTCCTCCTCGGTAAACCTCTTTTCGATTCCCGCAAGAGGCCAGACCGTCTGAACCGCCTGTCCGCCATCTGCAATCGGAATGGTCAGGGAGCAGGGCTCTCCGAGCTTCTCCGCCGGGTCACTTTCATACAAAAGGATGGTTTCCTGCTCTCCTTCCGGCCGCAGCCTGTTCCTGGGCGCCTGTGCACAGGCTTCCACCCTTCCAATCGGAATGTATTTCGCAAGAACCGCGATCGCCTTTCCGCAGTTGCCCGACACCTCCGCCAATCCGCTTCCCTCAAGGTTCAGGTAATCGAAAAAAGTATGAACTTCCTTCCATGGCAATGCGGTCATAGCGGTCCTTTCCGATGCTCCTTTTCCGTTCCGTCTGCAGGCGCCGGCTTCCCATGCGTCTGCGAGCTCAATCGATTTCGATACACAGTCAAGATATCATATCTTTTCCCGGTTCGAAAGGGACTTCTTCCCGGATTTGAAAAATGATGTGGAATCCGATTGTTTTTATGATTTCACAGGATCAGAAATTTGTTATTTTATAATTTTCCGCACCTTTCCTTTGATGCGCTGCAATGCATTGTCCGTGGACTTCGGATCCTTTCCCAGGATCCCGGCAATCTGAACATAGTCCAGATCTGCAAGATACAAATCCAGCACCTCCCTCTCCAGAGGGCTCAGCACTTTCTGAATATTCTCTCTCAGCAGTCGCCCGCTCTCCTCGGAGATGTAGCACGTCTCCGGATCTGCGTCCTCCGAAGCAAGAAGATCCAGGAGGGTGTTCTTCCCGCCTTGTCCCCAGCCTTCTGCGGACGAAGTCCTGCTCTCACCGTTCGAGAGCTCCGCATCATAGGAAATCGCCGTATTGAGCACCTGATGCTTCTTTCTTCCGGCTCCTTCCACCGCGGTACAGAGCTGTCTTGAAATGCAGAGCGCCGCAAAGGTCGCAAAGGAAGCCTCTTTTTCGGGATCATAATCCCGGAGAGCCTTGAACAGTCCCAGCATTCCCTCCTGAATCAGGTCATCCGAATCTCCGAAATCCGGCAGTCGGAACGCCCTTGCCTTGCTTCGCACAAGGCCCTTATATTTTTCCATAAGAAAATCAGTCGCGGCTGTATCCCCTCCGCGACTGAATTCAATCAGCTGATCATCTGTGCAGTTGTCGTAACAGGAATCCTTCTGCATGCTTTCTTTCCGGCACATCACATCCCGCTGCATTACATCTCCCGCTGCCGCAGAATCTCGTAGGACAGAACGCCCATGGCAACCGATGCATTCAGGGAGTTGATCTGTCCCTTCTGCGGAATCGATGCAACAATGTCGCACTTTTCCTTCACAAGACGGGAAACGCCGCTTCCCTCATTGCCGATGACAAGACCGATGGCTCCCGCCGACGCCTTGGCAACCGTTGCGGTCAGACCAACGGCCCGATCCTTCGGAATGATCACTCCGTGTGCTCCAACGATATTGGCTGTCCGGATGATGGCACCCAGATTGTGGGGATCTTCAATGTTGTCCAGAAGAATGAAGAAGGGATCCTCATTTCTCTTCTCCGCAAGAGCAAACAGATCCTCGAGCTCGGAGTAGTGATACGCTGCCAGCACGGCAATGACGCCCTGATGGCTTCCGGTCTCGGACATCTGATCCAGTCTTTCTCTCGAGACATACTTGATCGGCGTTCCGGCCTTGGCCGCCTCCCGTTTAATGGTGTTCACCGATCCATCCTGACAGCCGTCAAGCACATACAGGCGATCCACGGTGCGTCCGCTCCGGAAAGCCTCCGTCACAGCATTCCTTCCTTCGATTCTGCTCTCATTCTCTCCGATGGCAGTGTTGTCATCCAGCTTGTAGTTGAGATAGGACTTGTTCTGTCCCTGTCCTGCTTTTCCGGTTCCTTTTCCTCTTCTGCGGTTCTTCACCGTTCCGTCCGTCTTTTTCTGGCCCTTTTTGATGCCGGCTTCCTTGTCCGCCTGCTGTTTTTCCGCAAATTTACGATTTGATACCTTCCGTTGTTCCATGTCTGCCTTTCTGTGTTATCGCTGCTTCTTTTATCCGATTCCGGCCCGCTCGATTCCCGCCTTTAAAAGCTCCAGAAACCGGGCAGTCTCATCCTTCAGATAGAGATAGCCGCACAATGTCTCCAGCGCTGTTGCCTTCAGGTACTCCTCCAGCGTCGCATTCTTCGCGTGATGATAGGGATTGGCGTTGCGCCCGCGCCGGTAAATTCTTGCCTCCTCCTCTGTGAGGAGCTCCTGGATGGCGTCGCCGATTCGTGCCTGTGCCTGTGCCGACACATACTTTCTCGTGTCATTGTGAAGCTTCTCCGCCTGACGGTTTCCCTTTGAAATAACCATCGTCCGGACAATCAGAGAATATACACCGTCTCCCAGAAATGCCAGAGCAAGCGGTGAATACATTCGGATGTCCGTCTGCTTCTGCGGGAAGCATTCGAAGATTTCCTCTCTCAGGCCTTTTTCCATTTCACACCATCACGAGTATCTTCCAGAACGATTCCCTTTTCCTTCAGCTCATCCCGGATTGCATCCGCTCTGGCAAAATCTCTTGCCTTTCTGGCATCCTGACGCTCCTGAATCATCTTCTCTACCCAGGCTGCCTCTTCCCCGGAGGTTTCCTGCGCGCGCTCTGCAATCAGACCGAGAACACCGCACAGCTCGTTCAGCTCCTTCTTAAGACTTTCCAGGAAGGCTGCGGAGGACTGCTCATTGGATCCGGTATTGATGACCTTTACCAGGTTGAAAACACCTGCAAGTGCATCTGCCGTATTGAAGTCGTCATCCATAGCAGCTTCAAACTCGCCGCGGCACTTTTCCGCCTCCTGCAGGGCCTTCGTCTCCTCTTCCGAAACCGCCTTTGCCGTCCCGGCTTCGGCCTTTTGGGCCCCTGCGAGCCGGAAATTCAGGTTCTCCATGCAGGTCACGATTCTCTCATAGGAGGCCTTTGCGGACTCCATCAGCTCTGCAGAGAAATTCAGAGGGCTCCGGTAGTGCGCACTCAGCATCAGATAGCGCAGAACCTGCGGATCATACTGCTCATCGATGTCCCGGACCGTCTTGAAGTTTCCGAGAGACTTCGACATCTTATGGTTGTCAATGTTCAGAAATGCATTGTGCATCCAGTAATGAACAAAGGTCTTTCCGTTGGCACATTCCGACTGCGCGATCTCATTCTCATGGTGAGGGAAAATCAGATCCTCTCCGCCGGCATGAATGTCGATGGTCTCGCCAAGATATTTTCTCGACATCACCGAGCACTCGATGTGCCAGCCGGGACGGCCATCGCACCATGGAGACTTCCAGTAGGGCTCTCCGTCCTTTTTCGGCTTCCAGAGAACGAAATCCAGAGGATCCCTCTTCTGGTCCTCTCCCGACACGGCAATCCCGCGCATGTTGAACTGAAGATCGTCCAGATTCTTGTGGGAAAGCTTTCCGTAGTCCGGATCCTGGCGAACCGAGAAGTACACGGTTCCGTCACTCACGACATAAGCAAAGCCCTTGTCAATCAGGCTCTGAATCATGTCAATCATTCCGTCAATTTCCTGCGTCGCCTGCGGATGCGTGGTCGCGGGCTTCACATTCAGGTCCGCCATATCCTTCCGGCACTCCCTGATATAGCGCTCGGAGATCACCGAGGAATCAACGCCCTCTTCGTTTGCTTTCTTAATGATCTTGTCATCCACATCGGTAAAATTGGAGACGTAGTTGACCTGATATCCCTTGTATTCAAAATACCGGCGAACCGTATCAAATACGATCATCGGTCTCGCATTTCCGATGTGAATCAGATTGTAAACGGTAGGTCCGCAAACATACATGCTGACCTTTCCCTCTTCAATCGGCTTGAATTCCTCGAGCCGTTTGGATTCGGTGTTGTAAATTTCAATCCCCATGGCAATTCCTCTCCGGACTCCGGAAAAGCGGTCTGATGCCGCCGTTCCCGTCCCGCATTTATGATTTCGCGCGAAGCTCCCGCAGCTCTTCCCGGCACTCCAGAAGCTCCTTCTGAAGACAATCCCGCTGCGCGGCAAGCTTTCTGCGCTCTGCCTTTTCTTCGCGCAGCTCATTCTCGATTTCGATCAGCCGGTTCGCCAGCGCCGTCTGCCCGCGGTTAAGGCATTCAATATCTGTACGAACCGGATCCGGAAAGTGAATCTGGTCCAGAGCGCTGCAGCCATCGAGCGCAGTGCCCTTGTGGAACATCTTCACGATTCTTCCCGGAATGCCGACCACCGTACAGTTTGCAGGAACCTCCTGCAGAACCACGCTTCCTGCCGCAATCCGGCAGTTGTCGCCGATCTTGAAGGAGCCAAGAACCTTGGCGCCTGCTCCGACCAGTACGTTGTTGCCGAGCGTCGGATGACGTTTTCCCTGCTCTTTTCCTGTGCCGCCGAGCGTTACGCCCTGGTAAAGCGTACAGTTATCGCCGATGATGGTTGTCTCACCGATGACAACCCCGGTCCCGTGATCGATAAAGAGTCCCTTTCCGATCTCAGCACCCGGGTGAATTTCGATTCTGGTCTTTCTGGCGCTTCTCTGCGAAATCCATCGTGCGCGGAAATAATGCCCCTTCTGATACTGCCTGTGTGCTCTCCGGTACGAGAGTATCGCCCAGAAGCTCGGATAAAGCAGGACCTCCCAGACGCTGTGAAGCGCAGGGTCCCGGTCCTGTATGATTGCAATTTCTTCTCTGACTGTCTGAATGATCCCCATCCGTTTTGTCCTTACTCCGCTGCCTCGTGCATCGGGCAGCCGCTGCATCCGCCGGTGGGGGCGTCCAGATTCAGTGCAACCTGCTGCGAGACCAGGTCTCTCGGGGAGGTCAGAAGGCACACCGCCTGCGAAGAGATTCCCTCTCCTCTTCCGGTGAAGCCCAGATGCTCCTCTGTCGTTGCCTTGACACTGACCTGATCCAGCTCAAGCCCCAGTGCGCCTGCGATGTTCTCCCGCATCCGGTCAATGTGCGGCCGCATCTTCGGCGCCTGTGCAATGATCGTCGCATCAATGTTCTCGATGAGAAATCCGTGTTCAGAAAGGATTTCTCCCACGCGCTTTGTCAGCTTCAGAGAATCGGCACCTTCCCATTCCGGATCCGTATCCGGGAACCACTTGCCGATGTCTCCGAGCGCCGCCGCGCCCAAAAGTGCGTCCATAATGGCATGCAGCAGAACATCCGCATCGGAATGTCCGAGAAGCCCCTTTTCATAAGGGATTTCCACTCCGCCGATGATGCATTTTCTGCCTTCTGTCAGCTTATGAACGTCGTATCCGGTTCCTACCCGCATGGTCACTCCTTTTCATGTCGGTACTGGTGACTGTCCATGATGACAATCAATGATGGAACAGACGAAGTCCGGTGAAGCACATCACCATATCATGACTGTCTGCAGCCAGGATGACATTGTCATCGCGAACCGAGCCGCCGGGCTCTGCCACATATTTTACCCCGCTCTTGAAGGCGCGCTCGATGTTATCACCGAACGGGAAGAACGCATCGGATCCAAGGACCACATCCGTGTTCTTTGAAAGCCATTCCTTCTTCTCCTCGCGGGTAAAGACAGAGGGCTTTTCGGTAAATACCTGCTGCCATCTTCCCTCTGCAAGAAGATCCTCGTATTCGTCTCCGATATAAAGATCAATCGCATTGTCCTTGTCCACCCGCTTGACATCCTCGCGGAAGGGAAGGTTTAAAACCTTCGGAGACTGGCGAAGCCACCAGTTGTCCGCCTTCTGTCCGGCAAGTCTCGTGCAGTGGATGCGGGACTGCTGCCCGGCCCCGATGCCGATGGCCTGGCCGCCCTTGACATAGCAGACCGAATTCGACTGCGTATACTTCAGTGTGATTATGGCAATTGCCATGTCATCCTTCGCCCAGTCCGGAAGCTCATGATTCTTCGTCACGATGTTCTCAAACATGGAAGCATCGATCACGACGTTGTTTCTTCCCTGCTCAAAGGTCACACCGAAGACCTGCTTATGCTCCACCGGAGCCGGGACATAGTCCGGATCCATCTGAAGGATGCAGTAGTTTCCCTTCTTCTTCGTCTTCAGAATTTCCAGTGCCTCGTCATCATAGCCGGGTGCAATGACGCCGTCCGATACCTCACGCTGAATCAGCTTCGCCGTGCAGGCATCACACTTGTCGGAAAGGGAGATGAAATCGCCAAAGGAGCTCATGCGGTCCGCGCCTCTTGCTCTTGCATATGCACTTGCAAGGGGAGTCAGCTCCCCCATGTCTGCCACCCAGTAGATCTTTGCTTCAATCTCCGAAAGCGGAAGGCCGATGGCTGCTCCCGCGGGAGATACGTGCTTAAACGAGGTCGCTGCCGGCTTTCCGGTCGCGCGCTTTAATTCCGAAACAAGCTGCCAGCCATTCAGGGCATCCAGAAGGTTGATGTAGCCGGGCCGTCCGCAGAGCACCGTAATCGGCAGGTCTCCGCCGTTCTCCATAAATACTCTTGCAGGCTTCTGGTTGGGGTTGCATCCGTACTTCAGTTCCATCGAATTCATAACAGGCCTCCTCTGACCGCAAAACACTCAAATGTTCTTGTTGATGATTCTGGTCTCCGTCTCTCCGCCTGCAAGATCAATGAAGCGGGTAAACAGAGAAACCTTGTTGTCTTCATTCAATGCTGCCCAGATCCGGTTGGTAAAGCTGTCAATCCCCGCTGTAAAATCCTCATCAAAATCACAGGATACCGGCTCTCCTCCAAAGGAAGGAAGGGGATCTGCATCATTCTCATAGGTAGAAATAAACCGGCCCTTTCCCGCCTTGGGTGCCTCGTAGGCAAAGGTATAGCGAAGCGTGGTTTCCGGATCGCCGTCATCGGTTTTCAGAATGGACATCGCATAGTTATAGCACCCATCCTCAATATGAAGAACCGCGGAAATGCGGGGCGTGTAATTCGGGCCATCCGGCTCAAACTCGCGGCATCTTAAGGACTGCTCAAAGGTCATCTGATGGTCCAGACCATCATAAATGGTATCGGTCTGATCGCCGTTCGTAACAATTGTCTTATTGCCGAGCACGCGGACCGGAGCATAGATGATAAGACTCGGATCCTTCATCTTCGCCGGATCAAAGGCCTGGGTGCGGATGCCGTCCCCATCGGTAACGAACACGCGGTTTCTGCTGTTCTCGCTCCGGCCCATGATGAAATACGCAATGACAG
>JABLTL010175382.1_pt1 | contig 17758 bp, 13 predicted proteins | sample 7160151 | NCBI WGS metagenome assembly JABLTL01 (sample SAMN14651223, study PRJNA627086) | human gut metagenome | isolation source: feces | host: Homo sapiens
AAATTATATTATAATACAACGACTCTCAAGTGATTATTCAATTATCATTTACATAGCAAATTTAATAAAATAATAAAATAATTATTATAAGTTTAAAATATATTTCATAAAATCCTTTTTAAAGTAAAATGCATGATTCTTATTAGAAACTTCTCTTCCATATACTTCAGAATAAATTGGTCTGTATGGCTTAGAATCTTTGCTTCTTATTTGAATAAATTTACCATTTGATGTGTGTATAAATCCATCTTTAGATGTTTCGATATGAATTTTTAACTGGTTACATATTGAATAATAATCTGCTTCCAATTGTGCTAATATCTCTTTATGCTCATCTTCATGTAAATTAATGTTAATAACATCTAATATAAACCATTCTTTTGGATTTCCTTCCTTACTAATTGGAACATATAAAAGATTTGATATCTTTTTATATAGTTTACTATCCTCAAACTTTAATCCATTCAAAAGCTCGTCCATCATACTATTAATTTGAGTAATAAACATTGTTTCTAATGGTTTTCCAATTGCACTACACTTATTTGTTTTTAATTCCCCATCTTCAAAGTCTAATGTATAACTGGTATTTTTTAATCCAATGGCCGTTTCTAGTATTTGTCCTGATTTTCCTTTGGCTCTTATAATCCCTTCTAATTGATGTTCATTGAATATTTCTCCAAACTTCTTTCCCTTTAATTCTTCCAGTGCTTTTTTTCCTTCTTCTAAAAACACATTACTCACTCCTCCTAATAATAATCGGTGCTTATCCTTCATATTGAATTAAAATACATATTTTTTACTTAAATAATTCTTTCATAATGCCATTTTCAACATCATTTATATTATACATACTATCTAATACATCAAATGTTTCCTCAAGATTCTTCTTAGCGCTTGTCCATCCTTTTCCATCAGTAAACCACACAAATTTAAACCCTTCTATATTCTTACTTTCCTCTGCAATCATCTTATAACTTCTAGCTGTTTCATTTAATTTAGAACCTCCACTTGTATAAAAATTAGTTTCAATTCCATATATCATATTATTAGTTTTAACCACAAAATCAAAACGTTTTGCTGATTTACCATTATTAGATAAAGATGATAAATTAACTCCCCATTTTTCTTCTACATCCTTTAAGTACATTTCCTTATAATATTCAACACCTTCGCTTTTTAAATATCCTTCAATTAAATCCTCCATTAAGTGTCCACCTCTATTTTTTCGACCATTAGAATCTAATCCTGTTTCAACACCTAATACAAAATCAATTATATTTGTTACTCCTCTATTTGCTAATAAATCAAATAAACCTGTTTTATTCATAAAAACTATGTATTGCTCTAAGCTTTGATTCATTTTTTTAAAGTTATATATAAAAGCACCTTCCTCATCCATTGCTGGTATCTCCATATTTCTAACTGCTAATAGAATTGGTATACATTTTAAAACTTCTGGATATTTAGTAACTAAATTGATAAAATCTTCTTCTATATTTTTTGAACCTAATAAAGAATTTAACATATTAAACTCAACTTTATTTTCTTCAACATTTTTATATACTTTATCAAAATTTATATAATACTTATAATCTGATATATTATCTTTAAAAGTTCCTAACCACTCTACAAAATTTCTTTTCATTATAATTCACCTCTAGTTGATAAAATTTTATGCTTGTCCCATAAATTATATCACATTAATATTAAAAAATAACATTGCTACCACTATTCTTAGTGATAGCAATGCTACTAATAATTCATTATTAAAATTTCAGAAACTTTTCCTCTCCCTGAACCCTTGCTATTAATATTTCTTGCTGCATAAATTCTATCTATTCTATAATCCTTATATAGCTCATCAAAGAATTCATCTTCTTCATTTGTATTTTTCGGATCTGAATTACTTTCCATTATTTTTGCACCTTTTTTGTTTAATTCATCATAGAACTTTGCTAATCTTCTTTGAGTTTCATCATTAAAAGGTTCTTTAGAATAATCATTAAAGCTTGAAGTTGCATTTAATGGTCTATATGGTGGGTCCATATAAATAAAAGTATTTTTATCAACATACTTTATAATCTGTTCAAAATCGCCATTCAATATGATTGCATTTTTCAATACTTCACTTACAGCCATAATATTTTCTCTATCATAACAATTTAATTTTTCTTTTTTACCAAATGGAACATTAAATCCACCTTTTTTATTTTCTCTATATAATCCATTAAAACAACTTTTATTGATAAATATCATATGTGCTGCATGCTCAATAGTTTTATCATCAATAATATCATAATTCAATTTACCTTTAACTTCATTAAATTTATCTCTTATCTCATAATAAAATAATTGCTTTTCTTCTAATTCTTCTAATTCATTATATTTATTTTGATACTTATGTATAATATTAATTAATTCTTCTGGACTTTCTTTTATGACTTTATATGTAAGTATCAATTCACTATTTATATCATTAATTACAACTCTATCGAATTTATATTTAGATAGCATACTAAACAATACTGCTCCTCCCCCAATGAAAGGTTCAATATATGTATTAATTTTTCCATCTATTAATTCTTTAGGATATTTCTCCTCAAATATTGGTATAAGTTTTGCTTTTCCACCAGCCCATTTTAAAACTGGCTTTGCTTCTTTTAGTGTCATATATTCCTCCACTTTAATTAAGTTTTTTTCATTTGTATTGTCTATATTAACTGTATTTATAATATCTAAATTTAGCTCCAATTGACCTTCATTAACTTTTTCAAGCCTATTTTTAGATATTTCTAAAAACTCTTCTGATATATCTATACCTATGTATTTTCTATCCAATTTATTTGCTGCAACTCCAGTTGATGAGCTCCCACAAAAAGGATCTAATATTATATCTCCTGGATTAGTTGATATTCTAATTATTCTTTCCATAAGCTTTAATGGCTTTTGAGTGGGATGACTTCCATTAAGCTTTTCACTTTTAGGTGTTGTAGCTATTTCCCAAACACTTCTCATTTGTTTTCCACCATTTATTTCTTTAGCTATATCATAATTAAAAGTATGCCTTGCTTTTTTATTTTTCTTAGCCCATATCAATGTTTCATGACTTGCTGTTAGACATCTACATCCCAAATTAGGAGCAGCATTTGGCTTAAACCATGCAACTTCATTTATAATATAATATCCCATTGATAATAAAATATATGTAATTTGATGTATACAATGATAAGTTCCTGAAATCCAAATTGAGCCATCATCTTTTAAAACTTTATCACATTCTTTAATCCATTTCTTATGAAATTTAACATCTTCATTAAAACCTTTTGATTTATCCCATTCACCTTTATTAACACTTACCATTTTTCCATTTGAACAAGTAATTCCATCATTACTTAAAAAATAAGGAGGATCTGCAAAAATCACATCAATGGATTTTTCTTGTAACTTTTTTAATATCTTTATAGAATCTCCACAATATAACTTAAAACTCTCATTTTCATAATAACTTTTCATCTTTGATCCCTCCTCGTATTATTTTACATTAAAAAAAGGCTATTTAAAATAACCTTTTTGAAAAACAAAAATATATTCATGTTGAATTAATAAAAAATTTCTCTTCTTTGCAATCTCTATCCATTTATCTGTACTTTTACAATTATGTTGTTCTTTAATAATAATCTCTTTTAATAAAAAACCCTCATTTAGAAATAACTCCATTACATTAAATCCTACTGGCACTATTAATCCATTTTTTCTAACATCTCCAATTAAAATAGCACAATAACACTTTTCTTTTAATACTCTAAAACTTTCTTTAGCTACTAACTTAATACTATTATAAAACTCTTCTCCACTTAACAATGAAATATCTCCTCTAATTCCATTGCTATATTTTATAATATCCATATAAGGTGGATGAGTACAAATAAAATCTATACTTTTATTCTTTAATTTTAGCTTTGTTGCATCTCCTCTAATTAATTTATATTTCCCACCAATATCTTTAATTCTAGATTTAGTAATATTTAATGCTTTATCATTAATATCAATTCCTATTGTTTTTCTATTAAGTAATAGACTTTCAATTATAGTTGTTCCACTCCCAACAAATTGATCTAAAACAATATCATTCTTATTTGTATATTTAATTAATAAATTTTTTACAACATATGGGCTACAGTTTCCAGGATAATCTCCTTTATGGGTAGCCCAATCACCTCTATCTTTAAAACTCCAAATAGTTGTGCTCTCTTCATTAAATGAGTTCATTGTAATCACCTCATTTAATTATTGACATTTGTATTTTTTATAAACTATACTAGAACAAATTGTACAAGCTATAAAAGGAGAATTTTTTATGTCAGTAAATAAATCCGGTGGTGGAAATAAAACAAATATTAATGGATTAAAATTTGAACAAGAAACAAGTCTTAATGAGGCATTACTTTGTTTAAAAGGCTATTCAATAAGAGAACATACTATTTTATATAATAATAAAGAAATCGGATTAAGCGTCTCACAAACCAAGTTATACACTAAATTCTTAAAAGAAAAAGGTATTAATTACAAAGACTATGTTTCTAAACAATATAGACCTGATGAAGCACTTTATTTGTATAGTACTAATACTATGTATATAATAGAAAAGAAATTTCAGCATGGTGGTGGTTCTGTTGATGAGAAATTACAAACTTGTGATTTTAAAAAAAGTATTTTTACTAAACTTTTAGCACCACTTAATATAAATGTTGAATATATATACGTCTTAAATGATTGGTTTAAAAGAGATTGTTATAATGATGTTCTTGAATATATTATCTCAAAAAATTGCTATTATTATTATAATGAAATTCCTCTAACTAAACTGCCACTCCCACACAACAAAATATCTACAGATAATTTTATTTAGAAATATTTTAGTTGGCAAACTTAAAACATTTTTCTTAAGGAAGGTATTTTCATTTACTTATAGCTATAAGCTTTTAGAACCACTAGTAAAACCTATATATTCTAAATATAATAAAAGAAGCTATAAGATGAATTATTCTTAAATCATCTTATAGCTTCTTTTATAAAAATCATTTATGAGACATCCTAATGTTTAGAAAATAATTATTAATTTAAATTAATTCCAAAATCCTATTATAGATTCACTTTCTGTTTTATGACCAATTAATAACTTTCTATTTAAATCTTTATTAAAATGACAACATGAAATTTCAGATAAGTGAGTACATGCACTACATGAGCCATTATCTCTATCCATGCAAATAGGATCAAAAACACATCTTCCCATTATATCCTCAGCTTGAATAATAAAACTTTTATAATTTTGTTCAAACATTCCAGATAAAGCTCCTAACGGAATACCTTGAGTTGTATTAGCATAAATAAATATAGTTGCTAAATTTGGAAAAATCATTTCTGATAGTGAATTTTTTTCTAGTCCAGAAAGTATTCCTGCATTTTTTAATAAAGCATGTGAAATAGTGTGTATTAAATTATATACATAATATGTTATCTTCATTTCTGGATTCTCCACATCTAAATCACTGAACGGAGTTATCTTATCACTCTTTATATTTTCAATAAACCATTTTTTTATACTAAGTTCGTCCTCCATATCTGGCATGTTTTCTTGACTAATTACTTTATTCTCATATAGCCACCCTAATATCTTTTTCTTATCGAGCTCAATAACTATTCCTTCCGTTTCTAACACTGAACAATAAACAATATTCTTATCTTGTTCATTTCTAAAAGGCTTTAAATTTAAAATACCACCATTAGAAACCTTTTCTGGGTCTTTAACTTTTCTTGTATATCCAAATGTACTAGTTATAATTTCTATATCTTGTGATACTTGAGCATTTGATATTCCGTATTGTTCATTAACTTTTAAGATATCACTTTTATTCTGTATAACACCTAATTCTAACTGATTTTCAATAGCTTCATTTATTGTTATTATTCTTTTAGAGCTTTTTAGTGTATTATATTCAAGAATCTGAGATGCAATTATTTCAATTTGCTCAAAAGATAAATTAGGGAATTGTTTTTCTATCTCTCTTTGAACTCCTGAATTTTTATTATTATTACTTTTTAATAAAGCTTTTTTAGCTTTTTCTTTAGCTTCTTCTTCTTCAAGTTCAAATATATCAATATATTCTTCAACTTTTTTTATAAATTCTTTGCTATTTTCTATATCACTATTTTCATTGAAAAAGTCGTCGATATTCTGCAATATTTCTTCATACTTCTCATCACTAATTAATCCCAACCAATTTGCAGTAATAATCCTCTGAGAATCTATCCCCTTCTTATAAAAAATTCCTTGTCTTTTATCTATCAAATTAATAGTTTTTACATCAAAAGGCCTAAAATTCTTTCCATCAGATGCATTTGAAGGAATTAACCATTTATTACATTGACACTTAAATACCATTTCTTCTTTTATTTCTTTACCTTTATTATAGTAATAAAATTTATAAGCTTCTCTTCCATCTACAGGATTATATTTATATTCTACCTTTTTCCCATTAATTATTTTATATGGTAATTTAACTGGATTAGCAGCGCCACATTCACATGAATATATCATTTGTAACTGTCTTATATCATTTTTACCACATTTTTGACACTTCCATGTATTTTTTGATATATATCTAGAATCACTATAAGAAAAAGTACTCTTACAATTTCTACAATAAAATGTTAATGGTGAAATATCTCCTATAATATCTGGTATACCTTCTATCATTGCAGGTTCTACATACAAAAGTTCATCTTCTAAACTATCTATATTAAACCCTACAATACCTCCGCCCCTTCTGTAAAATAATTTTATTTGTCTAGCTATTTCTGCTGTAATTCTCTGAGTAAAAATACCTTCTAATGTTCTATAATTCCACTTATCTATTTGTATTGTTACTGAATTGCTATTAAGTTTATCTACGTCTCTATCATTAAATGCAGCCCATACACCTGGTAAATATTTATATACCGCTTGATGTTTACTTCTCTTCATTTATAATACTCCCCTTAAATTAATCAATTTTTTAAGCTTATAGTAATTTGTTCCTCAGTATCTCTTAAGCTTGTCATAGGACCTTTTCTGTATTTAGTATTTTTTTGAATTATAGCTGAGGTTTTTATTTCCATATTTCCATATTTCCATTATCCATTATTCCTTTTATTATATTTGGAACCTCTTCTTCTATTATTCTCTTATATACTACAGAAAATCTTTCATTGTCATTGCATTCATATGCACAAGTTAAAACTTCTATTATTTCTTTAATACTTATCTCATTCGCTTTAATAGCCTTTTTTACTTCTATGGCTTTATCCAAACTTCTCTCTAATTTATTTTCATAATATTGTATAAAAATTGCCATTAATAATCCTGGTAAAGTACTATAAATAGCATTTTTCGCCCATCTGTTTATTGGAACCGGATCTATTAAATTATCCTTATACTTATGAAATAATTTAAAGTTCTTCAAATAAGATCTATCTCTTTCTCTAAGAAGTCTTATAATATCTATTACAATTCCAGTATATCTTCTACCTACTCTTGAATATGCTTGAATATATTCAGCAGTATTGTTAGGCATTCCAAAGAAATACATTTGATTAAATGAATCTTCATCCACTCCATGTGAAATTGTACTTGTTGCCAAGATAAGATTTTTAGTATCTTTTTTATCTTTTGTTGCTTGTATATCGAACAATACTTGTCTAACTTGTTGGAATGTATTATCTCCTGTCATTTGATCTATATTAAATGAATCAACTCCCATTTCATGAAGTAAATTATTAGCTTGATTTTGAAATGAATTAAATAAATCTAATCCATCTTGTTTAGTATTATTATAATTAATTGAAACCCAATAATTATTAAGAATCTTAATTAAATCATCTTTATCTCCTAAAAATCCTAATTCTTTTAATTCTATTAAGTATTCATCTGCATTTTTCCATATCTTATCTATGGTAATTCTAAATATCGTTGTTGATTGCCAAATAGCATTAGTTACAGATCTACCATAAGGTGCATATCCTAAAATCAATCTGCATGTATCATCATCATCGATTTCAGAATAAAAATCTCCCTTATTATTTAAATCTGGATAAACTGCTGGAAATCTGCATCCATCTATATGATATAAGTTTTTTAATTGATTCTTATACATAGATACTGTTGCCGTAGCACCTATAAACTTTATTTTTTTTCTATACTCTTCTGAAATAAAATTTAACATATACTGTTTTATAAATGTAATATAATGACTAGCAAATGTTCCTAAACTCTCCCTAACTAAATGAAGTTCATCTTGTATAAATAAAGTCGGAGCAGGATCTACTAACTTTTCGACTTTACTTAAGGCTTGATTACATTTGCTACTATAATTCTCCATACAGTATTTATTATATGAATAACCATGTTTAGGGCATCTATATTTTACTTCTCCAAATATAGACTTAAATGAAGATTGCAATCCAATAGTCGCTAATTTATCAATTGTACTCACAATAACACTTGGTAAATATCTATAAATTTCATTATCAACCATAAATAGTGGTAAAATATTCACTTTACACTCAGGATTATCACACATATGAACTAATCTCCAAACGTCAGAATCAAATCTTATATTTATATTTTTTTCACCACATACAGGACATCTATCTATTAATCTATATTTATCATTTAATTGTGCTTCAGAACTTTCTATAAGTTCTTGTCCATTAGTAATTTTATTTGGAGTATTAGAGCTACCTACCAAATATCCAACTGAAAATACTTCTTCTCCAACCTCATACTCACTTCTAATACTTTCAGCCTTACAGATTACTGTTAATATTCTTTCTAATTGATTAATTGATAATAATCTTAATGGGTATTTTATTAATGCAGTTACTCCTACATTTTTACCTCTTAATCTATCATAGAATAAATTAAATACTACACACCCAAGAAATGCTTCAGTTTTTCCTCCTCCTGTAGGAAAATATAATAAATCTGCACTATAATTGTCATATGATTCAATATTAGGCTCATTGACAATATCGTATAAAATAGAAACTATAAATACAATTTGAAACAGTCTCCATCCTGATACTACTTTTTGTCCTTCATAAAGTTTTTTTTGGAATGAGAGATTCATATACTTGAATGCTTGAAAGGCTAAGTTATTATTCTTTAACAACTCTATTCCCAATGTAAACCTTTCTATTTCATTTTTGTATCCTTCTATGTCCTTTTTATATTTACACATTACTTCCTTAGATAATTTTGTGTTTTTGACTTCATCATTGTATTGTGAAACTAATCTTAAATAATCATTATCCATCTCATTTTTTATATAAGACAAACTATCTATAGGATTATTTAATAAAGAATCAAATGAAGTAAAATCCTTATATATATCTTTAGTAATTAATCTTTTCTGTTTATATAATGGTATGTTAATTGTACTAATGGTATTTTCTAAACAATCAAATTCACATGATGTATTTTCCGCTATAGCCTTAACCGAAACATCATTTTTATAATCATCAATAAAATAGTCTAGTTCTATATCTTTAAAAATAATAGTACTATCACCCTTTATTTTTAAACTAGCATTAAATATATTGAAACTATGTGCACTTTGTTTTGATATACCTCTATTATCATCAGTTAAGTTTACATAAGTAACTGTTATTCTATATCCATTTTTTACTTTATTACATTCTAAAGTAATATCAAAATTCCAATTTGGTATACTCTGACTATAGTTATTTGAATATACAACCTTCTCAAAATCAATTTTTGTCATAATATCTTCTAATTTATATGTTCTTTCTGAAGAAGTTATTGATTCATTTACTATATCTAAAACTAATTTATTTAACTTTTCATCTATTGAATTTTTTATACTTATATATCCTTCATTAATTAATTTTTCAATATTAACATCTATACCTTCATTTAAGTAATTATTTAAACTTATTTTTTTATAAAATGCAGGTAACTTAACATTATTATCATATCTTTCTTCTTTTAAATATTTATTTAATTCATTTAATGAATCAAACTTTTTTCCATAATCATTCTCTAATTTTCTAGAATATTTCTCTATAATATATTTTTCAAAATATTTATATACTGGCCTAACCTTATAGTATAAAGAACCTAATGGAAAAATCTTTATATTTCCTTTAGAATTTTTATCTAGTATAAAAGTAACACTAATAGCTGGTATACTTTGAAATCTACTTTCATCATTCTCTTTGTATTTTCCATCATACCCCTTTTCAACTCTATTAGCTGCTAACATACCAACCATTACTCTTTCCTCTGGCTCTTCACCTATTAAATACTCTTCAACATCTTCTCCTGAAATTCTATTAATATATTCATCAACTAAATACTTAGCTACAACATTATAATTATTTTTTATATTTCCCATTTTACATCTCCATCTTTATAAAATCATTTATTGGCGTATTGGAATCCAAATCACTTAAAATATATAAATTCTCTCTTGCTCTTGAACAAGCTGTGTATACCTTTCTTAAATTATTAAAATATATTTCCTTATCACTATCTTCTTTTCCTTTTAATTCTGTCCATGATTTTACTTTATAAAAAGACTTGTCCTTTATTACATATTGCAAGGGATATAATCCAGTTAATATTACTGTATTAAAATCTAGTCCTAATGCTGAATCTATTGTAGTTATTATTACTCCCTCACCATTAATATGTTTTGAAGTTCCTCCAGTATCTCCACAAATTATCCTATATTGTATCCCCTCTTCATCTAAAGCTGATTTGACCCAAGAAAGTGGATAATATTTAAAACTTGAATGTTGCTTATATGGTATAATAACTGCAATCTCTGAAGGATCAATTTTTCTATCATGTATTATTTCTAATATTTGAGTTTTAAAATTCTTTTTAAAATCAAATCTTTTATTATTTAAATATCTTTCTACCCTCCCTCCTATACTATTAGATTCTCCACTTGTTCCTACTTCAAAGTCTTTTAAACTAACCATTTCTACTTCAGATATTTTTTCATTCATATATTTTAATTGATTATTTATATAATCACATATTTCTTTTTTATTTCTATAATTTTTACTTATGTATCTTACTCTTCCTCTAAAATTAGATGGTATTTCTTTTGCTAATTGCCATACTGCCTTTCCTTTTTTACTCATATTTTTTAAATCTTGATTTATGTCACCTGCCATTAAAAATATGCTATCCTCTCCTTCTTGCAACAATTTATAACAAATATCTAACCATCTTGGTTCAAAAATTTGAACCTCATCAATAAAAATAGCTTTAAATCTTAGTTGTATTTTTTTACTATCTATAGCATTTTCCAAGTCATCTAATGCCTTGTCAAACTCATTTATTGTATATCGTTTCTTTAATAAATCTTTAACAATATCTAAAACAACCTTATGGAAAGTAGAAATATATAAATTATCATTCTCTTTGAATCCTGAGCATGCACTTCTAAATCTATATGATTGAGATAAATTATTATTGAAACAAGTTACTAATATTTTTTCTTCTTCATAAATTTTACACATTCTAAATGCTTTTGCTAATAATATTACACTTTTTCCTGCTCCCGGATTAGCTAATATCAATCTATGTCCATATGATATATCATTAGTTAAATTAACCTGCTCTTTATCTAATGCAAAAGTTTTATATTCAAGTTCATTTCCATTAATATTTAAACTTATATTATTAATATTTGTTTCTATATTATTAGTATTTATTTCTTTTAAATTTTCTTTTTCATTTAAAATTATTGCATACTCTGGCGATAACCTTTCTATAATTGCTTTTTCTTGAATATCAGATATAGTTGTATATTTTTTAAACCTTTCTACTAAAGAAACACCATTTATATCAATAAAATTTTTGAAAAGCACTTTATCACTATACTCTTTAAATTTGTTTTTTTCTTTCATTTTTAAACTGTTATAATTAATATTTTGAAATAAAATATAATGCTTTAAATCTATATTTATACTCTTTTGATTATTTTCTTTTTTTATTAAAGCACTAGAATCTAATAATCTGAATAGTATTTTCTCTTCTAACTCTTTATTTATTTCTAAGGCTGTGTTAGACATTAATGTTGATATAAGTATATAATCTTCAAAAAAGTGTTATAATATAGACATAATAATGAAGTGAGGTGGATTTATGGCAAGTATTACAAATATTAAAACAGATATTACTACTCTTAATGATTATCAATTACAAGAATTGTTTAATTATATAGGAGAAATGCTTTCATTTGGTTCAATAAAATCAACTCTTAATGAAGAATTTAAAGAATCAAGATTTAGTAAAGGGGAAGTATGCCCTCATTGTCAGTCCACTTCTGTTGTCAAAAATGGTAAGTTAAATGGAAAACAAAGATACATCTGTAAATCTTGTAAAAAATCTTTTAATGATTTAACTAAATCTGCCTTATCTTGCACTAAATTGCCTTTAGAAAAATGGATTGAATATGTTAAAGGAATGATACTTGGACTTTCCATTAGAAAAAACGCAAAAAATGTTGGTGTATGTGTTAAAACATCATTCTATATGCGACATAAAATACTTGATTGCATAAGAGCATTTATGGGAATTGGAGATGTAGATGGTGTAGTTGAAATGGATGAAACTTTTGTACCTGTATCATATAAAGGAAATCACAAGAAAAGTGGGTTTACAATACCAAGACCTGCTCGTAAGAGAGGAAAACAAATTAAAAAGCGTGGTATAAGTAGTGAACAAGTTTGTATAGCAACTGCCATAGATAGAAATGGTAATATTATATTAGAACCAATATGTACAGGTAGAATAAGTCATACTGACCTTGAAAAGCTTTATAAAGGGCGTATAGCTGACAATTCAATTATCTGTACTGATAGCCATAAATCTTATATTCAATTTGCTAAAGACCTTAAATTAGACCATAAAAGAATCATGAGAGGACACTATAAAAATGGTATATACCATATTAATCACATTAATTCTTTGCATAGTAAGCTAAAGATTTGGATGTATAGATTTAAAGGGGTATCTACTAAGTTTTTATCAAATTATATGGCTTGGTATAAATGGCTTGAGAGTTTTAATGATGATAAAGAAATAATCAGAACTAAGAATATGCTTATTCATAGTGTTATACCTTTTATAGATACTAAAATTAAAGGATATAAAGGCAAGGTTGCAGAATTCATATAATTTTCATAAAGACTGTTATAAATAATTATGTCTTATGATATTATTACTACAATATGGTAATAAGGAGGGTTTATGAGTAAAAGAAATAAAATCATAATAAGTGTAGTAATATTGTTTTTATTAGGAGTTATTGGTATTTGTAAATTTAGTTTTAGTAGTGGATATAAAATATATATTACTAATAATACTAATAATACTGTTGAAAAATTAGAACTAAAATATAAGGTTGGTAACATAATACAAACTATTTCGCAAATAGAATCTAAAAAATCTTGGAAAGATACTATTGACACTAATAGTATTCAAGGAGAAAATGCAATAATTTTAACCTACAAAGATAATAAAGGTAATTCCTATGAAGAATATATAGTCGGATACTTAGAAAAAGGTTATAACGGAAAGGCTAATGTAGTTATTAATAATATTGATGAAAATGGAAAATTAGAGATAACTATTAAATAAAATTAAATGAAAATTAGTAAAAAGTATGGATATGATATTCCATACTTTTTTAAGTTCTAAATCAATAATTTAATCTAACAGAGCCATTTCTAAAAACATATCTAGAGCTTCAACCAACCTATCCTTCTCAACACTTAAAACTGAAAAAATAGTTAATCCAAATTTTTGTGATAAATAATATGATATTCTATTCATTTTTCCCTTACCAACCGGATTCACTCCAGCTACAAATATTCCATCATAAAAAATTTTTTTCGCTTCTCTCATCAATTCTTTTTCTTCTTTTGTAAATATTTCTTTGTTTTCAAAATTACTTGGCCATATTTCAACTTCTTCTTTTTCAGAAGTACCTTTTAATAAATTATACATACTTTTTCTCCTTAAACTTATTTTTCACTATATTTCAAATTAATATATTTCTTTTAATCGCCACTAAAGTAAATTTAAACATTCTTTATCTTTTTTTAAATTTTTCTCCTTACTATTAAGTATTATTGGTACTACATAATAAATCATTTTAAAAGCTTTTGTTTTATATGATTAATTATATCAGTTATATTTTGCTATAAATGTCAAAATAAGTAATAAATTTTATTCTTTTACCTACTACAAAAATTAATTAAACAAACTCTAAATTTTTCCATCTAACTAACAAAACTACATTTACTCTTTAGTAAAGAATAAAAATATAAGCTATCATAGAAGCTTGTACTATTTAGCATCCCAAGCTACTTTATTACATGTGGATGCTCCACCCCAGCTTCTTTTATCAACAAAATTTATCTTATGCTTAGTTAACAACATCTTTACAATGCTATCAATTATATCAATTTCTATTTTTTCTTTTTCATTCTCCCTTAAAACTTCCATTTTTTTATGAATATTTCTTCATAAAAAATTCTCCCTAAAATTAATATCAACTCTAATTATGCTTTATAACATGTGACTTTTATATCGAATACTACAATTTCATCGGCAGTATATTCTTGAATTTAATACTTTTACCTGTACATAAGTTATTATAAGGAATTATTTTTATAAGATTTTAAATTTAAATTAGCTACTTTTATAAAGTATTTTAATTTTAATATAGTTAACTAATATTAATTAAAATAACAAAGAGAATATCCAGTAAGTGTTTTTCTAATCACATACTAGAGACCCTCTTCAATAATTAATATACTTAAATTTTATTATATTAACTCTTCCACTTCCTTTTCAATTACTTCTAATCTCTTATATATTTCCTCACATCTATATTCTGCATATTTTAAGTTACCAACATATTCTTTAAATTTTGCTTTATTTAAGCTTTTAAACTCATCCTCTAAACCATCTTCTGCTAAACTTATGGCTTCATAAAATCCTGCAGAACATGGCCCCCAACCTCTCATTTCACTTAAAAAGATTGAGCTTATTTTTGAAAGTTGATACTCTTCTAATCCATCATACTCATGATTTATTTCAATTATTGCTCCATTTTCTTTAATTTCTATTGATTTAATAGGGTTATCTCCTACAATAGATGCTTCTTCTCCAAATTCTTTTATTAATTCAACTGCTTCTTTTGCTAATTCCATTTTTCTTTCTATATTACTCATTGTCATCCACCTCATTATTTGATTTTTGATAATTTTTCTAAATCATACTGCCATTCATTAACAGCATTACTTCTATTTGCTCTATTTATATTCATTTTAATAAGCCACCTTATATGACTTTCCACCTTAACTTTACCTAATTTAGGTATAGCTTTATTTTTTAAGATATTCCATCTTTCTACTCTGCTTAATGATGAACTATATCCTAGCTTTTTTAGTTCTGATTCCTCATTAAGATTATTTCCTAAATCATTTGTGTTAACTTTCTTTTTCTGTTCGTTTATCCTTAAAGCGGATTGCTCTAATTCCCTGATAATTTTATCTTTTACTCTCTCATCAATTAATTCTAGCTTATTTTTATAAACCTCTAAATAATATTTAAATTCATGTAAGTTAATTAATTTTTCATATATATTTTTTTCATAATCATTCTTCTTAAAATTAATCTTCCTTAACAAATCATTAGGTGTATAATTTTGCCCTTTTAAATAGTAAGTTATAAATAAAAGTGTTGTTAATTGAACCTTATTTAATCTTCCTATTACCTGACCATTATCTAATAGTAAATTTAAATATCTTAAAGATTCAATATGTTTGCCAATTCTAAAAGAACTAATTATATTTTCGTATTCTTTTATTCTTTCACTTTTAATCTCTTCCTTGCTTTCCTCTACCCCTATTTGTAATTCCTTAATAACAAGGCTATATTCATTTAAATAATTAGATAATTTCTTCATTCTCTTATTACTTATATAAGGTAAATTGCATTTACTACATGAATTAACTTGAGTAAAAATATATTTAAATTCATTGTCTTTTTTAACTTTTATAAATATCTCTCTATTTTTGACTTCAAAATTATCATTATGACACTTATTAATACCTTTATTATACATAACTACATAATCTGAATAATCATTATGCATCTCATTTATTAAAGTCATAACCTTATCTCTTATTACTTCATTTAACTCATTTAAAACTGATCTTTTATATGAAATAAACTTTTTTACAGGTATACTAATCATTTCATTAGCTTTAACTTTCTTTTCTGAATACATCAATTTAAGTAAAACAATAATATCCTTTTTAATATTAATACATTCTTTTAAATATGGTGATAATCTAAGTGCATCAGTTAATATTCCATAAAATAATGATATAAATAGTAATGAATTTACTTGTTTTTCATCTATCAAATCATCACTTAACTTATAATTAGTAAGAAAATCTAATACTTCTTCCTTTTCATTAAATGAATATAATTTATCTTTGGATTTTTTTATTTTTTTAAGTGATATGTCTTTAAAACTTTCTTCTATTCTACTAATTTTATTTTTTATTCTATCTCGTGTTTCCTCTTTAGCATCATCATAAACATTTAACTTTTCTATATTACACACCTGGAAAATACTACTATCATTAGGCATATAAAATCTTCCGTTTAAACTAGAGTACTTTCCTGATACTAAATACCAATACTTCATATACTCCATTTTAATCCAAGCTTTTATATCTTCACATTTATCATTCTTTTCTATTAGATTGTCTGGATATACTTCTAAAAAACTTTTATACGTTAATGATTTTATATCACTAATTATCTTGTCCTTTAACTCTTCATCTAAATATAAAAATAAATGCTTATTTTTACTTATGTAATTTTGAACAGTCTCTTTTCTAATTTCATCACTATTCAACTCTTTTTGTAATAATTTTAATAAATAAGCCTCTTCATTATTATTATCTATATAATAACTCCATATTTCCTCATTTAAATATAACAACTCTTCTAAACGCTCTCTAAAAAATCCTATATATAATAATGAAATAATTTTATTTTTTTCAATTTTTAAACTATCAATATCTATTATTTCATTTATTAAATTATCTAATAATTCATTATCATTTTTTAAATAAGCTAATTGAATTTCATCAAATATGTCTTCTTCATACTCTTCCATTTCTATTATTGACTTACTTTTAAGATCTTGGACTTTTTGTTCAAGTTCTTTAATCTTTTTATATTGATTATCTATTTCTTTATCTTTTATAATTATTTGATTTTTCAAAGAATCTATTTCTTTTTCATTTATGTTTATCTTTTCTTTTAATTTGTTATTTTCATCTATTTTTTCCTTTAATGCCTGCATAATATCACTTGTATAATTCTTATATAGTGTATATACTTCATTTTGCTGCATTAAAAATTTTTCATATTGCTTCAAAGTAATATTCTCCTAGTATTTTTTTATGAACATATATAATTATAGCAAACTCCCCCTCAAAACTATGTCATAACTTGTCAATAATCATTGGAATATGTCACCATTTTTTCATATCTAAAACATTAAATTTTTAAATATAAAAGTGGTTAGTAACAAATACTAAATGATTTATTACTAACCACTTCACCTTAAATATATTAAAAATTTAT
>JABLTL010174495.1_pt1 | contig 17731 bp, 9 predicted proteins | sample 7160151 | NCBI WGS metagenome assembly JABLTL01 (sample SAMN14651223, study PRJNA627086) | human gut metagenome | isolation source: feces | host: Homo sapiens
AAATTTGAAGTCTGCGTTCAACTTTATCCATGCTTGTTCACCTATCATGCTCCGTCAGCGCAGTGGCTCTATCATCAACATGGCTTCTGTAGTAGGTGTTCATGGTAATGCTGGTCAGTGTAACTATGCTGCTTCTAAGGCAGGTATGATTGCTTTGGCTAAGTCTATTGCCCAGGAGTTGGGTCCTAAGGGTGTACGTGCTAATGCTGTAGCTCCAGGTTTCATCGAGACAGCTATGACAGCTCAGTTGCCAGAGGATATCCGCAAGGACTGGATGAAGAAGATTCCTTTGCGTCGTGGTGGTCAGACTGAGGATATTGCAAATGTTTGTCTCTTCCTGGCTTCTGATATGTCCAGCTACGTTAGTGGTCAGGTTATCCAGATTGATGGTGGTATGAATATGTAATCTATCTGTATTAGAACGTGCAAGTAGTTTACGAAGATAATCATATAATTATTGTCTCAAAGAGAAGTGGTGAAATCGTGCAGGGCGATAAGACTGGCGACGAGCCTCTCTCTGAGACGGTAAAACAATATATCAAGGCGAAGTATCAGAAACCGGGAAATGTGTTCCTGGGTGTGGTACATCGCCTTGATCGTCCTGTATCAGGACTTGTTGTTTTTGCCAAGACTTCCAAGGCGCTCAGCAGATTGAACAATATGTTCAGAGACGGCGAGGTGCACAAGACCTATTGGGCCATAGTGAAGAATAAGCCCCGTTTGGAAGAGGCTGAGCTGGTGAATTGGATTGTGAGAAACGAGAAGCAGAACAAGAGCTACGCCTATGATCATGAGGTGAAAAACTCGAAGAAGGCGATTCTGCGTTACAAGATGATAGGTTCTTCCGACCATTACTCATTGCTTGAGGTGAATCTGTTGACAGGACGTCATCACCAGATAAGATGCCAGTTGGCAAAGATGGGATGTCCTATCAAGGGAGATTTAAAGTATGGTGCTCCTCGCAGCAATCCCGACGGCAGCATTTCATTGTTGTCGCATAGGGTTGAGTTCGTTCATCCTGTATCTAAGGAGACTATCGTCGTAGAGGCTCCTTTGCCCGATGACAATCTATGGAAGGCGATAGCGCCATAACCGATAGAATCCATATCACTGATACCATAGGCGATGGTTAGTAAGAAATTGACTTCAGTTTTACAATATAAAACTTAGAATCCATGTCTACAAAGAAAAAATGCGGAATTTGGGCAGCAGTTATCGTATTTACCCCGATATTGCTGATAGCTTTGCTGACTTTGTTGCTTTATCTGCCACCTGTGCAGAACTGGGCAGTGAAGCGCGTGGCTGCCTATGCTTCCGAGTCTACAGGCATGGATATTACAGTAAAGCACGTGGAACTGGTCTTTCCACTGCGATTGGGTGTTGAGGGTGTGAAGGCGCTTCAGCCCATCGATTCGTTGAAAAACAGTAATGATGTAACTCTCAGAAATAAAAAAGATACAGTTGCTGATATAGAAAAAATGGTAGTTGACATTCAGTTGATGCCTTTATTCAAGCAGCAGGTAATGGTGGACGAGTTGGACTTCAGACGTATGAAGGTCAACACCACCAACTGGATACACGAGGCGCGTATCAAGGGTGATGTCGGGCAGATGGCATTGCGTGCCCATGGCATCGACCTGAGCAAGGAACTTGTCCATGTAGATGACGCCTTGTTGTCGGATGCCCGTCTGTCGGTAGAACTGAGTGATACCGTACCTCCCGATACTACGCCAAAGACCAACAAGTGGAAGGTGAATATCCAGAAGCTCAAGTTGAAAAACACAGCTTTGGCGCTTCACATGCCAGGAGATACTCTCAGGGTAAATGCCTATATGGGTGATGCAACGGCTCATGGTACCTACCTCGATCTCTTCAAAGGACTTTATCAAGTGCGTGCCCTCGACTGGCGAAAGGGCAGGGTAACTTACGACAATTATCAGACAGAAATGCTGGCTGGTAAGAATATCTCTGTGCTTCGTCCGGCAGAAGGTCTGGACTTCAACCACATTGCCTTGTTGGATATGACCTTGAAGGCAGACTCATTCTATTTCTGTGACTCGAAGATAGATGTAAAGATTCGTCAGGCACAGTTCAGAGAACGCTGTGGTCTGAACGTACAGCAGATGTATGGCCGGTTTGTGATGGATTCATTGAAGTTGCAGTTGCCCGACCTCTGTCTGCGAACTCCTTCCTCCACTCTTCAGACCATGGTCGACATGGATATGAATGCCTTTGCCGACAGCGCTCCTGGCAAGTTGACTGCTATGATACGAGGCAGTATCGGCAGAGAAGACCTCATGCTTTTTGCCGGTGCATACATGCCTCAAAAGATGCGTCGGAACTGGCCTTATTATCCTATGGAGGTTGCCGGTACTGTAAAGGGAAACATGCAGCATCTTAGCTATTCGGGTTTGAAACTCAATTTGCCTTCAGCCTTCCAGTTGTCCTCCGATGGTTGGTTGGCACATCTCAACGATATGTCTCAGATGAAGGCGAAAATACATTTAGATGCGCGTACCTATCATTTGGGATTTGTAACAGCGATGCTTGATCCGGCTCTAATGAAGGATGTGCGTATCCCTAATGGCATGATCCTGAAGGGAGATGTCGCAGTGGACGGCTCTAAGTATGCCACCAAGATGACCTTGTGGGAAGGTCGTGGACGAATGAATGTAGAAGCATCTGTTGTTACTCATACAAAGAAAGACGGAAGTCTCGACATGAACCACCTGGCCTATCGTGCCAAGGTGCAAGCCCATCAGATACAGGTGAGTCATTTCCTGCCTCATCAGGAACTTTACTCTTTTACAGGATCGATGGAAGCCCAGGGCGTGGGCACTGATTTCTTGTCCAACCATACTCGACTCAACGCCAAGGCAAAGGTGGCACAGCTGCATTATGGCAAATATCACATCAACAACCTGTTGGCTGTTGCTCATGTAGCAAATGGTAAAGTACATGCAGATATCGACAGCAATAATCAGTTGCTCAAGGGATTGGTGAGCTTGGATGCGCTGACCAACAGCAAGAATCTGGAAGGAACAGTAGTAGCTGATGTCAGGAATGTGGACCTTTACCTCATGGGACTCACCAAGGTGCCTATGAGAGCAACTGCCTGTGGACAGGTAGACCTGAAGACCAACCTGAAGGAGGACCACTACCTGCAGGCTATGTTGGGCAGTATCGTCATCAAGACTCAGCAGAAAGAATATCGTCCCGTGGATATTGTTGCCGACGTGTTGACTCGTCGCGATACAACCCATGCCGTACTCAATTGTGGTGACTTCCATCTTCGTATGGACACCCATGGAGGTTATAAAAAGTTGCTGTCAAGACTTGATGAACTGCAAGGCGAGGTGATGAGTCAACTCAAGAACCGACGTATCGACCAGGTGGCTATCCGTCGCGAGTTCCCCTTGGGTCGCATCACTCTTACCACAGGAAAAGACAATTTCATCTCCCGTTTTATCGAGTACAACGGCTATCATTTCAAGACGGTGGACATGGATCTTCGTACCTCACCCATATCAGGTCTGAACGGTCATCTTAATATCGACTCTTTGGTGGCACAAGGTGTACGGTTGGATACGGTTCGTGCCAACGTGATGACCCAGGGCGACACCATCCGGTATACGGCGAGGATTGTGAACAACAAGAAGAATCCGCAATACGTATTCCAGGCATTGGTGGATGGTGAGTTGGCAGAGCGAGGCTCCGATATCGCTGCCCGCATTTATGATGCCAACGGCAAGTTGGGCGTGCGTGTAGGTTTGGCGGCAATGATGCAGGAAAACGGCATCAAGGTGAGTCTTACCGATACTCATCCTATACTGGGATATAAGAAATTTACAGCCAACGATGACAACTATCTGATGCTGGGACGCGATATGCGTATCTCCGCCAAGCTTCAGCTGGAGTCCAGCAAGGGAATGGGTGTGCGTATCTACTCTAACGACGACAATGAGGATGCCCTGCAGGATATCACTATCGGCATGACCCGTTTTGATTTGGACAAGGTACTGAGTGTCATACCTTATATGCCTGATGTCTCAGGTATCATGAATGGCGATTTCCATATCGTGCAGACCAAGGAGGCCTTGTCTGTATCGTCCAATCTATCGGTCAACAACTTGGTTTACGAGAATTGCCCGATGGGTAATGTCGGCTCCGAGTTCGTGTATATGCCTATGAGCGATGGCACTCATGCCGTCGACGGAATACTGAAATACAACGATGAGGACGTAGCTACCATCAAAGGTACTTACCAGTCGGAGGGCGAGGGCTATCTCGACGCTACTGTCGGCATGGACAAACTGCCGCTCCACTTCATCAATGGATTTGTGCCCGACCAGCTTGTTGGTCTGGAAGGTTGTGGTGAGGGAAGTCTTACCATCAAGGGCTCGTTGAGCAAGCCACAGGTAGACGGCGAGATATACATGGACTCTGTTTATTTAGTGAGTGTGCCTTACGGACTGAGGATGCGTTTCGACAACGACCCAGTGAGGATAGCCGGCAGTAAGTTGCTCTTCGAGAACTTCATGATGTATGCCAACAATGAGAGTCCGCTCAACATACAGGGCTATCTGGATTTCTCCAATCTCGATAAAATGATGCTTGATGTCAGGATGCGTGCCCAGAACTTCCTCCTGGTAGATGCTAAGGAGAATGCCCGTTCCGAGGCTTTCGGTAAGGCGTATGTCAACTTTTTGGGAAGTATGCGTGGCGCCTTGTCTAATCTGAAGATGCGAGGTAAGCTCGACGTGCTGGGTAATACCGACATGACTTATATCCTGCGAGAGTCGGAACTCACCACTGATACTCAGCTTGAGGAGTTGGTGAAGTTTACCGATTTCAAAGACAGTAAGCAAGAGACGGTGGTGCGTCCAAAACTCGAAGGCTTCGATATGCTCTTGGGTATGTCGATAGATGAGTCTGCCCATATTCTTTGTGCGCTGAATGCCGACAAGTCCAATTATATTGACCTTGTGGGTGGAGGCGACTTGCGTATGACTTATAATCCTGCCGACAATCTGCGTCTGTCGGGTAAGTATACATTGAGTAATGGCGAGATGAAATACTCCTTGCCTGTCATTCCACTGAAGACCTTTACCATTCAGGACGGAAGTTATATCGAGTTTACGGGCGATCCTTTCAATCCTACGCTCAACATCACGGCTACCGAGAAGATCAAATCGACCGTGAATGAAGGGCAGGGTACAGGCCGATCGGTAGATTTCGAGTGTGGGGTGAAACTGTCGCAGACACTGAATAAACCTGGTATACAGTTTATCATCTCAGCACCTTCCGACATGAACGTCCAGGATGAGTTGAACACGATGAGTGTGGACGAACGTGGCAAGGTGGCTATCACCATGCTGGCTTCGGGCATGTATCTTGCCAACGGCAATACCAATTCGTTCTCGATGAACAGTGCCCTCAGCTCGTTCCTCAATTCCGAAATCAACAACATTGCAGGAACCGCCATGCGCTCCATGGGACTTGATATAGGTATGACAGTCGACAACTCTCTCAATGCTGCCGGTGCATTGCATACTGACTACAATTTCAAGTTTGCCAAGCGATTCTTCAACAATCGTCTGAGCTTCAGTGTGGGCGGTCAGGTTTCTTCGGGAGCCGAGATGGAGAATGCTGTCAACAACGATACCTTCTTTAATAATGTGGAGATACAATATCGACTCAACGATGGAGCCAGTCAGTATATCCGAGGTTTCTACAACAACAACATCTACGACTGGTTAGAAGGTCAGATCGGCGAGTATGGTGTAGGTTTCATGTGGCGCAGAAAATTGCAGCGCTTCAGTGATATCTTCCGCTTTAAGACCGAGAAACAGGTTTTGCCACGTGCTGCAGCCGACACCCTGAAGGCTGTGCCTGCAGCTGTTCAACAAAAATGAAAAAGCAAATGATGAAAAACAGAAAGTGCATTCCCTATAATCATTCCCGCGGCTTCCGCCTGTTGGCTATGGTATTTGTTGCCATAGTGGTGGTTGCCGCAGGTACATCTTGTTCTTCCACGAGTGCTCTCAAGGAAGGCGAGCAGCTCTTCACGGGTCTGAAGAAAATAGAATATACCGATTATGAGCCAGGCGGTTATGCCGATTCTACGATTCTCGAAATGGAGTCGGTACTGGCTTCTGCCCCTAATGGAGCCCTCTTCGGCAGCAGTTATTATCGCACGCCTTTCCCTGTTCGCCTTTGGGTTTGGAATGCTTTCTCGCAGTCGGATGGCGCCATAGCCAAGTGGATTACCAAGGCATTCGGCTCACGTCCTAAATTGATGGGCAATGTGAATCCACGATTGCGTGCACAGGTAGCAGAGAACCAGCTTGCCAAGTATGGCTATTTTCATGGCAAGGTAAACTACGAGATTCTGCCCCAGAAAAATCCCAAGAAGGCCAAGTTGGCTTATCATGTGTCTTTGGGTCCGTTGATGACCATTGATACGTTGCAGTATGTCAATTTCCCATCAGTAGTCTCTGCTTTGATCGATTCCACCTGTCAGGAGGCTTTGGTACATACGGGCAGCCCATTCAATGTACCTCGCCTGGAAGGTGAGCGTCAGCGCCTTACCCGTCTGTTCCGCAACAATGGCTATTATTTTTATCAGAATGGCTATGTCTCCTATCTTGCTGATACCTTAGATGTGCCAGGCAAGGCAAGCATGAAGATGATCATGGCCGACAGCCTCGACTCGCAGGTCACCCGCCAGTGGTATCTCGGCAATATCAATATCAACTTCCGCAAGCAGTTTACAGAAGAGCTTACCGATTCTTTCTGTCGCCGTTACCTCAATATCCGTTATCATGGCAAGAAGATGCCTATCCGTGCGGGTGTGGTGTTGCGCGACTTGAACTTGCGTCCCCGACAGCTATACAGGGTAGAGAACGAGGAGAAGGCGCGCCAGCATTTGCAGTCGATGGGAGTCTTCAACTATACCAGCCTTCAGTTTACTCCTCGTGACACCACAGCTCAGTGCGATACCTTGGATGCCACACTCGACTTGATTTTCGACAAGCCTTATGATTTCTATATAGAGACCAATGTCAAGGGCAAAACCACAGGCCGTGTAGGTCCCGAGTTGGTTGTAGGTTTTACCAAGCGCAATGCCTTCCGTGGAGGCGAGAAGCTCGATATCAATCTGCATGGCTCTTACGAGTGGCAGACAGGCGAGAAGGGCAACGGAGCCAGCTCCAACCATATCAATTCCTATGAGTATGGTTCGGATGTGTCACTCTCGTTCCCAAGCATTGTCACCCCGTTCAATCTATTTACGACCATGGCACAGCGTGAGCGCCGTTTCCGCAAAGGTCATATTCCGCGTTCATTCTATGGCGTTCCTTCCACCACAGTGAAGGCCTCGATGAATGTGCTCAACAGGGCTGGTTATTTCCGTCGCCATGTGGTGTCGGGTGAACTTACCTACGACTGGGCTACCTCAGCCAAGCATCGCCATTCGTTCAGTCCTTTAGTGTTGTCGTATGAGTTTATGAACAGCCGTACCGCAGCCTTCGATGAGGCCATCTCTGAGAGTCCTTATCTGCAGATAGCCATGCGCGACCAGTTTGTACCCAAGATGAGCTACACCTATACTTATACCAGTCCGGCGAAATACCGTCATCCCATCATCTGGTCGACGACTGTCAGCGAGGCAGGCAACATCCTGTCGTTGGGTTATCTCTGTACAGGCAAGAAGTGGAACGACGAGGACAAGGAGATGTTCCGCAATCCTTATTCCCAGTTCCTGAAGTTGGAGACCGACTTTGTGAAGTACTGGCGCATTGCCGAGCATTCCACCTTGGTGGGTCACCTCAATGCGGGTGTGGTATGGAGTTATGGCAACAGCGAGAAGGCGCCTTATTACGAGCAGTTCTACATTGGCGGTGCCAACAGTGTGCGTGCTTTCAATGTGCGAAGCATTGGCCCCGGCCAGTATCTGCCTACAGGCAGCAAGTATTCCTATATCGACCAGACTGGCGACATTAAGTTTCTTGCCAATATTGAGTATCGTCCTCGCATCTGGGGCGACCTGTATGGAGCCTTGTTCTTTGATGCCGGCAACGTGTGGACACTTCGCAGCGAGGAGCACAGTCCGCAGGGACAGTTCAAGTTCAGAAAGTTCTTCAAGCAGATGGCTGTGGGCACGGGTGTGGGTGTGCGCTATGATATGGGTATGTTCGTCATCCGTGTAGACTGGGGTGTGGGGCTTCATGTGCCTTACGAAACCAGCAAGAAGGGCTTCTACAATATCGATTCCTTCAAAAACTCGCATAGCCTCCATCTGACTGTGGGTTATCCTTTCTGATTTTTGCCGGTAGTCGCATAGATGTAGACGAATAAAATATAAATCGCCAAAAAAAAGTGATAAAAATTGTGCAGCAGTCATTTTTTTATTACTTTTGCATACTGTTAGATAATATCAACTATTAAACAAATAAAATATGAAACCTACATTATTGCTTTTGGCGGCTGGTATGGGTAGCCGCTATGGTGGTTTGAAACAGCTCGATGGTCTGGGTCCTAACGGCGAGACCATTATGGACTACAGTATTTACGATGCCATTCAGGCAGGATTTGGCAAGATTGTCTTTGTCATCCGTAAGGATTTTGAAGACCAGTTCCGAGAGAAGATACTTGCCAAGTATGAGGGACATATCCCAGCAGAACTCTGCTTCCAGTCACTCGACGCTCTTCCTGAAGGATTCTCAGTTCCCGAGGGTCGTGAGAAGCCATGGGGTACCAACCATGCTGTATTGATGGCAAAGGACATTATCAAGGAGCCTTTCTGTGTCATCAACTGTGATGACTTCTACAATCGTGACTGTTTCAAGGTCATAGGCAAGTTCCTTTCCGAACTTCCAGAGGGCAGCAAGAACAACTATGCCATGGTAGGTTTCCGTGTAGGCAACACCTTGAGCGAGAATGGTACTGTGGCTCGTGGCATCTGCTCAAAGGACGATGCTGAGAATCTGACTACAGTCGTGGAGCGTACAGAGATTATGCGCGTAGATGACAAGGTGTCTTACAAGGACGAGGACGGCAAGTGGGTAGCTGTTGAGGACAACACTCCTGTATCTATGAACGTATGGGGCTTCACTCCCGACTATTTTGAGCACAGCGAGGCTTACTTCAAGGAGTTCCTCAGCGATCCTAAGAATATGGAGAACCTGAAAGCTGAGTTCTTCATTCCATTGATGGTCAACAAGCTGATCAACGACGGCACAGCTACCGTCAAGGTACTCGACACCACAAGCAAGTGGTTTGGTGTCACTTATGCTGCCGACCGTCCATCAGTAGTAGCAAGAATTCAGAGTCTGATAGACGAAGGCGTTTATCCAAGCAAACTCTTCTAAATGAACGTAAATATATTGAGTTCACAAGAAGCCGCTACCCTCCAGGAGATGATAGCGGCTTCTCAGCATATTGTGATATGTTGTCATAAGTCGCCCGACGGAGATGCCATCGGCTCTTCTTTGGGATGGCGTGGCTTTTTGCTCTCGCAGGGCAAGCAGGCACAGGTATGTATGCCCGACATGATGCCCGACTATCTGCAGTGGCTGCCCGACAGTCAGACCATTCTGCGTTATGACAAGCATCCTGCCGAGGTGCAGCGTGCTTTTGATGAGGCCGATTTGGTGTTCTGTCTCGACTTCAATGGCGCTGGTCGTCTCGACGAGATGCAGGATGTGCTTACCGGCTGTCGTGCCCGTAAGGTGATGATCGACCATCATCTGGCACCCTGTATGGATGTCGATCTCCAAATTTCTCAGCCCCACATGAGCAGTGCCAGCGAGCTGGTGTTCCGCATCGTGTGGCAGTTGGGAGGCTTCGAGCAGATGGACCGCAAGTGGGCTGCCTGTGTATATTGTGGCATGATGACCGATACGGGCGGTTTTACCTACAATTCCACCGACCCTACCATCTATTTTATTATCAGCCAGCTGCTTACCAAGGGCATCGATAAAGACAAGATCTATCGCAATGTATTCAATAACAGCAGCCTTTCTGCCATCCGTTTTCGCGGTTATCTGATGAGCGAGAAGCTCCGTGTGGTGGAGGGCTTGCATGCATCTTATTATTGTGTCACCCGTCAGGATATGAAGCGATTCCATTTCATCAAGGGCGACCTCGAAGGTTTGGTCAACGAACCACTGCGTATCAAGGGACATAAGTTTTCCATCTCCTTGCGCGAAGATACCGAGCGCGACAATCTGATATTAGTGAGTCTTCGTTCGGTCGACGACTTCCCGTGCAACAAGGTTTCCGAGCAGTTTTTCAATGGCGGAGGCCATCTCAATGCCTCGGGAGGCAAGTTGTTCTGCAGCATGGCAGAGGCAGAGGTGGTAGCCCAAAAAGCCATCAAGGCGTTCGAGTCATTGCTGAAATAAGAAAGATAAGTGATAAATAATAATAAAATAGGACTGCCAACATTGGCAGTCCTGTTTTTTTTTTGTACCTTTGCGCCATATTTGTATAAAAATTACGAACTTAAAGAATGAAGAAACTATTATTAGCAATGATAGCAGTAGCGGCTTTGATCTCATTTGCCGCTTGTGACCATAATGAGACATATGCAGACCAGCGCGACAGAGAGCTGGACTCTATCAATGCGTTCTTGCGCAATGAGAATATCAAAGTCATCAAAGAGGCCGAGTTTGAAAAACGTTTCGAAGCCCGTAAGGCTGGTGACAAGACGGTCAAGTTGACTGATACCGATCCCAACAACAACGAGTATGTGCTCTTCGAGAGCAATGGTATCTATATGCAGGTCATCAACGATGGCTGTGGCGACTATATCGCCAAGGGTAAAACCAAGAATGTGTTGTGCCGATTCACGGAGTATTGTCTTGCCAACCGTGCCAAGATATGCGACGAGGCCATCACACTGACCAATGATGTGCCTACTTATGCGGCAATGACCGATGAGATAAGCGTAACCAATACGTCAGGAACGTTTGAAGGCTCTTTTGTCGACATTAAAAAAAGTCTCTTGGCAAATACCTACAATTCCTCTTATTATGGTACCGTGAGTGCCACGGTTCCATCAGGCTGGTTGATTCCTTTCACTTGGATCAAGGTGGGGCGTCTCATTACTGCCGACGATGAACTGGCGCATGTGCGCCTGTTGGTACCTCATACTTATGGCACAACCTCTGCTTCAGCGAGTGTGTATGCCTGTCTGTATGACATTCGCTTCCAGGCTGCCCGTTAAGGGAGTGGTTTCTTTTCTTCTGAACATTTATCAAGCATTAACGTCTTAATAAGAATATTATGACTCTAATCAAATCTATTTCTGGTATCCGCGGAACTATAGGCGGACCAGCGGGCGATACTCTTAATCCGCTCGACATCGTCAAGTTTACTTCAGCTTACGCTACCTTTATTCGTCGTAGCGGACAGTCTTCAAGCAATACTATCGTAGTGGGCCGCGATGCCCGCATCTCTGGCGAGATGGTCAAGAATGTAGTATGTGGCACCTTGATGGGCATGGGTTATGATGTGCTCAACATAGGTCTGGCTACTACTCCTACCACCGAGCTCGCTGTCACCATGAGTGGGGCTGCAGGTGGTATTATCATCACAGCCTCTCACAATCCTCGTCAGTGGAACGCCCTCAAGCTTCTCAATGAGAAGGGAGAGTTCCTGACAGCCGCCAACGGCAATGAGGTGCTTGCCATCGCCGAGAAGGAAGACTTCGAATATGCCGATGTCGATCATTTAGGCAAATATACTGAGGACAATAGCTTCAACAAGCGCCATATCGATTCTGTGCTTGCTTTGAAACTCGTCGATGTGGAGGCTATCCGTAAGGCACATTTCAAGGTTTGTGTCGACTCTATCAACTCAGTGGGTGGTGTCATCCTTCCAGAGTTGCTCGATGCGTTAGGAGTGGAGTATACCTTCCTGAACGGTGAGCCTACTGGCGACTTCGCTCACAATCCTGAGCCATTGGAGAAGAACCTCGGTGGCATCATGGACGAGTTGAAGAAGGGTGGCTACAACATGGGTATCGTTGTTGACCCTGATGTTGACCGCTTGGCTTTCATCTGCGAGGACGGCAAGATGTTTGGCGAGGAATATACCTTGGTGAGCGTGGCCGATTATGTGCTGAGCCATACTCCAGGCAATACTGTCAGCAACCTTTCTTCTACCCGTGCTCTCCGTGATGTGACCGAGAAGCATGGTGGCAAATATACAGCTGCTGCAGTAGGCGAGGTGAATGTCACCACCAAGATGAAGGACGTTCATGCCGTGATAGGTGGCGAGGGTAATGGCGGTGTCATCTATCCAGAGAGCCACTATGGCCGTGATGCCCTCGTAGGTATCGCCCTTTTCCTGAGCAGTCTGGCACATAGGGGTTGCAAGGTGAGCGAGCTTCGTGCCACTTTCCCCAACTACTTCATCGCCAAGAATCGTATCGACCTGACACCTTCTACCGATGTAGATGCTATCCTCGTGAAGGTAAAGGAGATGTATGGCAAGGAGAAGGATGTGACCGTAACAGATATCGATGGCGTGAAACTCGACTTCCCTGACAAGTGGGTTCACCTTCGCAAGAGTAATACCGAGCCCATCATCCGCGTATATAGTGAGGCTTCCACCATGGAGCAGGCCGACGAACTCGGCAAGAAGCTCATGCAGGTGGTTTATGATATGCAGTAGATGCTACGAAAAATTGCAGGAATATGGGTGAAATGTTCTTGCAGAATATAATTAATAAAACCGCCCAACAGCTGATGTGCACTTGCACAATAGCTGTTGGGCGATTGTCTTTCAGGTGTTGTGCGGTTGCACAACACGAGTAGTGAAGTTTTCTTTTTACTCTTCGGCGAGTTCTTTCATCGTGTCGTTGAGCGTATTGAAGAGTACATTGATGTTTTCTTCTTCCTCCTTGCACGCCTCTTTGAAGAGCGCCACAGGGTCTTCGCTGCTGCTTTTCAGCGGTGTCTCGTTGAGCAGAATGTTCACGTTGTTGAGCAGCATGCCGTGGATAGTTGGCATGTGCAACTGTGGCAGTTTGCCCTCCTTGCTTCCACATTTCAGTCCGGCGGCATAAGCCTTCACGATAATCCTTACCAGCAGGTGCACAGCCATGGGCTCGTCGGCCAGACTGATGAGGATGCCGTGGGTATAGTCGCGTACATGCTCCTCAAGGGTAGTGAACTTGCCCTGCAGAAGCCAGGTGAAGTTGCGCTTGTATTCAGCCTCCATCGCCTTGTACAGCTGTGGACTCTTGCAGGCAATGCGCAGGTAGTCGAGCATGGTAGGCTCGAAGGTTGGGTCGGCTTTCTTCATACTGTCGAAGTTCTTGTGCATGCGCTCGTTGGCTTCCTCGGCAGTCTTGTAGTTCAGACGTACCAAGGTAGAGAACATGATGTCAAAGTAATATTGGTTTACCTCGCCATAGTGTTCCAGCATCATCTGCTTGATTTCCTTTGGATCGTTCTTCTTCTCGAAGTCGTTGCCCTCTATGACAGCATCGATGATGCCACGTGCGTAAGCCTCGAAGAAACCTCTTACGAAACTTGCCACAGCCTGATAGCTGTTTATTCTTTTCTTCATTTATTTGAATATCTTGAATTCGTAGCCCTGTTCCTGAAGCCATTCTATAGCCTTCGGAAGGGCAGTCTTCAATTTGTCTATGCTCTTCAGTGAGTCGTGGAATGTAATGATACTTCCGTTGCGGGCGTATCGTTTCACATTGTCTACCACGTCCTCTGCCGTCAGCCACTTGGAGTAGTCGCGTGTTACCACATCCCACATGATTACCTCATAGGTGCGGTGCAGCCACCAGTACTCGCTGGGTCTCATCCATCCGTGTGGCGGACGGAATAGGTGGGCGTGGATGATTTCGTTGGCCTTGTTGGTGTTGAGCACATAGGAGATCACACGATGCTTGAAGGCTCCAATGTGGTTGAATGTATGGTTGCCTATCTGATGGCCCTCTGCCACAATCTGGTTGTAGAGGTCATGATTGCGCAACACGTTTTCTCCCACCATGAAGAATGTCGCCTTGATGTTGTATTTCCTCAGCGTCTCAAGGATAAAAGGTGTAGATTCGGGTATGGGTCCGTCGTCGAACGTCAGGTAAACAGAGTGTTCCTTCGGATCCATCCTCCAAATTGCCTTCGGATACAGCCATCTCAGCCATTTGGCTGGTTGCTCGATAAACATAGACGAGTTCTTTTTAAATGTTTAATATTCAGAAGCTAAAGGAGTTAAGGAGTTATCGCTCCCCTCGGTCGCTGAGGAGTTAACTCCTTAACTCTTCATTTTAGTACCCTTCAGGCATACGTCCTCCACGTCCGTGATAGAGTGTGTAGAGGGCGTTGAGCTGCTTGGCATACTGTGCTTCCAGTTTAGGACTTACCATGCCAGCCACCTCTGCTGCGCTCTGCATGATCATAATCTGGCGTATGCAGTCGCTCTGTGCCTGTGCGAATCGGTCGGCGTTGAGCGAGAGGTAGTAGTTGAGATACTGTGTGGCGTTGGTCCATACCTTCTTGAGGTATTCCTCACCCTTGGCCTTCTGACCGGTGAGGAGCCATCCTCGTGCCATGTCGAGACCGCCGCTCATATAGTTGACAGGAACATTATAATAAGGTATCTCCACGTCGGCTTTCTTCAGAATGTCGATGGCTTTCTTGTCCTTGTGCTCTGCGATGAGCGCCAGGGCTGTCTGAGCCAGCAGGCGACGGTGAGTGTAGCACATACGCATAGTAGTTTCGTCTACATACAGACCTTTCTGCTTCAGGTTGCCAAACTTGAAGCGAGTCATGATGTTGTGGTATGCCTTCTCCGTATCAAAGTTCTTGGCACCAGGCTTGTTGGTGGTGAAAGGAGTGATACGGTTGACGAGTCCCTCCTGTACGAAGTTGTCACCCAAGTTCATATAGTTCTCCTCACCTACGGTGAGTGCCACATAGAGCGGACGCTTCCAGTTGCATTGTGCCAGCATCTCGAGCATCATGAGGTCGTTCTTGTAGAGCGCGTTTTTTCCTGCCAATGAGATAACCATCTTGTCTGGTATGCTGTCGGCAGCCATCATCATACCGCTCTTCTTTACTGCCTCCTTGTCGATAGTGAGGTAGAGGGTGTCGGTAGGAATCATGTGCAGGTCGGGGTTCTTGCTGCGCACCCAGTATTTCAGCACATTCTTCAGCTCGAATGGATCCTCGCCTAACTGCTTCTTGGCTGTCTCGGGATCCTGCTTGTAGAAGTCGAGAATCTGCTGCTTGGCCTCTGGCTCTATGGTCACATACTCATTGGTTCCTGAACAGAAGTCGAGTCGTGGCCAGGTGATAGGAACGGAAGGTGAATTGTATGCAGGACGTTTCATCTGGTCGATATACCAGTCGGTCTGCAGATAGCTCAGGTTGCAAACTCGTGCGTCTGTGCCTACACCTTCCACTTCCTGGTTGTACCACAATGGGAAGGTATCGTTGTCACCATTGGTAAAGATGATAGGATTGCCCTTCTCCTGGAGCGACATCAGATAGTTCTGACCAAAGTCGCGGCAGGTGTATCGGTTGCTGCGGTCGTGGTCATCCCATGTCTGCGAAGCCATTTGTATAGGTACAAGGAGTGTGATGACTGCTACGATGGCTGCTACGGCAGTACCGCTCAATTTGGCATGCTCTTTCAGCAGGTCGAGGATAGCCAGTACGCCCAGGCCACACCAGATGGCAAAGGCATAGAACGAGCCGGCATAGGCGTAGTCGCGCTCACGAGGCTGCATAGGCACCTGGTTCAGATAAATCACGATGGCAAGACCTGTCATGAAGAAGAGGAAGAACACCACCCAGAACTGCTGGATACCGATAGGCAGCAACTCCTCTGTCTCCTTTCCGTTCTTCACCACCTTGCGCTTGCGGGTGTACCATGCCTGCCAGAAGAGACCGATGAGACCCAATATCAGAGGCATGCAGTAGAATACGTTGTGTCCCTTATTCTCCTTCAGGTCATCAGGCAACTTGCTCTGGTCGCCCAACATGGCGTTGTCGATAAACGGAATGCCCGTAATCCAGTTGCCATGCTCAGGCTCGCCGTTGCCCTGGATGTCGTTCTGTCGTCCGGCAAAGTTCCACATGAAGTAGCGCCAGTACATGAAGTTGCACTGGTAGGAGAGGAAGAAGCGTATGTTGTCCCACTGTGATGGAACCTTTACTGTCATGTTCTCACCGCAACGGTCGAAAGGAACTTCTGTTCCGTTGACGCCACCCATCCAGTCTTCGTATGCCTGTGCGTGAGCGGCATCATACATACGTGGGAAGAACATATTCTGCGCATACTTATATTTATTCTTGTGGCTCACCACGAAGTATGAGTCCTTCTCGTCCTTGCTGGCTTTCTCCTTGCGCTGGTATACGGGAGCACCCTCCGTCATCACCGGCTTGCACATGTCGCCATCTACCTCGAGTGCCACCTGTGAGGTATAGGCCTGTCCGTAGAACAGAGGGCGGTCGCCATACTGGTCACGGCTCAGATAGCTGCCAAGGGTGAAGATATCCTCTGGCGAGTTCTGGTCCATAGGAGGGTTGGCAGCCGAGCGGATCACGATGAGGGCATAGCTTGAGTAACCTATCATCAGCATCAGCATGCACAGCAGGGCTGTGTTCTTCACGCGGGCTGAGATGAGAGGCAGAAGCTGCACTTTGGTCTTGGTGAGTCCGGTAGTCTCGTCGTTCTTAACCACAACTTCCTTCTTGCGCTTGTAACCCAGTACAAACCACAGTACGATGAGCACCGCGATACCTGTGATGGCAGCGCTCCATCCATATCCGTAGAAGGGGATTCCGAGCATGCCGAAGCCCAAGACGAAGGCAAGGTTCTGTCGCTTCTCGTTCTTGTCAGTGGCATTGTAGGTCTCGTAGATACCCCAGATGACCGAAGCCACCAAGCAGATGATATATACGATCTCACCCGTATTGAATGGGCAGCCTAAGGTGTTGACGAAGAACAGCTCAAACCATCCGCCCACGGTGATGATACCAGGCACCACTCCATAGAGCACGGCAACGACTACCAGGAAAGATACGAACAGCGCCAGGAGCGAGCCCTTGAGGTTGGCATGTGGCACCTTCTTGTAGTAATATACCAATACGATGGCAGGGATGCAGAGCAGGTTGAGCAGATGAACACCGATGCTGAGGCCTGTCATATAGGCGATGAGTACCAGCCATCGGTCGCTGTGAGGCTCGTCGGCATGGTCTTCCCATTTCAGGATAAGCCAGAAAACCACGGCAGTAAAGGCAGATGAGAAAGCATATACCTCACCCTCTACAGCCGAGAACCAGAAGGTATCGCTGAAGGTATAGATGAGTGCTCCCACCATACCCGATGCCTCGATGCCTACCATCTTGGCGGTGGTCATCTCTTTCCAGTCGCCGATGATGAGCTTGCGTGCCAAGTGGGTGATGGTCCAGAAGAGGAACATGATGCAGACGGCACTCAGTAGAGCGCTCATCGTGTTCACCATCTTGGCGACTTGTGTGGTATCGCTGGCAAAATGAGTAAAGAAATTACCTAAGAGCATGAAGAAAGGTGCCCCAGGAGGGTGACCGATTTCCTGCTTGTAGGCAGTTGTGATAAACTCTGGACAGTCCCAGAAACTGGCTGTCGGTTCAATTGTGGAGCAATACACGAAGGCCGCAATAAGGAAAGCGACCCATCCGAAGATATTGTCCACCAATTTGTACTGTTTCATTATTGT
>JABLTL010049255.1_pt1 | contig 17709 bp, 20 predicted proteins | sample 7160151 | NCBI WGS metagenome assembly JABLTL01 (sample SAMN14651223, study PRJNA627086) | human gut metagenome | isolation source: feces | host: Homo sapiens
AGAAATCACAAAACAAGTCTCATATGAACTCCATGCCCTTCAGGCAATTAAAATCTTTTTTAAAGATTTTAATTGGAGTTCAGTATAACAAAACGATACTGCGTTACAAATCATCTTTCGCTTAGGTGCGACGAATAGCAAAAATGCCCTTGACAAATCTCGCCCCAGGTACACGCCCTGACGCAAAATGATTCCGAATTTATTTTACCGCCTGCGGGCGGCTTTCCTCTGCGAGGCTTTAGGAGACATTAAACCGACAGACGCATGTCTGTCGGTTTACAGTTACCGTATCTTTTCCCCGTTCAGTATCGCTTCCACTAGGGTATCCCCGTGGTAACGCAGGGTCAGCAGGAAGAACGGTGCGTTCTGCCACAGTAAGTCCAGAAAAATCTGGTCGCCCTCCCACTTGGGCAGAGCGTTCAGGAATTCCCGCTCTACCCATTGCAGGTCGCCCTCGTCGCATTGGGTCATTTCCCCTTCAAAGCCATCGGCGGTGAACAGGTACATGTATTCGCCCTCGCAGGTGTCGTTCAGGAACGTCACCACGCCACGGCACTGCCATGAGGTCAGGGTCAGACCGGTCTCCTCCTTCGCTTCCCGCAGAAGGCATTCGTCCGGGGATTCTTCCCCCTCGAATTTTCCGCCGATGCCGATCCATTTGTCCTTGTTGATGTCAACTTTCTTCTTCACCCGGTGGAGCATCAGCACCTGACTGCCCCGGGTGACATAGCACAATGTGGTGTTAAGCATCCTCATCCTTCTTCTGCATCAGCCGGATGGCGTGGTGCAGATTCTCCACCTCCACCATCTCGTGGCCGTCTTCTTTTTCTCCGTCCAGCGTCCATGGCATTTCCGGGTCGGCAAAAATCCGCACCTTTTGGGCGCTGCGGAACGTGAGCATGGCGCAGTTGTATTTCTGACTTTGCAGCGCCTGGATGCACTCATGGATTTCCCCCAGATTCTCCGGCGCGCGAACCAGCAGAATTTCAAACAGACCGTCGCCCATGTCCACCTGCTTGGGGTCCAGCGTCAGAATGCCGCCCACGGAGGTGGAATTGCAGATGGCGCCGAAGAGGAAGTCCCCTTCCACAACCTGACCGTCGATCTCCATTTTCACATGCTCGTTGCGGATCTGGGACAGCTCCGTAATGCCGCTGAGAACGTAGGCGGTGTGGCCCAGAGCGTTTTTGACATTCTGGGGTGTGGCATAGCTGGACCTGGTAAACGCGCCGAAGGAGGCAACATAGGAAAAATACCGGTTGCCGAACCGCCCTACGTCGTAGCTCACCGGCTCGCCCTCCACGATGGTCTGGGCGGCCTTGAGAATGTTGGTGGGCAGCTTCAGGCTGGAAGCAAAGTCGTTGGTGGAACCGGCGGGGATATAGCCGATGGGGGTGTCCGCCCCGGCGCTGAGGAGGCCGGTGATGGTCTCGTTCAGCGTGCCGTCGCCGCCGCAGCAGACCACCAGATCAACATCTTTGCCCTTCTCCCGGGCGACGGCGGTGGCGTCGCCCCGTCCCAGCGTCATGTGGGTGATGACCTCATAGCCCGCCTGTGTAAATGTCAGCAAAATGTCAGCCAGATGCCGGTTCGCCCGTTTCACCCCGGCAAATGGATTCATGATAAACAGCATCTTTTTCATGTCGATAACCTCGATTATCCTGTGGTATTCCCTTTTGCCTATTATACCATTCCCGGGAAAATGCGCAAGTCGTTTTCTCTGCCTTTGGTAAATTCAGGCTGAAAATTTACGATTCATTCACACAATTCTGTGCTGCGCCGGAAATAGGACTTGACGCCTATTTTACCCGCTTTTTGCTTTCTTTAGACAAGAAGGTCTGGACTTCTCCCAAAAGAACAGATATAATACGGTTATATCTACATGGGAACGGAGGCTCCTCAATGAAGCTCAACACCAAGCGCACCGTACTGGTCGGTTTCGCGTTTCTGTCCATCTGCGCCTTCTGGCAGATGTACGACAACCTGATCCCCAAAATTCTCACGGAAACCTTCCACATGGGAGAAAGCGTTTCCGGCATGATCATGGCGGCGGACAACGTCCTCGCTTTGTTTCTGCTGCCGCTGTTCGGCGGACTGTCCGATAAATGCACCTCCCGCCTTGGCCGCCGCCGTCCCTATATTCTGTTCGGCACCCTCGCGGCCGTCGCGGTGATGATGGCGCTGCCCATTCTCACCGACAGCTTCCACGCTTCCCCAGATACCTGGAAACAGGTGTGCTTTATCATCGGTCTGGGAATCCTGCTGACCGCCATGGGTGCTTACCGCAGCCCCGCCGTGGCGCTGATGCCCGACGTCACCCCAAAGCCCCTGCGTTCCAAGGCCAACGCCATCATCAACCTGATGGGCGCCCTGGGCGGCATCATCTACCTGATTATTACCACATTTCTGTATAAAACAACCGCGGATGTGTACGTTTCCTACCTGCCCCTGTTCGCCATCGTGGGGGGCATTATGCTGGCCGCCCTTGCCGTCATTCTGCTGTGCGTGGACGAACCCAAGCTGGTAGCGGAGCAGCGGCGCTATGAGGACGCCCACCCGGAAGACAATCTGACGCAGGTCACGGAGAACGGCGAAACCCTGCCCAAGGACGTCAAGCGGAGTCTTGGCTTCCTGCTGGCCTCCATCGCCCTGTGGTTCATCGGCTACAACGGCGTCACCACCTGGTTCTCCGTCTATGCAGGCCGCACATGGCACATGACGCTGGCACAGGCCAACACCTGCCTGACCATCGCCACCGCCGGCGCGATTCTCAGCTACATCCCGGTGGGCAACGTGGCGAGCAGGGTCGGCCGCCGGAAGACCATCCGCTTTGGTACGCTGCTGCTGGCAGGCAGCTTCTTTGCCGCCTTTGTCTATACCATGATGTCCGACTCCTTCAGCCCGGTGCTGTACGGCCTGTTCGTTCTGGTGGGCATGGCATGGGCGGCCATCAACGTCAACAGTCTGCCTATGGTGGTGGAAATGTGCAGCGGCAGCGAGGTGGGCAAGTTTACGGGGCTGTACTACACCTTCTCCATGTCCGCCCAGATCATGACCCCCATTGTTGCGGGCTGGCTGCTGGAGCATGTGGACTATAAGACCCTGTTCCCCTACGCCGCCATTTTCGTGTTCGCGTCCTTTGTCACCATGGGCTTTGTGAAGCATGGCGATAACAAGGTGGAAGCGAAAAAGGGGCTGGATGCCTTTGACGTGGACGATTAATGCTTTGGAGGGACAATTATGGCTCTGTTGATAATTGTATTGATTCTCGCGCTGCTGTGGGTGCTGGCCGTTCAGGGACGGAGCAGCCACCCGGGCATGAAGGAACTGCGGGGCTGGAACTATGCCCACCGTGGTCTTCACGGCGACGGTGCCGCCGAAAACTCCATGACCGCCTTCCGTCTGGCCGTGGAGAACGGCTACGGCATGGAGTTTGACCTGCATCTGCTCAAGGACGGCAACCTTGGCGTGATGCACGACTCCCTGCTCAACCGCACCACCGGGCAGGCCGGGCGCATCGAAGACCTGTATACGCAAGACCTGAAAAACTACCGTCTGGAAAACACGGAAGACACCATCCCCCAGTTTGCGGACGTCCTGACGCTGGTAGGCGGAAAGGTTCCCCTCATCATTGAGCTGAAGCCGGAAGACGGCAACCACGCGAAGCTCGCCGAGACGGCCTGCAAGATGCTGGAGGGGTACAAGGGCGTATTCTGCATCGAGTCCTTCGACCCCCGGTGCATCGCGTGGCTGCGGAAAAACCGTCCGGACATCATTCGCGGGCAGCTTTCGGAGAATTTCTTCCGGGATCGCACCGATCTTTCGGACACGCTTAAATTCCTGCTGACCCACAACCTTGCAAACTTCCTGTCCCGTCCCGATTTTATCGCCTATAAATTCGCCGACCGGAACAGCACGCCAAGCAACTGGCTCTGCCGCAAGCTGTGGCGGGTTCAGGGCGTCAGCTGGACGCTGCGGAACAAAGAAGACCACAACACCGCCCTGAAAGAAGGCTGGCTGTCTATTTTTGAGGGCTTCCGTCCATAATTTAAGGAAACTCTGAATAAATCGTCTTCGACCGAGCAGCGGATCTTTTCCACCAGCTGTGCGGTTTCAAAAGTGGGAAATACACAAAGTATTTCTCCACTTTTGGAACCTTCATCTGGCGAAAAATCTCTCGCTGTCGGTTCTCGTCGATTTAATCAGAGCTTCCTTAACCGCCGGGACTATATGAGCCCCGGCGGTTTTTAGTGCCAGAATCCCCGATTGTAAACTTTTTATGACCCTCTTGCAATTTGAAAAGTGATATGCTAATATGTAGCACGCTACATATTATTGACAAGGTGGTGATCATCCTGACACATCACTATGGGTATCTATTGAAGGTTCTCAGCGGCTGCATGAAGGCATCCATGGATAACGCGCTGGCATCCATGGACTTAACGTCCGCTCAGGGGCACATCATGGGCTACCTCGCACAGCGGTCTCAGCCGCCCTGCTCCCGGGACATTGAGGAAACCTTTCATCTGAGCCACCCCACCGTTTCGGGGCTGCTGTCCCGGCTGGAAAAGAAGGACTTCATCGAGCTTCGGCCGGACGAAACCGACCGCCGCTGCAAGCGCATCTATGTGCTGCCCAAGGGAGACGAGCTTAACGAGACCATGGGCCGGGTCATTCTCGACAACGAAGCTCAGGTGGTGGCAGGCTTTTCCCCGGAGGAACGGGAGCTGTTTACTTCCATGCTCCTGCGCGCCATCGACAACATGGGCGCAAGCGCCTGTATCCGTAAAATCAAGGAGGAATCTGATACATGATAAGAAGACTCGCCCGGTGCATCCGGGAATATAAGTGGGCGGCCCTGCTCAGCCCGCTGTGCATGGTCGGCGAGGTCGCCATGGAGGTGCTCATCCCTCTGGTCATGGCCGACCTGTATGACTACGGCATCAAAATGCAGGATATGCAGGTCGTCGCCGCCAAGTCCGGCATTCTGGTGCTGTGCGCTCTGGCGTCGCTGTCTTTCGGCGTTCTGTCCGCCGCCTTTGCGTCCAAGGCCGGCACCGGCTTCGCCAAGAACCTGCGCCACGATATGTACCATCAGGTGCAGGATTTCAGCTTTTCCAATATCGACAAATTTTCCACTGCTTCCATCGTCACCCGGCTGACCTCCGACGTGGCGACATTGCAGAACACCTTCCAGATGATGATCCGTATAGCCATCCGCTGCCCCATGATGCTGATTCTGGCGCTGGTTTCCGCCATGGGCATCAGCGTGCGGCTGAGCCTCGTGTATTGCGTGGCGCTGCCCATCCTGATCTGCGCCCTGCTTTGCCTGATCCCCAAGGTGTTCCGCATTTTCGACCGGGTCTTCCGCACCTACGACAAAATGAACAATGTGGTGCAGGAGAACGTCCACGGCATCCGGGTGGTCAAATCCTTCGTCCGGGAAGACCGGGAGACCGAGAAATTCACCTCCGTATCCGGCACCATTTATAAGGACTTCTGCAAGGCCGAGCGTATCATGTCTCTGGCGAACCCCATTATGCAGCTGTGCGTTTACTGCTGTATGCTTGCCATTTCGTGGATCGGCGCGCACCTTGTCATTGCCTCCGGCAATAACCCCGATCTCGGCCTCACCACCGGCCAGCTCAGCTCCATGTTCACCTACACCAGCCAGATTCTCTCGTCTCTCATGATGCTCTCCATGGTCGCCGTCATGCTGACCATGAGCCGCGCCCCACTGAAGCGGTGCTATGAGATCCTCACCGAGGAGCCGAACCTGACCTCCCCCACGGAAAACGCCGTCATGGAGGTTCCCGACGGCTCCATCGACTTTGAGAACGTGAGCTTCCGCTATTCCGCCACTGCCAAACACCGGGCGCTGAAGGAAGTGAACCTGCACATCCCCTCCGGCGCGACGGTCGGCATTCTGGGCGGCACCGGTTCCAGCAAAACGACCTTGGTACAGCTGATCCCCCGCCTGTACGACGTCAGCGAGGGCACCTTGAAAGTGGGCGGCATCGACGTCCGGAAATACGATCTTGAGGTACTCCGGGACAACGTGGCCATGGTGCTGCAAAAGAACGAGCTGTTCTCCGGCACCATCAAGGAAAACCTCCGCTGGGGCAACCCCAACGCCACCGACGAGGAACTGGTTCACGCCTGCCGTCTGGCCTGCGCCGACGAGTTCATCCGGAGCTTCCCCAACGGCTACGACACCCACATTGAGCAGGGCGGCACCAACGTCTCCGGCGGTCAGAAGCAGCGGCTTTGCATCGCCCGTGCGCTGCTGAAAAAGCCCAAGATCCTCATTCTGGACGACTCCACCTCCGCCGTGGACACCCGTACCGACGCCATGATCCGTCAGGCGTTCCGGGAGGAAATTCCCGGCACCACCAAGCTCATCATCGCCCAGCGGATCGCCTCCGTGCAGGACGCGGACATCATCGTCGTGCTGGACAACGGTATGGTGAAAGACGTAGGTACCCATGAATCCCTGCTGGCCTCGTCGAAAATTTATCAGGAAGTCTACTACTCCCAGCAGAAAGGAGGGGAAGAATAATGCCTCCTGTCAGAATGCGCGGCGACGGCCGCAAAGCCAAGAACCCCAGGAAGACCCTGCTGCGGCTGCTGGGCTACATGAAGCCCTATCTTCCCACTCTGGGCGTGGTGCTGCTGTGCATCATTGCCAACGCCGTCGCCCAGACCACCGGCAGCCGCTCCCTCGGCACACTGGTGGACAGCTATATCCTGCCTATGGTGCGGGATGGCTCTACGGATTTTTCTTCCCTGTGGGGATATCTCAGCAAGCTTGCCTGCATCTTTGCGGTGGGCATGATCTCGTCCTTCCTGTTCATGTTCCTGATGGTCAAGGTCAGTCAGGGTACCCAGAAGCACATCCGGGACGAAATGTTCGCCCATATGCAGACGCTTCCCCTGCGGTATTTTGACACCAACACCGCCGGCAACATCATGTCCCGCTACACCAGCGACATCGACACCCTGCGGCAGATGATCTCCCAGTCCATTCCCCAGTGCGCCTCCTCCCTGGTGACCATTGTGGTGGTCTTTGTTGGAATGCTGCAAACCTCATGGGTGCTGACCATCGTAATGCTCTTCACCGTTACCGGCATCGTCTTTGTCACCATGAAGGTGGCGGGCAAATCCGCCAAATACTTTGTCGGCCAGCAGCAGTCTCTGGGCGCACTGAACGGCTACGTAGAGGAAATGGTCAACGGTCAGAAGGTGGTCAAGGTCTTCACCCACGAAGGAGCCTGCAAGGAGCAGTTCGACAAGCTCAACGAGGAGCTGTGCCGCAATGCCCGCATCGCCGGTACGCTCTCCAACATGATGGGTCCCATCAACAACAACCTTGGCTACGTCCAGTATGCCATTCTGGCCATCGTGGGCGGTGCGCTGTGCGTGCTGTCCGGCGGCAATATGCTGTCCCTTGGCAGCCTGATGAGCTTCATGCTCCTGTCCCGCTCCTTCAACATGCCCATCAGTCAGGTCTCCAACCAGATCAACGCCATCGTCATGGCGCTGGCCGGTGCGGAGCGCATCTTCGAGCTGATGGACGAACAGCCGGAGACGGACGACGGCTATGTCCAGCTGGTCAACGCCAGAATTGACGAAAACGGCAATATCACCGAGACTCCGGAGCATACCGGCCACTGGGCATGGAAGCACCCCCACAAGGCGGACGGCACCGTCACCTATACCGAGCTGAAGGGCGACATCACCATGACCAACGTAGACTTTGGCTACGTCCCCGAGAAGCTGGTGCTGCACGATGTGACTCTGTACGCCAAGCCCGGCCAGAAGATCGCCTTTGTCGGCGCCACCGGCGCGGGCAAGACCACCATCACCAACCTCATCAACCGCTTCTACGACATTGACGACGGCAAAATTCGCTACGACAACATCAACATCAACAAGATCCGCAAGCCAGATCTGCGCCGCTCTCTCGGCATCGTCTTACAGGACACCAACCTGTTCACCGGCACGGTGATGGACAACATTCGCTACGGCAAGCTGGATGCCACTGACGAAGAGTGCATCCACGCGGCGAAGCTGGCAAACGCCCACGACTTCATCACCCGCCTGCCCGATGGCTACAACACTATGCTTACGGGCAACGGAGCCAGCCTGTCCCAGGGTCAGCGCCAGCTGATTGCCATTGCCCGGGCGGCCGTGGCCGATCCTCCCGTCATGATTCTGGACGAAGCCACCTCCTCCATCGACACCCGCACGGAAAAGCTGGTGCAGGACGGCATGGACGCCCTGATGAAGGGACGCACCACCTTCGTGATCGCCCACCGTCTGAGCACGGTCATGAACTCCGATTGCATCATGGTTCTCGACCACGGCCGCATCATCGAGCGCGGCACCCACGAAGACCTGATCGCCCAGAAGGGCACCTACTATCAGCTCTACACCGGCGCGTTCGAGCTGGAATAATCAGAATCTTCCGAGCAAACAAAAATCCCACGCGGCCTTGCGGCTGCGTGGGATTTTTACCGTAAAGCGTCTTTTGCCGTTACCTCGGCACCACGCCGTTTGTCTGCGCGCCGGTGAAGGTAAAACGGTAGCTGACGTAGTTGTCCTTCGGCTCCTGGGTCATTTCCAGCCCGGTAAGGTAGCAGTACCGGATACCCCAGATGGGATGCTCCAGATTCCCCGGCGTCGTCTCCTTAAAAAGCTTCGCCAGCTTCTTGAACTGGACAAAGGCGTCGTCGCCGAAGAATGCCCCGGTGCCGGTGATGGTCAGCTTTTCGTCCCCCATGGCGTCAAAGTAGTATTCCCCATCGTCCCCCTTGTAGTATTGGGGTTCCCGGAGATATTCCTCCTTGTACACCGTGGGATTGTGGGGCCAGACAAAGGTCTTGTACTTGAGCTTGTCCATTTACTCGTCCTCCTGCTCCTGCCGCAGCATGGCGATGCCCTTCCGGGTCTTCCGCAGGCCCTCTCTGGAAAATTCCCGCTTGACGGATGTCCACCGGCAGTGATAATACAGTTCCGTCTTGACGTCCGTGGAGATCTCCAGCGTAAATGCGCCCACCGGCTCCGCCTTTTCCGGCGTACCGGCGGGGAACAGCTCTTCCAGCTGGATGTACCACAGGCTGCTTCCCTGACTGGCCCCCGCCGGAGCCGACTCGCCGGTAACATACTCCGCCTGAACCCCCGACACCTCTTCCTCGGAAAAGGCGATGGCGTTGGGCTGAACGATGTCGTTGATGTACGCCCGGAACCCGGGGCCGAGGCTGCACTTGCTGGCCTCCGTCACACAGGTGAAGGTCGCCAGGATCGCCACCACGTACACCTGACTGATCCCGTCGTAGGTGCACCCGTTCTGTATGCACACAGCCCCCGACCAGCGCAGAATTTCCGTTGCCCGCAGAGCCTCCACCTCGCAGGCGGTGCCGCCCATGGCGGCGGGGCAGATGATGTTGACCTCCACCGTCACCGTCATGTTTGCTCTGTCCACCTTCTCAATGTGGACCGCCGCCACAGGCTTCGTGATCTGCGGGAACTTCTGCCCGGGGAAGGCCACGTCCGCCGTGAACTTTGCTTCCCGCAGCCGCCGCAGCACCAGCTCTAGGATTGAGATGCCCAAGTATCGTTCACACCCTTCTCCACGCACAGCCCCCACTGGTAGACCGGCTGATTGCGGTAGTAATAAAGCTCCGCCCGCCGGAACAGATACGTCTTATCCCCAAGGGTCAGCGTATCCCCCTCCCGCACCTGCGCGCCGACGGGGCCGATGTAGGCGTACTGCCCCCGGGAGATCTCTCCCAGGAGCGTCGCCTCGCTTTCCATGCTCTGCCAGCTTTTGGCGTTCACCGCCCGGAAAAAAGCCCGGACGGTTTTCGTCTCAGTGCCGCTGGTAAGCTGCATATCCGTACCGTACTGAGCAATGATTTTCTCAACCATTCTCCGCATGTCAGACCCCCCGGAAGGAAAAACCGTCTTTCAGATAGGGCGCGATCATCAGCTCTGCCTGACGCTGCAAGCACTGGGAAGCCGCGTCCCGATTCTTGCTTCCCTGCTTCACCGTCAGATCACCGGCCTTGAACTCCTCCACCTGCGCGTCGTCGTCCACGCCGTTCAGCTGCGCCAGCGCCAGCAGACTGGCCGCGGCGATGAAATCCGCCTTGCAGTCCTCCGGCGTTAATCCCTCCCGCAGCCGCGCCGTCAGGGAGGAAGCGGACGCGCCGCACAGCAGCCGCAGCAGATTCGTCTGCCGCCCGTCCAGTTCCCCCGCCAGCAGCGCCGCCTGAGCAAAAACCTGTTCCGTCAGCGTCATACGTTCAGCACGAGGGACGCGCCGTCACAGATCTTGCCGAAGCCGGAAATGGAGGTGATGGCCGCCCGCTCCAGCTGCCGGTCAATGAGCTTATCGTACTCCACCAGCACGTCGCCGGCGCGAACCAGCTCCAGCGCGTAGCGGTTGTCCAGACCGATGATAACGCCGTCGGACACGGCAGAGGTGCGGTGCAGCTGTGCGCCCAGAGGGGTGCTGAGCTTGCCGGTGCCCTGGAAATTCAGCCCGGTGAGGGGATTCTGCAATTCGGAGATTTTCAGCATATCGGTCATGGTGGCGGTGGAGCAGAGAATGGTGTTCATGGTGTAGGGGTCAAACTGCCCCCAGAACTCCACCAGCTGGTCGTAAGCCAGCGTACCCTTAGTGCCGGAGATGGGGCCGGTGCCGATGGTATACTGGGTTGCAGCGTTCTCGTTGCCGTCGCCGGAGATCAGCACGTTCACCGCGTCGGCCAGCTGCTGCTTCTGGATGTGGGCGCCGATCTGACGCAGCATCACGCCGAACAGATCCAGCTTCTGGAAGCGGATGGCCTCATAGGACGCCACCAGCATTCTGCCCCGCTTGCTCAGCTGCACCAGATGCTCCTTGGTCTTCACCGCTGTCTCGGGGATGGACGCACCCTCCATCACGTCCTTCAGCTCCTTGTCCGCGTCGGTGGGGATGGAGTAGATGGAGCGGTAGTCCATGGCGTCGATGACGGTGGTGGTAGCGGTGATGGCGGGCAGAATGTCATTCTCCTCCATGCCCTGCCGGACGGTGCGGGCGATGTACTCAGGAAACAGCACGGCGGAGTCCATGGTGCGGAAGAACTTCTCCACAGGGGAAGAACCCGCACCCTTGGCGCGGATGCCGAAGCGCTTCAGCTGCCGCTGAAAGGCGTCGGTGCCCTCCAGCGCGGTGCCCCGGTAGTTTTCGCTGGGGTCCAGAGATTCCAGCACCTGCGTAAAGTTCATACCCTCCTGCCGGTACATACCCTTTTCCAGTTTCAGATTGTCATAACCCATTTGATATCCTCCCAAGTAAATTTATGGCTGCCGGCCTTCGCCGGAGAACCTATGATGTATCGCGGCAATATCGATCGCAGCAAAGCCCCGCGCCGCACCGGAACCCCTGTCAAATCCCTAAATCAAAAACCCGCTTTCCACTTTTTCCTCTTTCCCCCGGCAGCCGCCCAGCTGGGTCGTAAGCGGCATACTCTCCGCCAGCCGCTCTTCCAGCGCCGACTTGAGCTTGATCAGGTCTTCCGCCGCGGCGGTTCTGGCGATGCTCCGCAGCACCGGCGCTTCCACCCCCAGCTCCAGCGACAGCCCCAGACGCACAATGCTGTCCTCCAGCTCCTTCTGGTATCGCTTCCCCAGCTCTGCCTGCTGATACAGCGCCCGGTATTCCGCCTGCGCGCCGAATTCATCGGCCAGCTCCTTGAGCTTTGGCTTTCCGCAGCCCAGCCCCTTCAGCACCCCGGCCTCCCGCTGTGCCGGGACGGCCACAAAGGAAAACTCGTAGGCGTCCATCGGCTCCTGCAAAATGGCGCAGCAGACCTGTCCGTCATAGCTCTCGCCCTTCCGATGCCCGCAGGAACCGTAGTCGCTCCCGCAGATGGAGCATACGGAGCGCCCCATGGCGCACCCCACGGATACCTCCTTTTTGATTCCCGCCTCAATGTCGGCGATGATCTCGTCGTTGGCATCCCCCCGCCGGATGTACGCCCATGCTTTGATGAATTCCGCGCCGTCCTCCCGCACCACCTCGGTCTGGAAGATACGCGCCACCTGCTTGTCGCTGCTCCACTTGTGGTCAACGATCCCTGTCTTGCCGATAAACAGCTTGGCAAGTCCGGGGAGCGCGGCGCTGTCGAAGCGCTCAAAGTCCCGGTCTACCTGATCGTCGCACAGCCGCAGGGAGAACACGTAAACCTGCTGGGCTGTCAGATGCGCCTTGGCAAGATTGTTGATCGCTTCCAGCTGTACCGCCGTAGGTGCGCCGCTGCTTGCGGCCTGCGCCGCCTTGTTGATTTCCATGCCGGTTCCTCCATTCAAGAATTTTCATTTTGGGACACATCCGCCAGACACTTTTCCGCCTGCGCCCGGTAAAGCGCCGCCTGCGCCTCCTGCGTGATATCCTGCAAGCTGATGTCGTCCCACTCGATCTCCACCCGGTTGTCCAGCCCTTCCAGCGCAAGATAGGTCTGACAGATCTTCCGCATGGCAGGCTCCACCGTCCGCCGCAGCGCCCACAGTTCCGAGGTCAGCAGATCCGCCTGCTGGGTACTCATCCGCTCGGTGGTGCTCCAGTTCAGCCCCAGCAAAAAGGGCGGCAGCCCGGTTTTTGCCACCAGCTGCTCCAGGATCTGCCGCACCGGGGTCTCGGAGTCCAGAATCGGCGCTTCCCCGCCGATGACCTTGATCTCCACATCCCCCACGGCCACGAAATCCCGCACCGTGCCGTTTTTGTTGTCCTCCATGGCCCGGCTCCATTCCGCCGCCACGGCTTTCCCCCGCTCCTGCGCCGTCACCGGGTCAAGATTTTCGCCGCTCTTGCAGATGACGCTGTAACGGATGTTCCCGGCGCGTTCCCAGTTAACGCCGATGGTGTTGTAAATTTTCAGAAGAATGTCCGCGAGGAACGGCATCCCCCGGAACATGCTCACTCCATAAGGGTGTGCCGGCTCGGGATTCATCGTGGTGAACAACAGGAGCTGCTGATAAGGGAGCGGCCGCAGCAGGCCATGCTCATCGGTGCCCCACAGCACCGTTTCCAGAGGATTTTCCCCCTCCTGCGCTTCCAGCGCCGTCACGTCTCCCCAACATACCGCCCGCAGTTTTCCACCGGCGATCACCAGCTCGCCCACCGCCCGACCGTAGGTCAGCAGGCTGTCCAGATACCCGCTCAAAAAGCTTTCAATGCCCATCTGCCCCCGGCCGCAGGGCATCATCTGCAAAAAACCATTGAGCCGGTGCTGTGCCTCACGGTCCCGGCACCGGACCTCAAACCCGCCGCACAGCCGTACCATTTTCGCGACCGCGGCGTCCAGCACCGGAATGGCTTCCCGCATCTCCCGGTAAATCCGCTCCTCCCCGGCGCCCAGAGGCGTAAACCCCTTCATCACCCCAAAGGGGTGGGTGTTCCCGGTGCGAAGCTGGCATACTGCCGCAACGCCTCCGGTTTCCTTCTGCTTTCGTTTCAAAAAATCGCTCCCTTCAAGCAAATATTACCCTGACGTCCCCCGTCAGCGCCTTCTCTCCACCGCCCACGCGGAAACTCCCTCCTGCCGCTCCCCCAGAACCGTGGCGGCAAAGTACCGCATGTCGTCCATGGCGTGGTCGTGCTCCTTGCGTACCTTGTCCTTCCCTCCGCCGGATAAATCCCAGACGTACTCGTCCATCTCCCGCAGACAGTCCGCGCACCCCTCGCAAATCACGATTTTCCCGGCCTTCAGCAGATCGGAGGTCAGCCGGATACCGCTGAGAACATCGTTTTCCGCCTTGCGCACCCGCCACCCCTTCCGCCGCAGAACCTCAATGAAGCTGGCCGCCGAGGGGTCAACGATCACCGCTGAAATTCGCCGTCCCCCGGCAAGTCCCTCCAGCTCCCGGGCGTATTCCTCGTCGGTCATCTGCCGCCTGGCCTCCCGGGAATTGAAGTAAAACTCCTTCACCCGGTACCAGACCCCGCCCCGCAGCCCCCACAGCCCCATGGACGTAGGATTCACCGTCCCGTAGTCACAGGATATGTACCACTTTTCGCAGCTTTCCGGCGCTTTCCCCACCATTTCCGGCGAGAAAAAGTCGTAAACCCGACCTTCCGCCTGCGCCCACTGACCCAGAATAAACCGCCGGTAGAACACCCCTGTGTACAGCTTCTGATACCGCTGCCGGATCTCAGGCGTCAGGGAGGGGTTGTCCTCCATGGTAAAGTGGAGCCGCAGACAGTTCCGCTTCTCCGCCTCCAGAATCCACGTCCGGTAAAACCAATGCCCCGGCCCGGCAGGGTTGCAGTTGAACCATAACCGGCTCCCGGCGACGGAGCACCGGGCGCAGGCCTGCTCCACAAAGCTGCGGGGCATCAGCGCCACCTCGTCCAGCAGCACCCCGGCAAAGGTGATACCCTGAATCAGGCTTGCGGAGCTTTCGTCCCGCCCGCCGAAGACGTAGAACTGGTTTTCCCGCCCCCGGAATTTTACCGTCAGCAGATTGTCCGTCCGCTTTTCCCTCCACTGCGCCCCCAGTGCTTCCAGCTTCGGCAAAATCTCGGACAACACATTTCTCCGCAGAGACGCGATCGTCTTGCCGCAGACGCCGAACTTCTGGCCGCTAAAGCAGCTCATGGCCCACAGGAAAAAGCTCAGCCCCATAGCCAGTGTCTTCCCGGAGCGGACCGCCCCGTCGCACACGATGGCCTCCCTGTCCCGGTTGGGACTCCCCGGCACCCACCAGCTCAGTACCGTCCGCTGCTTTGACGAAAATGCCGTCATTCTTCCCCGCCGCCCTGCAACGCCTTCAGGAAATCGTCCATGTCCGTCTGCTCCCCGTCCGCCACCGTCGCCAGCTGTTCCAGCGCCTGTAACCGGTCAATGAGCTTGATCTCCACCGTCCCCTTGTCGTTGCGCTTGACCTCGCTGAGCAAACTCAGGTCCAACTTGTCCAGCCTCGGCTCATCCTCCAGCGCCAGCCGCACGCAGTCGTTGGCTTTCCCGAACGCCAGTTCCGCCAGCCCCCGCGTCACATCCTCCCTCCGGATTTTCCCCGTCTGGATTCGCTGCTTCAGTTCCCTTTCCACGCTTTTGCGTTCCATAGTAACCTCCCTTTCATCCAAACCCAAGAAGGCAAAAAAAGTTGCACCCGAAGGTGCAACCAGATAAATCCCTGAAAATCTTTCTCCCCACCCGCCGCCCGCGACCGCTTCCGCAAACCCCGCACAAGCCGTCAATCCACCGAATTACCGCCCCGCCGCATACTTCAAAAACCTCCAAATCTCGGTCATCCTTGACCGGGCAGCGGATATTCTTTCCAGCCCATGCGGTTTCAAAGCAGGAAAAGCACACAGCATCCTCCTATCTTTTTGACTTCTTTGTCCAGAGAAGAGGCTCACGCCGTCAACTCTTGACAATTCAACCAGAGCATCCCTCACTCTTCCAATTCCTTCCGCAGCTTCTGCAGCGCCCGCTTTTCGATTCTGGACACATTCCACCGCCACTAATGTAAACGATGCCCCGGACTTCATTGTCCAGGGCATCTGCTCATTTTCACACCATTTTGCGGCCATTCATCATCCGATCATATGACCAGCTCAATTCAGGGCACCGTGTAATGCAATACTCCTTGATATGCTGGATTCTCTGCAAATCAGGCGACATCATTCAACTTCACCCTTTCCCGTATGACCGTATCCCGAAAGCTGCGTTCACTCTCCGTTTCAACATTCTGCATAACGGAGCGCACCGTAATCAGGTCGATGTTTTTTTGAAACGCCTCTTCCAGATCGCAGTACAGCGCTCCTAACGACAGCAGAGAGGTCAGACCTGTTCCCGTGGTGTCCAACAAAAAATCCAGATCACTATCTTCCGTTGCTTCCCCTCTGGCATAAGAGCCAAACAAATACATGGCAGGGATGCTGTATTTCTCAATAACCGGGAGAATACGCTTTTTGATTTCATCCAGTGTGTAAATCATAAACATCCCTCCTTTCTCTTCATTATACTTCCCAATCCGCGATTATGCAATCACTCAGGAAAGAAAAGTTAGCAAATGGTATTTCTACTCTATCCAATGTTCTTCCAGAAAGCGCTCGTACTGCCATTCAGGCCCGTCAAAAAGGAGCTGCAGCAGCATCTGCTGCAATTCCTGTTTTTTACACTTGCCAATAAAGGCAATCAGCTTATCTTCCTGTTCTTCCTGACGCCGCTCCTCTTCTTCCTCATATGCCACTGCCTCATCGTACAAACGCTTCGCTTCCTCCGGAAACACAGTGAAATAGGTTGCCACCATGTGTTTGCAAATAATCCGTCTGCCGCTGGCATGCGGACATGTGCACGCAGATTTTCTCGGATGTTCGACATCGATCAAAATCGAATACGGCTCACTTCCCGTTCCTTTTACAAAAGCTTCAAATTGCGTGTCACTCTTCTTTGTGAGACTGCGTACTTTCTTTTCCGTGAAGTATTCGTAGCCGTGCCAGACAGACGCCCCGCTAGCAAGGGACAGTAAGCTCATCGTCATACCCTCTTTCTCCTGATTCGATGTCTTTACTATAGCACCCATTGCGGCTTTCATCAATCCAGAAAAACTTTTTTTGCGAGATATCCGCTCCCTGGCACTACCTCGATCCGATCACGGATCTGGTTCTGCACAGGGGATTTTAAGTGCTATCCCTTATTCCTACAGTAGCGTAAGATAGCAGCCTAAAGCTGCCAGTATTTATGACGGTATTTCACCGTATTCATGGCATTTAATCCGCATTTTGAATGACAATGTTCGGATTTCTACGGAAACCAGTCTTGAAAACGCGAATAGTCATTTGAAAAGATTTGATGTGGATTTTGATGAGTTGAGGGGATATGCACTGTCCAGGTCTACCAGACAGGGAGGAGATTTCATGCAGAGCAGAAAATACTATGAAGCCTATTGGAGCCAGTACGATGATGTTGTAACCCTGAACGAGTTTCGCAAGATGCTTGGCGGTTTGGGAGAGGTTCAGGCCAGACGGCTGCTTCAAAACAAAACTGTTAAGAGCTTCAAAATTCGTGGCGAGTACCACATTCCAAAGCAATGTGTCATCGACTATGTATTGAGCACCCATTATGCGAAGTACAGACAAATTCTGAAAGCTCAGATTCCATAATCCAATACTCTCTTCGAGGGGCGTCGTGTTTTACGACGCCCTTTTACTATTTCAACCATATTCAAGGAGACATACCCATGATTACGAGATCCCCCATCTATAATGTAGCACGATCTCTCACCAGCTCACAATATGAATTCATTGAGCGTGAGTTTGGCTACTCGAAAACCAGCTTTCTGGATTTGCCCGGCGAAACGCTGGTGGACATCTATTATGATCTATGTGACATTGAAGCAACAGCCTTAACGCGGAAAGGCAATTTGTTTTTGCAACTGGCTTGCTGTAAGTAGAGTATTCGATCTTCTTTAATTTATAACCCTTGTTCATTTTGACATTGACTTTGACAGAATTTTTATTGTAGACTGCCTTTGCGTAATCATATTCTTTGTTGTTAAAAGTTACACTCTTAAAAGGACTATTGTTAGAGAATGTCGGCTCGGTTACATTGACTTTGACAGTAAATTGCAATTGTTGATGATCTTGCCGCGGAACGCACACTGCTGAAAGGCCGGCTGGAGTGGCAGCTTCAGCGGAGAAACGTACAGGCGGAT
>JABLTL010128074.1_pt1 | contig 17641 bp, 13 predicted proteins | sample 7160151 | NCBI WGS metagenome assembly JABLTL01 (sample SAMN14651223, study PRJNA627086) | human gut metagenome | isolation source: feces | host: Homo sapiens
GGTGTAACAGGCGCAATGGTCAATACGATACTGGTTATGGGCGGAATTTTTGTGTTATACAAAGATGCATATGCAAAAGCCCTGAGTGTCGATGCAGGAGCCGTGCTTGGAATCATCGGTGGTGTCATCAGTTTTAACGGAGTCATTGAAGCGATTGTGGCTGCAATCATTGTAGCAGCGCTTGGCATGGTACTGAATAAATTAAAACCGATCCGGAAATAATGATTTTGAAAGGCAGCGGGAAGACGAATATCAATTTCGTGATATTCGTCTGAGGGCTGCCTTTTTTGTTGTATTCTCTGGAAAAAGCAATAGTGCATTCAACAGGGGTATGCTAAAATAAAAAAGGTATGAGTTTATTAAAGGAGGGGAAAAGTATGTTTTTTAATGTGATGGATGTAATTTTTCCGATTATGTTTATTGTTGTAGCAGGTTTTATTGTGGTTACAATCATAAAGGGAATTTCACAATGGAATGACAATAATCATGCACCGAGACTGACAGTAGAGGCAAAGGTTGTAGCCAAACGGACGAATATAACGCATTTCAATGATGGGACAGATACAACTATGGTACATACAAACACAACTTATTATGTTACGTTTGAGGTGGAGAGTGGAGATCGCATGGAAATGAATGTGCGCGGATCTGAATATGGAATGCTTGCAGAAGGGGATGTTGGAAAACTGACATTTCAGGAAACCCGATATCTGAATTTTGAACGTTGTTAACTTTGAAGACAGTTTCTTTACGATTCTGCCGCAAGTGTGATAAAATAGCAGAAGATATGATTTTTTCTGCAAAGGAGTAAGAGACAATGTTAAAAGGAAAATGTGTGGTACTCGGTGTGACCGGAAGTATCGCTGCCTATAAAATCGCCTATCTGGCAAGTGCGCTCGTCAAGCAGCATGCGGATGTGCATGTGATCATGACGGAAAATGCAACCAATTTTATTAATCCTATCACGTTTGAGACGCTCACAAGCAACAAGTGTCTGGTCGATACGTTTGACCGGAATTTCCAGTTCAATGTCGAGCATGTGGCACTGGCAAAACGGGCGGATATTTTTATGGTAGCACCGGCTTCTGCCAATGTGATCGGCAAGATGGCAAACGGAATCGCAGATGATATGCTGACAACTACGATTCTGGCGGCAAAATGCCCGAAGTATGTTTCCCCTGCCATGAATACCAATATGTTTGAAAATCCGATCGTACAGGATAACATCAAAAAGCTGGAGCATTATGGGTTTCATATCATTGATCCGGCGAGTGGTTATCTTGCCTGCGGGGATACCGGAGCCGGGAAAATGCCGGAACCGGAAACACTGTTTTCTTATATTATGAAAGATCTTGCCTGCGAAAAGGACATGGTCGGAAAGAAAGTGATGGTCACAGCAGGACCGACACAGGAGAAGATTGATCCGGTGCGTTATATTACGAATCACTCTACCGGAAAAATGGGCTATGCAATTGCGGAAAACTGTATGCGCCGTGGCGCGGAAGTGACGCTGATCACGGGACCGGTGGCAATCACTCCGCCGCCGTTTGTAAAGGTCGTTCCGGTTGTATCTGCCGCGGATATGGCAGCAGCCGTAAAGGAGACAGCAGAGCAACAGGATATTATTATCAAAGCGGCAGCTGTGGCGGATTATCGTCCGGATCACCCGGTCGATGAAAAAGTCAAGAAAAAAGACGGGGATGCCACTCTTACGATGGAACGCACGGAAGATATCCTTTCGTATCTGGGCGCGCACAAAAAACCGGGACAGTTTCTGTGTGGATTTTCCATGGAGACGGAACATATGCTGGAGAATTCCCGTGCAAAACTTGCAAAAAAGAATGCAGATATGATTGTGGCGAATAACCTGAAGGTAGCCGGAGCCGGATTTGGTACAGATACCAATGTGGTGACGCTGATTACGGCAGATGACTGCAGGGAACTGGAAATAATGAGCAAAGCGGATGTCGCATCAGCGATTGTGAGTGAAATTTTAAAGAAAATGTGTTAGTATTAAAATATGACAGACTTAGAAGCCTATTATAATAAATTTAATGAAGAGAAGCGTCTGGACAGCCGACACGGCAGGGTGGAATTTGTGACAAGCATGCATTATATCCATCAGTGTCTGGATGAAATTGTGAAAGAACGTGCAAAAGAGGAAATCCATATCCTTGATATCGGGGCGGGAACCGGACGATACAGCGTACCGCTGGCACAGGAAGGGTTCGATGTGACGGCCGTGGAACTGGTAAAGCATAATCTGGGACGCCTGAAACAGAAGGGTGCAGGAGTGCATGCATATCAGGGAAATGCAATGAATCTGAAAAAATTTTCCGATGATTCCTTTGACGTAACCCTGTTGTTTGGGCCGATGTATCACCTGCATGAGGAAAAGGACAAGCTTGCTGCGCTGCGGGAGGCGGTGAGGGTGACCAGACCCGGAGGCAGGATTCTCGTGGCGTATATTATGAATGAATTTTCCGTTATCACGTATGCGTTTAAGGAAAAACATATTCTGGAGGCGCTTCAGGAGGGAATGCTCACAGAGGATTATCACTGTACTTCAAAAGCCAATCCTCTGTATTCCATGGTTCGTCTGGAAGATATTGAAGCATTGGACCGGCAGGTAGAGGTCAGGCGCCGGCAGATCATAGCGGCAGACGGTGCAGCAAATTATATGCGTCCGTTTTTAAATGCGCTGACGGAAGAAGAGTTTGATGCGTTTCTGCAGTATCATCTGGCAACCTGTGAACGGATGGATCTTATGGGTGCAAGCGGTCACACGGTGGATATTCTTGTGAAAGAGGAGTCTGAAAACGTATGAAAAAATGGATATTGCCAATCCTAATGGCAGGATTTTTGCTGACGGGATGTTCTTCTCCTGCAGCAACGTCATCGGCTTTGCCCTCTTCTACGGAAAAAATCACGGAGACACAGATGACGGAAGAACCGGGTACGCTGGAAGAAACGGAAACCGGGACTGCAACTGAAACGCAGCAGGAACCGGTGATACAGACGGTAAAAATTACGGCGACAGGTGACTGTACGCTTGGGGCAACACAGACGCATGGGTATGCAGGTTCCTTTCATGAATACTATGATAAATACGGGCAGGATTATTTTTTTAAAAATATCAGAAGTATTTTTGAGCAGGATGATTTTACACTGATCAATCTGGAATGTGTGTTGTCAAATGCGACCGAGCGTGTGGAAAAAACGTGGAACTTAAAAGGAAAACCGGAGTATGTTGGTATTATGACAGACAGTTCTGTGGAGGGGGCAAGTCTGGGAAATAATCATACGTTTGATTATGGGCAGCAGGGACTTGATGATACCAGAGAAGTGTTAAATAAAGCAGGGATTATCTTCGGATTCAATGATCATGTGGATACCTATACCACGAAGGATGGTATCAAAATCGGAATTGTCTCCGCAAGCCAGCTGTCCGCTGATGAAACACATGCCAATTATATCCGGGATGGGATTGCAGAACTTCGGGAAGAAGGAGCGGATCTGGTAATTGCCTGTTGCCACTGGGGGATAGAGGGGGATCATTATCCGAATGATTATCAGCAGAAGCTGGCACACCAGGTGATTGACTGGGGAGCAGATCTGCTGGTCGGTACACATCCTCATGTATTGCAGGGAATGGAATTATACAACGGAAAAATGATCTGCTACAGTCTTGGAAATTTCTGCTTTGGGGGGAACAGGAATCCAAAAGACAAAGATACGGCGATCTATGAACAGACCTTTACCTTTGTGGATGGGGTACTGCAGACAGATATATCAGCCGATATGATACCATGCAGCATTTCTTCCACATCAGAAAGAAATAATTTTCAGCCTGCCATAGCAAAAGGCGACAGAAAACAGACGATTATTGATCATATGAATGAGTATTCGGAAAAGTACAGTAAAATCGGATTTGACGCAAATGGCAGGGTAATCATCAGGGAAGAGTAGGGGGATACTATAATTTTATGTGGCAAGTAAATAATAATGATAAGAGGAATCAGCACATGAATGCAAGTTTTTGGAATTATCCGTCAAAACAGAAAAGCTGGCCGATAGACGAAGAAATGGAAAGTCTCGGGGAAGTCATTCATCCACTCGATAATATCGGTGGATTTGATGTACGTCCGGGATTTTATCAGATGAATGGTGCATATCAGACAGAGGAAGGGGTAAGTTTTACCGTAAGCTCCCATGGAGCTACGAGCTGTGTCCTGCTGTTATTCCGGCCGGCGGCACAGGAACCGTATGCAAGAATCCGCATTCCGGAAAGTTATAAAATTGGAAATACGTATTCTATCCTTGTTTTTGGCTTAAAAGCAGAGGATTTTGAGTATGCCTATCAGATGGACGGTCCTGCCGATCAGGCGAGAGGGTTACTGTTTAACAGAAAACATACGCTTCTTGATCCATATGCTAAAGCTGTTACCGGTCAGAGAAACTGGGGAGAAAAACCGGAAGGCGGAAAGGATTTTGTCTATAAAGCCCGTGTGGTGCAAAGTGATTTTGACTGGGGGCGGTATCGGAATCTGAATTACAAATTTGAAGATCTGGTGATCTATGAGATGCATGTCAGGGGATTTACCAAAGATGCGTCTTCCGGTGTAAAAGGTGGGGGAACATTTGAAGGTCTGCGACAGAAAATTCCGTATCTGAAAGATCTGGGAATCAATGCGGTAGAACTCATGCCGATTTTTGAATTTGATGAAATGGAAAGTGCCCGTGTGGTGGATGGCGTGCAGTTGTACAATTACTGGGGCTATAATACGGTTTCCTTTTTTGCCCCGAATACAAGTTATGCATTTCATCAGGAGCATAATCATGAGGGTGATGAATTAAAGCGTCTGATCCGCGAACTGAAAGAAAATGGAATTGAAGTCATTCTTGATGTGGTATTCAACCATACGGCAGAGGGAAATGAAAACGGTCCATGTTTTTGCTTTAAGGGGATTGATAACAATATTTATTATATGCTTACACCGGATGGATATTATTATAATTTCAGCGGCTGTGGCAATGTCTTAAACTGCAATCATCCGGTGGTACGGCGGTTTATTACAGACTGTCTGCGGCACTGGGCAGTAGAGTACCGGGTGGATGGATTCCGGTTTGATCTGGCATCGATTCTGGGAAGAGATCAGAATGGTGCACCGATGGAGAATCCGCCGATTCTGGAAGCCCTTGCATTTGACTCTATTCTGGGGGATATGAAGCTGATCGCAGAAGCCTGGGATGCGGGTGGCTTGTATCAGGTTGGAAGTTTCCCGTCTTGGAACCGCTGGGCCGAATGGAACGGAAGATACCGTGATGATATGAGAAGCTTTTTAAAGGGCGACAGTGGCGTCGCAGGGCGTGCAATTACACGTATCACCGGATCCTCCGACATGTATGATCCGGCAAGCCGCGGATATAGTGCATCCGTCAATTTAACAACGCTAGCAGGAATGTTGATGGAGACAAGCTTTTCGCAATTTCCAGCAAAGCCAGATCCTAAAACGGTGGGTTTATTAAGAAGTTCGATGCTTGTAAGAGAAGAACAAGAATTGAAGAGATTCCCACCCATGTTTTTAACGGTGGCAGGAATACTCATAGAAGTCAGAGAAGTCATTTGGAAGAAGGCTTCCTCTCCAATGGTTTCAACGCTAGCAGGAATGTTAAAAGAGGAAATGCCTTTTGCATCTCTAAGACATTGACCAGCCATAACAACGGTATGTTCATCGAGGGTTAAAGAGGTCGCTTTTGTATCTTTTAATCCCACAAACACATGATATGGGTTCTCGATATTTCCTAAATAATTGCCGCCATCTTTTTCGTTAAAGGTTAAAGCGCCAGGATTATCAAATTCCGTAAACGCATAAGATCCCACTTCTTTCACGCTAGAAGGAATGTTGATAGAAGCGAGTTTAATGGCTCCAGAGAAAGCTTCGTTTTCGATTGTTTCCAAGGAATTTCCGCCAATGGCGCAAGTGGCCATATTTGTGCAACCAGAGAAGGCATATTGGTCGATACGTTTCACACTTGAAGGAATTACGATGGATTCAAATGGGCAAGATCTAAATGCGGATGCGCAAATAACTTCCAATCCTTCATTCAATGTGACTTTCGTGAGGGATTTTTCGCTTTCGAAAAGAGAACCGCCAACGATTTTTGTATCAGGATGGAGCTCAACTTCTTCTGGAGCGGCGTTTTTCGCATTCACTTTATATGCAAGCAAATGTTGATTACTAGAATTTCCTAAATATTCAATGCCTTTATAGACATAAGTGACAAGTTTGTCAGATTGAAAAAGGTTAGAACCCAAATCTTTTAAAGTAGAAGGAAGAGAAATGTTTTCTAGATTCACGCAGTTAGAGAAAGCAGAATCGCCAATCGTTTCCACTCCTTCTGGAATATTGATGTTTTTAATGTAACGAAGACCTACAAAGGCTCTTTTACCGATATTCCTTAGGGTTGAAGGCAAGGAGATTTCTTCGATATTGGTGCAGCCAAGGAAAGTATCCACGCCAATGGAAGTAACATTCTCAGGCACAACAACTTTCGTAATCTTTGTCTTATCTTTGAATGCTCCATCTAAGATACGAGTTACTGGTTTTCCTTCATAGGTTGCAGGAATGCTAGCAACAGGAGAACTTCCTTTTACTTTTTTAAGGACAGCTTCATTTCCGCTGACACCCATTTCATAAGAAATATTGTCTTGAACAGGCGTTTCTTCTTTGCTGGATGAAGATTCTTCGCTAGAAAGAACTTCACTTTTTTCCTCACTGCTAGAAACTTCGCTACTACTAGTAGAAGGAAGGTGTTGCGTTTGGCAAGCAGTTAAAAGTAAGAAAGCAGGTATAAGAATCGAACAGGTTTTTTTCATAAAGCCCCCCATCATTTGAACTATAGAATTATATTCTATGTTTTTACAATAGTGAAAGAATTTCAAGGAATGCTGCATAAAAACGGAAAGTCGTTCTTTTTGGTGACATGGTTTTAAATACTAGATATACTAGTGAATGAAAAAAGGAGTTTTCTAATGAAAAGCTTTGTATTATCTTGTGAATCCACTGTGGATCTCCCTTATTCCTACGTCATGAAACGTGGCTTAAAAGTCTTGTTTTATTCTTATAGTGTAGAAGGTAACACCTATACGGACGATATGGGCAAAGACCCAGATTCTTTAAATCGTTTTTACGATTTCTTGAAGAAAGGCCACATACCAACCACCTCTCAAATCAATCAATTCACCTATGAGGAATTCTTCCGTAAAGAATTAAGCGAAGGGAATGATCTCTTACACCTTTGCTTTGGAACTGGGATGACTCAATCTTATAACCAAGCAGTCAACGCCGCCGAAGTCGTTCGTAAAGAGTTCCCTGAAAGAAAGTTGATCGTCATTGACACCACTTGTTCCTCTTCCGGATACGGAATGATCGTAGATGATGCTGCCGACTTATGGGATGAAGGAAAGAGTTTGCAAGAAGTCGCTACCTACGTCGAAGAAAATAAATACAACATCCATCACCAATTCTTCACCACAGATTTGAAATATTTCAAACGTACAGGTCGTGTTTCTGGTCCAACCGCTTCTATAGGAACGGTGCTTAGGATTTGTCCACTTATGCATCTTAATCATGCTGGTAGAATCATTGCCTATTCAAAGGTCATGGGCAAAAGAAACGCCATGAAAGCGACCTTAGATTGGATGGAGAAGCATGCCAAAGATGGTAAAAACTATAACGGAAAGATTTTCATCTCCCATTCTCACGCATTAGAGGATGCAGAAACCGTCAAATCACAAATTGAAGAACGTTTCCCAAATCTCAAAGACAAAGTGAGAATCTTTGATATCGGTACCATCATTGCTTCACATACGGGTCCAGGAACAGTCGCCATCTACTTCCATGGAGATGTAAGAGGAGAATAAAAAACGGCTTCGGCCGTTTTTATTTTTGATCAGAGTGATAACGTTTCTTTTCTCTATACATGTCTTTGTCGAAACATTGGAGGAATTCCTCTGGAGATTGCCCTTTTATATAGGTCGCATATCCTAAGGAGGCAAAAAGCTCATAAGATCTTTTCTTCGAATTGTTAAATTCTTCAAATTCAGCATTGATACGGTCGATACAACGAGAAATCTCTTTTTTATCCGCGGTTTTAACAAGAATAACGAATTCATCGCCAGAAAGGCGAACGATTGGAGCAAAACGGCTGACGGATTTCACCAACAAGCCAGCAAAATCGGCAAGAGCCTTATCACCAAAATCATGTCCAAAATGATCATTAATCTTCTTAAAATCATTAATATCGAGCATGATTCCTGTCAAAACGGGTTCTTTCTTTCGTTTCAAAGAGTGAACCGCATAATTGAAATAAGCGCGATTAAACAAACCAGTAAGCTCATCACGGAAAATACGCTCACTCTTAATGGAGGCAATCATTCCCGCTAAGCCAATTGCAAAAGAAGGCCAAATGACACTGACAATTGGAAAGAGTGTTTGGTAAAGCGTACCAAATGCAACCGGAATCATAAATAAGTAATAAGGGAAGAAGCGAGTGGTTTTTCCTTTCTTTAACGCATAAAAATACATAAAGAGAGAATAGAGCAAACAAATAATATCTAAGGAAAGAGGCAAGAAAAATCCATCTAAACGGACATAGTCGTTATTCTCGACTATTTTGAAAATGAAAGGCACAAAAAGATTAATAATCATGGCCACAAGGACTATTAATGATGGAAGAATCGCCAAGATAAAATCCATTATGCTGATAGCATGGAAAAAATGCTGGCGAATAAAAAGAAGGACAAAAGTGGCGAATACAGTCACCATCAAATACCCTAGAGAATTTGACACATAAGAAAGGTAAAAGGAAACTGTCCCAGGCATTTCATCGACCACATCCGCGACAATTTCATTCAGTATGCCAAAAAGTACGATGGTAAAAAGAAGGAACAGAATCTTATTTTCTTTTTCCTTTTGATGCAAAGTACGGAAGTTGGCGGTAAAAAGGACAAACAGAAGCATCAAACCCAAGAAGTTCGACGCTAGCATGGAAGTCAAGAAGGGGGAAATGTTCATAATAACAGTCACTTAATATGGCAAATTATATTACAAAGTTTCCCTTTGCATAAGAATATGCATTCTCAAATGAGAAAAAGGATTGCCTTAGGCTTTCTTTGAAGCCAATTTGTTCTTTAAGAATGAAACGAAAACGACGATTTCATGGACAAGAAGAGGGCTAATTCCTAAGCCAAATAGCCATAAGAAATCCCATCCTTCAAGAGGAACAACTTGGAAAACCGTATTTACACCAGGGACAAAGATAACAAAGAATTGCAAAGCCATACCAATAACGAAAGAGGCCCAAAGCAAGATATTTTTATCTTTAAAGACATGGATGAAGCTATGTTTCGTGTCTGTCATTCCTAACATATGGAACAACTCGCTCATGGAAAGAACGCAGAAAGCCATAGCCTGTGCTTCTTCTAAAATAGCAATATCGCAGGTATCAAAGAAATTTCGAATCTCCACTGGATTTAATGTGAAGCCCATTCTCATCCATGCAACGGATAAGAAGGCAACCAAAGTAATAACGCCAATCCATACGCCATAGCCAAAGGTGACACCGTATCCACCGTGAGAGAATAAGGATTCTTTTGGATCTCTTGGTTTTTCTTCCATGATTCCTTTTGGCTTTTTATCAGCGCCAAGAGCAATGGCAGGTAAGGAATCAGTAATTAAATTCACCCAAAGAAGATGAATCGCAATAAGTGGCGAAGGAAGACCAAAGATAGCCGCCAATAACATACCAACTACTTCACCAACGTTACTAGAGAGAAGGAAAAGAATCGTTTTCTTGATATTGGCATAAATTCCTCTCCCTTCTTCCACCGCTTTTTCAATGGAAGCGAAATTATCGTCGGTTAAGACCATATCTGCTGCGCCTTTTGCAACATCCGTTCCGGTAATTCCCATGGCAATGCCAATATCCGCTCCTTTTAAAGATGGAGCATCGTTAACGCCATCCCCGGTCATTGCTACAACGTTCCCGTTGGCACGAATTGCTTTAACGATAGATACTTTGTTTTGAGGGGATACACGAGCAAAAACGCGTATGGTTTTCACTTTTTCTCTTAATTCTTCTTCAGAGCAAGCGTCGATTTGATCACCACTCATTGCTTGAGATGGGTCTTCGGCAATTCCTAATTCTTTAGCGATAGCAAAAGCAGTATCTTTGTGGTCTCCCGTAATCATGATTGTCGTAATTCCCGCTTTCTTTAATGTGGCGACTGCAGGCTTTGCTTCCTTTCTTGGAGGATCCACCATGCCAACAAGACCAACAAAAGTTAAATTCTCTTCCTGAATCTCGTTAGCGAAGGAAACAGCCAATGCCAATACACGTAAGGCGTTGTTGGACATGTTCTTGGCCGCTTCTTCAATGTGGTTACGTTCTTCTTTTGTAAGAGGAGATACTTTGCCATTTATGAGTATATGGGTCGCGTGTTTTAGAATCTGATCCATCGCACCTTTTGTGTAAATGACCTTCTTCTCTCCCTCTTGATGCATCGTTGACATCATTTTTCTTACCGAGTCGAAAGGCAATTCATCAATACGGGGTTCTTCTTTTTCTAAATCGCCCTTATGCATGTCGAAAGAATTTGCAAATTCAACCAAGGCAACCTCCGTAGGATCGCCATATATTCCTCCATCCACTTTAGCATCCGAGCAAAGAGACATGCCTTTGGCTAGAAGAGAGAGTTTTTCTTTATCGAAATCTTTCTGAACATACGTCTTCCCATCAACATAAGCGGAAACAACCGTCATCTTATTTTGAGTAAGGGTTCCTGTTTTATCGGAGCAAACAACGGATACAGCACCAAGGGTTTCCACCGAAGCAAGACGACGAACGATGGTGTTTACTTTTACCATCTTGCTCATGCCCATTGCCAAAACGATTGTGACAACCGCTGTTAAACCTTCTGGAATTGCCGCGACTGCCAAAGCAACAGAGTCTAATAAAGCACTACTCCACTCAGTAGCCAAATTGCTATTTACAACAGCCCAAAGGATTTTAATTCCTAACATCAAAATAACAATGATGATGGTTAATATTCCTAAGAACTTAGATAAGCCAGCCAATTTCTTTTGCAAAGGAGTTTCTTCTTCGCCTTCATTAGAAAGCATGGAGGCAATCTTACCAATCTCTGTACGCATGCCTGTAGAAATAACAACGCCTTCCCCACGTCCATAAACAACCGGGGTCGACATAAAGACTTCATTGATACGGTCACCTACTCCAGACTCGCTAGAAAGAACACAATCGGCATTCTTTTCAACCGGAAGGGATTCGCCCGTGAGTGAAGACTCGTCTGTTTTTAAAGAAAAGCTTTTGATTAAACGTAAATCAGCCGGAACCGTTCTTCCTTCTTCTAAGATAACAATATCCCCAACAACAAGATTCTCCGCTGGGATTTCAACGATTTTTCCATCTCTTCTTACGGTTGCGGTTGGAGCGGACATTTTCTTTAAAGCTTCTAAAGCTTTTTCCGCTTTCATTTCTTGGATGGTACCAATCAAAGCGTTAATTAAAACAACACCGAAGATAATAAAGACATCCGCTAATCCTTCAGGTCCTTCTTTATCCCAATTCAATATGGCCAAGACAAGGGAAATAATTGCTGCGATAGCAAGCACCAACGTCATTGGATCAGCAATGTTATTCCAAAAGATTTTATACCATGGGTCCCCTCTTTTTTCGTGAAGCTTATTGCATCCATCTCTTTTTTGCCTAAGCTCCACTTCCTCAGCACTCAGTCCTTTTTCAGGCTCAACGGAAAAAGAAGATAAAGTTTCCTTAACATTTTTGTTTTCAAACATATTTCTCTCCTTATCGAAAACTCGGTAAGGTCTTGCGAGGCAGATGCCGCTTGGTTCCGGCCTGAAGGCGTGCTGACGAAATCCAAGCTTAACGCTACTCTCCTTAGCGCAAACATTTTAGCAACTAAATGAATTTATAGAAAGATATTAAATCGGGAGAAATATCAGATTTGACAAACCTCTCTAGAAGAAACAAAATAGCCCCATGCGACATTATTCTTTATTCCTTTATGTATCTTCCTCATGTGCGAAATGCAAAATGATTGAGCCTCTTTTAAAAGACTATTTGAAAACAAGGCCAGACATATCCTATTTTGAAATTAATGTTGATAAAAAAGACGGATTCCAACTTGCTTTAAAGAACAACGTCTTTTCCTTGCCTACGCTTCTCATTCTTTTAGATGAAAAGGAAGTAAAACGTTTCACATCGAACTTCACTTTAGAAGATATCAAAGAATATTTGAATTAGTTCCCAAGAACCATTTCTTTGGCGTATTCCAATTGCTTTTCCGTCACTTTTCCTCCGGAAATCAAATAAGCAATCTGACGAATCTTTTCTTCTAAGGAAAGTTCTTTGACATTGGAATAGGTTCTACCATCTTTTACCGTTTTAGAAATCAAAATCGGATGATCAGATAAAGAGGCGACTTGAGGCATATGAGTGATGGATATTACTTGGGTTGTTAAAGAGATTTCTTTAATCTTTCTTGCTACAGCTTGCGCCGTTTCGCCTGAAATTCCTGTATCAATCTCATCGAAAATAACAGTTGGGACACGGTTCGCTTTGATAAATAACGCTTTAAAAGCAAGCATGATACGAGAGGCTTCACCACCGGATATCACCTTAGAAAGGGGTTTTAATCCTTCACCAATATTCGTCTCGATCAAGAAATCAACATCATCGATACCGTTTTCCTTCAAGGAACTTTCATCTTCTTTTTCATCTTTAAAAAGGATTTGGAAACGTACGTTTAAAAGAAGGTCTTTTAGACTATGGGTAAGCTCTTTTTCAATGGTTTTGGCATTTCTGGTTCTTAATAAGGTAAGTTCTTTTGCTTTGGAGATGGTTTCTTTTAAAGATTGGAGCACTTCTTCTTTCTTTTCTTCTAGAGAATCTTCAAAGGAAGAATTCTTCCCTAAAATCGTTCCTAACTCATCTCGATAAGCAATAAGTTCAGGTATGCTTTTCTTGTATTTTCTTTGAAGAGAGGAAAGATCTGAATCTCTTTGTTCTAAATCATTTAAACGGTTAGGATCATAATCCAAAGAACGGAACTCTTTCTTAAGATTGTTTAGCAAATCTTCAATCTCATAATAACGTTCATCAATCTTTTCATGGGATTCTTCGTATTGTTTTTGATAATTCGCTAATTTGGATAAATTATCAGATAAGCGATAAAAATCATCCATAAAGGAACCATTGATGATTTCATTGGTTTCTTGTACTAAAGAATAGATTTTGTCGTAATTCCGTAATAAAGATATTTCTGAGGATATCTCTTCCTCTTCGCCCTCTTTTAGATCAGCCGCCTTCAATTCACCATATTGGTATTCATAGAAGTCTCTTGCTTCTTCAAGTTTGGCTTTCTTTTGCAGAAGAAGGCTATATTCCTCTTTTTTCTCTTTGTATTGATTTAAGAGGGACGTGTATTCATCTTTGAGACGAGTAGACAATTCGAAAGAGAATCCATCAATAATATCCAAATAGTTTTCTGGATTAAGAATCTTCTCAAAATCAAATTGGCTATGGATGTTCGCAAGATATTTAGAAATTTTAATCAAATCATTTAACGAAACAGGAACGGAATTTATCTTCACAACATTCTTATTTACGCCAATAATACGTTCCACGACAATTTCATCATCATGCATGGGAACGTTGATCTTGCTTAGATAAGCGCTTAATTCAGGTCTTTCTATAGAAAAATAACCAGTAACAGATGCTTTATTTTCACCTGAACGAATAAGTTCAGAAGAAGCTCTCATTCCTAAAAGAAGAGAAAGAGAATCAATCATTAAGCTCTTTCCCGCGCCAGTTTCACCTAGCAAAACAGAAAAGCCATCTTGAAAAGAAACGTCGACATTTTCAAAGATAGCTAAGTTATGAATGATTAAGCGTTTTAACATCCTGAATATTATAAAGGAAATTTAAGAAAAGAGTTGCATGGTTAGTAACTCTTTCTAAAACGATCGTTAATTAACTTTAAGACGAATAACTAGATTTTTTCTAGTTGATAGCTCCGAATTTACGAATGACCCAAAGCATAAACATAGAGGAAAGCTTCCCTAGCCAATTGTTAAAGGCTGGCCAGAAGACGTGAGGGTGGAAACGAAGCATTCTCCATTGTTTTGGATTGTCTTTCTTTAAGGCATTAATAAAGCCTGCTTTTTCTTTCTTTGAAACACTTTTTTCTTTGAAAGAGGTATAGAGTAAAGGCGAAGTAACCATCATTACCAATTGGTGTCTCATAAGGTAATAAAGACGGTTGTTGGATTTTTTAATGCTCTTCAAATCCAAAGTATTGAAGGCCAATTCCGCGACTCTCATAAGGTTCTCGTTTCTCTTAATGAGATTGCTTGTTTGCATGGATTGACCATCTCTTCCTAAAAGATATTGATAGAGAGGGGTATCCAAATACACCAACTTTTTCACAAAAGGAAGAGGAGCGTATATCAAATAATTGTCTTCATAGAAACAATGTTCAGGAAGAACGATGCCCGATTCTTTCAAAGTCCCTAAGCGATAAACAACGGAATGTAAGGTGAAATTGTGGCTAGCGTCAAAACGCTTAACGCCATTCCACCCAACAATTTGATTTGGTTTAACAAAGAAATTGTATTTGATAAGTCGTCCTTCTTCTTTTTCATCATAGGAACGACGATATGTATAAGGCATTAAGATAAGATCCACTTCTTGATTGGAACGAAGGAAATCCAAAAGTGCTTTTAGACCATCTTCTTTCACCCAATCATCAGAATCCAAAACCTTGAAATAAGTGCCTGTCGCTAAAGACATGGCGGTATTGATTGCCCCACCGTGTCCTTTATTCTCTTGGTGAACAGCCTTAAAGATATTTGGATAACGTTTCTCATAATCTTTAGCAATCGCTAAAGTATTATCCTTTGATCCATCGTCGATGATAAGAACTTCAATCTCATCTCCGCCAGGAATTAAGGAATCCAAGGCATGATATAAATAATCTTGTGAATTATAGGAAGGCACACAAAACGTAATTAGTTTATTCGACATGATTCAATTTACTTCTCCTTCTTTTTCTGCTCTTTTTTCAGTTTTTTCCTTTCACGCCCCATTTTGTTGAAATGATGCAATCCCTTCCAGAAATGCCCATTGAACATCATGATAAGTCCATCTAATTGAGCCATGCTCATCGCTCCTCCCGTCATACGAGAAAGAGCACGCACAGGATTGTAGTATACGCCCATTATTAAGGTATTAGCAGTAGTTCTTTGACCAATCCCTCTTAAAAAGCGAATTGCAAAGCGAATAGCACCGGCAAAAAGACGGCCTGTCCATCCTTTTGCATAATGAAGATCGCTAATGGAAGAATTGTAATCCACTTTGATACGATGTTTCTTTACATAAGCAACATTCTTAGGAGGAAGTTCTCTTCCAAGGAGTTCTTTAAATTCAGCATCACCGATTTCTCTTACTTCGCCAGAGAAATAATGCGGGAGCTTGCTCTTATCATAAATACCCTCGGCATTGATTCCTTCTTTTTCGATTTCTCCAACAAGAGGAAGATCTTTGCTAGATGCTCCGACATAGATTTGATATTTGCCCGCTTCCACTTCAAATTTATTCTCTTTGATATCCCAGAAACGGAATGTGTATTCATCAAATGGAATAAAAACTTCTTTGCTTTCATGTGCTTTTAAGAAGACTTTTTGGAATCCTTTTAATTCACGGGCAGGACGGAATACCTTTGAGTCTTTCATCCCAACATACATTTGAGCGATTTCTTTTCCATCCACATCGCCAGTATTTGTCAAAGTGAAACGAACGCCATCGTCTGACACTTTAAGATTGTCGTATTGGAAGGTTGTATAGCTTAAGCCATAACCGAATGGGAAACGGGAACCGGAATTCGAGTTTCCAGAATAATAGCGATAGCCAATAAAGAGTCCTTCACGGTATTCGATATTTTTATCATTCTTACCAAAATGGTCGGCAGATGGGCAATCGGCATATCCATATGGATAAGATTCGGCAAGTTTGCCAGAAGGATTCACTTTACCAGTGAGGATATTCAAAATGGCTTTCGCACCAGCTTCTCCTGGTAAATAGGCGTGAAGAATAGCATCCACGCGATCAGCAAATGGCATCTCGATTGGAGCTCCGCATTCTAAAACCAAAACAATCTTTTTGCCTGTGTGATACATAGCGGAAATCAAATCTCTTTGGTTTCCTGGCAAACGAATATTAGCACGGTCAATACCTTCCGCTTCGGTCACTTCATCAAGACCGACAAAAAGAAGAACAGTATCCGCCTTTTCGGCAAGTTTCAAGGCTTTATCAATTAAACGTTGGCTCTTTTTTCCATAACGTTTGAAACCTTTTTCATATCCGATTACTTTCAAAGGATATTCACCAATGACTTCGTTGATTTGATCGACTTTAAGAGGGTTGACCACACTACTACCCGCGCCTTGATAACGCATGTTTGTAGCAAAATCACCAATAATGGCAACCTTTTCTTCTGGTTTTAATGGAAGAGCGTGGTCTTTGTTTTTAAGTAAGACCAAGGATTCTTCTGCAACATGTTGGGCAAGTAAGTGATGTTCTTCCTTGTCGAATTCTTTTGGTGCGTCTTTAAGATGTTCTTTTGTATTCAAAATAACATCGATGATGCGGTCTACAAGAACATCAACGTCACCTTCAGCAAGTCTTCCTTCTTTGACGGCTTTGACCACTTCACGATTGGTTTCGCCATCTGTTGTAGGCATTTCTAATTCAGAGCCTGCTTTCACAGCAGCAATACGGTCGTTATCGCCACCCCAGTCTGAAACGACAATACCTTCAAATCCCCAATCATCACGAAGAATTTCTTGTAATAAATGAGGGTTCTCATTTGCATAGATGTCATTGACTTTGTTATAAGAAGACATAACCGATAAAGGCTTTGCTTTCTTAACTGTCATTTCAAAGGCGGCCAAATAGATTTCTCTTAATGTTCTTTCATCAAGAACGGAATTAGAGGTAATACGACGAATTTCTTGGTTATTACAAGCAAAATGTTTTAAACAGACCCCAATGCCATTCTCTTGCACACCTTCAACATAGCCAATAGCCAATCTACCAGCTAAATAAGGATCTTCAGAAAAATATTCAAAGTTACGGCCACAACGTGGATTTCTCTTCATGTTAATGCCAGGGCCTAAAAGAAGAGAGACGTCATTAACAGCCGCTTCTTCACCGATGGTTTTACCAACAAGATGAAGAACTTCAGGGTCCCAGGAGTTTGCGCTTGTAGCGCTTGTTGGCATACAAACAGCAGGAATCGATGGATTCAATCCCAAATGGTCAGCAGCCTTAGCTTGCTTTCTTAATCCATTAGGGCCATCAGAAAGAAAGATGCTAGGTAAGTTCACAGATGGAACTTCTTGCGTCTCCCAAAAGTTCTTTCCGGAAAGGAGGGAAGCTTTTTCCTCCAAAGTCATTTTTTCAATGATGTCTTGATGTTTTAATGCCATTGTTTTTTCTCCTTAATTAAATATGATCAGGAATGGATCAAAGTTAGATA
>JABLTL010174578.1_pt1 | contig 17621 bp, 14 predicted proteins | sample 7160151 | NCBI WGS metagenome assembly JABLTL01 (sample SAMN14651223, study PRJNA627086) | human gut metagenome | isolation source: feces | host: Homo sapiens
CTCGGTGGTGTCGGTGGTGGCTGGTGTCCTCGGTGATGTCGGTGATGGCTGGCGTCCTCGGTGATGTCCTCGGTGGTGTCGGTGGTGGCTGGTGTCCTCGGTGATGACTGGTGCCCTCGGTGGTGTCCTCGGTGGTGTCGGTGATGGCTGGTGCCCTCGGTGGTGTCCTCGGTGGTGTCGGTGATGGCTGGCGTCCTTGGTGGTGTCCTCGGTGATGACTGGTGCCCTCGGTGGCATATATGCAGCCGATCACCCAGGCGGGCACGCCACGAGGCTACTCAGCGCGGCGTGCAGTCTTGCTACTGAATCAAGGTTTCGGGATGAAGTTTAGGTATGCGATTGCTCTAATTATCAATTATTTAGGTGCTCCTTTTGGGTGGCTTTTACAGAGCGATATGTCGGCTAAAACATTGATTATTAGCTATTTATAGGGGTGAAATAATAATTAATACACAAGATAAGTGCTTATATTCCAACTCATTTTTCTCCCAAAAACATACAGAAAAAGGATATATCCTAAAGAAATAAAACAAAACAATACAAAAATATTAGATTTATTGAATTTTTCTTGCAGAAACAATAGAAAAGTATTATCTTTGCACATGGATAATATGAAAATATAATATAATAGTTATGAATATAGTACTTGATGTGCTGCGTTATCTCAACGAGCACGACATCACTCTTGTTAAAGCTGCCGAAGCCACTGGTGTGGCACAGCAGAATATAAAGAAAAGTATAGGAAACAATCCTAAGACAAGCACCTTGCTTGCCTTGGCAAAAGGCTTGGGCGTTGATCCTCGCGAGTTTTTCTATGATTTGGACGAAAAAAAGGAGGAAGAAAATAATGACATGCAAGAAAATGTTGAAGAGACCATCCTCTTAGAATCCCCCGACGTTACCGAAGATGAAACGGAGAAGCAAAACGACGTTGAAGACTCTACCAAATCAGATGACACTGAGGAAGCAAGCAATACAGAAGAACAGCCAGCAGATATTGAGGAAAAAGACAAAGCGGCGACCGACAATATCATCAACACCACCACCTTCTGCCCTCATTGTGGTGCAAAGGTTCGCGTCGGTGTGGTGCTCCTGCCCGAAGAATGAAAATCCTACGGCAAACGCTTTGTGACTACCGTGGGAAATGTCAAAGCCTCCGTGTGCCTATCTACCTTTAAGTCTCCATTTCACCGATGCCACCATGGTGTGAGCCGTTATCGGATAAACCGGATGACGGGAATCTTCGCATGGAGAATACTAATGATATGAAAAACATATCTGTTTCTTCTGGTTCATTCGGTGATTAAAAAAATATAAACCTACAAAAGTACTAACGTATAAAAATATCAAAGTATGAAAAAGATTTTCAGTTTTTTGCTCATGGCAGCCATGCTGCTTGCTGTGGGCGCGAGTGTGACGAGCTGTAGTAGTGGTGACGATGGTGAGGAGGAATATGTGCCAGTTGAATCGCCGTATGCAAAAATTCTCAAAGAGAAGCCTGTGCATCAGTTGTCTTATACCCATACCTATAGCATGGGATCGTTCGGACTTGAAAGCGACCCAATGGTAGGTAATTATAAAACCGACTACTACACTATCAGTTTTATCGTCTACAATGCCCCTGCTGACGACATGTATGACGGCCGTTATCAGATTGCAGAAGTCAGCGGTTCGGTATGGGGATGGAAGGAGCAGTGGCGACCCGAATACAAGAAGCACGAACTAAGCACTTGGAAGAACAACCAGCCCGTAAAAGGAGCTTGGGCAGAGATAAAAACTCTTGATAAGGGCGACGAATACGGAAGAAAGACGTTCCGTGTGACGCTACACGTTGACGAAATGACGGAAAAGAACGGCGACTATGCCCGCAATATCAACATATCGTTTACAGGCCGCGATACAGGACCGATGTTAACATACTAATGACAAGTTCTTGCAAGAACCAAAAAAATATTGTACCTTTGCAAAGTATTTTATTAGAAGACATATTCTGTAAAGTATTTAAAATGTTATTGCCGCTCTTTGTCCGCGAGGATGAAGGGCGGTTTTTTAGTGTTTTTATTGTTTATTCTTTATTCTTTCCAACATTGGCACTCGAAAGCTCGGCGTTTCTTTAAACCTTCTAAAGGTTTACCATTTGCATAAATCCAGCGGCTAAACTGGTTTAGAATAGCCTCGTCTGTAGCTGACTGAAGAATGAGTCGATAGAGTGTAGACTTACGGAAGGTTGCGAGACCAAGGTTAAAACAGAAGTCTGCACAGGCATCGAAACGTCCTTGAGTCTTCGTGAAATGAGGAGATGCCGAAAGAAATATTTCGATTGGGCTAAGGTCGTCAAAAAGCCATTGTTCTGCCTTTGCTGGAGTACAGGAGGTATGGGCTGTAACTTTGCGTGTATGTCCATAACCGCAAGTCCACACTCCTGCAGGACATCGGTAAGCTTTAGATTTGTAGCCTTCAAATTCCTTAATTTTTTCAATTAATCTGTTGCTTGCTTTCATAATGTTTGTTTTTTTGTAAAATTAATATAAAAGATATAGAGTAGGCAGTTCGCTCTACTTCAAACAGCTCTTTACGAGCCAACCAATTGTGATAACGAGGCTGTATCTAACAACATCATCCCACTCAAATCGCTCCAGATGATAGCGGAAAAACTGATATATCTCTCTCGCTATCATAAGGGTGTAGGCTACCCAACCTATCAGGAGGGCAACCATGAACCATAAGCATAAGCCGAGGATGTCTCTGCTGTTGATATTTCTCCACATAAGATTAAAAATTTAAATTCCTGCTTTGGTTAATTCTTCCTTAACTCAAGCATTTCGCTCTACTCAATCCAACTCTTGATTATCAAACCAAGGGGTTATTTTAATTGTTCGTATATCATATAATTATTTTTTTAATATTATTTATAGGTGTAAAATTTGGTATTTAAATAAATAATGGTAACTTTGCAAAAGGACGGGTTAGGTAAAGTTAACAGAGTTCAGTAGGGTTGCTACTGTGGTTCGTATTTCTTAACTCCGTCCTTATTTTATAGAGAACAAACCCGTTCTATTAGAAATTGAATTTTTCATTATACTAATTGTACGCCATTGAGTTTTTTTACCGTTCTTAACTAATCTATATCTATAGAAACCATACTTCCAAATATAACCACAAGGAAACGACCCCCTGTATTTTCTAACAGAAATATTTTGTTTACGTTTATCTGAAAGTGTAGAGCGTTTTTGACGTGTTTGTAGTTTTTGTAATTGAATATGCCCTGCGTGTAAATTTTTTAACTGATTCTCACGATTTTCTCCCATATATATATAAGGAGACTCAAAAGCTGGCTTCCAGATTCTTTTGTTGTTATAATAAAAAAGCGTTTTTGAAGTAAAATTTTGTAGAGGATTAAACACATACCTCGTTAGGTAAATGTACATATCAGAACTTAAATCAACACTGCTTTTGCTTTCGTCTAATTTGTAAAAACCGCTGTTATTTCTTATATACATATACAATACACCACCGCCAAAAATGGCTTTACCTGCACCTGTATAAACTTCATTATCATTAATGAATACATGCCAAGTAACACCTTTTAAAAGTTCATTAACTTTAACAAAAGGGCGGGATTCACTCGCGATAAGTTCCTTTAATTGCGGTACATTATACAGCTTAAAACTAAAATGACCACGATTCATAACATAAGCATTAAGGCGTGCTCCACCATTTAACTTACCAATTGGAATAGCCTTGCCAATCACATACTGAGTCTTGGGCTTTGGTTTATATTTTGTTATTTCTTTAATATGTTGTGTCCAATCTTGGTACGTGCCTACGAAGCCTTGTTTTAGTGCTGCTTCGTATGCAGACTCGCCTCGGAAGTCGAAGCCTTTGATTTGGAAACATTGCTTACCGTTACCTGTATTTCGGATGAGCAATATCACATCATCGTTTTGGATTTTGTCTACGACTTGAAGTTGCGTAACATTTAAAATTTTTTCTTCTTCCATAATATTTTTTGTTTTAATTTAATATACGTTGAACACAAAAGGAACTTGCGATACGCTATTTGTACCTAACGCTTCCGATGGTAATCGTTCTGGATAAGTTGCAGATAGCTGTGGAGGTGCAAGTAATACGTCTTCATATCTATATCCAACAGAGCCATTCAACCTGTCATCAGGGAAAGACTTGTCTTCATTTTTTCCGCCCCAGTCGTAACCATCGCTACCATTTACGGATTGAGCCATTATAGTAACTGTTTTAGAAATAGGAGTAAAGTCATTGCTGTTGTCAATATACCAAACAACTACATCGCTATTACCTATACGCTCAATCGAAGATGTGAGATGTAAGCTCTGTCCTGGCATAAGGAATAGCATTCTGCTACGTCTGCCGTTACAGATAAAGCAACCTCCATCATACTTTGCATCACCAAAATATGGGGGCACTCCTCCACCTTGCGGATGGATTCTTCCAGTATTGCTGTCATTATAGTTATTCACGGAAGCCAAGCGAGGGTCAGCAAAAACAACTACAACTGCTCTATGCAGAAATTCGTAAGGCTTACCTGCTTGGTTCTCCATACTATATCTATCGTTGTATTGATACTTTTTACCAGTCGCCCACTTCGCTACAAGAGGATTGTATTGCGAAGATATTGTGAGCTTCATACCTGATTCCTTTATGCCATGTACGGTTAGTTCTCCGTGTGCGTCCGTTTTAGATAGTATAACATCATTAATCATCGGCAACACAACATAAGGATTAATATTTACGCCATTTAAAAATTCAGGATGATTGCTTACCACATGCCAAGTTCGGAACGATACCGATTTATGATTTACCATATCGCATATAATAGGCTCTTGAGGGTTGTAAGTAATCTCGGCACTATTCTCTATCAACACACCTTTCAGATGCAAGTCTCCTGTGATGATAGTATTCTCAGCATCAAGAGTAATCTTACCCTTTTCTATGTCAATACCTGTTCGCTTCAACGCATCCTTATTAGCAACATCTTCCGTTGCCTCCGTCCAAGGAGTGTTCATTAATCCTGCTTCGAGCTTCGGCTGGCATACTTGCAATGAGCCTACTCCGTTGCGCCCATAAATCTGTAGAGCGATAGCCTGATTGGTGACAGTAGTCTTAGGGCTAAAATGATACCAAACCTTAGTCCACTCGGTGGGAATGTTGTCAAGCTCGATATATCCAGATGTCGTACTATTACCGTTAGCCGAAGTAAAAGTTGACACGCTACCATTGCTACACTCTGCAAACTTGACATTAGTGATGAGGTTTAGAGAGCATACCACATTAGTCTTGCTTGAACTGTTATAACTTTTGATAAGGAATGATAGAGTGTAGTCATTTTCTGCTTTTACACTAACGTTATAAAATCTCATCAATATTCCAGTCGCACCCTGCATAACAGTCGCCTCGCTCATACTACATCCGTCTATTGCGTTAGCTACAACCTTGCCAACTTGTGAAAGATTGCCGCCTGTATTAAGGTAGCGAGTATTGTCGAGCATATTGCCGCCTCTGTAGTTGTAATCTTCTTCAGCAAGCGTCCATCCATTATAGGTATCTGACTGCTCAAGCATAGGTCGGCAGACGTAGCCATCAATGCGACCATTCGTCTTAAGACTGTAGAATAGTCGTACAGAGCAATACGAGTAGTCGCCCGAAGCCACGAAAGTAAACGACACGAGTTGCCATGTGTTTGCAGAGTTCAGAGTCACTGGTTCGTCGAGCAATGTGCCTGTGGCTGTGGTTGAGTTCTCAATATTGCCTGTTATAGCAGTTTGCCCAAATACCTTTATGTACAACTGTGCTGTCGTATCAGAAACCTTTGCCCAACATGATATTGTATATTTCTTGCCTGCTACAATAGGGATATTGTTGCAAGTGTCGTTAGTTCCTTCCCATCGCAGCATAGGATTTATTGCAGTAATTATACTTGTAGGCATAAAATGGAAGCAATTGCTATTCTTATATCCGCTTAGCCGCTCCATTGTTGCCTTAGCAGCAAAAGATATATAAAAACCTCCATTTCTTGCGAAGTCAGAGTTCACAAGCAAGTTTCGCCTGCTTACTGCTTGCTCCGTAAGACTAAGAGAGATTTCCCTTGCTGTCTGAGTAATCTTACTCTCAAATGTTGTAAGGTCTTGGTCGTTACGAATAGGAATTGCATCTACATCTTTCTTTAGACCATCGACCTTATTGCTAACCTCGTTGTATTTCTGCTCATACTTCTTTGCAGTTTGGATAACAGAGCTGTTGAACTTAGATACATTGACTACGAACTGCACTTGCTGATAGTACATCACGCCATTGTAAGAAAACTGAATAGTAGCATATCCTGCGGTCTTGCTTATCTGAGTAGTAGCACCATCGACTGTAATATCCTCTTTTGCCACCTTGTACACCTTAGCACGTAGGCAATTTCGTGCTAAATTATAAGCAACCTCGCATTCACAATTCTCCGTGCTATTGACAGCTACATTCTCAACCTGACTTGAGATATTCTCTTTCTTGTGATATACGTAGATAGAAGCATATCCAGTAGCACCATCTACTACCAAACCATCGTTTGCAGTGTTAAAAACCACTGGAATGCCCTTAACTACGATATTGATAGCATCCTCACCATCCTTACCATCTGCTCCTGGCGCACCGTCCTTTATCGCCACTATCGTTATCTGACCCCTCGCCAATAATGTTGTCATACACTTTTTTCTTTTAGTTTACAGAAAGGATAAGGGTGAGGTGCCCTTATTTAGACACCTCACAAGTAAATGTACCTCTGCCGCTCACGTCAGCGTTAGCCACGGTAACGTAAGGCTTGGTCGAAGCGTTTACTGGACTTTCCGTACCGTTCCAGTTGGTAGCCACACCGCTGGCATTGTACTTTGTCCACTTGTACGTGAAGCTTGAAGCATGACTGGTATCTGCCTTCACAGCAGCGCCATCCTCCACCACCTTACCGTCTTTCCAAACACGGGCGAAAAGCTCAGTAGACTGGGCACCGTTCACAATCTTGTCGCCCGTCAGCGAGTACACCTCCACAACGTATGGGTCGCTCGCATCGAAGAACGTGACGATAGCGCTGGCGGTATCACTACCATCCTTGACAGTACAGCGGAAGGTCTGGAAGTTAAGCACGTCATTGGCACTCACGTTCAGAGTGCTCACGCCACCCGAAGTGCTCACGCTGCCCGAAGCCACAGGACTCCATGTGCCTGCACTGATATTCAGCACATCCCAAGACATCGAAGTCAAAGAAGTGTCCTGCACATTGCCACGGAAGAACTTCGCCACGGCACGCAGCTTCCTCGTGTTGTTTGTCGAGTCGAACGTGTTGCCATCGGGAGTCTCAATCTGCACCGTTTGGAGCGCACCGCCACTCTTCGCAAGCGAAATCGTCTTGTAGCCGATGCACGTAGTCGTAGCCTTAGTCTCTGGGTCAGTGTATTTGCACGACCATTCTATGTTCTTCACGCTGCCGTTATGGGCGATGTTGCTTGCGAGGTTAAACTGATACGACTTGCCGCTCACTGGGGTAGCAGCCGCACCATCCACCTTCCACGACCACTCAGTACAAGCAGCTGTCGGAGCTTGGTCTGAAGCATTGCCAGTCACGTAGACACGGGCAGTGATAACGTTAGGGCTACTTGCCGAATAGTTCGGAGTGTACACACCCGTGTCGGGAGTATAAATCTGAGTCTCGCCCTTAGAGCACTGAGTGAAACACTGAACGGCTTTGCCGTCATTGAGGTCAACGATAGTAATCTGACCATTAGCCAATACTTTTGCCATAATCTTATTTTTGAATTAAAGTTATATTATTTACTATTAATACTCTTCGTGTCTGATATATACACACGACACCCGAATTGCGCCTGTCTGTCCACATCATCACGTGTGATAAGACACGAGCGCCCCACGCCCTCATGCAGCCTATTCCATACAGCATCGTCTTCTGCGTCAGCCGACTGTCGCCACCATGACCATGCACTGTTGCCAACAGTATCACTGATGTCTTCGCCGTTGCACAGAAGCGTGGCTTTGAGCGTCATTTCCCCCGAGCCGTTTATCAACACCGTGCCAGTGTCGCTCGTTATCATCACCTGATAAGCCACGCCTTGGTCGCCCTTAACACCATCTGTAAGCACAGGCAGGTCAAGTGTTACTACGATGTCTTCATGGTCTGCCTCCTTGATGGTAGATTTCAGTTTAACCGAAGTAATCTGATAGAGGTTGCCTATATCAGACAGAGCCTTGTTAGCCAACAGCTTTGTATTGCTACTACCATCTAAGAGAGTATATTCAGCATATATCTGAGCATCTGTCAGAGTCTCAACCTTATTGCCTGTACGCTTGCGAAGCGAGAAGGTAATATCTGCAGGTGTCGTTGTCTGTGTAGACGGATGACGAGTGTAGTAAGCCACCGATGGCACGATGTCGTGCATAATCGTGATAGGGTCTACGATGTTGTCGGGCGTGCCTTGGAATAGTTGGAAGTTGTCGGTATTGTGCATAACCTTCTCTGGGGAAATAATAGTTGTGATTATCTTCCACTGATAAGGGTTCACAATCTTGTTGTCGTTTGTGTCCAAGCTGCCTGTGTAGTGAGGTGCACCGAGCTTATGGTACATGGTGATTGCAGGAGCGTTATCATTATCAGTTGCGCTATCCTCTGTAGAGGTAGACAGCTTAATCACGTTGCCATACTTCTTCCACTTAATTTGGTCGCCAACTTGTACAATCACGTCGTAAGGCGCAGGAGCATCAGGCTTTTCGCCATCATAGCCATAGAATATTCTGTCTGCTATCTTAGTGCCGTTGTCGTCTACATCCGTGCCTTCTTGCTCTGCAAACAATGACGCGAGAGTCTGCATGCCCTCGTCCATAGTAACCTCGACCATTACGTTGCCCCATACGAGTTTCTTTCCCTGCTCGTTGGCAAGTGTCTTGTCGGAATAGGTAGGAATAGTGAGCAAGTTACCTTGGAACTCCTTTATGTTACTAAGAATAACATAATCGTAGAGCTTACCATCCAACTTCTCTTGACCCACACCTACAACCAAACGCCAGTAGTATCTGTTTTCAAGATTTTTACCCTCTCCAGCCTTCACGTTAAATGTCTGGCATAAAGCCATCATGCCAACATGCCACCAGTTCATGGTCTTGGTAGTACCATCGTCTGCAAACGCATAGCACTTGTATGCGATTACCTTCTCTTTCGCTGCATCCCAGACATAGCTAACCTTAACTATCTGTGAGCCTGCGTTGCTGAAGATAGTCGTTCCACCCGAATAGCTCACCTTGCGTATCTCTACGCTCGCAGCAAACATCCTCGTTCTTGCGGTGAGATAATCTACGTATAAGTGACTCTTGCCATCATCGCCCAGATACAGGTCGAAGCCTTGCGCTCCGATAATGGTTCTGTCAGACTTGGTAGAGTGAGGATCATGCACACGGTCAACAATCACGTCACCCAACACTGCGTTGCCTTTCGCATCAATGCCTTTTTTCCCGTCCAATCCTACCTTCAGTCCTTCCATGAAGGTTATCACCTTTTTCGCGACATCCTCGTGAACTTTAGACAATGCCTTGTTGTCGAGATAGTTAGGGGTAACAATTTTATCTACAGAATCGAATGAAGTAGAATCAATGGCCACTCCGTTAACTTCACCTTGACCCTCAAAGGCTATTTTACCTCCGGACATGACAGTGAGGGTCTTCGCGAAAAGTTGGCGGAATTTGGTGCCGGCCTTCATCGTGATGTCCTTGAGGAAAGTTACAATACCGTCTACCGAAGAATAGTTATACCATTCGCTTTCGTAGGGAATTGCACTGATTGCTTCGTCTGAGGACAAATAACCTGTTACTATCTCATAGCCTTTTTTCCAGTCGCGTGGTGTGGTGCCATTGTCACCCGACGAGGTGATGATGCCTTGCAGGAATATATAATAGTATTTCTCGTCACCAATCTGTTCCTCCTTCACGTTCTTGCCGTAGATGTCAATCTCTTCAGACGGAAAAACCACTTGTGCAGCTTTGTTCGAATCAAGTGAGCGAGAAATGGCAACATAGATATATTTCTCGCTGTGGGTGTTGAAGACAGTAGGTGCAGCCTGCAACTTCCATCTACGATAGTTGTGTCCGGCATCATAAGGTATGATGTCTTTGATATACACAAGTATTTGGGCACCGCTCACGCACGATGCCTGGATATAGTCGGGATTACCAAGAGCATTCAGCTCTATGAATAGCGCATTGCTCGAAATCCAATAGTCTTTAGCTGTTGCTTGTGTCATTTCTATTTTTGTGTTATCATTGACAAAGATAGAAAAAAGCCATAACGCCATGCGGACATTAAAAAAGCGGAAGCGCTCAAATAGCGTTCCGCTTTTTAATGTTTAATGTTTAGTGTTTAATGTTTGATGGGCGAAGCATGAAGATCGAGCTCAACTGAGAACGAGAGAGAAAGCATATCGGTTTTCAGATTATCAATATAAGTTATCTCATCGTCAACGGATATAGTGCAAGGCACATATACATCATCCACAAGTAGCCACGCGTGTTCCGACATCAAGAACTCATGCAGATACCATCGCTGCCACTCTTCGGTCAGAGGATCAGTCATATAGAGCCACGTTTCCTGATTATAGGCTTTGTGCGCTGCCGAGCGAGAAAATGAATTGAAAGTTTCTTGTCGGGTAGCAATATAGCGCGACGCTGTATATCCTATCTTCTTGCTATATGCTGCAGGGATGCTAACACTTTCAAGCATGCCGAAGGAATTGATAAATCGGAATATATGTCGATGTCCTGATTCAGATGCAGGCAAGGCATAGACGGATTGTGAGCCAATAGTCTGCAATCCTTCGGTGGCAATGGTTTCTATCTTCGATTGCGGTTGCTCAAGGTCGTTGCTGTCAAGCAATGACTGTGGCTTGGCAAAATCTACAGGATAGGCAAATTCTTCGCCTACGAAAGCCAAATGAGGCGCAGTTGTAGGTTTGCGCGACAGTTTTGTGATATTCAAAAAACCGTTCGATTTCATTCGCTCTATATCCGAAGCGTAACCAAAGATGGTACTAAACATCTTGTTATCGTTAGGGTAAAGCACTTTGCCCTGATAAGTATGTACCTCACCATTTTGCATATACTCGTCATAGGCTCCAATAGAGAATTTTACCAAAGGGAAAATTGTTTGGTCGGCTGCATAGGCATAACCATCACGGAATGTTCGCAGAGCCGACGATATGTCGATGCTGACCGTGGTGCTTACGGTTTCGGTCAATACGGGTGCCGACATTTTGATAGTGATATAGTTGCTGCCTGTGATACCACATCGAATTTCCAACACTACGCGGTGAAACGACAAGTTGCCTCCTGCCACCACATTTGGACCAATTTCAAAAGTTATAGGACTACCATTCAATATCGAGCCCGAAGAAAGTTTAATATATCGTGCCATATATATATAATAAAAGGTGTAAACGGAATTAGAAACTATACACAACGAGCTCTACCTTACCCAGACCATCTTTTGCGGTGATGTCGGCATTTATCTTGTTGATTAGGCATTTCTTGCCATCAATGATCCACCACTCTTTCCAGTGATTCTGAATGTCGACTATCTGAGCTACCGAACAAATACACTCGATGTGATATTTTTTACGGTTCAAGAGAAAGTATATATAGTCAATCAAGCAAGTATCTACATAACCTCGATTCTTAATTAAAGGATCGTCAACCACCAATGGCGAACTTGCCCATTTTGGCTGCACCCAGGCGCGTGGCTTTAGAGAAAAACGCTCCTCACTGCCGATGCCTGGTTCAACGCCATTATAATCATACACGTTGCCATAGCAATCTACGCTATCCGTAGTCATAGCATATTCGCCTACAGTAGTGCGCCATTTCGAGTTGCCAAAACCGTCATAGTCATAGTCATAGGCTTCATGGCTTGAGTCTACACCGCCACCGCGCATAATAGCGATAGATAATCCCCAATCATACGACTGCAGGGGCGAGTTGCCGTCGTCGGTGGATGAAGGGTCGTAGTTCTCACGCAGCGAGAGTTCTTCGGTAAGATAGAAGTCGGCAACCAACGACGATATAGGATTTTTTATGTATTGAGTAATAAACTCATGTTCCATATCTTCGTCGATAAAAGCCGCATAGATATTCTGCATATCTTTTTCATTAATTCCTACAACCATTTTACCTTCAATGTCGGTGCCCGAAGTAGGTTGCTTGGTCGAGTCTGTGAAGCAGTCGGTAGACGAGTTAGCATCCATGGCCTTATAGTAGTTTATGTCTACCATTCCCACAGGAACAAAATCTGACTTCATCTCCACTACAAAGTCTTCGTTCAAGGTCGAGCAGTCGCCTATTTCTACTCCCTTATATTGACCGACTTCAAACAATCGCGGTTCCATATCGTCAACTGACGAAAAATCAGAATCAATCTTTACACGATATTTGTTGCCCGTCTGCAGGTCGATAAAGAGTTTCATCGGTCCGTTGTGTACCTGATGTATAATCTCGTCATACTTTAGACTCGTCACGGTGCGGTCCTTGGAATAATCTATATAGTCGTAGTCGGTATTGTAGTCTTTGATAGCATTCTTGATATTGTCTTTTTGCTCTTTGCTTTCACTCTCGGCAGAATAGCCTGCTCGCACACCGGTTATCTTCTCCGTTATAGGATCCATAGAGAGCACTTCTGCATGGAATGTGCGAAGAGCATCGCTCTGTTTGCGGAACACGTCGCGGATGAGATAAGCCGTTACCTTCTTCTGTTCGTAGTCGTAATGGAACTTTATGCCGAACTGGTTTTCAAGCGAGCTGATTACATCCGACACCGACTCGGCAGGAAAATTCTGCTCGTTGGCATACATACGGAAGATGCTTGCAGACATCTCGGCACTGGTGATAGTAGAGCGAGCAGTGATGCTGGCAATATTGTTATCTCCTACGGTCTCGGTAGTAGAAGTGTCCGATAGTTTTTGTTTTACCTTTCGTTTCATCACTTTTGAGTCAGGAAAGCGAGCATCGGTAGATTCCACAATGTCGTAGATTACCGGATAATACTTTACCTGCTGCAACGACTTGTCGCGAGGATTATCAAGTTTCAGTTTGCCGCCACAGCCGCGCGACGATAGCCATAGGTTTACATCGTCAAACAGGTTGGCAACTTCTTTTTCATTATTTGCCTTTTTATGGAAAAAACCCACTTTCACGTCCTTAGTGGTCTTGAGTCCAGCCTTCACAGCTTCGTCGGTTTCTTTATAGGGCTCACCGTAATATAGTGGTTCTATGTTGTAGGCGCATTTGGTGGTAAAAAAAGCCAAACGGCGAAAATCGCCAATGGCTGTCAGAGCCTTGTTGTCGAACTGTACGCCAAGATGTTCAAACAAACAGTCGAGGAAGAACAACAGATAGAAGCATATACCCGATTGCGGACGGTCGGCTTCCAACGCCCATATCTTTCCTCTGTCTTCAAACATCTCGCCCGATTTATCTGCCGACTTGGGTGTCTTAACCAATTCGTCCGAGGTGTCACCTTCGGCTGTTATGTCGTGATGACCATAGCAGATACGGGCATTGCAAAATGGCTTGGTAGGATAGGAGTCAGATACATTAATATAGGACTCTTCAATATCAGGACACAACAAACTTTTTCCGTCGGGATAAGTGCGGGTAACGTCCAAGGCTGCTTCGTGAATAGTAGTGTTAGGAATCTCCTTGCATTTTGCAGGATACGAGAAACCGAGAGCTTGAGGAGAGAAAGTGCCGGTGGTGGTACTTGAACCTACAGAGCCATACGATTGGTTCCCTTTTTTACCTTGATACTTAATAATTATCTGAGTGCTATAGTTTACGGCAACATTCACTTCGTCAATCTTCTCGCCTATCAAGAGCTGGTCGTGATATTTCTGCGGTATTGGCACTTCGTTACACTTTATGTCGCTGATGAGATCGGAGAAGGATTGTGTGCTTGCGTCGATACTTAACGAGAGTACGTCTTTTAACTGCTCGTCTTCCTGAATGATGGCAGGACCTGACGCAAGAGGCACACCGTCGGCAATGATCTGCATCGGCGTATGCTCGTAGCTCACAGGACGGATGTCGCTGCTGACATCATCCACGTTCTTTAGGAAATGTCGATTGCCTTCGAAGGGCAGCTCGATGGGATAGGAGAACATCTCGGTGTCGTTGAAGAGAGGATTCTTCAACTCGATACTGATGGATGCGTCTTCTTTTAGGGCGAGCGGCTTGCCGTCGGCAAGAATGGTTAGTTTGCTGTTCATGTTGGTTATTATTTTATGGGCCTTACTAAGCCTTTCTAAGCCTTTAAATGTTATACTATTATTTTTGCGTTGCCGTATAGCGTGATGTTGCGGTCGGTATTGCAGACTACCTTGGTGTCGCCGTAGGCTTCAATCTTCAGATAGTTGCTGACACGTAGCTCGCCACCATGGGCTTCGCAAGTAACGCTGCCATTAAGCAAGGCATTGGTAGAGGTCCATAGGCGGGAGTGGCCGAAGGCTTGCGTCCAGCCTTTGCTGATGTGTCCGTAGGCATGGTCGTGGAGCGAGATGCAAGCTGCGTCGCAACGGCTACTATATACCTGACTATGCTCCCAAGCACGAACAACGGCATTGCCTAAGACGTAACATCGGGCGTAATCATTTATCTCAACGATGTAATCATAGTCGGTAACAATGACAAGCACGTACTCGGGTGCAGTCTGCGGACATTCGTTGACGTAGATGCCGGCTGCGTTCATTTCTTCCTTTAGTGAGGGGTAGAGAGCAGGCAGAAGGTCGTTGATGATGTCAGCGTATTTGCTCTCAACGAGGTCTTCCCAATTCGCACGCCAAACAGCCATGAGCTGGCTGATATTTTCGGTGGCGAGCATGGCACGATAACCTTCGGCACAAGCGTGGCGGTCGTGGCAGGCTTGAGTGCAAGTCTTCTTTAATATCTCGAATTGTGTCATAGATAGAATTTTGAATTGTCGCTTCGCAAAAATGAATTGTTGTATTATGAATTATCCTTAGCTATTGGATTTTTCACTTTTCGCTTTTCACTTCTTCTTTTGTCTTTGCCAATATTGCCTCGTAGCCTTTCAGCTCGTCTTCAGTCACGATGTCGGCGTAGTCTTTGCGTAGTTGGGCGATGCGTTCGGTAAGGCCTTTTACACGAGCTTTAGTGGATGGCTTGTCCTTGCGCATGATGTATTTGATGAGAGCGTCGGCTTCGGCTTTGTGCTTGGCTGCTGCGTCGCGAGCAGCTTTCACTTCGGGGCGGTCGTTGGCTATTTTGTCGGCTACCGACTGGGCGAAGAGAGGGTCGCGGGCAAGTGCCTTGTCGTAGAAAGGACGGAACTGGGCGCGTAGGTTCTGCGGTGGAACGTTGCACGCCTTCTCTATTCGGGCGATGTATTCGGGGTCGCCTGTGCGCGGGGATAGGCGAAGGTATGCCTCGCCAATTTCGCGGTCCACGTTGATGTAGATGCGTGGCAGGATTTCGCTTTCTATCTTTACGGCACGGGTGGCGAGAAGGGCAATCTCTTCTTCGGTGTAGATAGGTTTGCCAGCCTTCTCGTTGGCTTCGGCCATGGTCTTGGCTTGCTCTGCCTTTGCTGCCATTTCGTTGCGCAGAGAGCGCACGGTGTTGACTTGCTCTTGCAGAAGTTCGGAGAGGAACGGTCGGAGCTGCATGAGGTTGGGCATGGTGGACGCGATGGTCTCGCCGTTAGGGTTGGCTACGATGCCGCCGTAGGTAAGTGGCTGCAAGGTGAGGTCGGGCTTTAGGTCGGGGAAGAGCGAGCGACGCGCTTCCTCAAGAGCCTTCTCCTTCTGCTGCTCGGCATAGAGAGCCTGTTCCTCACGGGTGGGACGACCGACATGGCGCTTTATCTCCGTGCGAGAGGTCTGCATGGTTTGCAGATAGGTGATGAGCTGACGCACACGGCGATGGTAGTCGCGGAAACGTCGGCTCTCCTTTACGAACGACGTTGCCCGTGGGTTCTGCTCAAGAAGAGTCAGACCGCGCTCGAAGGCTTCACGCTGGTCGGAGGTGAGCATACGGGCGGAGAGGGCAGGGGTTAGAATGCGGATTATTTCTTCCATAGTGTTTTATTTTTAAGCCTTGCTGGGCCTTACTGGGCCTTTCTAAGCCTTTGTGGAAACTAATACAGCAGTGGCGATACAAATATTTTGCTGTCTGGCTGGTTGTTCTCGTAGCCTTTGCTTGTTGAGTCGGTGGTGTTGGTTGAGGGCTTGTCTGGGGTGTTGTTGGCAGCATCCGCTGCCTTGCGCATTTCCATGAGCCGGAGCACCGAGGTGCGTAGGGCGATGGCTTCGTTGTGGGCAGCAGCTCGGCGTGCCTTGTCAATAGTGAGAATTGTAGTGCGCTCTTCGAGGTGAGCCACCATCAAGCGACGTACCTTGCGAAGGAGTGGCTTGTCGGCAGGGTCGTCGGTGTGGAGCAGACGCTGCACCGTGTCCTCGCCAATAGCCTCGCTGATGTATTCGTCTTGGATGAAGTGGAGGTCGGGCAGAAGACGGATGAACTTCTCACGGCTCTCGTATATGTCGAGGTATTGCTGAAGGTCGGCACATGTGGCAATGAGGAGGTCGTGGTGAAGGTAGTAGTAGGTGCTCTCTTTCCATAGATTCGTGATTTCCTCAATCTCGGTCGTTTGTACACTTTCGTCCGTTTTCGGTACACTATTGTCGGTATTCGGTACGCTTTCGGCTGTTTTCTGTACGTCAGAAGCCTGTTTCTTAACACAATCCTTTGCCCAACCTTCGAGCATTACGAGCATTTGATTGAGCGACACCATAGCCTCGCGCTTATAGCCCTGCACTCCCTTGTCGAGCAGGTCTTTAGATGCCGTGCCGTAGTCGTCGCTTGAAGCCACGTTGATGCCGGTGCCATTGATAGAGAGGGCCTGTGTGTAGGCGAAGCGCGACATGGCATCGTATGTCACCATGCGCTGTGCCATAAGCAGGAGTTGCATCCAGGGCTGCTGAGTTGTCTCGCCGTTGCAGACTGCCAGAGAAAAGTCGTCGGGCGAAACGGTCTGATAATACTCGCACAATCGGTTGTAGAGCGAGTCGCCCAACTTGTCGCGCAAAAAATCTTTCTCGCTGTTGTCGAGTATGCCTTGCAGATAACTGATCTCGTCGATGGCGTTGCTGGGGATGTGGAGCCGAAGCTCATTGATGGTTGATAGTATCATGCGGATTTTGAGTTTTGAATTTTTAATTTTGAATTATCGGCAAGCCGATTAGAAATTATCCATTTTTGAGTTGTCAGAACAGCGTGAGCTGCGCTTGCTCCAACTTGATGCGCTTGCAAGCCTTGTCGTAATACTCCTTGTTGAGCTCAAAGCCGATGAAGTTGCGCTTCTCGCGGATGGCTGCAATGGCGGTGGTGCCGCTACCCATGCAGTTGTCCAAGATGATGTCACCCTCGTTGGAGTAGGTGCGAATGAGATACTGAATGAGAGCTACGGGCTTTTGAGTGGGGTGCATATCAAGATTCTTTTCTTTGTCGAAGAACAATACAGATATAGGATATTTCTCTGTTGTTAC
>JABLTL010075678.1_pt1 | contig 17588 bp, 13 predicted proteins | sample 7160151 | NCBI WGS metagenome assembly JABLTL01 (sample SAMN14651223, study PRJNA627086) | human gut metagenome | isolation source: feces | host: Homo sapiens
ATACCAGTGTAAAACAATAGCGGAATCCCGCCAAAAGTAGATACCAGTGTAAAACAATAGCGGAATCCCGCCAAAAACAAGTTACAGAGTAGAACTTCGGGGAATCCCGCTGAAATAAAGTACCAGTGTAAAACCTGGAGGACTAGAGAATATGGGAGAAGATGGAAGCTCCCACAACAGTGAGCAGCCCGCATACCGCGATGGAAAGACTGCTCATGGCGCCTTCGGTCTCGCCCATTTCCATCGCCTTTGTCGTTCCAATCGCATGGGACGCAGAACCTATCGCAACACCCTTCGCAATCGGTTCCGTAATATGGAAGAATTTCAGAACACTTTCCGCAATTATATTGCCAAGAACTCCGGTGATAACAATCGAAGCCACTGCCAGCGGTACGAATCCGCCCAATTCATCTGCCACACCCATACCGATCGCAGTTGTAATCGACTTCGGAAGCAGTGTCACGTAGTGCTCATGCTCCAGACGGAAGATCAGAGCCATAACAAAAATACTGCACAGGCTGGAAAGAACACCGGAGCAGATACCGGCAACCACAGCCACCCAGTTCTTCTTCAGCAGTGAGAACTGCTCATAGAGAGGAATCGCCAGGCACACCGTAGCCGGTGTCAGCAGATAACTCAGGTACTGCGCGCCGACATAGTAGCTGTCATAGCTGATATGCGCGCCGAGAAGCACTAGCAGAGTTACAAGGATCGAAATCAGTAGCGGATTGAAAAGCGCCAGACGGAATTTCTTCTTAAGATAAAGACCAAGCTCGTACGCAAGCACACTGAGAATCATGCCTCCGAACAGAGACTGCTGAAAAAAATCATTCATGAGAACGCCCTCCCTTTCTGCGAATCACAAATTGCGTAACCAGACCGGCTATCGCCATAACAACCACCGTGGATGCCACGATCATTACAGCATAGGGAACGAGAACCGGCTGCAGAATTCCCCAGGATTCCATCAGACCGACCGCTGAAGGAATAAACATCAGCGGCATAATTTCAATTAGAAAATTTCCGGTTTCTTTTACCGCAGACAGAGGAACAATTCCAGTCAGGAGAGCGACGAAAAGAAGAATCAGTCCGTAGATGCTTGCCGGAATCGGCAGCGGGAGCAGGTAATGGATCAGCTCGCCCAAAAAAGAAATAAGCAATATAATGCTCAACTGTTTTATGTACTTCATAATAAAAAACCTCCACGATTTCCTATCTTATCGCGCAGAAAAAAGAATGTCAATGTGTCAGGATTATGTAATATTTTGTAACTATTCGAATTTACAGATCCCTTAGAATTATGGTTTACGTTTACCTTGTAGTTGTGCTATAATATAAAGAATAAGAAATTGTGGGAGAGGATTATATATGAAAAGAATTATTACCATCAGCCGTGAATTCGGAAGCGGCGGAAGAACGATAGGAAAAGGGGTAGCTGAGAAACTGGGCATCCCCTGTTACGATCATGAAGTGATTGAGCAGTTGGTAGAGCGAAGCGGTTTCGCTGCGGATTATGTGAAGAGTCAGAGCGAGTATGCTCCGAACGGCAGCCTATTTGTCAATGCACTGAATGCGGGAAATTTTCACGGATTATCCAACCAGGATAAGCTGTGGACGATGCAGCGGCAGATTATCGAGGAACTTGGTGAAAAGGAGAACTGTGTCATTGTCGGCAGATGTGCAGATTACATTCTGAGGGATCGGGCAGATTGTCTGAAGGTATTTATTCACAGGGATTTTCAGTCAAGAGCAGAGCGGATTGTACAGGTATATGGAGAGACCGAAGTTCCTACAGAGAAGAGACTGAAAGAGAAAGATAAGCGTCGTGCTGCCTATTATCAGTTCTATACGGATCAGAAGTGGGCGGATCTAGCCAATTATCATATCGTACTGGACAGTGGTGTAATCGGAATTGAGAAGTGTATTGATATTATCGCGGACTTATATTGAGTCAGAAGGGCAGATATACAATTTGCATGATTATACGATAAGATACAGAAGGGAACGTTAGTATGAAGTTATTAGAAGAACGAATTCGCAAGGACGGAGTAATTAAGCCGGGAAATGTTCTGAAGGTGGACAGCTTCCTGAACCATCAGATGGATGTGGAGCTTTTTGATGCGATGGGAGCAGAGTTCAAGCGTCTGTTTGCAGAGAATCCGATCAATAAGATTCTTACGATCGAGGCGTCCGGAATCGGCATTGCCTGTGTAGTTGCGCAGCATTTCCATGTTCCGGTTGTATTTGCCAAGAAATCTCAGAGCATTAATCTGGACGGTGAATCCTATATTACAAAGGTGGAATCCTTTACGCATAAGAGAACGTACGATGTAATTGTATCTAAGAAATACCTGAATCCGGAGGATCATATCTTGATTATCGATGATTTCCTGGCGAACGGCTGTGCCGTGAACGGACTGATTGACCTGATCCGCAGCGCTGGTGCTACGGTGGAGGGCGTTGGCATTGCCATTGAGAAAGGATTTCAGGAGGGGGGGCGCCTGATTCGCGAGAAGGGCATTCATGTAGAGTCTCTGGCTATCGTGGAAAGCATGAATGACGAGACCGGTGAGATCGTATTCCGCTCCTGACGGGAATCAGATACAGAATTATGGAGAAGTTAAATCATTTTGATGAGCATGGCAATGCCGTGATGGTGGACGTATCGGAGAAGAACATTACAGCGAGAACAGCGGTGGCTTCCGGGCAGATTCATGTTAGTCGGGAGGTGTTCGATGCGATCGTTCACGGTACGGCGGCAAAAGGAGATGTTCTTGGTGTTGCCCGGGTGGCAGGCATCATGGCGGCGAAGCAGACGTCGTCGCTGATTCCGATGTGCCATCCGCTGATGATCAGCAAGTGTCAGGTGGATTTTGAGCTGGACGAGGAGAATCTTGCTGTAAAGGCAATCTGCATGGTAAAAGTCAGTGGGAAGACTGGCGTAGAGATGGAGGCACTGACCGGTGTATCTGTTACTTTGCTTACCATTTATGATATGTGCAAGGCGTTGGATAAGAGGATGGAGATTGGAGAGATCCATCTGGATTCCAAGTCCGGAGGTAAGAGCGGGGAATTTGTTCGATGAGAGATCTGTGGAACCGTGAGATTGATTATATTCGGATTTCTGTGACGGATCGCTGCAACCTGCGTTGCGTGTATTGTATGCCGGAAGAAGGAATTGAGAGTATTTCTCATGACCGGATTCTGACGTTCGATGAGATTGCCAGAATCTGCAGGGTGATGGCGCAGTCTGGTCTGAAGAAGATCAAGCTGACTGGAGGGGAGCCGCTGATCCGTCGGGGAATTGTGTCTCTGGTGCGTCAGCTGAAGGAAGTTCCCGGGATTGAGCAGGTAACTCTGACCACGAATGGAATTTTGCTAGAGGAGATGGCGGATGATCTGGTATCCTCCGGGATTGACGCGGTTACGGTCAGCCTGGATACTCTGGACCGGGAGCGATTTCGTCAGATGACAAGGCGGGATGAACTCCCCCGTGTTCTGGAGGGAATCAGGGCGATGCGCCGTCATCCGCAGATTCCACTGAAGATCAATTGTCTTCTTCAAGAACCGGAGAAGGATCTTCTGGCAGTGGCGAATCTGGCGCGGATACAGCCGGTTCATGTGCGATTTATCGAGGTTATGCCGATTGGATATGGCCGGCAGATGAAATTCGTGAAGGAAGAACATCTGAGAGAACTCCTGATGAAACATTACGGCACGCTGATGCCCTGCGGGGATGTGCTGGGAAATGGTCCGGCGGTATATTTCTCGCTGGAGGGCTTTCAGGGAAAGATCGGATTCATCAGCGCAGTTAGTCACAAGTTCTGTAATTCCTGCAACCGGGTACGGCTGACATCAGATGGGTTTCTGAAGACTTGCCTGCAATATGATACCGGTGTGCGTCTGAAGGAGCCGATGCAGGCCGGCTGCAGCGATGAGGAGCTGGCATCTCTGATTGCACAGGCGATCCGGGAGAAACCGGTGGGACACGAATTTGATAAGAAGGGTCTGGTGGCAGGTGAAGAAGTCCGCACGATGTCGCAGATCGGCGGATAAGTTACGGGGGATAGAACATATGAGAGCAGCGATTATTACTTCCAGTGATACCGGATATGCCGGTGAGCGTGAGGACTTGAGCGGTCCTGCCATCCGGGAGATGATTGAACCAGCGGGATATGAAGTTGTATATCAGAAGGTCTGGCCGGATGACCGGCAGATCCTGGAGCATGAGATGAAGGAAATCTGTGACAGTGGGCTGGCGGACCTGATCCTGACGACGGGAGGTACCGGTTTCTCGCCGCGGGACGTAATGCCGGAAGCGACACTTGCGGTAACGGAACGTGTAGTTCCGGGAATCCCGGAGGCGATGAGAGCCTATAGTCTGCAATTTACAGGTCGTGCGATGTTAAGCCGCGCAGCGGCTGGCATCCGGAAGCAGACGCTGATCGTGAATCTTCCGGGCAGTCCGAAGGCGGTTCGGGAGTGCCTGGAATACATTCTGCCGCAGTTTGAGCATGGCCTGCGGATCCTTCTGGGACTGACCGGTGATTGCGCAAGAAAGTAATCCGTGTATGGCGACATACATCGATTGACATGCGTGTGCATGTAATCTGCAGAATTTTAGAGAGAAAAGAGAGCGATTTCACTGGACTTTGTGTCCATAGGCGAAAACGCTCTCTTTTTTGGCACTTTTTTTCTTCATTTTGGGCATTATTTTTGGAAAACTTTTCCTTTATAATAGAAAAGACAATATAGAAGAAAGTAAGCTGGAAATCGGAATCATTATGAAAGATTTGCAGGATAAGAAGGGGGAAAGGAATTTGGGAAAAACGAATGTAAGAAGATGGCTGGGAACAATGCTTGTCTTCCTGATGGTTTTCTCTGGTGTCATGTCGATTCATGCGGCCGTTGGGATGCGGGCGGAAGGCGCACAGGATGGATTGACTGCAATTCTGACGACTGACCGGGACAGTTATGATGTCGGGGATACGGTCGCGGCAGAACTGACGGTTGTGAATGAAAATTCGTATGCGGTCGGGAATGTGAGGACAGAGATTTCGCTCCCGGACGGGCTGACGCTGCAGAGCGGAAGTCTGACTGTGGAGGGAACGGAACTGGCGGCCGGTATGGAGAAAGTGCATTCCTTTACGGCTCTGCTGACAGGTGGAGATGATACGCCGACGAAGCCGGATGAGACCAAATCGGATGATAATAAGAATGGCACATCCGGAACCGACGATAAGAAGGATGGCGGCTCCGGCAGCAAGAACAGCGGCAATTCCTCAACGGTAAAGACCGGGGATGATTCTTCGATCGGTCTCTGGATTGCTCTTTTTGTTATTTCTGGAGCCGGATTGGTGATCCTGGTTACAAAGAAAAAAGACAGACAGCGCCTGCTGTCTCTGATTCTTGCGTTGTCTCTGACGCTGACGATGCTGCCTTCGAAGGCACAGGCGGCATCTGTGGATGCGAAGGAGAAAAATTTCAGTGTTGACCTTGCAGTAACGTTGAACGGGAAGCAGGAGAAGATTCAGGCGCAGATCTGGTATGATTATCAGAAGGAAGATCCTCAGCCTGTGGAAGAGACGGTGACCATCCGTTTCGAGACGGGAGAAGGAACACCTGTAGAGCCGATCACTCTGAAGAAGGGCGAAGCTTCCGGTGAGCTTCCGCAGTCTTATCTGGCGGGTTACTCCTTCCGGGGATGGTACCGGGATGAAGCGCTGACACAGGAATTCTTTACGGATGAATCGGTGCAGGAGAATCTGACGCTCTATCCGAAGTTCGTAGTATCCCAGAACGATCTGGAGAACGGAACGCGGGATACGTACTACAGTGAAGACTGTGATCCCATGATGCCGGTGGTTTTTGTCGCCGAGGAAGGACTCTCCAAAGACGATCTGCTGAGCAGGATTTCCTGGGAGGCGCTGACGGGAGAGCTTCCGGAGGATTTTACTTTCTTTGCGGACGGCGAAAACTATACGCTGACGCCGGTGGGCGGCTATGAGGAAGGCTGCCTGTACCGGGTAACGATTCCGGAAGGAATGAGCTTTGCGGATCTGGATGAAGAAGTCCTGGAGTATACATTCCGGATTCATAAGGATGATTCGGAGATCGTGGAACTGAGCGATTCGATCAAATATGTGAATCGTGACGATATGCTGGAAGGCGGAACGGATAACACATTTGCCATGACGGCGGAGCAGGCGGAGAAATATGCTTTCGCAGTCGGCGATGTGCTGTGTATAGGCGATGGCGAGAGCTACGATACGGATTCCATTTTTGTGAAGATCAGCGATTTGCTGGAGCAGGATGAAACCGTCTATGTGACGGCATCGGATGCGGAGATCGAGGATGTCTTCAAGGATGTGGATGTCTCCTTCACGCAGGATCTTCCGGCCGATACTCTGATCGGAGAGATCGACACGCAGGCCATCGAAGATGCCATCCGGAACGGCGAAGGCTTTGCGCAGATGACAGATATGCTGGCAGCTCTTCTCACAGAAAGCAAGACCGTGCAGGGAGAACTGCAGGCGGCTGGTTCTCCGGCATTTACGGAGAATGCTTCCATCAAAGAGGAGACGATGAAGTCGATCTCCGCCAGCCTGGCAAAGGGGGCGACTGTTACCGTCTCTGTCGGTGAGGCGAATAATCCGAATTTCGGAGCGAACGCGGATGACTTTATCGCGCTCTGCATCGAGATGAACTATGAAGCGACGATTAAGAATAAAGTCAAAATCAAAGCTTCTTTTGGAATTACAGAATACCTGGCGGTATCCATGCAGGGCTATTCTGAATATAAATTCAAGCTCTTCGGAAAATCCAAACTGGAATTCGATTACGCGATGAACCTGTATACGCAGACGGATATCGATATGCAGGTACTGGTCTGCTCCACGAACAAGGCAAATGAAGAGTATACGGATATTTCGAAAGAGATTAAAGATATGCTCTCCAGCGACGAAGAGAACGATACCGGCAACCTGGTGAAGCAGATGCAGGATATGGTAGAGAACGACAGCGGAGAGATCACTCTGCTCCAGGCGCCTCTGCTGCAGTACACGATCCCTGTTATTCCGATCCTGCCCGTCTTTGGTGTGAACCTGGGACTGGATTTCGTCATCAAAGTGAACTTCGCGGCAGGTATTGGCTCGGATATCTCGATCCTGGAGGCTACGCAGATCGGCATGTGCGGCAATACTTCGGATGGAAGCCTGGACTGCTACACGAACGATCTGACCGGAGGAAATCGCTATGACCTGCAGTTCTATGCCTGCGGTTTTCTGGATATCAAGGCTGGTCTGGAGGGTTCGCTGACGCTGTCATTCTACGGACTGTCCCGCTTCGGCGAGATCGGAATCAGCGTCTTCATTGGAGCCTACGTGGACATCTACGGCTACGTGCAGCTTGGAATCACGAAGGCGCAGCAGTACAGTAAGCAGATTGATGTCCGGCTGGTGGGTGGTTACTATATGGAATCCGGCATTGCGCTGGATATCGAACTGATCGCAAGGTCGAAGTTCTTTAAGGTGAAGGTGGGGGCGAAGCTCCTGGAGGCGAAATTCCCGCTGTTCACGCTGGGAGATCAGTATGTGCTGCTAGCGGTCAATGAGGTGGAGGAACCGGCGGTTCTGACGACATCGGATTCTTCGGCACGCTTTACCAGCGCCTCCCTGGCGGAGATCCCGGCGCTGACCGGTACCTATCTGAATCTGAAGAACGGGGACGAGGAGGAGCGCAGTGTTCCGTGGGATAAACTGTATCTGACCTTCTCCAACCGAAACTTTGACTATAATGGTCGCGAGGTCAGCTATGACCGTTACTATAATGACGATAAGAACAGCGATATGGGAACGATGTATTATTACTACATGGGGCCGTATCTGCAGTTCACAAAGTCCGCGTCCACTTCCGAGGGAAGCACGGTAGCGCAGACGAATATCATCTGGGCGGATACCACGAAAGTGGATGAAAGCGCCGTTGGTAAGATCTGTGAGGTAGAGCTCTATGCGAATATCGACGGAAAGACGGATGAATATATCGGAACCCGAAAGGTGCTCGCCGGGAATAAGGTCGGACCGGTCCGCACGGAGTATGATAACTACGATCTGTATACGAATCAGAAGTGGGATCAGAATCCCTATACGACTGTGATTACGGAGGATACCCGACTGACGCTTTCTGTGGATCGCATACAGATGCTGACAGCCTTTATCTACTATTTGCCCGATACGAAGAAGTGGATGGCGGAGGTTCGTGCAGTGAACGTGGATGAGGCGCCGACGGTTCCGGCGATCTCGGAAGATCCTAACTACCGGTTCGACAAGTGGACGGGAACCTATGGACAGTATGTCCGCCGCTGGGCGAAGGGTCCGGCCACTGTGAACAGCACCATCAGCGGAGAATTCCTGCGCTCGACAGGCATGCTGGGGACACATTACATCGTGACACGAAAAGACACCACGGTTCCGTTGCTGCAGGTGACGGGGGATACCTATGAGAAGGCTCTGGCGGAATTGACCTTCCATGAAGAGTTCAATTCTCTGGTCAGCTATTACAGCGCAGAATATATTCCGCAGGAGTGTACCGTTACTCTGGTCGGAAAGAACCTGAAGGGCGAGGAAGTGAGGAATGACTATACCGTGCTTTACGGTGAGACGGTTCATTCTTACTACTGGCATGAGCCTATTGGTATGAATCTTATTGGCTTCTCGGATACGCCGGATGGCGAGATTCTGGCGACCGATCCTTGGAATCTCCCGGCGACGACGGAGAGCGCTGTGACGTATTACATGGTATATGCCTCCGATCCGTGCGAGGTTGAGTTCTTTTATTACGATCCGGCGACGAAGAACAATGTCAGTGCTTACACGAAGACGCTGAACGGCGGAACGACGATTCCGGCGGATGAGCTGGCGAATGTCCATGCGCTGCTGCAGCCGGAGGAGAATGTGGAATACCGGCTGATGGACTGGATGTATCGCTATAAGAAAATTGGCGGCTGGATGCGCATGGATGTGAACAACTACGTCCTGTACTCGGATATTCAGGTAGCGCCTGTCTACGAGAGAAACGTGACGATCACACTGGATGCCGGAGAGGGAACTCTGATCGGGGAGAATACGGTCGTGGCTTCCAGCCAGTATAACTACCGGGTATTTCTGTCGAATACGGCCTGGAAGGAAAAGGACGAATACTGTACGTATCAGCTGACCGGCTGGAAGGATGAGACGACAGGGAAAATCTATCCGTTTGGATATGTAACGATTTCGGAGCCTGTTGCTCTTACAGCGGTATATGAACCGACGGATCGCGTCTATAAGCTGGATATCATCACGGCGCAGGGTACGCTGAAGAATGGAGACGGTAGTATCCGTTTTACCGGCGGCTATGATGATTATCAGAAGCTCCTGGCGGAGTACAGTAACTGGAGACCGGCGGATGTGAGAGGCGAGGGCTGTACCATGACGCTGGTTCGCACAGATGTGAAGTACTCTGATGAAGGCTATATCAACCGGATCTATTATTCCGGCTGGAATACGATCATGGATCAGCACACGCTTACGCTGGATGCGGCGGGCGGCGTCCTGGACGGAGAGAGCAGTTATACGTATGATTACGGTACACGGATTTTCCTGGATCTGTTTTCTGCTTCGAAAGAAGATGTATCCTGTACTTATGTGCTCTCCGGCTGGAAGGATTCCGACGGCAATACGTATGCGGCGGATGATGAACTTACGCTGAAGTCGGATTTGACGCTGACTGCGATCTGGACGCCGGGCGTTTATAAAGAGTATAAGCTCACCTACGTGCTGGACGGAAAGAACATCGCGGAGGAGACGCATCATTTCGGCGATGTGCTGACAGAAGCCGGACAGCCGGAGGAAGCGGAAGGAAAGATCTTCAGCGGCTGGACCTGGTACCGCGGAGAAGTTGTACAGAGTGAGATGCCGGAGACGATGCCGGCGGAAGACCTTACCGCGATCGCTACGGCGAAACCGGCCTATGTCCGCTACATTGTGGGCGACGAGGAGATTTCTTCGGAAGAGACTGCAGTTGGAAGCAGTGTAACCGTGAAGGAGAAGTACGAGAAGACGGGATATACCATCGGCGAGTGGACAAATAAAGATGTGACGGTGACAAACGGCACATTCACGATGCCGGCGGCGGATGTCACCTTCCGCGCGGAGGCGAAAGTGAACTCCTATACCGTATCCTACTATGTGGATGGAACACTGTATTACTCCGCACAGGCAGATTACGGAAGCTATGTGATGCTGCAGACACCGCCGGAAGCGGAAGGAAAGCTATTCGTGTGGAACAGTGAGAATGTGACGATTAACGGCAGCGGCTTTACCATGCCGGCCGGGGATGTGCGCATCGACGGTTACTGGTCAGAGCAGGAGCTGTACATCATCTACTATCTGAACGGAGAGATTGCAGGTTATGACAAGGCTCTCTACGGAGAGACGGTACGGCTGAGAAACGTGGATGAGCTGGCGCTTTACGATGGCAGGAGCTTCAGCGGCTGGTATACTTCTCAGGTGGATCTGGCTAATGACATCTTTACGATGCCTTCCGAGACGCTGAAAATTTACGGAGATACGTATGATGACAGCGACGCGCTCCTGGTCTGCACCTATACGCGGGATGACGGAACACAGGATGAATTCACGATCTCGGCGGCTGTCGGCGAGACCGTAAGCCCTGTGGCTCCGGAGCGGAAGGATTATGACTTTGCCGGATGGCGCTGCAACGGCGATCTCGTCACAGAGGTAACTCCAGACGGAACGGAAACCTTTATCGAGCTTACGGCGGAGTACACCGCGAAGAAATATACCGTATCCTATTACATTGGCTTGCTGTACGGTTCCTATCCGGATCAGAAGGCGGAGGCCGGAGAGAAAGTATACGTTCCGGAGCTTCCGAAGCCGAATTATGACTGGCAGAGCGTCTACGGCTGGTACAGCACCGCTGCGCTGGACTTCCAGGAGGACGAAGGCGGCAAATACTTCATCATGCCGGCATACGATGTACGTCTGGAAGCAGTCGGCGATATGACGGAGACAGATGGATACAGTGTAAAGCTGATCCTGAGTACGCCTTACCATGAGGCATTTGAGTATCGGACCGTGAAGACGCTAAAAAACGGAAGCGTGTATCTGCCGTCGCCCAGGCTGAGCGGCTGCACCTTCGACGGCTGGCAGGATGCGGACGGAAACTATTACGATGCCGTATCCGGATGGGATCTGGATGCAGACCTGACGCTGTACGGAACTCTGCGGAAGACGAAAGGACTTCATATCGCGGAGTTCTGGCTGGACGGTGAAGTGTACGCTTACCGCCTGTTCGATGAGGAGACCTTTATTCTGCGGACGCCTGACGTAAGTCCGGAGGAAGGAAAGACGGCCAGCGGCTGGCAGAGCTTTGATATCGAGCTTCGAGGAGATGACAGCGGCGATGATCTTCCGGATCAGGATCTTCGCTTCGATGCCTTTACCTGCGACGAAGCGGGAGAGAATACGATCCCGGTCGAGCTGATTCTTACGAAGCGGAATGGCAGTGACCAGGAATTCCTCCAGTTCAGGCTTACCTTTAAGGAGGGAAGCATTCTGCAGATCCCGAAGAGGTTCGAAGACCTGTATTTGAGCCTTTCTGCCGTGCAGTTCTGGGAGAAGGAGAATGAGGACGGAACCTCTCAGACCGATTACTTCGATCTGAAGCTGGCGACACAGTCCCTGAGCGACTGGATCATGCAGGTTACGATTCCGGAGATTGCGGCTCTTGTCGCTCCGGAAGGGTATCGGAAGTTCGCGGGTATCGGAATTGAGGCTTTTATGGGTCTGCCTCAATAGAGTATAAGAAGAAAAAGCCCCGGTTTGATCTGTTTTTTGGATCGAACCGGGGCTTTTTGTATTATCAGTTATTTTTCTTTACAAATAACGACCAATATTCTTGACAAAAAATAACGTAAGGCTATAATGGTAATAAATGGCGAAAATCCGACAGGAGGATAAAAATTATGAAGAAGAAACTGGCAATCGCACTGACTCTTTCCATGGCAGCAGCATTGGCAGGATGCGGCAGCAGCTCGTCCGGAACCACGGCAGCGGCAGCAGAGACGACAGCGGCAGCAGAGACAACGGCGGCAGCAGAGACAACGGCGACAGTAAAGACGACAGCGGCAGCAGCTGACACCACCGCAGTAGCGGCAGATACTACAACTGGCGATGGTGAGATTATGCTTGCAGCAGCAGCCAGCCTGAAGAACACATTCGAGGATAAGCTGATTCCTATGTTTAAGGAGCAGACCGGCATCTCGGTTACAGCAACCTATGACAGTTCGGGCAAGCTGCAGACGCAGATCGAGGAAGGCGCTCCGGTAGATGTATTCTTCTCTGCGTCAATGAAGCAGATGAACGCCCTGCAGGATGAGAAAATGATCGATACTGACAGCGTTGTAAAGCTTCTGGAGAACAAGCTGGTTATGATTGTACCTGCAGGTTCTACGTTGGAGCTGAAGGAATTTTCGGATGTTCTGAATGCGAATACCATCGCGATCGGTGATCCTGAGAGCGTACCGGCCGGTCAGTATGCGAAGGAAGCGTTTACGAATCTTGGTATCTGGGATGCTCTGCAGGAGAAGACCCTGTCTCTGGGTACGAATGTAACAGAAGTTCTTGAGTGGGTGGCAGCCGGCAGCGCAGATGTTGGTTTCGTATATAAGACGGATGCAATGTCCAAGGCTGGTCAGGTAGATATCGTTGCGGAAGCTCCGGAAGGCTCTCTGGAGAATCCCGTCATTTACCCGGTTGGTCAACTGACCAACGCAGTGAATCCGGAGGGGGCGGCAGCGTTCCTGGAGTTCCTGCAGACGAAGGAAGCTCTGGCAGTATTTGAAGAGTACGGCTTTACCCCGAATGTATAAGGCAGGCCGTATAAAATCATCAGAAAGGGGATGCAGAAGTGCATCCCTTTTTCCTGCTAGATGTTACGGAAAGAGGCCAGAGAGCGTATAGAACTCTGGAACCGTCCGGCGTATGAAAGGAGAAAAAACATGAACTGGGCTCCCGTTATCATATCTGCAAAGACGGCATGTTTAAGCATACTGGTCACATTTTTTATCGGAATATTGCTGGCACACTGGGTGGTACGTATGCGCTCCGAGAAGGCACGCATGCTGATTGATGGAATTCTGACGCTGCCGATGGTTCTTCCACCTACGGTTATGGGCTTCTTCCTCCTGTTTATTTTCGGTGTGAAGCGGCCGATAGGAAAGTTTATCCTGGAATTCTTTGGATGGAAGATTGTATTTACCTGGTGGGCGACTGTGATTGCAGCCGTTGTAATCTCGCTTCCGCTGATGTACCGGAGCGCGCGCGGCGCGTTTGAGCAGGTGGATCAGAACCTGATCTACGCAGGAAGGACATTAGGAAAGAGCGAATGGTGGATCTTCTGGCGGGTAATTATGCCTGCGGCATTGCCGGGTGTAGCCTCCGGCGGTATTCTGGCATTTGCCAGAGGCTTGGGCGAATTCGGCGCGACAGCGATGCTGGCGGGCAATATCGCCGGTCAGACACAGACGCTGCCTCTGGCGATTTATTCAGAAGTTGCGGCAGGCGATATGGAAGGAGCCTATGGGTATGTCTATATCCTGGTAGCGATCTCTTTCCTGGTCATCTTCCTTATGAATTATTTTACATTGAAAGGAACCGCACGTGGAAAGGGGAGGAAGAAATGAGCCTGCAGGTAGATATTAAGAAGAAACTGAAGGGTTTTACCTTGGATGTCACTTTTGAAGCGGACGGAGACTGTATGGGAATCCTGGGAGCTTCCGGCTGCGGCAAGAGTATGACGCTAAAGTGTATTGCAGGAATTGAGAAGCCGGACAGTGGAAGAATTGTACTGAACGGAAAGATCCTGTTTGATTCTGAGAAACATATCAATCTTTCCACGCAGAAGCGGAAGGTTGGTTATCTCTTCCAGAACTATGCACTCTTCCCAAATATGACTGTGCGGGAGAATATTTCTGTCGGGCTTGCGGCTTCGAAGGAAAATTCGAATTCACGCCTGGAGGAACTGGCGGCACTGTTTCAGCTGGAAGGTCTGGAGAACCGATATTCCTGGCAGCTTTCCGGTGGCCAGCAGCAGAGAGTTGCGCTGGCGAGAAGCCTGGCCTATGAACCGGAAGTGCTGATGCTGGATGAACCCTTCTCGGCTTTGGATGAGTATCTGAAGGAGAACCTGCAGATACAGGTCAAGGAGATTCTAAACCGTTATAAAGGTGATATTCTTATGGTTACACACAGCAGGGAGGAAGTCTATCGTTTCTGTCCGAAAATTGCGGTGGTACATAACGGCCACGTAGTGGCCAGGGGCGATACCCGTGAAATCTTTCAGAATCCCTGCCATGTGACGGCTGCAAAGTTGTCCGGCTGCAAGAACATCTCAAGGATCAAACGCACCGGAGAAAATCGGGTTTATGCACTGGACTGGAATACGGAGCTTGTAACGGCGGAGTCGGTAGGGGACGAAGTCCGCTATATTGGAATCCGGGCACATGATCTGCAGCCGGTCTATGATGGAACATATCAGGAAAATCTGATATCCTGCCTCCATCCGGAACTTCCAGAAGGCTTGTTCGAGCAGGTGGTGCTCTTCCGTACTGCAGAACAGTCGGACTCCCTTCTATGGTGGAAAGTCGGCAAGGAACAGTGGCGAGAAGCGTTCGTACAGAAGCTGCCGGAGCAGTTCTATCTGCCGCCGGAAGCGCTGATGCTTCTGACGGAAGAATAATATTCTTTCGAAAAAAAGCTCCTTTCCGATAAATCCTTTGACGTGATTGAAAAAAGGTGTTATAAATATGGTAACTATTCAGAGTTGTGTAAGCGAAAGCAACCTGCTGCTATGAATCGTTACCAGACAGGAGGATACATATGAAATTAATACCCACGACCGAAGCTGTCGGTCATGTGCTCTGCCATGATCTTACGCAGATTATTCCCGGTGTGATTAAAGATGCCCGTTTCCGCAAGGGACATATCGTGCAGGAGGAGGATATCCCGGTTCTTCTTTCCATGGGAAAGGAACACCTGTATGTGTGGGAGAACGACGGAAGCAAGTATCATGAGGATGAGGCGGCAGAGATTCTCTACAGTCTCTGCGCAAATGAACATATCACCAGAAGTAAAGAGACCAAAGAAGGAAAAGTTGAGCTTTTTGCCGGCTGTGACGGACTCTTTCGGGTGGACGTTGAGAGAGTCTGCCGACTGAACAGCCTGGGTGAGATGATGATTGCAACCCGACAGAACAATTTCCCGGTTCATGCCGGAGACAAGCTGGCAGGTACCCGCGTGATTCCGCTGGTCATCGAGAAGACGAAGATGGAAGCTGCGAAGGAAGCAGTTGGCAGCGAGCCTTTGCTGAAGCTGATTCCCTACGTACACAAGAAAGTCGGCATCATCACGACCGGCGAGGAAGTGAAGAAGGGAATCATTCAGGATGCTTTCGGCCCGGCAGTACGTAAGAAGCTGGCGGAGTTCGATACAGAGATTTTGGGACAGATCTTCCCCGGTGATAATAAGGAAGCGATCTGTCAGGCCATTCAGGATTTCCTGGCACAGGGGGCAGACTTTATTGTCTGTACCGGCGGCATGAGTGTGGACCCGGATGATAATACGCCGGGAGCGATCCGCATGAGCGGCGCACACATTGTATCCTATGGAGCGCCGGTACTTCCGGGAGCCATGTTTCTGATGGCTTATGCGGAGAGTGGCGTGCCGATCGTCGGCCTTCCCGGTTGTGTAATGTATGCGAAGCGCACCATTTTCGATCTGGTACTTCCTTATATTATGGCGGATGAACCGGTGAAGCCGGAAGATCTGAGTCGCCTGGGTGTCGGTGGTCTCTGCCTGGGCTGCGACGTCTGCGTGTTCCCTAACTGCGGGTTCGGCCGATGACAGGGGCAGTGATCCTTGCCGCCGGTTCGGGATATGATCCGGAATCTTTTCAGCCGATGCTTACTGTGTCCGGTACCAGTGCGGTCAAAAAGCAGATCAGCACGCTGCGGGAGGCAGGGATCAGCCGTTTTATTGTGGTGACAGGTTATCAGGCAGAACAGCTGGAGAAGCATCTTTCCCACCGGGGCGTGACTTTCGTGCGGAATCCGGATTACCGCACCTCGCAGATGCTGGATTCGATCCGCTATGCGCTGGCCGCCGCGGAAGACTGGGAACGGGCGCTGATTCTGCCGGTCGATCTTCCTTCTTTCCGCCCGGAGACGATTCAACGGATTCTGGAGACGGAGGGGCAGATCGTCATTCCGCGCTATAATGGACAGAATGGCCATCCGATTGCTGTGAGACGGCAGGTATTTGATACGATCGCGTCATACCAGGGAGAAGACGGACTCCGTGGGATTTTCCGTATGCCCGGGTATGAACCGGTCTACAAGGATGTAGAAGATCCGGCGATTCTTCTGCGCGCAAGCACCAGGGATCGGTATCAGGAACTTTTGAATTACGAAAAGCAGAGCCGGAAGGAGATTCCGCTTCGTGCGGAGGTTGCTGTTTCTCTCTTCCGGAAGCAGGAGGTCTTTGATGAGACGCTGGCGGATTTTCTGGAGTCAGTGGAAGAAATGGGCTCTATGAATTCGGCGGCACAGAAGATGGGGATGGCGTACAGCCGTGCCTGGAAGATGACGGGCAATGCGGAGGAGCAGCTGGGTTTTCCCTTGATCATGCGGCAGACTGGCGGCAGTCACGGCGGTAGCAGCTGCCTGACACCGGAGGGAAAGGCTTTTCTGGCCGCGTACCGGGACTTTCAGCAGAGACTGCGGGCGGCAGCGACGCAGATTTTTCAGGAGACAATTGCCGGATTCGATACCTGAGAGTCGGATGGATAACGAGAATACCAATACCCGGCGGAAGCTTTCTGCCGGGTATTCTTGGATAAAGGAGTGAATGTTTTTATGGTAACAGAGAATTATCGTGAAGTAGAGAAGCGGGTATGCGAGGCGTGCGCACGCAGCGGCAGAGCAAGAGAAGAGGTGACTCTGATCGCGGTAAGCAAGTATAAGCCTGTGGAGATGATCCGCGAGCTGATGGCAATCGGCGTGCGCGACTTTGGTGAGAATCATGCACAGGAGTTGGTGAGCAAGACCGAGGAGATCACAGAGCCTCTGAACTGGCACTTTATCGGAAACCTTCAGCGCAATAAAGTAAAGTATGTCGTGGGAAGAGCCTGCCTGATCCATTCGGTATCTTCACTGGCACTGGCAAAGGAGATCCAGAAGGAAGCGGCGAAGAAGAACGTGACAGTTCCGGTTCTGGTTGAAGTAAACATCGCGGATGAGGAGACGAAGCAGGGCATCTCAGAGGAAGAAGTTTATACTCTGGTACGCGAGATTTCGGAGCTTCCGAACCTGGTAATCCGTGGACTGATGGCGATTGCGCCGCCCGTGGAATCCCCGGAGGAGAACCGTCCGTACTTCCGCAAGCTGAAGCAGATGCAGAAGGAAATTGCGTTCTTCGGCCTTCCCCGCACAGAGATGACGGAACTCTCGATGGGAATGACTGGTGATTTTGAAG
>JABLTL010013923.1_pt1 | contig 17573 bp, 18 predicted proteins | sample 7160151 | NCBI WGS metagenome assembly JABLTL01 (sample SAMN14651223, study PRJNA627086) | human gut metagenome | isolation source: feces | host: Homo sapiens
AATTCACGAATAAAGAATAACAATTGCTGCTAACATCGGTGAATTATGAGCAAACAAATAGAAAAGATTAAGGAGCTGATCGCCAAGCGCGAACAGGCTCGTCTTGGCGGTGGCGAGAAAGCCATCGAGAAGCAGCATGCACGTGGCAAATATACAGCTCGTGAGCGTATCGAAATGCTGGTAGATGCCGGCAGCTTCGAGGAGTATGACATGTTCAAGTTGCACCGCTGCACTAACTTCGGTATGGAGAAGAAGCAGTATCTTGGCGACGGTGTGGTTGCTGGTAGTGCTACTATCGCTGGCCGCCTGGTATATGTATATGCTCAGGACTTCACCGTAAATGGTGGTTCGCTTTCTGAGACTATGGCACAGAAGATATGCAAGGTGATGGATATGGCAATGACCATGGGTGCACCTGTTATCTGTATGAACGACTCAGGTGGTGCACGTATTCAGGAAGGTATCTGCGCTCTTGCCGGATATGGCGAGATATTCGAACGCAATATCCTTGCTTCTGGTGTAATACCACAGATTTCTGCTATTATGGGTCCGTGTGCTGGTGGTGCTGTTTACTCTCCAGCTCTTACCGACTTTATCATCATGAAGGAGCAGACTTCTTATATGTTCCTTACAGGTCCTAAGGTTGTTAAGACTGTAACTGGCGAGGATATTGATGCCGAGCATCTTGGTGGTGCCTCTGTACACGCTACAAAGAGTGGTGTTACTCATTTTGCTGCTAAGACAGAAGAAGAGGCTATCGAGATGATTAAGAGCCTGCTCTCGTTCATCCCGAGCAACAACACAGAAGAGGCTCCGCGCGTAGAGTGCAACGACCCGATCAATCGCATGGAGGACTCTCTCAACGAGATTATCCCCGACGACCCGAACAAGGCTTACGATATGTACAAGGTTATCGGCGCAATCACCGATAACGGCGAGTTCTTCGAGATACAGCCTAAGTTCGCTAAGAACATCATCATCGGTTTCGCACGCTTCAACGGTCAGAGCGTTGGTATCGTAGCCAACCAGCCGGCTGCATACGCAGGCGTTCTCGACGTTAACGCAAGCCGCAAGGCTGCACGCTTCGTACGCTTCTGCGACGCATTCAACATTCCTATCGTGTCGCTCGTCGACGTGCCGGGTTTCCTGCCGGGTACAGGTCAGGAGTACAACGCCGTTATCCAGCACGGAGCACAGTTGCTCTACGCTTACGGCGAGGCTACCGTTCCTAAGATCACAATCACTCTGCGCAAGAGCTACGGCGGTTCGCACATCGTTATGGGCTGCAAGCAGCTGCGTTCAGACCTCAACTTCGCATGGCCGTCTTCAGAGATTGCGGTTATGGGTGCAAGCGGTGCCGTTGCAATCCTCTGCGGCAAGGAAGCTAAGGCTAAGAAGGAGGCTGGCGAAGACGTTAAGGCATTCCTCGCAGAGAAGGAAGACGAGTACACAGAGAAGTTCGCCAACCCGTACGAGGCTGCTTCTTACGGCTACATCGACGACGTAATCGAACCGCGCAACACACGCTTCCGCATCTGCCGCGGTCTGGCACAGCTCGCTACAAAGCGTCAGCAGTTGCCGGCTAAGAAGCATGGTTGTATGCCGATGTAATTTGTTTTACAAGTAGACGAGTAAAACAAGTAGACAAGGTTACAAGTAAACAGGTTACAAAGTATGGACAAGAATATATATGCTGCCATTGCCATGGCTCTATACGAGTATCAGGGCAACAACGTACACGATAAAGAACCGGGTTTCATCACCATACAGCCGCGTCAGACTATGTGGAACGCCAAGTTCTTAAGTTTAACAGCAAAACCATAAAAAGAAATGAAAGAATTTAAATATACAATCGACGGCAAAGAGTACAAGGTGCAGATTGAGGACGTAGAGGGCAACATCGCCGATGTAACAGTCAACGGTGAGGCTTTCAAGGTCGAGATGGAGCAGGAGGCTGAGCCAGAGAAGAAGAAGGTAGTGCTCGGACAGCCGGCTGCTGAGGCAGAGGAAGGCGAGACAGCAAGCGCTGCCAATGTGAACACAGCCAACGCGCTCAAGGCTCCGCTGCCTGGCGTCGTAACCGAAATCAAGGTTGCTGTAGGCGACGAGGTGAAGGCTGGCGACGTAGTCGTAGTGCTCGAAGCTATGAAGATGGCTAACAACCTCGAGGCTGAGAAGGCTGGAAAGGTTACTGCTATCTGCGTGAAGACCGGCGAGAGCGTGCTTGAGGACTCTCCGCTCGTTGTTATCGAGTAATTCGGTAAGCCGATACAGAATGGTCTGACCTTTTTCTGGGTTAGATATATATAATGTCAGACCTTTCTGGGTTAGATATATATAATAAGGTTGAAAACGCAATATTGTATAATATGTTGCGTTTTCAACCTTTTTTAGTTTCTTTAGCCATTGAATAATAATAGATGTATATTATTGTTTTAATATGGATGTTATTGTGCATTATTGGACTGGCCTTGTTAAAATACGTAAATTTGAAACGTCTGAAATAAAAATTTTTAACTTATACTTGTATGTACTATAAAATAGTTGTAAATTTGCGAACAGAAATAGACGTAACTTATTAATAATTTTAAACATACTTATTATGAAATCATCATTTCTACGTGTTTTATTTGTAATGTTGTTCGTATGTGGAGCAATCACAGTGTCTGCACAGAAGCAGACAGAAGGCAAGTCTTCAGTATTCATAGATTATTTTGCTCATCCGTCTAACGTGAAGGATTCTTGGGCTGAGGCTCTTCGCAGCAAAGTGATCGAAGGCATCCAGGAGACCAATCGCGTTCTTATCACTGACGTTGATGCAGAAGACGCTTTGAGAGTAGAGAAAGCACGTCGTCAGAATGGCGAACTGTCGGCAGCAGGCGACGCTTCTCGTCTCGCTGTGATGACACAGCTCGGTGCAAACTATCTGTTGCAGGGCACAATCACATCATTGTCTGTAGACCACAAGCGTTCTGACGACGGCAAGTCGGAGTGGTATGCTGCTGTAGTAAACTATACATTGAAGGTTGTTGATCCTAAGAACGGCACAACTATTGCTTCAAAGACATTCAAACATGGCGAGAGCATAGCAGAAATGGCTACTGGCGATACACCGGACGCCGCTGCTGTAGACGTTGCCAAGTTCGCACGCAAGGCTGTACGCGCTTTGGTTGATGAGGCTTTCAAGCTCAACGGTACAATCCTCGAAATCAACGCTACAAAGGGTGATGAGGCTAAGCAGGTGTACATCAGTCTCGGTTCTGCTCATGGCGTAGACGGCAAGGCACGCTTCAAGGTATACGAGCTTCGCACTGTTGCTGGCCGCAACTCACGCAAGGAGATTGGCGAGCTTAAGGTGAGCGCTGTTGAGGGCGAGGACCTCACACTTTGCAACGTTGTAAAGGGCGGCAAGGAGATAAAGGCTGCTATGGACGCTCAGCAGAAGATTGAGGTTGAGGTGTTCTATAAAGAAACAATATTTAACAAGGCAAAGAAGTTGATCTAATTATACTTTGTCTATAAAAATGGCATGACTTCATTGAAAAAATGGAGCCATGTCATTAGTTTATATCGGCACGAAAACAGAAATATTTTATCTTTTTTAGCTATGACCAGAATAATCTTATCACTCTTATTCGGACTCTTCTTCTGTACAAATATAAATGCAGAAGTCTATTCTACCGATGCTACATTGGTGTCGCAGGACGGTAATATAATCACAGTACGTTCTTCAGCCGTTGCCGACAAGAAGAAGGACGCTGCGCTGCTGGCTGCCAAGTCGGCTTTTCATACTCTGTTTCATGCTGGTATAGAAGGCGTGAAGGACGGCACGCCTATGGTTGCTGTGGAGCGTAACGACTACGACTATCGCTTTTTCTCGGAGTCGCGCTACATCAACTACATCACAAGCGAGGTGAAGACCGTTGGCGACAAGAAGGTAGGCAACAAGGTGCGTGTCACGGTGCAACTCTCGATAAACGTGAAGTCGCTTATTGCCGACTTGCAGCATAACAACATGTCGATATCTCCGTCGTGGGGCGTGGCAAGTGCAAAGAAAAGCACATCGGCGCTCAACCCTACTATCGTTATTGTACCTGGTCTGAAGGCGAGCGAAGGCTCCGACTTCCAGGCTATGCTTGAAGCCATTGACGCAAGCGAGGCAAAGAAATACGCTCTCGACAAGATGACTGGCGAGTTTACAAAGAAAGGTTACAAGACTCGTAACTTCGTATCGCAACTGCGCAACTCGAAGAAAGATGAGATGATGCGCACAGAAAGCCAGTCGGACATCAATACAATGATTGTGCAGCAGCTGCCTGGCGACATCATCGTCACCGTTGATGCAGCGGTTGTTACAGATGCAAACAACCAGATGGAGTGTCAGTTGAGCATAAGCGCTGTGGAGAGCCAGACAAACGGCAATCTTGCTTCTGCCACATTCCCCAGCGGAAAATACTATAAAGGCAATGTGAGCGAGTCGGAACTCGTCGACTATGCCTTCAAGAAGATAAAGGCCGACTTCTTCAACCAGATAAAGACATCGTTTGAGGCTATGGTGAGCCAGGGCAGAGAGGTGTATGTAGACATGACAATCTCTAACTCTATCGACGATTGGGACTTCGACCAGGACAGTCCGTCTACCGGCGACAACTTCAAGGATGTGCTCGACGAGTGGTTGCGCAGCCATGCGCAGAACAGCGTCTATGACATGAGCAACAACACCGATAAGTATATACACATGACCGTGAACATCCCGTTGTGGAATGTGGAGCGCGGACGCTCTTACACGTTGTCTAACTTCAGCAGCGACTTGAAGAAATTCCTCAAGACTCAGTTGGGCGATGGCTATAAGGCTTCTGTAACGGCACAGGGACAGAAGCTCGAAATTATGATTCAATAACTCTATATAAAGGTGTTTTATGAAAAAGACATTCTTACAGATCATATTCCTATTCGTTGCAATGGTAGGATATGCACAAAGCGATATACACTTCACCATATTGAAGTCGGAGACAAAGGGCTTGTCTGAGGATGTTGTTGATGCGCTCGACCTTAAGCTGCACCAGGTGTTCAACCGCAACAGTGCTGCTGCAGCCGATGTGTACAACGTATTCGCTGTTTCGCCGTCGTTGTCTCTCGACAAAGTGCTGTCTACAGACGGTGGCATGGTGAGAAACGTGTCTTTGGCTCAAGGTGAATTGGTGCTTATCGCCAAGAACATCATCGACGGTGCAGAGTATTATAGCGTGACGATTCCGGTTCAGGGCGAAGCTGTAGGCAACAAGGAGAAGGCTATGCTCTCGATGGTGAAGAACATAAAGGTGACTGCACCTGCCTTCACGCGCTTCATCAATACGGCGCGCAAGAAGATTGCCGACTATTACGCTAACAATTGCGCTTTCATTCTGCAGAAGGCTCAGAGTCTTTATAACCAGAACCGTTATCAGGAGGCTGTGAGCTATCTGTCTGCCGCTACAGCCAACGTGCCTTGCTACGACCAGGCTGCGGCTTTGCAGAAGCAGATTCTTGAGAATATGGACAACACTCCAGAGCCGGTCGTTGTAGAAAAGGTTGTGGAGAAGGTCGTAGAGAAACCGGTTGTTGTGGAAAAGGTTGTGGAGAAGCCGGTTGTGGTGGAGAAGGTTGTGGAGAAACCCGTTCCGGCGCCAGCTCCTGCCGCTCCAGAGTGCGAGATAACCATCTCTAAGAACGACCTCGACTTCCGCATTCTCAGTTGCACGGGCAATCCTATGCAGAAACGCATCACCATAAAGGCCGAATATGTCAATAATAATGCGAATATCTCTAACGGCGACATCGCAATGAACGTAGTGATTGACGACAATGGACGCGAACTCACTCGTGAAAATATGGCTGTTACCTCTAACGATTCGTCATACGAATGGGTGAGCATGCCAGCACGCGTCAAGCTGAAGCACGATTTCTACATCATCAACTACGACCATCCTATGGAGACTGTGTCTTATCTGAAGCTCAAAGTGCGCGATGGTATAGTGGAGATTCGCAACTTGAAGGTTAACTGGTAATAATTAAGTATAATATGAAAAGAATATCATTGGCTTTGTGTCTGCTTCTTGCTGCGTGTTGCATGACATTGGCACAGGACAAGGTGGTGGAGCGTAGCGCAAAGAAGACTCCCGAATGGCTTAACCAAGCCAACGATGGAGCGTTTGTAGTTACAGTCACAGCCAGTTCTCTTGCCGACGCTCAGGTGAAGGCGATGACGGAGGTGACAGAACGCATCATTCTCTCGGTGGCAAGCAATGTTAGTGTGTCGCAGCGCAACGAGTCGAGCGAGGTTGTGGAGAACGGCAGCGTCGATTCGCGCGACGAGTTCTCACGTCTTTCAAAGATAAAGTCGGCTAACCTGCCTTTCCTCAAGGGCATTTCGCCAAACAAGATTGCCGGCATCTATTGGCAGCGTATGCTCAACAAGAAGACGGGCAAGGGATATTACGAGTATTCGGTGCTCTATCCTTATTCGCGCAGCGAGCAACTCACGCTTCAGGCTGAGTTTGAGGCTCTCGACAAGGAGATGACTGCCAAGTACGAACAGCTGGAACAGAAGTTGAACAATATTGAAGCGGTGGAAGACATCAAGACAGCCATCACTGAGCTCGACGCTCTTAAGGCTTACTTCTTTGATGATGTGCGTTTGGAGCAGGTTGACGGCTTGAAGAAGCGCTATCGTCAGCTTTATGATGCGCTCAGCCTCACTGGAGAGTTCGTTAAGCATGGCGAATACCACTGCCAGCTACTGTTGAAGGGCATGCCTGTCAAGGTGTCTACGATGCCCACACTGAAGTCGAATTGTGCTTCGCAGCTCAATGTGCGTCCTACAGCCGACGGCAAGTTCGTCATCACATACGACGATAGCGACTGCATTGAGGACGAAGAAAACTTCATCAATGTGCAGTTGCGCCTCGACGGTAAGCGTCTTTCGCATAAGTTCTCGCTGGCTGAAGCCGGCGCAGGCAATGCCGACCAAAGGCTCTCGCTTGTTCCTGAAGGAAAGGTAATGCTGACAGCCGCAATGGTTGACGCAGCCGCACGTGAAGTGACCGACATCACTGTGCGCCTTACTGTCAACAATCGCAATGGCAGCAAGTTTGCGGTGAAGAGTCTTGAACTTAATGTGCCCGACCTCGCCGTTCCGCTTATCTTCGACAATGCAGACGCCGTCTATTCTACAAAAGGACTCATCCAGATAAAGATGCTGGCGAAGGGCGATTGCTCGCTGCGTAAGGTGAAAAAGAGTGACTTCGCATTCGTTAACGGCACGCTCACGGTCGTAAACCCCAACACCGGAGCTATCGAACCTATCAAGGTCGCGTTGCAGTATTCTACAAATTGGGAGTAGACTGGTTTTCGGGTTCTAAACCTTAGTCTGAAAATGTTTCAGATTTAGTCTTAATAAAGTTTAGACCAAGAGATTTGAAAAATGAAAGAATTAAACAAAAATAATTAATAATTATTTAAACTGAACTATTATGAAACAGAGAATTTTTAATGTATTACTGGCTATAGCCCTTGTGTTCTGCGGCACATCAGTAGCTTTTGCTCAGTCGAAAGCGTTGGCAAAGGATGTAAAGAAGACATGCAAAGAGTGGAAGAAGGCAGGTTGGTCATTGTATGCTACAGCTTCTACAATGGAGTACGCATTGACAAAGTATCGCACATACGTTGAGGCTGACCCTGACAACCACCTCGTGCTCACAGGTCTTGCTGTTGGTAAGAACCCGAAGATAGGTCGCGATAACGCCATGATGAACGGCATCACAAGCTATGCAAGCCGTGCAAAGGCTCAAGTCGTAGGTAAGATGAAGAGCATCATGTCTGCTGACGCAAGCGAACAGTCGGGTATGGAGATCGACAAGTTCGGTGCTGCTTATGAGTCGGGCGTCAACACAAAGATTTCTGGTCTTGTAAAGGTACACTTCATGCTCGTTCGCGAGAAGAACGGCGTTAAGGAGTTCCAGGTTTACATGACTCTCGACGAGACTGCTGCAAAGAAGGCTCGTGAGGATGCTGCAAGAGAAGCTAAGAAGAAGGCAGCCCTCAACGACCTCTCAGAGCAGGTTGAGGAGTTCATCGGTGAGCCGGTACCGGCAGACGAGTAATTTCTTAGAGATGTTTTATCCAATCCGGGGAAGGGTAGACTCGTCTGCTCTTCTTCGGATTTTTTAGATAATGATTAACTAAACGAAACCCGTACAAATGAAAAGATTGATATTATTTGCTTTAGGTGCAACGTGTTGTATGGGGACTCAGGCACAAGTTGTAGACGACGATTTCGACAGCTTCATAAAGACTGAGGTGCAGTCGTTCGACAAGTTCATTGATGATGCCAACAAGCAGTTCATCAGTTTCCTGCGCAATCCTTGGAAGGAGTTTGAGGCAAAGAAGCCGGTGGAGAAGCGCATCAAACCGGAGCCTGTGAAGCCGGTCGTATACGACGAGAAGAAGGACCCAGTGGCGCCACCCGTGGAACTTGATATCGAGGACATCCTCGGACAGTCTACAGGCGAGAGCAAGCAGCGACCGCAGGGCAAGATTAATGACGGCGAGAAGGTTGGCTTTGAAAAGCCGCAGCCTAAGCCTGCGACTCCGACAGCCAAGCCTGCAACTCCAGCTACCAAGCCTGCAACTCCGACAGCTAAGCCTGCTACTCCAGCTCTCAAGCCTGCGACTCCAACAGTTAAGCCTGCTACTCCAGCTACCAAGCCTGCGACTCCGACAGCTAAGCCTACGACTCCGACAGCTAAGCCTACGACTCCAGCTCTCAAGCCTGCCACTCCAACAGCTAAGCCTGCAAGTCCTACTGTCAAGCCTACGACTCCTGCAGCCAAGCCAGCAACCCCGACACCTCCAACAACTCCGCCAGCAGTGGTGCCGGTGCCGACTGCTAAGCCTTCTGCACCTATGAGCGCACTCTATAAAGAGTCGTCAGAGAAGCAGATGATTAACTACTGCGGACAGAGAATTTACGTAGACAAGTCGCTGAAGGGCGTATGCTCTATAGGCAATATGCGCGAGAAGGCTGTTGCCGATGCTTACGAGGCGATGTGCAAGGCCGACTACAAGCCGTTGCTTGCCGACTGTCGTCAGCTGAAGAAAGACCTCAAGCTCAACGATTGGGGTGTGTTCCTCTTTGTTCGCGACGTGTCTAATGCCCTTTGTGTCGATGCAAATGCGTCTGTTGTAATGCAGCAGTTCCTACTCAACGAACTCGGATATAAGTCGAAGATGGCGCGCCGTGCCGACCGCGACCAGATGCTTCTCTTCGTAGCGACCGACTGTAAGATGTATGGTCGTCCTTATTTCACTAAGGGCGGACTCAACTATTACAACCTTACAAGCGACGAGACCTGCCAGTTCTATATGTGTCAGGAGGATTCGCCGAAGGCAAAGAGCAATATCGACATGCAGATAACTAACGCTCCGCTGCTCAATTCCGGAATGGTCAACTCCGTACACAAGAATGGTGCTGGCACAGTGGCGGTATCTGTCGACGTTCCCAAGTCGCTGATGCTGTTCTACAAGAGTATGCCGCAGTGCGACTATAGCGTGTATGTGAATGCGAAGGTGAACCCGGCTGTTGCCGACAGATTGCTCTCGTCGCTTGCTCCGATCGTTGAGGGCAAGAGCGAGACCGAAGCTGCCAACCAGCTCATCAACTTCGTGCAGACCGGCTTCAAGTACGCCACCGATCAAGAACAGTTCGGCTATGAGAAACCGTTCTTCGTAGAGGAACTATTCTACTATCCCTACTGCGACTGCGAGGATCGTGCGGTGCTCTATTCATATCTGGTGCGCAACCTGCTGAAACTCGATGTCGTGTTGCTCGATTATCCTAACCATATCGCCACAGCGGTATGCTTCAACGAGAATGTGTCGGGCGATTTCGTCACCGTAGAGGGAAAGAAATACATAGTTTGCGACCCTACTTACATCGGTGCATCCATAGGAAAGGCAATGCCGCAATTCAAGCGTGTGGCTGCCAAGGTCTTGAAATACTAAGACTTTAAAAAATGCAAAAACGGCATATCCTTGTTTTTGGGATATGCCGTTTTTGCGTGTTTTGTTTACTCAACGATTTCTGCTTCTATCCAGCTGTCGAGCAATGCTTTTGCGTCGTTTTCTGCCGTAGTGTCGTCGACGTCGTATTCCTCGCAGAGCAGATGTTTCAGTGTCTCAGCATCGAATTCCTTGTCCTTAACGCTTTCCCAGAGGAAAGCCGAACTCTCGTTCATGCTGATAATCTTTGTGAAGTCGATGTTCTCTTTGCCTTCTGCAACGATAATACTCTCGCCGCAAATGTCCTTCAGGACGAAACCTTTCTTTATCTTCATTTTTTTACTCTTTTACTTTTTTACTCTTATGGATGGTCAAAACTTTGTAACAGTTGATTATCCGTAGCGGAGGTCTCTGGCCTCCGCCGCAATCAATAACATTAACTGAATATTATAACAATATAACGTGTTGCGAACACTTACATTTCTTACTCTACAGACTTGGTGCTGCGGAGGCCGGAGACCTCCGCTACGGCAAAACAGCTCGTAGTTTTGGCACTATCTTCTTATACAGTTAACCTTTCTAAACCCCAGTCAATACTTTCTACCTTTCTAACCTGTTTATTTTTCTATATATGTACAGCAGGTAGCGGCGTATGGGCAGCAGTCGGGTCCAGATAGCCGAATAGATGCGCCATTTGCGTCCTGAGGTATAGTCGGGCGTGCTGCGTCCTTTGCGGTAGAACGCCAGAGCGATGCCGCGTATGTCTGCCAGCGTACACTCCTCGGTGCCGAGATTGCCGTCGCCGCGCAGCGTCACCTTGTCGCCGTCGATATTCACGATGCGGTGCAGCACGTACGTCTTCGGACTTATCTCTGCCAGCACAGCGTCGCCGCAACGCACGGTGGTGTGTTTGCCAAGTATCGCTTTGTCGCGTCCGTCTTCGAGGAACGGGCGCATGCTGAAGCCTTTCAGTTTGAAGGTGACGGTGTGCCCTTGGTTTATCATCTCCACGAAGTACGGTATCAGTTGTGCATTGTTGTACTGTCTTATTTCTTTTTCCATGTTGAGATAGGGTGGTGGTGAGATGTGTTGTGATTTTACTGATGGGGTGCTGTCAGCGTCTTGAAGCTCACCTCTGCTGCCTCTTTGTTGGGCAGACAGTGCAGCGCATAGATGTACTGTGCAGCCTCAATGAGTCGTATCACGGCGTTGTATGTGTTGCGGAACACCACTTTGTCCCACTTCATCGTAGAGCAGGCTGGCAGAATGTATGTGAACGCCTTTGTAGGTGCCAGACGCTCCACGCGGTTCTCCTTCGCGCGCACTATCTGCGTTAAGGCTCCGATCGGTGCCTTAATGTTGCGGTAGCACGGCGTCTTGCCGCTCCACGGACTGCCGTAGATGTACGCCTTGCCGTCGATGACGCGCACCACGGGGTTGTCGTCGTTCATCAGGTCCGATCCCGGTATGTAGTCGAGCCAGAGCTGCGTGTGCGTGCTCTTGCCCGTGCCGCTCTTTGCGGTGAACGCATAGCCGTAGCCGCCGTTTCTCACGAGCGAAGCGTGTATGAGCAACGTGTCGAAGAAGCTGCCGCGGAAGGCATAGAGCATCATCAGCGCATTGTTCAGTCCGAACTGGCGCATCTGATAGTCGCCGTTCAGCGCACAAACGCCCTCGCTGAAGTCCTTGTTGGTCTGCAGCAGACAGCAGCTGCGTCCGTGTATGTCCTTCACTATATACTGGTAGCCGCCGTTGTCGAGGAGGTCTACTACGGTGTCGCCGTTGCCCGTCTCGAACGTGTCGATGCGCTCGCGGCGGTTCTTATCCACGGGAGCCAGCGTGTCGTCCACGCGCAGCGTAAAAAGAAAATCGTCGTTTGAGCCTTCCTTCTTGAAAGGCTCGAACGACGGTAACAGTTCGGTGTTGTTCTTTCCGTTTTCTGCAAAGACAACCCTCACGTTATGTTCTGCGATGCAATAGTCTGCTATGATATCCATTATTTCTTCTTCGCCTTCTTTGTCTGCAAATCGGCACGCTCGCTATCGTCTGGTACGAGACAGCTGTATGTAAAGTCGTGCTTTGTGACGTATTTCACGTTGTAGTGTCCTCTTGTTGCGTAGCGCTTCTTTATAGCCACGTATTTCTTCTCTATCTCCTTGCGTGTCTTTGCGAAGTAGGTTACGCAAGTGGGGGTGGCGAATCCGTTAGCCTTCAGATGGTCGCGCAACTGGAACGAGTAGTTGTTGCGGCTGTAGAGAAAGCCCGTCTTGGTGTCTACCCAAGCCGAATCGAGCTGCTGAATCTCTGTGATGTACACCGTAGAGTCGTTGAACGATGTGGCTACACCGTATACGTAGAGTCGCTCCTGCTTCTGCAGTGCGAACATAAGCGACGGCATGAGCAGCAGTGCCAATGCCAGTAATGTGCGAATCTTCATTTCTTTCCTTGTTTTCTGTTGTTTCAGCGGCGCTGTCCGTTGTGGTTGCGTCGCAGCTTTATCTGCCCAGGTAAGCCTTGAGCAGCTTGTTCTTTGTATTCTGTTTCAGCTTGCGTATAGCCTTCTCTCTTATCTGGCGTACACGTTCGCGTGTGAGTCCGTACTTGTTGCCGATTTCCTCCATCGTACATTCGGGCTGGTTGATGCCGTAGAAAGCCTCTATCACGTTGCGTTCGCGCTCGTTGAGCACGGAGAGGGCCAACGCAATCTCCTCGCGCATCGACTCTATCACGAGCTGGCTGTCGGTAGACGGCTCGTTCTCGCTCGGCATGAAGTCGAGCATACTTGCTCCGTCGCTCTCGGTCATCGGCGCGTCTACGCTCACCTGTCGTGTGTCCACCTTCAGCACGTCCTCAATCTTTTCGTGCGGCATATCGGTCTTTTCGGCTATCTCGTCGATGCTTGGTCGGCGTTCGTTCTCCTGCTCAAACTTGTTCAGTATGCGCTTTATCTTGTTCACGCTACCCACCTGGTTGAGCGGCAGACGCACCACGCGGCTCTGCTCTGCGATGGCCTGCAGAATGCTCTGTCTGATCCACCATACGGCGTACGAGATGAACTTGAAGCCGCGTGTCTCGTCGAATTTCTCGGCAGCCTTCAGCAGTCCGATGTTGCCCTCGTTGATGAGGTCGGGCAGCGAGAGACCCTGGTTCTGATATTGCTTTGCAACGGAGACAACAAAACGCAGATTCGCCTTTGTCAGCTTCTCAAGAGCCTTGCGGTCGCCGTTCTTTATGCGGTGGGCGAGCTCCACTTCCTCTTCTGCGGAAATCAGCTCTTCGTGGCCAATCTCCTGAAGATACTTATCGAGCGATGCGTTCTCTCGATTTGTAATCGATTTGGTTATTTTAAGTTGTCTCATTAAGTGTTGCTTTTTTTGATATTATTTTATTGTTAAAAGGGTAGGTGCGCTTTGGGCGCATCGTTCTGCAAATTTAACCATTTCTCTCGGTTGTCGCAAATTTTAATCTGTTTATTTTCGGTTGCGGGTGCAATTAACAAAAAAAGCGGAGGTCTTTAGGGCCTCCGCTTTGTATCTTAGTAGCCTACGACATTCCTGTCGTAGGCTTCTATTGTTTAGTCCTCAAGCGGCACTGCGAAGTAAGCCTTCTTGCCGGTAGGATAAACGCCCTGAATGTAGAGCACTGGGTCTTTGCTTGTAGAAGCATCCTTTACGGCGTTCTGCAGATCCTCGATGGTCTTCACGGCGCTGTCGTTGACGCGCTGGATGATGAAGCCCTTTGTGATGCCTGCGTTCTTCAGCTTGCCTGCGTTCACCTTCAGCACCTCCAGACCGTAGCCGATGTTCAGCTGCTCCTTCTGGGCGTCTGTAACGGCGCGGAAGTTGCCGCCGAGCACGTCGAGGTCAGCCTTCTTTACGACCTGCGTGTTGCCCTTCTCGTTCTTCAGCGTCAAGGTCTTTGTAGTCTTCTTCTTGTCGCGCAGATAAGTGACGCTCACCTTGTCGCCCGGGCGTTTCTTTGCGAGCACCTCCTGCAGTTCTGCCATCTTGCCCACCGGCTTGCCGTCGATAGCAGTGATAACGTCGCCTTCCTTCATGCCAGCCTCTTCAGCCGCACTCTCCTCAGAAACCTTGGCTACGTAGATGCCCTCCATTGTGCCGAGGTCTACGTCCTCGCCCTTGTCCTTCTTGGCGTCAACATAGTTCTTCACGTCCTGACCCTGAATGCCGATGAGCGCGCGCTGCACGGTGCCGTACTGCTTCAGGTCGGCTACCACCTTGTTCATGATAGAGGTAGGAATAGCGAAGCCGTAGCCGCTGAACGAACCTGTCTGCGAGTAGAGCATGGCGTTGATGCCGATAAGCTCACCGCGAGTGTTGACGAGTGCGCCGCCCGAGTTGCCGGGGTTGATGGCAGCGTCGGTCTGTATGAACGACTCAACGCCGTTCTGATAGAGCGAGCGAGCCTTAGCGCTCACGATGCCCGCCGTAACGGTGTTGGTAAGGTTGAACGGGTTGCCCACGGCGAGCACCCATTCGCCCACCTTGATGTCGTCGCTGTTGGCGATGGTGATAGCCGGCAGGTTCTTGCCGTCGATCTTGATGAGCGCCAGGTCAGACGCCTTGTCGGTGCCGATGATGCGAGCCGAGTATTCCTTGTTGTCGTTGAGCGTAACGGTCAGTTCGTCGGCGTCAGCCACCACGTGGTTGTTCGTTACGATGTAGCCGTCGGTAGAGATGATTACGCCCGAGCCAGATCCCTGCTGCTTCGGTGTGCGCACGCTGCGCTTCTGCTTGCCGCCGTTGCCCTGCGGGTTGCCGAAGAAGCCGAACGGGTCAGAGAAGAAGTCGGAGAACGGGTCGCTCTCCACCTCTACGGTCTGCACCTTCGAGTTCTTTGTGCTGAGGATATGCACCACCGACGGCAGCGACTTCTCTGCTGCGTACGTCAAGTCAACGGGCTGGGCAGGCACGGCAGCTGATGTAGCCGGCGTAGCGTTCACCTTTAGTAATGTTCCTGTAGAGAAGGCAAAGGCAAGAGCGCTCATTGCCACAACAAAATACTTAGAATACTTTTTCATAGTTCTGTTTATTTTCTTGTTTGTTATTGTTTTCTAATCGTTTGCGACCTACTTAACGCTGTCGCCCGGTTTGACACATTGCCGTTCGTGTGGGTCGAGCGGTGTTAAAACAACAGCGTTTCTGTTTTCGTGGTTGCAAATTTAGGCGCAAAAATTGTTAATCTGACAAATTGACATGCATCTTTATCCCATTTTAACACTACAATTTAACATATTAACGGCTGTTAGAAAACAAATGCTCGTTTTTTACTTTTGTTTTGTTTCCGCCGCCTCCCTGCGCCTCATGTTGGGGAAATAGCGCAGTGTCAAGTAAAGTGTAGCAATCATACCGATAGCTCCGCCAGCATAACCTATATATTCTATAGATAGTCGGCTCACCACCAGTCCGCCCACGTAGGCACCGCTGCCTATGCCGAGGTTGAAGATGCCCGAAAAGATAGACATGCCTATCGACGTGGCGTGCTCCGGCGCAAAGCGTATGGTATTGTCCTGAAAGGCTATGTTGAACGCCGTAGCCATGGCTCCCCACAAGATGCAGACGGCGAGGATGTACGCCATGCCCGTAGCCGCAGCCTGCAGCAGAAGCATGCACAAGGCAGGACCTAACGTGACGGCAAGCATGAAGCGGCGGCGGTTAGACATATAGTATTTTGAGAAGGCTATGCTGCCGAACATGCCCGAACCGCCGAACACGATGAGCACCAGCGTCACGGTGTCGGGCGCCATGGCTGCCACCTTGCCCAGGAACGGCTCGATGTAGCTATAACCAGTGTAGTGGGCTGTGGCGAAGAGCACCGACATGATGAACACGCCCAGCAGCACGCGGTTGTGCAGCAGCGTCGGAAGCTCCTTGAAGGCGAACTTGCCGCGGCTCTGCAGCTTGGGGAACACCATGAGTATGAACACGAAAATGAGGGCGGAGATGATGGCGATGCTCAGAAACGTCATTCGCCAGCCAACATAAAGTCCGACCACACGACCCAGCGGCAGACCTACAACCATGGCTACCGACGAACCAGTGGCAATGGCGCTTAGTCCTAAGGCACGCTTTCCATCGGGCACGGTACGTACGGCAAGTGGCGGAGCTATCGACCAAAATATAGAATGGGCGCACGCCACACCAATGCGCGAGAGCATCAGTGTGTAATAGCCTTCGGCAAATGCCGATGCAACATGACTCACAACAAACAGGGCTATAATGGAAAGCAGAAGCCGCTTTAGCTCCATCTTCGACACCATTATCATCAGCGGCAGCGACATTATAGCCACCACCCATGCGTACACCGAGATGAGCAGACCGGCACGAGCCTCGCTGATATTAAGGTCGGTGGCTATGTCGGTGAGAAGGCCGATAGGCATAAACTCGGAGGTGTTGAACACGAACACGGCAAAGGTAAGCCCTACAAGGGGCAACCATCTCGTAAAAGATTCTTTGTTTTGCATCCTAAAAATAAAATGTATTACTTGTTATCCTTTTTTACGCTGCAAAGTTACGCAATTAATAAGGTATAACTGCAACATGTAAACGTTTAACGTTGCAGAACGTGATGCAAATCAAGCGAATGCCGCAAAAAAATCTTTCCCTTAATTCTTAAAATGTGGCAGAATAGGGATATTCATAACATTTTATAGGGAATTTTCTCTTGTCGTTAGTCGAATTTATCGTAAATTCGCAACATTAATCAAAAACACATAGAACAATGAAGAAGTTTTTAATGGCAGCCCTGGCGCTGCTTACATCGGTGCTCGGCGTGCAGGCGCAGGGCTATCAGGACTATAGAGACCATAACTACGGCAGCCGCCGCGACTACTCCATGTATGCCAATCGCTACGATCGCTTCGGCATCGACGGCGTGTATATGGGCATACGCATCGGTCCGTCGTTTACCACCGTCGACTCCGACGACAAGGCGCTCGACGGAGGCAATACGCAGACCGGCCTCAACCTCGGCGTGTTCGGCGGAATGCAGCTCTCGCCGAAGGCTCCCGTCTTCATCGAGAGTGGACTGATGTATGTAGAGAAGGGCGGCAAGAACCTCTATGAGGGCAAGAAGGTGACCTACAGTCTCCACTATCTCGAGATACCGATTGTCGTGAAGTATGCCATACAGCTCAACGAGCACTTCTCTGTGCAGCCGTTCGCCGGCGGCTACTTTGCGTTCGGCGTGGGCGGCAAGGCTAAGAACTTCGGCGACCGCGAGGTGTCCAACTCCTTCTCACACCATTACTTCAAGCGCTTCGACGCTGGTCTGCGCTTCGGTTGTGGCGTGACGTACGACCTCTTCTACGCCGACCTCACCTACGATGTCGGACTCTCTAACATCTGTCACGACGAGTTCGATACATCGCACAACCGCAGCCTCTCGCTCAGCTTGGGTGTGAATTTCTAACATTTTATAGTGCATTTGTAGCCTATTAGTAGCGGAGGTCTCCGGCCTCCGCAGCAAGCTGAGTATGTGTTTTTTGAATACCTATTAAATATTGTTCTGATACA
>JABLTL010038240.1_pt1 | contig 17568 bp, 16 predicted proteins | sample 7160151 | NCBI WGS metagenome assembly JABLTL01 (sample SAMN14651223, study PRJNA627086) | human gut metagenome | isolation source: feces | host: Homo sapiens
CTCAGTCGGAGATTGTACTCCCACTGAGAAAGACTTGTTATTACTCACCACTTGCAGAAGTGGGAGTCTTCTCGACTGAGATAAAACAAGCTGGAATCAAAACTCCAAGGCGCAGCGCAGATAGAAAATCATTCGTGCCTGCATTGGCGTTTTGATCCAGCTTGTTTTTTAAGTATAATATAAGACTTTAAAAGTCTACACGGCCAGTATACTGATCGTTGATGACATAATAAGCTGCATCGTCTTCCGGTTTCAGGTACATAGTGATCGTCTTTACTGCTACACCACCCTCTACGGAATTGAACTGTGCAATTGCACGCTCTGTTAATTCAGCCTCATCAAATTCCTTACCAAGATACTGTAATACAATTTTCTTGGTCGGTTTTCTTGTTACTTTTCTTTTTGTCTCTGTCTTTACAGCATCCGCTTTCTCTTTTACTGTTTTCTTTGCTGCTGCGGTTTTTCTGGTAGTAGCTGTTTTTGCTTTTGCAGCAGTCTTCTTTACGGTTGCCTTTGCTGTCTCGGCAGTTTCTTTTGTTGCTTCTGTTGCTTTCTCAGCTGTTTCTTTTGCAGTCTCTTTTACTTCAGCAACTGTCTCAGTAGCTTTCTCTGTTGCTTTTTCTACAGTCTCTTTTGCAGCTTCTTCCACTTTCTCTGCGGTCTCTTTCACTGCTTCTTTTACTTCTGCAGCTTTTTCCTCTACTGCTTTCTCTACGACAGCTTTTGCTGCCTCAATTTTCTGAGCTGCTGTATTTGTTGTCTTTACTGTATGTACACCGGATGTCTTTTTTCTTGCCATAATTCATTTTCCCCCTCTGGTTTTTCTTCCATGCGCCACCGCGGTTCAGATGAAACGCATATGAGACTTGGTTTAAGAACTATTTCTTTCTGTATCAATTTGAATTGTACACCCATTCCCAGTTTCTGTCAATGTTTTAACAAGCTATCCAGCACGACAAAGTAATTCTCAAATGTTTTCTTACAGCATCCGGGATTCAGAATTTCAATTCCATCACACCCCAGCCCCATAACTGCAAATGCCATAGCCACCCGGTGATCGTCAAAGGTCTCAATCCGGCACGGCTGTGGTTTTCCGGGATGAATGCATACCCAGTCATCTCCTTCTTCACAGGTAATTCCTGCATTTTTCAAATTCATTACGATCGCATGCAGTCGATCGCATTCCTGTCCGCGGATATGCCCTATATGTGTAATCGTCACATCCGAAGAAGCATATGGTGCGATAGCTGCCAGGGTCAATGCCTGATCCGAAAAATCATTCATATCCACTTTCAGACCTTTTAAACCATCTGATGGACCATTCAGCCGGATACCATCGTCTTCTTCTGTCAATGTGCATCCCATCTGTTCCAGTAGTTTCAGGAATTTCATATCACCCTGCATACTGCTCCAGTGAACATGATGTACTTTTGCGCTGCCGCCGGTCATAGCCGCTGCCGCATAGAAATAACACGCCCCGGATACATCCGGTTCGATCTGGTATCCGGACCGCTGATAGCCGCCTGCAGCCTGCACCATATAATCACAGCCGTCAAACACTGCTTCCACGCCAAATTCTTCCATCATTCTGCGCGTGATACGGATATAGGATCCATCTGTTTTCGCGCTGGTAATATGAATTCTGATTCCGTGTGGAAACAGCGGCGCAATCAGTAAAAATGCACTTAGGAACTGGGTACTTTCGCTGATATCCAGATTCAATACAGCCTGTTCTGACAGATTTCTGATATGTGCTCCGGCTCCGGTGATACGCACCGGCAGATGCCAGGCAGCCCCCAGCCATTCCACGGAAGCCCCCAACGAAAGCAATGCTTCAAACAATGGCTTCATCGGCCGTTTCTTCATCTGTTCAGAGGCCTGAATTACAAACGTTCCCTCTGCCACCCCCAGCATTGCTGTCAGAAAACGAGCTGCTGTACCGGCACTTCCCACATGGATTTCTCCGGAAGTCACTGGCAGACTGCCACCATGACCATGTACTTCTACGGCACACGCGGCTTCATCAATCTGCACTTCATAGCCCAGAGACTGAAGCGAACTCAGAAAATGTCTGGAATCATCACTGAACAGAACGCCCTGCAGCCGCACCTGCTCCCGGCAAAGTGCCGCCAGAAGCAATGCCCGGTTAGTGATACTCTTTGAACCCGGTACGTCCGTCTCCCAGTTTACCGGTGCCGTTACTTTTTTTACCTCATAACTATCCATGCTGTTTTTCCCTATATAATCCTGTTGTTCACCACCTGCAGAGGTGGAAGTCATCTTACATCTGATATCTATTGTGTTGTATCGGACTCACCGGAACTCTCTCCGCCTGTACTGCTGCTTTCAGAACTTCCTCCGGCAGACTCTGATTTATTGGAATTCGATATAGTTCCACCGGAAATATCCTCTGTTCCCTGCGGTACATTTCCATCAATTGTAGAATCTGTACTGCTATCCGTACTGTGACCCCCGCCGGACGGATTCGTATCTGTTGTATTCTGTGCATCATCCGGATTTGTCACAGACGTATCTGTACTTTCTTCCGGTGCACTGCTGTCATCCTCATCGGAAATCACATTTTTATTTCCGGTTGCTTTCTTTCCTTCCAGATCAAAATCAGCCTCATCTTTTCCATCGATCATATACAGCATTGCTTCCTTCCAGATATAAGCCGGATATGTATTACCCCACAGACCTTTTACAGATTTCGGATAATCGTAACCAACCCATACAGAAATCGTATAATACGGTGTATATCCACAGAACCATGCCACATTATTATCATTTGTGGTACCTGTTTTTGCAGCCGCAGCCACATCAGATGCACTGCTCCACTTCAATCCTTTTGCCGTACCTGCACTGGAATTTAACACGCCTTCCAGAATATCTGTCATCTGATCCGATGCAGAACGGGTGTATACCGTTTTACTCTCCGGTTCCTCATAGATCTCATTGCCGCTTGCATCCAGAATAGAGGAAATACAGTCTGCCTGCCGATACTCACCATGGTTTTCCAGGGTAGAATATGCATTTGCCATCTCCACCGTATTCGTTCCATGATGCAGACCACCAAGACCGGAACTGAGCGTGTAATCCTGCTGCACGATCTTTGAGAAATTCATATTTTCAATATAAGAAAGTCCGACTTTCGGTGTAATAATATTGTACAGAGAGTACGCACAACCATTCTTACTGTCTTCCACCGCATAACGGAGGCTCATTTTCTGTCCACTCATCTTACTGATTTTCTCGGAAGTGCTCTTCTTTGCAGCTTTCACGTCAATCTCTGTCAGTGTGGAATTGGCATCATAGCCCTCCTCCAGTGCCGGTGTATAGATAACCAGTGGTTTGATGGAACTTCCCGGCTGTTTAAAGCTCTGGAATCCACGGTTCAGAGAGTAGGTCTGCTGCAGTTCATCCTGGGAACGTCCGCCGATCATTGCCACGACTTTACCGGTTTCGTTGTCGATAACCGTCATTGCACCCTGGAACTGATAAATTCCGGTGCTTTCATCCACCTTCGTATTGAAAGCAAGTTCTTTATCAAAAATTTTCTGCAGATTTTTCTGTGCTTTCAGATTCATGGTCGTAGTAACTTTGTATCCGCCGGTGTATAGTTTGTGCTTTGCCTGCTTGTACATCTCGTCATAATACGCATTATAAGTATCATAATCGGCATCATCTTCAAAATGAGACTTGAACTCAAATCCATCCTGTTTCATCAGATAACGGATTGCACAGTTGATCGCATAGGTCGCCTCATAATTGTAAAAAGTATCTTCTTCGTCGCTAACCTCTGCCACTGTAATGTTCTCTGCCAGTGCCGCATCACCTGCATCCTTTGTAATATAATCACATTCGTACATATCCTGCAGGATTTTGTTCCGGCGTGAGATCGCGTTTTCGCTGTTTTTCAGCGGATTGTAGTACTCCGGACGGTTTGGAATCGCACAGATATACGCAGTTTCCGAGAGTGACAGATCACTGACTGAACGGCCAAAATACTTCTGGGATGCATCTTCCACACCATAAATACCATTTGCGAAACAGCAGCTGTTACAGTAAAACTCCATGATCTGCTCTTTCGTATATTTCTTCGTCAGCTGTCGTGCAATAAAAATCTCCTTAATCTTACGTGACAGCGTCTTTTCATTTGACAGAAAGGTTCCACGCGCCAGCTGCTGGGTAATGGTACTTGCCCCTTCTGCTACCTGTCCTTTTGTTTTCACGTAATTGACACATACACGCAGGATTCCTTTGTAATCCACACCACTGTTATTCCAGAATGTGCGGTCCTCCACTGACACAAACGCATTGACAACATCTGCCGGAATATCTTCATAGCCCAGGTAAGTGGCATCTTCTGACTCTGCCAGTGCTGCTAACTGCGTACCGTCATCACTGTATATGTAGGATGTCTGTGCCAGCCGGAATGTATCCGGTGTACTGCTGTCAACCAGATCTTTTGCTTCCCGCATACAACCGATCAATGTCTGTCCGGTCGCTTTCTTCAGCATCAGATTGCCTGCGGCAAACAGTGCACAAAAAGCGATTGCTAGTATCAGGATTACATTGCGCAGTCTGCGGAAAAAATCTTTTTTTCTCGCTACTTTCAGTCGTTTTTCATATTTTTCCTGCGAAACAGGATTTTTCTTCTGTTGTAATTTCACACGCTTGACATGTGAACGCACTTTTTTCTTTTTCGTTGCCATAGATAAACTCCTTTCGGGGACTTGCACTCATTGTACCATATCTATTAACAAATAGTTCTTAATTAATTGTGAATATATTCCACCGTTTTCTTACGCATCCTCACGGGTCAGTTTTTTCACCCACTTATAGCTGCGGAAACGGATAAAAGTCGGCAGTCCTTTGAATACCTGATCGGACTGGATCATAATGACTACGCCCACAACGGACCAGTGCCACCAGAATGCACTCATAAAAGACAACGGAATAACGATGGCCCATGTGCTGATCATATTCATGACCATAGAAAACTTGGCATCTCCGCCACCCCGGATAATTCCCATGCTGACCGGCATCTGATAAGACATACCTACCATAATAAAACTCATAACAATAATAAGCTGATCTGCCAGCACGATTGCCGTATCATTCAGATTGTAAAACGTCAGTAACGGTTTTCGCAGGACAAACAGTGCTACGCCAAGTGCCACGCCGATAAGAAGATCGATAACAACCAGCGTGCGTGCATCGGATTTTACCCGTTTCATATCGCCACGTCCGACGGAAGCTCCTATCATAACCGCAGAGGAAGATGACATCGCCAGCACGATTACTTTCAGATACTGATAAAATGTCGTTGCCACAGAGTTTGCTGCAATGGCATCAGAAGAGAGGTGTCCCAGGATTGCTGTCTGGAATGGTACGGAAACCGCCCATAATACCTGGGAAAGCATAACCGGAATCTCTACCTTGGCGTAATCCTTCCGAAGAGCTGCGTCAAATTTCATAAAATTCTCACTGAACAGCTTCAGCTTTTTATCGATTTTCAGCATGTATACAACAACAATTCCCAGTTCTACAATACGTGCTACCAGTGTTCCGATCGCTGCACCACGGATACCAAGCTCCGGTGCACCGAATCGTCCGAAGATCAGCACATAGTTGATTCCCACATTAACGATCAGGGATACGATGGAGATATAGAAAGAAATCTTTACGGTCTCCACACAGCGCAATGCTGCCATCAACACATTTGTAATAATAAACAACAGGAACGTATACTTGATGATTCCCAGATAAGCAACGCCTTCCGCAATGATCTCCGGATCATTGGTAAAAATAGAAATTACCAGATGCGGAATAAACGTACAGATCAGAATTGTAATAATTCCACAGATCAGACCCAGCTTTAATGCGATACCTGTCAGCTTGCGGATCGGCTGCATCCTTCCCTGTCCCCAGTATTGGGCACCCAGCACAACAAATCCCTCTCCGATTCCAAGAGTGATCTGCTGAACCATGAAAAAAATCTGATTTACAGTTGCCGCTCCTGATAACGCATTCTGGCTATAACTTCCGAGCATGATATTATCCGCCATATTCACGCTGTATGCCACAATATTCTGTAATGCAACGGTAATCAAAAGTGGAAACAGCGTCCGGTAAAAAGTCGGATCTTTTGTAAAAAAACTCTCTTTTATTTTCTGTTCCATTAACAATGTACTCCTTTTAACTATATTTCCCTGCCTCCTGCTTGATCAAAAGACATTATCTAACTCAGTATAGCACTTTTTTTTGCAAAAAAAAAGATAAAGCCTGTTCTGACTTTATCTTATCATTCTCTTTGGGTTTTATCCGGAATCATCCATACCACTATAAAGCGGCAATCTGCTCCTGTATATAATCATGCATATTTTCTTTTTCGATTCCTAACACAACAGAAAGTTCTCCGTACAATTCCTGCTCTGTCACCCGCAGATACCGCTCATCCAGTGCGGTTATTTTCTTGCCTGCCGCCAGCCGTTCTTCTTTTCTCTGGTTCAATGTCTTCAAAATGCTGATCCAGTCCCGTCCGCTGCATCCCTGCAATGCCTGCTTGTAACTTGCTTCCCGCTGTTTTTCATTCGGTACTTCCAGCTTTTTAATGGAAGGAATGTCGTGAATCAGACGGTTGGCTTCTTCTTTTGTCATTACCCGTCGAATCACTGCCTTTGTACTGTCCGTGGGCAGATACAACGTCTGTCCGCTGTTCTGCACCGGATGCATGATATAATACAGCCGCTTTTGATCGACACCGGGAATATCTACATGTGAAATCTCCTGTATCCTGCAGACACCTTTGCTTCCATATACGACATATTCCCCTTTTTCAAACATACACAACGCTCCTTTCTTCTGCTTCATTTAATAACCGTTATATAAAGTATACCACATTCCACCACGAAAAGTCAGTAAATTGTGTATTCTTTTAATAATTTTGTGACTTTTCGCAAAAATACGTCGATTTGTTTTTGTGTATTTTTTACAGTTGCAAGAAAGTGTGCTATCACACACTTACGCGAATAAAATCATCAATAGCACAGCTTTCTTGCCCGCGCCGAGCACGCTTGCGAAGCAATAATTTCTTCTCGTGCGAGTGCGCATCATTTGCACGAAGTGCTTTTGTTTGATAGGAAATTCATCATAATTTCCTATCAAATAAAAAAGCCATCTCCGGGAATCACTCCCTGGAAATGACTTTTTTCAGACTGACTGCCCCCATTTTGCTCTGTACCTTCAGCCTGCTCTTATTTTTCTTCCTCTTTCTTCGGTGTATGATGCATATCACGAATCGGAATATTCGCATACAACGCCGGAACGGTTCCATTTCCTGTATCAGATTCTGTCTGGGTAATCTGGATATCCAGTCCTTCTGCATCAATCTCCATATACTTGGAAATCACTTTGATGATATCATTTTTGATCAGTTCCATCACATCCGGGGAACAGTTCGCCCGATCTGATACAAGTAATAATTTCAGGCGGTCTTTCGCTACATCCCCGGAACTTTTTCTTTTGAAAAAATCCATAAATCCCATGGTAAAAGCCCTCCCTAATTTTTCTTAAATAAGTTTTTGAGTTTATCAAATACGGTCTGCTTCTCTTCAAGATTCAAAAATTCTACTGTCTCACCAAGGATTCGTTTGCAGATATTGGAATAAGCCTGTCCTGCCAGACAATCTGTTCCTACCAACGGTTCACCCTGGTTTGTTGCAATAACGATATGCTCATCATCCGGAACTGCACCAAGCAGTGGAATCGCAAGAATATCACATACATCTTCCACGGACATCATGTCACCGCGTTTCACCATATCCATGCGAAGACGGTTAACGATCAGCTCTGTCTTTTTTACTTCATTTGCTTCCAGAAGTCCGATGATACGGTCTGCATCGCGGATTGCAGATACCTCCGGTGTGGTAACAACGATGGCACGGTCAGCACCTGCGATCGCATTTTTGAATCCCTGCTCAATACCTGCCGGGCAATCCAGAAGGATATAATCAAACTCTTCTCTGAGTTCATCGGTCAGTTTCTTCATCTGCTCCGGAGAAACAGATGTCTTATCTCTTGTCTGTGCAGACGGCAGCAAATATAATTCCGGATATTTTTTATCTTTGATCAGTGCCTGTTTGATCTTGCAGTTTCCTTCCACAACATCTACCAGGTTGTATACGATACGGTTCTCCAGTCCCATAACCACGTCTAGGTTACGAAGTCCGATATCCGTATCGATCAGTACGACTTTTTTGTTCAGCTGGGCAAGTCCTGTACCCACGTTTGCGGTAGTCGTTGTCTTACCAACTCCACCTTTTCCTGATGTAATAACAATTACTTCACTCATTGCATCCAGTCCTCCATCATTTTTACTTGTTCAAGAATGCTTCGCATTTTTACGGCTCCTTGCCAGCTGGCAGGAATCATCTCTCATCTTGTATAATCATTCAAACTTCCACGTGTGACCGGCTCTATGTAAATATTGCCGCCCTTTGCCACTGCGATCTGTGCTTCAGGTGTCACCGGAGTTTTCTCTTTTCGGCGCAGTCTGCGTGGTTTCATCTTCTTGTGATCCGGACTCTTTGCCAAAATATCACCAATCTGAATCTGGATCGGATCCATCTCAAGAGCCACGATAAAACAGTTGCTGTCGCCGGCTGCTCCTGCATAAGCATTACCTTTCAAAGCTCCGAGCACCACGATATTGCCCTGTGAGATAATTTTTGCTCCCGGATTGACATCACCGACGATGACGACGCTGGATACACTCTCCAACACCTGTCCGGAACGCAGAGTACCGCGATAAAACTCGCCTTCCCGGCCGGACACGGAATCATAGTAAGCATCAATCTGCTGCTTTACCAGATCCGCATGGGATTCATCATTATCCACAATACAGATGATCGATATACTTGTATTCTCTGTAATAGTCTCTATAATCTGGTACTCTTCCTCCTGTGTCAGCTCACGTCCTTCAAAAGAAATCGCCATTTTTGCATCTTTGAAAAACTTCTCAGATTCCAGAAATTTCTCCTTTATGGCAACCAGCAGTTCCCGAAAAGGCATTGTTTTGTCCAGAACCAGATTAATTCCATATTTGTTACTTTTTATGACTACTGCTTGTGACATGTATTTCCTCCAAATTTATAGAAATGGCTTTTTGATACACCATTATTTAATTATACCGAATCTGGATAAATATGCAATGCTTTTTGTCAGAATCCACTGATAAAAACTGCATTTTCCGGATATTCTATCCACAGCAGATCTTTCTGTTTCCCTGATTCCGGAAACAAAAAGTTTCTGTTCTATAACAAAATCTGCCATAACCATTTCCAAGGAGTTTTTATGTATTATACACTGCATGCTCGCCTGAAAAAAACAGAACCAGATTACATTCAGACGGATCCTGTTCCACACGATTCTGACCAGACAAATTCCGGCCAGACGAATCCCGCCTCTTCTGCTTCGACTTTAAATAATCCCATTTGTATAGAAAACGTACTGACTTTATCTCCCGCACAATGGGAGAAGCAAAAAGTCTCTCTGCGTTTTCCACCCTACGCCGGTCTGGAAAATACCATCATTCGAAGCTGTAAGGCAGAGATCTATCCCCGCTATATCTCCGGAAGTCTGTGTATCCCTGACCGGAAACGGCTGCTGGAAACATCATTTTGTTTTACGTTTTATATCAATGAATCCAGCATTGTATTTGTATCGGAGGATTCCGTGCCTGACCGCATCATTGAGACAATGATCCATCGTTATGAAAGTCAGGACATGTCACCGGAATTATTCTTATATGGTTTTTTTTCGGAATTTCTGACGGATGATATGGAACTTTTAGAATCCTATGAACGCAAATTATTTTTGTTGGAAGAAAATGCCATGCGGGGCAACATTCATGACCTGATGCCCCGGTTATTAAAAAATAAGCGGGAACTGACCCGACTGCGCAATTATTTTGAACAGATTGATGATATGGCCGGACAGCTGCAGGGCAACGTCCGGAACTATTTTGATCCGGAACGGCTGCAGCTGCTTCAGCTCATCGGTGACCGGGCCTGCCGTCTCCAGCAGGTGGCACAGCAGTCCATCGATTACTGCCAGACCCTGCGGGATTTTGAACAGGCGCAATCCGACCACAAGCAGAATAAAACCATGCAGCTGATGACGGTTCTGACTTCCGTCTTCTTTCCGCTCACCGTCATCACCGGCTGGTACGGTATGAATTTTTCACACATGCCGGAGCTGGATGCCCGTTTTGGTTATCCGCTGATCATCGCCATCAGTCTCGGCGTGATCGCCATAGAGTTTTGGATTTTGAAAAAACGTAAGATTATATAACGTCGCTTTTCACATACGCTTAACCGGAAAACTCACCCTGGAATATTGTTGATAATCAACACGATACCAGACAGAATCAACAGAATGATCACAATCTTCTTAATGATTTTTTCATTCAGAACCGAACTGCTCTTCATGCCAAGAAATACTGCTGCCAGCATAAATGGAATCAGGATCACGACCTGCTTGAGCACGGAAAGTGTCAGGATTCCAGTCGCCACATATAAAATAATGCGGATCGTATTTTCCACCACAAATACCACACAGATATTTGCCTTGAATTCATGACTGTTTTCTGCCACTCTGCTCACATAAGCTGCCAGCAGTGCACCTACCCCATACAGCCCGCAGAGCAGGCCGGAAATAATTCCGATCAATACCAGCACAAGTTTAGAACCACCGGGCTTTCTGTTGCTGCTTTCTCTGTTACTTTTCATTTCCCGAAACAGCATTTCCACGCCAATGACAATGACCGCAATGCCAAAAATTACTTTCAACAGCCCCGCATCCGTATGTTTCAGCAAAAAGATTCCCGGAATGCTACCTGCCACAACCAAAGCAGTCAGTGGAAGCCAGATTTTCCAGTTCAGAGATTTTCGCTCTTTCCAGACTAAAATAATATTACTTGGATATCCCAGCACAACTTCCAGCGGTGAAATGTTGATATTGTTTGCCGTGTAGCTGAGAATCCCGTTAAAAATCAAGGTGTTTGCAAAGCCGCATAACCCCTTGATAAAAAATGCAACCAGTGTTGCAATGATAAACCAGATCATAAAATTTCTTCTCCTTATTTACACGATGTACTTAGCATACATGGCTTTTCAGGAAGTTTCACACCTTACATTTACGTTCTAAAAGCCGTACAGAAAACGCGCCACTCCATCATTTTTGCAACAATCACAAACGATATCCGCAGCCGCCTTACAGTTTTCTGTGGCATTTTCCATAGCCACACCAAGTCCTGCAAACTCCAGCATCTCCGCATCATTGTCCCCATCTCCAAAAGCAACGGTTTCCTCTGGCGTAATGTCAAGCAGCTTCAACACATAAGCTAGACCAGTTGCTTTTCCGGAATTTTTATGTGAGATCTCCAGACGATAGGATACCGCCGATGTCGTGTATACCGATTTGGTAACGAGGGGAATCTGTTCTTCAATTTTTTGATATAGCGCTGTATCCGCAGCCACAATATCCAGACTGTCCAGTTCTTCTTCATGCTCTGAGAGAAACGCAATGATGTCATCCACCGGTTTTCGTGTGGACTGCACATATGCCACATTCCGCTCCGGCACACCGAAAGCCTCCGGATGTTCCACATACTCTCTGCCACCATAAGCCACACCGTCCACAAAGGCTTCATATGTAATCTGTCCATTATGAAAATAATGTGCAAACGCATCCAAAATGCTATGTAAATCTGCGTATTCAATGGCAACTCCGTGAATCCGCTCTCCTGTTTTCTTATTGTAAATCGCAGCTCCATTGGAAGTCACCGCGTATGAAATGCCCTTGATCTGACCGATGCTTTCCGGAAATGTCGCAAACGCGCGACCGCTCACCGGTACAATTTCTATCCCTTCTGCAATAGCCTGCTCGATCACTGTCCGTGTGGCATCTGACATGGTTCCATCAGAATTGATCACCGTATGATCCAGGTCAAAGGCAATGCATTTTATATTTTTTCCTGCTAAGTTCATTGTATTATCCTGCTTTCCCAAAACATAATATACTATAAATTAATTATATCTAGCAGTATACCCCATTTGGAAAATCTACGTCAATATCCTGTCATTTACAAGCACCAATTTATCTACCACAAAAAATTTGTAACACTGTTTTTATAAATCTTATCGCCGGTACCGTGCCTGCTTCCACAGGCGTCACCAGAAAGATCAGTCCTGTTGCTGCACAACATCTGCTGCATTTACATTTGTATTTATATTGGTATCTGCATTGCTAAAATCATAAAGTGTTGGATTGACCGCTGGCTGTGTTGCCCGGATCATTTCCATCCCCCGGCTGTCCCGACGGGGCATTACTGTCTGATTGTCCGTTCTGGTCTGGCTTCTGTCCGTTCTGGTCTGGCTTCTGTCCATTCTGCATTCCTCTCGGCTGTCCGCCCTGACTCTGTCCGTTACTGTATACCAGACTCGACAGAGTTACTTCTGTCGCTGTCTCACCGGTATTCAGTGTATAGGTTGCTCCTTCTTTCAGATCTGCACAGCTGAGCACTACGGAATTATATTCCCTGGAAGGGGTAAAGCTAATGAGTTCATTTCCATCTGCATCCGTCAATACCACCTCACCACTCTGTGTATCCTCCAGGTTGATCAGCATGGATCCCTGAGTAGAATCCTCACCAAAATTCTGTGCCATGCCGCTCATTCCGGTGGCCGCAACCGTTCCTCCGGTAATCGTTGCCGTGCCGGTATAATCCAGTGCACTATTACCATCATTCGCCGGTCCTGTCACATAAATGGTTCCACCACTGACATTCAGGCCACCGTTGCTGTCAATGCCATCACCACCTGCATCAATGCTGATCTCACCGCCGGAAATATTGATATATGCATCCTCATCCGCAGAAAATGGATCTCCGCCGCCTGGACCGCTGCTGTTGCTACTGTCATTTCCACCACCTGCATTCAGACCATCATCACTGGATGTAATGTCGATCTTTCCGCCGGAAATCATAACCGTCTTTCCTTCGATTCCTTCATAACACTGACTGATCATAATTATTCCAGCAGAAACATCCGTTGCATTGTCTGCATGAATACCGTCATCTCCGGTGCTTAATTCAAGCGTTCCTGCATTGATATATACATCTCCATTGGAGTGAATACTGTCATCCGCAGAATTAATATGGTAGGTTCCGCCATTGATTTGAAGCGCAGAAGATACTTTTATACCCTTGGTACTTGTGTCAGAATCAGACTCTGTGGCACTCTCTGTTTCTGTACTATTTGTATTATCGGCATTGATCTGTGTATCTGTGCTATCCTGATTCTGCTGACCATTTATCTGAGGCGGTGTGCCTCCGTTTGGCGGAGTTCCGCCGCCATTTTGCATATTGCCCGGTTCCATCTCGCTCATCGGATTCTTACTCTGTGCATTGGCACTTCCGTCACCGGCTGTAATCTCATAAGTACCGTCGTCCAGCTGAACCACATAAGAAGCTGAAATCCCATCGCCATCAGCATTCAATGTGAAGGTTCCATCTGCCACATATACAAAACCTTTATTTTCATCTTCCTCGTTTTCACTGTGGATCGCATCTCCACCAGATGTGATTTCAAAGGTTCCGTCCGCGATCCGCACACTGTCTTTGCCGGAAAATCCCTGTTTTTCGGCAGTAATACAGTAAGTTCCACCCGTCACCACCAGGTCATCCTTGCATACAATACCATGTGCTGCGGATGTCACATTTAATGTTCCTGTTCCGTTGATCGTCAGGTCATCCTTTGCAAAAATTGCACCGTCAATATTGCTGTCATCTTCTGTCGTAGTTCCGTTGGAAACAATGATATTTTCACTGCCCTCTGCCAGCGTCAGAAATACCTTGTCTGCCTGTCTGACATATACAGCCGCTCCGCTTTCGTTAGTGATCGATACATTGTCATACACGAGCTGCACTTTTTCAGAATCCTCTACATCCACCACGATACTTCCATTGCTTAATGAACCGCTGATGAGATAGGTACCTTCACCTGTGATCGTCACCGTCTGACCGTCAATGGTCACTGAATCACTGTCGCAGCTGCTGTTTTCATCATCCAGTGTGATTGCTGTGCACTCTGACTCATCATAAGACGCATCCAGATCCCGTTTCGTAAATATATCACTTGTATCCAGCAGGCTTTCAGTTCCTGCTGTTGTATCTGCTGAATTCCCGTCTTTCTCCTCTGCACTGAATTGTGTATTGGAAGCTGTGATACCGCATCCCGTCATCATGCCGGAAAATGCCATCGTACCGATCAGTATCGCGATCATAATTCTTCGTTTCTTCATATTTTCCTCCTGTGCTTATGCACACATTCTATTTTCTGATCCTATTCATCTCAGTCTGAGTTGAGACTCCCACTTCTGCAGGATGAGTAATAACAAATCTTTCTATAACAACTGGCTACCAATTTCCTGATTAGTCATCATGATCTCCAGATTACCATTGCGGCAGCGCAGTTCGTCAATAAACTCTTTTTCCTTTGCCGGATCCTTTAATTTCACATCATAGGTCAGCTTGAAAAGACTTCCCATATTCGTTGTTTTTACTTTTACCAGATCAGTTTTCTCCGTGTACTTCGCCATCAGATCATCAAATACTTGTGTATAATCCAGATCTTCCGGAATTGTAATGATCAGCTGTTTTTCGCTGATCTGGTGTCTGTCCCAGAGATCCATATGTACATAAGCCACCATGATTAATGACAAAACCACAGTAAATACGGCTGCATAACCAAGGTATCCCATTCCTGTAATCAGTCCACTTCCCATTGCGATAAAAATTGCTCCGATGTCTTTGGCGCTTCCCGGAACACTTCGAAAACGAACCAGACTGAAGGCTCCGGCTACTGCTACACCCGCACCGACATTTCCGTTTACCATCATGATGACCACGCATACCACTGCCGGCAGAATTGCCAGCGTTCTTACGAAACTTCCGTTGTGTCTGGTTTTGTAGCTGTACGCGCATGCCAGAATGATGCCAAGCACCAGTGATACCGCGATGCACAATAAAAACTGTCCCACCGGAATGACCGATGTGGTTGAGCTGTCAAAAATTCCCTGAAATAATGTATTAAGCATATTTGTGTTCTCCTTTAATATTCAAATTTGTTTTCCGAGGTTCTATCAGATCGATGATGGCATCTCTCCGCCGATATAATTTTGTTCTTCACTGCCTATAAAGATGGGAGTCACATTACATCCGATACATCTTCGTTTCGTTGTTCCTGCTTCCATCAGCAGCGTTTTGTACGCAGTACCATATTTTGAAAAAGAAGTACGATAAATATGATGTTCTGTCAGAAAATGATTTAACCACAACGGCATCGCATGTCCGATCTTAATCTCCGTAAGCACCTGTCCCGGCTGCAAAAGTGCCCGTCCATATACCGGGCTGGTCAGATTCAGATCCTCTGTCCGCCACAGGATGTTCTGATCAAAAGTAATGCGAAGCTCGTGATCCTCTTTTCCGTAAAACGCTTCTCGTTCGTAAGACAGGTACATGACCGGTTGTATTTCCTTATACAGGCTCAATGCATAATTCAGTTCCGAACAGATCTGGCTGTGAGGAATCACATCCGCCCGCTGACACAGATACTGCATGGCATCTTCGTATCTGGCGCTGATCCTGCGTTTGTATACTACCTTTTTATATTTTTTCTTTAACTCGATAAAAGCAGTTGTATCCGGTGTCGCCTGACCGTAGGTGCGAAGCCTTATTTTTTCTTTATAAACATGATTCTCTATGGAACGACGGATCAGCAGATACTGCGGTGTATCAAAATAGAGATTGCAGATGGTGCTTCTGCCAAAGGCATCTGCGATCATGTACTGTTCCATCAGTTCTCTTAATGCTGCAAGCTGTTCTAAAGTCAACATATACTTATATTCATATCGTTTAAAAATTTTCTGCGCTTCCATTTGGTTTTGCCCTCCTTTTACAGAGAGTTTACAAAGAGAACCTTAATTGAACTTAAAATCGTTTATATTTTTATTTTTTTGCATCTGCAACTTCTTTTGTATGTTTTTCATTCTTTTGTGGCTAAACGGTATGTTTACAAAAAGAGAGCAGGCTATTTTGTTCCGGCGGCTAATAATCGCCTGCCAGAAAAAAATAGCCTGCTCTCTTCATTTACGTTTACGACATTGTCGTCTCTCTCTTTCTCCAACTGATGAAACCATATAAATCAAAGAAGAAAAATATTATGGTAACAAGAGTTCCACTGGTAGTCAGCAGAAATATATGTTTTTTTGTTAAACATGTAATCGGATTACTCATAACCGTTTCTCAAACATCTTTTTATTCAGACAAGGATTTGCGAAAACATTTATCCACTCTGTAAAACAGACCGATTGTTACTGCAACCACGAATAGCAGAAAGATTATCACAATCGTCATAGCATATTCCTGCGGCAATGCAACAGCAAGCACTCCGGAAATGGCAATTCCAACTGCAAGTAACAAGACAGGTTTTCCTAATTTTTTAGCATACCCTGCCTTATCTTTTGTTCTATCGAACACGTTACCGTGAACAAAAGTATAATTTCCTTTCAGCAGGGAAATACTCAAACCTATCATAATTACCGCAATGAACCATGTCATAATGCTAAATCCAATCATACTAGCCACATCTCCTTAGAAACCTCTGTATTCTATGCCACTATTATAACTTACTGGTTATTCATCTTCAACCTAATCATAGACATATTCCGGTATTTCTCTGTTATAGTCCTCTTCCGACCATATCTGTTTTCCATCATAAATAATGCTTTTACACGGAGTATCCAATTCCACATATGCACTTCCATAAAATTCATTATTATAGGTTTCCGCACGACCGCTCACTTTGTCCGCTATGGTCAGCTTATACTCTTTTGCAGTCTTCATCGTTGCAGAACCATCTCCGTTCAATACAAATGAAGGTCTGTAAATTGCACTTCTCCTGCTATCCGGCCACTGACAATTTATATATACTTTTTGCACTCCATCCTCATTCACGCAATATACATCCTTGACTCTCATATTACTTTCATTTGAAGGAATGACAGGTACACATAATACAATAAAACAGATAACACATGCAGCTACTGCCGAAATCACACAAGCAATCGCTATTTTATTTTTCACATTGCGTTTCTCTTTTTTGATCTTCTTCAACCAGATATTTCTGGCAATGGCACACAACCAGGTATAGATACTGGAATTCCCCTTGAACTCCGTCTTTTTATACAACGCCCGGCAAAAAGTCTCCTGTGTAATATCTTCTGCTTCGGATGAATTATGACAAAGTGATAACACATAATAATATACCGCTTCATACTCTGCGATCAGGATATCCTGGCTGATTTCATGTTCACTCATCTGTATTCACCCCCAAAAAAACTTCATCATGATTTTGTTTTCTATAAATTAGACCCCATGGAATCAAAAACGTTACAATTTTTTATAAAATCGTTTCGACAGCATTGTACCGTAAAAGAAAGGTC
>JABLTL010015205.1_pt1 | contig 17551 bp, 10 predicted proteins | sample 7160151 | NCBI WGS metagenome assembly JABLTL01 (sample SAMN14651223, study PRJNA627086) | human gut metagenome | isolation source: feces | host: Homo sapiens
ACCGTAATTTCAATCTGACGACATAAAACCGGATTGTTGTCAAGAATTAAATCCACAGTTCCCTTTCTTTCCGTAGCAGTAATGACTTTGTCAACAATAATCTTTAAAAGTTCATTCTCTTCAGGATTGAGCACAGACGGATTATCCCGACTAAGCCCAGTTACCAAGTAGATAATAGCGTTTTTCCCATGAGGCAGCATGTCGTACTTGTTAATAAGATCTGACATATAGCTGGCGGCATCAGACGTTTCGTCAGCGTATGATTGAATGACGGTGGTAGCAAATTTACTGGAAAAGAACAGTTTGCAAAGTTGACCAATTGTGAGACTGTTAGCATCAACAGATAATGCTGGCAATACTTGCACGATAAAATTGCTAATAGCCTCCATTCGGTCATAATAAGTCTCCATGAAATCCTTACGAAAAAGACGTTTGCGCTTTGTTTTGTTAATATGTTTATCACCATACCAAACATTTTTCTTGACTTTCCCTATCATTTCTTGCTTCTTAGAAGGAAGAAGTTCTCTTTTTGGCGGAACATACCCACCATTATTAAGTATGATCGTCTTTAATTCCTTAACTTTCGACTTGAAATCAATGTTGGCAAACTCTTTCTTTTGTCCTTTGGTAAAGCCATAGAAGGACGTATGCCACAAACAACAAGCGATGATTTCTGCATCAGTGACATGTACGTCAGCATCAAGGACAATCTCTTTAGTGAGAGAATGCTCCCACAAATCTCCTTCCATAGGAAAAGCGTCAAGATGGGGCCCTGTGCCATCATCCCAATCTTTCATAGTAATACGACACACATCACCATTGGAATCATCATGACGCTTTGGATTCATCAATCTGAGCATATCGTAATGCAACTTGAACCAGCCGAGACTGTCTTTTGCTTCGGGATACATGTTCACTATGTGTGGCGCCACCTCTTCAAAGGTAACAATGTTGAGAAATTCTTTATACGTCATTGAGAATAGATTTTAAATTTGATACCAAAATTTAAATTGGGCTATGCGAATATGTCCATAGCCCCAGAAAGATTGGCGAGAACTTCTCTAAATAATATTTTGTAGCTCTTCAACAACCTTCCAAATCAGTTCTTTTGTCTCTCTGATGAAAGCATCGGTATCCTTCAAGCGATTGGTAAGGCCAAGCTTGCCTATCCAGATTACGTTGCCATTAGTATTTAACATCGGCGTGAATGACTTGTCAATTTCTGTCAGCTTTTTGGAAGCAGCATCAAATATTTTATCTTTCACATGGTTCTTTACGGAATACCTTACTCCAACAGATTTATCTCCCTTTTGATTCACAAGCGAGATGATAATATCGGATTTACCTTCTTCGTTTGGAATATAGAAACTTGTACGATCTTTAGACTCTTCAAGAAGTTCCAAACTCATCGTATTTTTACAGAATATATTAAGGCAGGCATAGATGTATTGCCATCTTAGGTTTGATTCTTGTTCAGTCATGTTGTCAATGGCTCTTTTTTCCATCAAATCCTTTATGGCATTCTCTAATCCTTCCGGTGAAAGTGTATTCTGTTTAAATCTGAGCAAAGTCTTTATTCCATTTTCTGTACTTTTTCCATATCGCATCAAATAGAGCGGATGATAAAATGGGTTATTGGAATAAGTGTGCGATAGATACAGACAATTGAAATCTTTAATAGCTACATTAAAGAATCCTTCACATCTATCTCTATAGTTCTTATCAAATGCCAAATTCCCAAAACCAAGGTACACAGGAGGCAAAAGATGTTTAATGTCGTAATCGCTCATAGCTTGTTCTGATGCGAAAATGTTGGGAAGACCATACTTTGCATCTTTAGATTTTGCTCTCTCTAAGTCAGCTTCTTTGATGTAAAAGATATTGAAAATCTGGATTACTCCAGACAATGCATCAGGGCTTGTAAGCTCACATTTGTAAGCGAACAACTCTGCGATACATTTCATCGTAGTATCTTCTGAAAACTCATACCATGGCAATTCTATGTCTTGATATTTTTTAAGGTTTTTAATGATTACATCATTTGAAATAGGCTCAGAATCGACCATCTTTGAAGAACCTGGGTTCTTCATGACAACAGAGCCTATACAATCCCACGAGTTTCCAAATTGCAGGAGGGTTCTCCATCGGTACCCGTCGTTCTCGTCAATTTTGATAAAGTGAGTATATACTTTCATTTGTATAAATTTATTATTTATTAAATATTTCAATGGCTCTATAAGCCAATTTTATGTAATGCTGTCATAAGAATCTGCCAGGATTATGCTACTGATTATTCTTATTGATTAGATTGACCAACACTTTCACCATCACATTCTTCTCTTCTGTGCGGCTCTCGGCAATCATCAGTGTGAGAGCGACGAGGGTGTTGTCAGCAATGCGCTTGAGTCCGTCCTGGCCATAGAGTTACTTCAATAATCTTATTCTCTGTCATATCTCTTTGTCCTCCTTATACTTGTTCCACATTCTCTTTACTTTTCTTGCAATCTCCTTACGTAGCCATAGCGGTTCGAGTACTTCAAGGTTTTCACCATTCCATAGCAGTTCCTGTTGGAAGTCGAATGTTGGGCGGACATGCAGTTCAAAGATGCTGTATTCATCTGTTTGCTCAGTCTCTTGTTGCGACTCATGCAGAGGAAGGTCGCGCAGGTAGTTAGCCTGACTGGCACTGACCTTGATTTTTACCTTCTCAATGTCGGTGCCATCGCCAGGAATTACACCGATACAACCATTGAAGTATTCCTGTGGATTGAAATCTTCGGGATATTCAAACGTGTGGCTCGAAAGGCGGAAGTCATGTATGCGGTCGAGACAAAAGACGAGGTCATAGCCTGCAGGCCAATTACGCCCCACCAAATACCAGCGCTGACGGTATAGCTTTACGCATAGCGGCATCACATAATGGTCGTGCGTGTCACCTTTCCAGTAGTTGAGATAGTTGATATGGATGAAGCGGTTCTTCTTCATCGCATCTATTATTAGCTCCAAATATTCCCTGCCACTGGGCACGTCTTCAAGGATAATCCTGTTCTTGACAGATTTGCTTTCAAGGAGAAAATTACTCACCGATAGCGTACTGAGCAACCAATTTTCAATACTTCCACTCTTCATATCCTCCACATTGGCGATGTAATACCTATATGGAGCGGTCTTTTCGCAGTCTATCGACAATCCGAAGGTGTCGAAGATATTCCACTTCCACTTATGGAAAGTGCGCTTCAACATCTCCTCACCACCGCTCAAATCTACATTATCCATCCAGCGGCGGTTCAATTCCTCGAATGAAATCTTATGTGCCCGATAGATGGTCTCCACGATCCACACGAGTTTGTTGGTTTGATTCAGTGCCATATTTGTCGTTTATATAGATAACGTTTCGTCTGCTAAGATATTGCTATGGTGTGTCTTTTTTTCATACCATCATAATCAATCTCGCTCTACAAGGTTGCAATTTGCAACCTTATAGGTGAGAGAAGCAGCTACATAAAAGTTGGACCAACAATTTTTCGCCTAATTTTTCATCTGTTCCAGTCTCCCATGTATATTCTGCTTTGTGAAACTTATTTGCAAAGAACGAGACCAACTGACATAACTCTCTCTTTTTCAACGGATATACTGATGCAGTAATAAACTGTAGCACAACCTTGTCATATTGTTTGCAATCAATCATTGCATAATCTTCAAACTATCTGATTATACTTTCCACTCGCAACTCACCGTCATTAGGAAAAGAAATAATTCTTCTTTTTAAGACAGCACGTGCCTGTTGATTTTTGACATTATCTTTCATTTCTACAAAGGTACTGATGTGAATAAAGTTAATGTTTTCGGCGTGGCTATCGTGATTGTAAGATATAATAGGCTCTTATCCGGAAAGGTTTCAATATAGTCACCTACAGGAAGCATTATCTTTTCAGGAAGCGTTATCACTTTCATTTCATCAGTATAGTCATTGGCTATGGTAATTGCCAAAAGATATCTGCCATTTTCTTTTATATATATTGACTTTATATGTTCAAGAGCATCTGTTATGTCTTCTTTATACACATACGAGTGGGTAGATATTACGTTCCTTCCTCTTATAATTATTAAGAAATCAGACAAATCAAAGCATATCATACTATGCTTCTCTATACATATATTATACAGTTGCAGAAACTTTTTCAATTCTAAGTATGGATTGCTATCTGCCTGAAAAGACAATATAGAGAAAATGTCAGATTCTTCTTTGATACTGAGTTCTGGATTCATTTTTATTACAATATTTCTTCTTGCACGTGCATGTGTTTCTAAGATTTTATTAACGTTATCGGCTCCTTTGTCGGTAGACACCAACAGGACATTAACATATACATTTGGGCTGTTCTTTATTGAATATATACCTTCTGTACGAAACTCATTGATCACTTGTTGACTAACATAATCTGCAGCAATCAGTCGTAATGATTCAAGTGCGATTTTTTCCATTTTATTAATGTTTATATCTTTATTATCAAAAATACAGTGCAAAAATAAAATGGAGCTATGCCAACTGTGGGCACAACTCCATTTTATAATGAAATAATATTAAGTTACACTATAGCTTTTTTATGATCTTTATGCACTTGTAGAATTAATTTTTTTGTATGAGCCATAATCTGAGCGAATACGGTCTTTCCTTGATTCAAGGATTTCAGTCTTTTGTAATACAATTTGCAAAAGTACAAAATCTTTGGCGCAGATTTGTCGCAGCATAAAACAAAAAAACGACATAACTCGTTTCTTAAGAACTTGTTATGTCGTTATTAGTTGCGGAGGCAGGATTCGAACGTGCGACCTCCAGGTTATGAGCCTGGCGAGCTACCAACTGCTCCACTCCGCGATGTTGTATCCATGAGGTTTAAGCCTCATTTCTGAATTGCGAGTGCAAAGGTATGGCTATTTTTGCAAACCGCCAAATATTTTGGCGATTATTTTTCAAAAAACCTCGTTTTTCATATATTTTTAAGGTTCTCGCTTGTTTATTTCGTATAATCTGATTACTTTTGCACACATAAATAGCTTGTGCAATTTTAAAATAGGAAAGGACAAAGATATGTCAATCTCGAAGACAAGACAGAAGCTCGTGGACGTTGCTCGCCAATTGTTTGCGAAGAACGGCGTGGCGGCTACGACGATGAACGACATCGCTGCGGCATCAGGCAAAGGGCGCCGCACGCTATACACCTATTTTAATAGAAAGGAGGATGTGTATTATGCGGTGATCGAATCGGAGTTGGAGCGCCTGAGCGACAAGTTGGATGAGGTTGCGGCCAAGAAGATTCGTCCCCAGGACAAGATTATCGAGCTCATTTATACCCATCTGAGCATGATTAAGGAGACGGTGGTTCGCAATGGCAACCTACGCGCCGAGTTTTTCCGCAACATCTGGACGGTGGAAAAGGTTCGCAAGAACTTCGACGAGGACGAGATCGAACTGTTTCGTAAGGTTTACGCCGACGGCAAGGCCGACGGCGAGTTTGACATCGACAATGTGGATCTTGTGGCCGACATCACCCATTATTGCATCAAGGGCCTTGAGGTGCCCTTCATCTATGGTCGCTTGGGCCACGGCTTGACCGAAGAGGCCAGCAAGCCCTTGGTGGCGAAGGTGGTTTATGGTGCCTTGGGCAAGCACAGTGCGCTAAAGTAGCGTGTGCCCTTTCATCGTGCTTGACACGAGGGCACACAGCCGTTTCGCATATTGTAAAGTATAAATTATATTAAAAACAGGCGTTACGTTGCATATAAACTTTGGGAAATTGAAAAACAAACGTATATTTGCACGATAAAATGTGTATGTTGGGCATGTTGTCTGGCAGAGTTTTACGTGCATCGGTTACAAACGTCACGTTGTCTCAGTAGGAAACCGTCCACACATTCATCAAGAATAAAGCGCCTATTTGCAGGCCTTCGCCCAACGCGGCTTCAGTCTACGGCATTGGCTTAGTCCTGTAGCAAAGGTGTAATTAATTGTAAATCAATAAACAACAAACAAAATGGGATTATTAACAGGTAAGACCGCCATTATCACTGGTGCCGCTCGTGGCATTGGTAAGGCCGTCGCTATGAAGTTCGCCTCAGAGGGCGCTAACATCGCATTCACTGACCTTGTGCTCAACGACGATATGGCCGCTGGCTTGGAGGCTACACGCAAGGAGATCGAAGCCCTTGGCGTTACCTGCCGCGCATACGCTGGCAATGCTGCCGACTTTGCTGAGACAGAGAAGGTTGTCAAGCAGATTCACGCCGATTTCGGCTCGGTCGACATCCTCGTCAACAACGCTGGTATCACCAAGGACGGTTTGATGCTCCGCATGAGCGAGGCCCAGTGGGACGCTGTGCTGAACGTCAACTTGAAGTCGGCCTTCAACTTCATCCACGCTTGCTCACCCATCATGCTGCGCCAGCGCGGTGGTTCAATCATCAACATGGCTTCGGTGGTAGGTGTTCATGGTAACGCCGGCCAATGCAACTACGCCGCCTCAAAGGCAGGTATGATCGCCTTGGCTAAGTCTATCGCCCAGGAGCTTGGTCCTAAGGGTGTGCGTGCCAACGCCGTGGCTCCTGGTTTCATCGAGACAGCCATGACCGAACAGTTGCCCGAAGAGATTCGCAAGGACTGGATGAAGAAGATTCCTCTTCGTCGTGGTGGCAAACCCGAGGATATTGCCAACGTGTGCGCCTTCCTGGCTTCCGACATGGCAAGCTACGTGAGCGGTCAGGTCATCCAGATCGACGGCGGCATGAACATGTAATCTGCGCGATTCACTGATCATGCAGGTCGTTTACGAAGACAACCATATTATTATCGTATATAAGGAGAGCGGCGAGATTGTCCAGGGCGACAAGACTGGCGATGTGCCGCTTTCCGAAACGGTAAAGGATTATATCAAGACGAAGTACCACAAGCCCGGCAATGTGTTTCTCGGCGTGGTGCATCGTCTTGACCGTCCTGTTTCGGGGCTTGTTATCTTTGCCCGAACCAGCAAGGCCCTCACGAGGCTCAACGCCATGTTCAAGGACGGCGACATCCACAAGACCTATTGGGCCATCACGAAAAACGCCCCCGCCATTCCCGAGGCTACGCTCACCCACTGGTTGACGCGCAACGAGAAACAGAACAAGAGCTATGCCTACGATCGCGAGGTGCCCAACTCCAAGAAAGCGAGGCTCGCCTACCGTGTCATCGGCCACACCGACCATTACAACCTTATGGAGGTTCACCTCATGACGGGTCGCCACCACCAGATACGTTGCCAGCTGGCCCACATGGGCTGTCCCATCAAGGGCGATCTCAAATACGGCGCCAAGCGCAGCAATCCCGATGGAAGCATCTCATTGTTGTCACATTCTGTGGAGTTTGTCCATCCTGTCTCCCACGAGTTGATCCACCTCGACTCGCCCCTACCTGATGATCCTCTTTGGCACGGCATCGCCGAAACTGTAAAAACATAACCTCCATCAGCATGACACTGAGCAAGACAACTAAAAGAATAGGTATTGTTATCCTAACGCCTTTGGTGTTAGTGGTCTTGCTTTTTGCCTTATTTTATTTCCCGCCTTTCCAGAACTGGGCGGTCCGTCAGGTCACCCACTACGCCTCCGAGGAACTCGGCATGCACATCAGCGTAGGGAAGGTGCACCTGAAATTTCCCCTCGACTTAGCGTTGCATCAAGTGAGCGTGCTTCAGCCCAACGATTCGCTGAAGGGCGTCACCGACACCGTTGCCGACATCCATTCGGTGGTGGTCGACGTGCAGTTGTGGCCCCTCATACATCGCCAGGTCATGGTCGACGAGTTGGCCTTCGAGCAAATGAAGGTCAACACCGCCAACCTCGTCCACTCGCTCCGCATCAAGGGACAGGTAGGCCAGCTCCGCCTGAAGGCCCACGGCATCGACCTGGCCAAGGAGCACGTCAACATCAACCATGCCGTCTTGGCCAATGCCCAGCTCGATGTGGCCCTGAGCGACACCGTTCCCAAAGACACCACCCCCAGCACGAACTATTGGAAGATAGCCCTCGCGCAGCTCCGCCTGCACCAATCGCGCCTCACGCTCCACATGCCGGGCGACACCCTCTCCGTAGCCACCTATTTCGGGGAGGCGCAGGCCCAGAAGGCTTATCTCGACCTTTATAAAAATCTCTATACCGTTGGCCATCTCGATTGGCGCAACGGCGGGGTCCACTACGACCAGAACTACGAGAAGCCCACCACTGGCCTCGATTTCAACCACCTATTTCTCAGGAAGTTGGACCTCAAGGCCGACTCGTTCTACTTCTGCGATTCCAAGCTCCACCTCGGCATCAAGTCGTGCCGTTTCGTGGAGAAAAGCGGCTTGCAGGTCGACAGCTTGCGTGGCACATTCTCGATGGACAGCACCCACATGGATGTGTCGTCGCTACAATTGGCCACTCCCGACTCGCGCTTGGCGGTCGATTTCGGCATGGATCTCAACGCCTTCGCCGACAAAGCGCCGGGCAAGCTGAAAGCCATTGTCCACGGAGAGGTGGGCAAGCAAGACATCCTGAAGATTGCCGGCCCAAACCTTCCACGCGAATTGGCGCGCCGCTGGCCCAACTACCCCTTGGGCATCGATGTGGTGGCACGTGGCAACATACAGAAGATGCACCTCTCGGGCGTGCGTCTCCTCCTGCCCACGGCGTTTCGCATCACGGGCGATGGCTTTGCCGCCAACCTCACCGACCCCAACCATCTCAAGGCCGATGTCGCCCTACACGCCAAGACCTACAACCTCAACTTCCTCACGCCAATGCTCGGGTCCGCTCTCGGCAAGACGGTTCGTGTGCCGAGCGGCATAGCGTTTGACGGCAAGATACGCGTCGACGGCAGCAACTACCTCACCCACTTCGTGGCATCGCAAGGAGGGGGCGAATTGCGCGGCAACGCCCAGGTTGACATCAAGAAGATGGCCTACAACGTTCGGCTGAACGCCCAACGCCTACCCTTGCAGAATTTCCTTCCCAAGATGGGCCTCCACCCCTTCACGGGTTACATCACCGCCCAAGGCGAGGGTGCCGACATCCTCTCCCCCAAGATGCGCCTGAAGGCCGAGGCCGGCATCAATGCGTTCCAATATGGCAACTACAACCTCGACAACGTGGCCGCCGTGGCCACCATCCATAACGGTCGCATCCACGCCGACATCGACTCCCGCAACCCACTCTTCGAAGGTCAGGTGAACCTCGACGCCCTGACCACGGGCAGCCGCATGCGCGCCACCGTAGCGGGCGACTTGCACCATCTTGACCTTTACAACCTGCGCATCACCGATGTTCCACTAACCGTTTCGGCTTGCGCCCACGTCGATATGGCCACCGACCTCAAGGAATATTATGAGGTGCGCGGCATGGTGAGCGACATCACCATCCACGACCCGAAGAAGTATTATCGTCCCGAGGATGTGGTGCTCGATGTGCTCACACGTCGCGACACCACCCACGCCGTTGTGGATTGCGGCGACTTCCACCTCGACATGGATGGCAGGGGCGGCTACGAGCGCCTGTTGAACCATTGCACGCGCTTTATGGCCGAGGCCCAGAGCCAGATGAAGGAGAAGCGCATCGAACAGGCGAAGCTCCGCGAGCAGTTGCCCAACGCTCGCCTGTATCTCTCTTGCGGTCAGGAGAATATCGTCAGTAGGTTCTTGAAATTCAAAGGCTACATGTTTGAGAATCTCTATGTCAATATGACCTCATCGCCCTTAGCGGGTCTGAATGGCAACCTGTCTGTCGACTCGCTGGTGATGGATAGTTTCCAGATCGACACCGTTCGCCTGCACCTCACGTCGGACGAGCGCAACATGACCTACTCGCTGCACGTGCAGAACGGCAAGAACAATCCCAAGTATATCTTCAACGCCTTTGCCGACGGCGGCCTCAATGAGCGCGGCACCTACATCAAGACACGCCTCTACGACTGGAAGGACATCCTCGGCGTGAGCTTCGCCGTGCAAGCCTCCATGCAACAGCACGGCATCAGCCTACACCTCTATGGCGACGACCCTGTGCTGGGCTACAAGCGCTTTGCCGTGAACGACAGCAACTACGTTTACTTGGGCGACGACCGACGCATCCGCGCCGACATGCGCCTCCGGTCGGCCGATGGCATGGGTGTGCAGATCTATACCAATGATGAGAACACCGACGCGTTGCAGGATGTAACCGTCACGCTCCATAAGTTCAACCTTGGAGAAGTCTTGGCCATGATTCCTTTCACGCCAGACATGTCGGGCATCCTCAATGGCGACTTCCACGTGGTGCAGACCCCCGACGAGCTTTCGGTTTCGTCGACGGTAGATGTGGCCGACATGGTCTATGAGGGCAACGCCATGGGCCACGTGGGAGGCGAATTCACCTACATGCCAAAGACCGACGGCAGTCATTATGTTGATGGCATCCTCACCCACGACGGCCATGAGGTGTGCACCCTTACGGGCTCCTACCAATCGGCTGGCGAAGGCTATCTCGACGCCGAGGTCGGCCTGGAGCGGCTGCCCCTGAGCATGGCCAACGGCTTCATCCCCGACCGCCTCTTGGGCCTGCGCGGCTACGCCGAGGGCAACCTCACGGTTCAGGGATCACTGAGCAAACCCGACATCAATGGCGAGGTGCTGTTCGATTCGGCCTACATCTTCAGCGAGCCCTACGGCATCGTGATGCGCTGCGCCGACGACCCGTTGCCCATCACGGGCAGCCACCTGGTGTTTGAAAACTACGACCTGTTTGCCAACAATGCGTCGCCGCTCACCATCCAGGGTTATCTCGACTTCTCCAACACCGACGACATGCAGCTCAAGCTCCGCATGAGAGCCGACAACTACCTGCTCATCGACGCAAAGGAAACGGCACGGTCCGAGGCTTACGGCAAGGCGTTTGTAAATTTCTATGGTCTGATGCAGGGAGCGGTCAGCAACCTGTCGATGCGCGGCCGACTGGACGTGCTGGGCACAACCGACTTGAGATACAACCTGAAAGACTCGCCCCTCTCCACCGACAACCAGCTGGAGGGCCTTGTGGAGTTTGTTAATCTGCAAGACACGGCCGAGGATGTCATCAACCGTCCGCCGCTCACGGGCTTCAACATGGACCTCAACGTCAACATCGACGATGGCGCCCATGTGGATTGCTACCTCAATGCCGACCACTCCAACTATGTCGACATTGTTGGCGGAGGCAGCCTGCGCTTGCAGTACAATCCCGTCGACGAGATTGTGGTGCGTGGCCGCTACACCATCGGCAGTGGTGAGATGAAATATGCCCTGCCCGTCATCCCGCTGAAGACCTTCACGATCCAAGACGGTAGTTACATCGAGTTTAAGGGTGACCCCATGAACCCCACGCTCAACATCACGGCCAACGAGACCACCAAGTCGACCGTAGGTGGCACGTCGGGCAATGGGCGCACCGTCGAGTTCACCTCGGGCGTCATCGTCACCAAGACGCTCAACGACATGGGTCTCGAGTTTACCATCGACGCACCCGAAGACATGACCATCCACAACCAGCTTCAGTCGATGTCGAAGGAGGAGCGCGGCAAGCTCGCCGTCACCATGCTCACCACAGGCATGTACCTGGCGGATGGCAACACCAGCAACTTCACCATGAACTCCGCGTTGAGCGCGTTCCTCAACAGCCAGATCAATCAGATCTCGGGCAAGGCCCTGCGCACGCTCGACCTGAGCTTTGGCGTAGAAAACTCGTTTGGCAACAACGGCACACTCCACACCGATTACAACTTCAAGTTTGCCAAACGCTTCTGGAACAACCGCTTACGCATCGTCATTGGAGGAAAACTATCATCGGGCAGCGATGTGCAGATGGAAGACGAGACATTCTTCGACAACGTGACGTTCGAGTATCGCCTGAGCGCCACCTCCAACAAATACCTGAACCTCTTCTATGAGCGCGACGGTTACGATTGGCTTGAGGGCAACGTCAGCAAGTTTGGTGGCGGCTTCATGTGGAAACGTAAGTTGCGCCATTTCAAAGACCTGTTCCGACTTAAGGACCCGCAGGACGAGATTCCCTCAATGCCCACCGACTCTACCAAGAAAGAAAAGAAAAAGGAATGAAGACCTACCGATTGCTTCTCATCATAGCGGTGGCCAGTTTGTTTGCGGCCTGTTCCACCACCAAGAACATCCCCGAGGGCGACCAGCTGTTCACGGGGCTCGACGCCATTACCTACGAGGCTCCCGAGAAGAGCCGCCACTATGCCGCCATCCAGGAAGAGCTCGACGCCGCCCTCGCCACGGCTCCCAATGGCGCCCTCTTCGGGAGCAGCAGCGTGCGCTCGCCGTTGCAGGTGGGCCTATGGGTGTGGAACGCCTTCACAAACGACGATTCCGACTTCGGTCGGTGGATGCTCAAGTCGTTTGGCAAGCAACCCGTGCTCATGAGTTGGGTCAATCCCGAGCTGCGCGCCTCCGTGGCCAAGGAGGTGCTTCGCGCCCATGGCTATTTCCGGGGCGACGTGAGCTATAAGGCCCGCACCCTGCGCAACCCCAAGAAGGCCAAGATTGCCTATACGGTCAATGCCGGCCACCTCTTCACCATCGACACCTTGCAGTATCTGGGGTTCCCCGCCGCGGGCGACAGCCTGATTCGCTCCACGCTTTCCGACGCCAAGATCAAGCCGGGCGACCCCTTCGACGTGTCGACGCTCGAAGGAGAGCGCACCCGTCTCAGCACCCTGTTTCGCAACAACGGCTATTTCTATTGGCAACCCTCCTACGCCTCTTACCTGGCCGACACCACCTCCGTTCCCGGCAAGGTGCAGGTGCGCCTCCAAGCCATCGAGAACCTTCCCGCCATGGCCAAGCGCCCATGGTATGTGGGTAACATCTGCATCGACCTACGCAAAAACTACCTCGATGCGCTCACCGACTCGTTCCAACGTGGCTCGTTCATGGTGCGCTTCCGTGGGCGTCGCCCGCCGTTGCGTGTGCCGGTCATCTTGCAAGGCACCAAGTTGCGTTCCCACAAGCTCTATAGCTACCAGGACTATCAGGAGAGCATGGCCCACGTGAGCAGCACGGGCTTGTTCAGCGTGGTCGATTTCACGTTCACCCCGCGCGACACCACCTCGGCCAACGACACGCTCGACCTGCGCATCAACGCCGTGCTCGACAAGCCTTACGACTTCTACGTGGAGGGCAACCTCGTGGGCAAGACCAACAACCGTGTGGGTCCGGGCCTCGTGATGGGTTTCACCAAGCGCAACGCGTTTCGGGGAGGCGAGCTGCTCGACATTAACCTCAAGGGCAGCTACGAATGGCAGACGTCGCAACAAGGCGAGCGCTCAAAGTCGAAGTTCAACAGCTACGAGTATGGCGTCGACGCCTCCTTAACGTTCCCGCGCATGGTCATCCCGTTTGTCGATTTCTTCCGCGACCGCCTGGCGCGCTATTACCGCCGCAACCGGTTCTACGCCGTGCCCACCACCACGCTGAAGATGTCGTCCGACATTATCAGCCGAGCCAACTATTTCAAACGCCACATCGTGTCGGGCGAATGGACCTACAGCCTCCAGACGTCGGCCACCAGTCGCCACCTGTTCAGTCCGTTGGTGTTCTCCTACGAGTATATGCGCAGCTCCACGGCGGCCTTCGACTCGGTGTTGCAGGTCAACCCCTACCTCTATTACACCATGCAGGACCAGTTTGTGCCCAAGATGCAATACACCTACACCTACACCAGTCCGTCCCACCTGCTCAACCCCGTCCGTTGGCAAACCACCATCAGCGAGGCGGGCAACCTCCTGTCGTTGGGCTATATGGCCGCCGGCAAGAAATGGGGGCGCCAGGGCAAGGAGATGTTCAACAACCCCTACGCCCAGTTTCTGAAGGTTGAGACCGACCTTGTGAAGACCTGGAGGCTCACCGAGCACAGCACCCTTGTGGGCCACGCCGCCCTTGGCGCCATTTGGGCCTACGGCAACTCGTCGAAGGCGCCCTATGGCGAGCAGTTCTATGTGGGTGGCGCCAACAGCGTGCGCGCCTTCACCGTGCGCTCCATTGGCCCCGGCCATTACCACAACGACGCCTCGGCCAACATCTATTACCTCGACCAGACGGGCGACCTGATGTTCCAGGCCAACCTCGAGTATCGTCCGCGCCTCTTTGGCAACCTCTACGGCGCGCTCTTCCTCGATGCGGGCAACGTGTGGGTGATGCATAGCGACGATCGCGACGGCGTGAAGTTTGAGCCCAGGAACGCGCTCCGCGACATGGCGCTGGGCACCGGCGTGGGCCTTCGCTACGACATGGATTTCCTCGTGATCCGCCTCGACTGGGGAGTGGGCCTGCACGTGCCCTACAACACAGGCTTCTACAACGTTGATAGCTTCAAGAACAGCCAGAGCCTCCATTTCGCCGTGGGCTACCCCTTCTAAAAAAGACGCGGCCCGTGGCCATTGTTTTTAACAAAGAATTAACGCCCATCCCGCTCAATAGGCACACTTTTTGAATGGGAGGGAACAAGATTATAGAACATACCAACATGAATCAGAACGAAACACCGGTCCTGCTGCTTACCGGTTACTTAGGCAGCGGAAAGACCACATTGCTCAACCGCATCTTGTATAACGAGAAAGGCATTCGCTTCGCCGTCATCGTGAACGACATAGGCGAGGTGAACATCGACGCCAACCTCATCCAGAAGGGAGGCGTGGTAGGCCAGGCCGATGACAGCCTGGTGGCCTTGTCGAACGGTTGCATCTGCTGCACGCTGAAGATGGACCTCGTGAAGCAGCTCAACGACCTCATCAACCTCCGCCAGTTCGATTACATCGTCATCGAGGCCAGCGGCATCTGCGAGCCCGCCCCCATCGCGCAAACCATCACCACCTATCCGCAGATGGTGGCGCCGGGCGCCCTGAAGAATGGCGTGGCGCGCCTCGACGCCATCGTGACCGTGGTCGACGCCCTGCGCATGCGCGACGAGTTTGGATTGGGCGACCACCTCAAGGCTGATCACGACGAGGAAGACCTCGCCAGCCTGGTCATCCAGCAGATAGAGTTTTGCAACATCATCCTGCTCAACAAGGCCGACATGATCTCCCACGACGAGATGGCCCACCTGAAGGCCATCATCCGTGAGATCCAGCCCAAGGCAGCCATCTACGAGTGCAACTATGGCGACGTGGAGCTCAACAAGATCATCAACACCCACTCGTTCAACTTCGACAAGGTGGCCACCTCCGCCCGATGGATTGAGGCCATGGAGGGCGAAGAGGGCGATGACCACCATGACGACAATGACGACCATGACGACCATGAGCGTCACGATGAGCATGAGCACCACCACCATCACCACCACGACCATTTGGAGAACGAGGAGTCAGGCGAGGCATTGGAGTATGGCATCCAGACGTTCGTCTACTATCGCCGCCCTGCCATGAGCCTTGCCCGCTTCGACGAGTTTGTGTCCACCCAATGGCCCAAGAGCGTCATCCGCGCCAAGGGCATGTGCTACTTCCGCGACGAGCCCGACACCTGCTACCTCTTCGAGCAGAGCGGCAAGCAGTTCAACATCACCAATGCGGGCCAATGGTTCGCCTCCATGCCCGCCGAGGAGCTCGAGCAGTTTATGGAGCAGAACCCCAACGCCAAGAAAGACTGGGACGAGAACTACGGCGACCGCATGCAGAAAATAGTGTTCATCGGCAAGGACATGGACCGCAAGGCCATCGAGGCGCTTCTCGACGCCTGCCTGGAGGATTAGCCCATCCTTCCTCTGGCCAACGGGCGAAGCGCGCGCACCCCTACCCTGTTCACTTACTGACACACAACTATCATCCGCGATGGAAAGGACATCACACCCTCTCCTATCGCGGATGTTTTCAATATCTGTAGATTATGGCAAATACCTCTATGCATGGCATCCCATCGAAGCCGACCCACGCTTATCTGCGGCTCCACACGGGCATCCTATTGGCGGGTGCCACGGGTGTGTTTGGCCGACTGATCTCATTGTCCGAACTGCCCTTGGTGTGGTACAGGATGATGATTGCCGCAGGCGTGCTCGCCGCGGTGTTGGCGCTTGGTGGGCGGATCCATACGCCCACCCTTCGTGAGGCGCGGCGCATGGGGTGTTGCGGCGCGCTGCTGGCCATCCACTGGGTGCTGTTCTACGGCAGCATCAAGGCAGCCAACGTGAGCGTGGGGGTGGTGTGCTTTGCCCTGAACGGGTTTTTCACGGCCCTCCTCGAGCCCATGGTTTCCAGCAAGCGCTTCTCGCTACGCCACCTGTTGCTGGGCCTGATAACACTGGGCGGCATCGTGCTCATCTTCGGCCTCAACATGCAGTTCCGCACGGGAATCGTGATCGGCACGTTCTCGTCGCTCTTCTACACCTTGTTTGCCATTGCGAGCAAGCGCGTGCAAAGCGCCACGGGGGTGGAGAGCTCGGCGATGCTCCTGCATGAGCTGTTGTCGGGAGGGTGCGTGCTGTCGCTTGCCATGCCTTTCTACGCCATGCGCTACCCTTCCGCCTCGTTGTTGCCCCAAGGGTCCGACTGGTTGTTCATCCCGCTCTTCGCCTCGGTGTTTACCATTGGTCCGTTTCTCACGCAGTTGCAAGCCCTACGCTCCCTGTCGGCCTTCACCGTCAACCTGAGCTATAACCTCGAACCGCTCTACAGCATAGCGCTCGCCATGCTTCTCTTCAACGAGGCGCAAGAGCTCAACCTCTCGTTCTGGATGGGCGTGAGCATGATCGTCGCGGCGGTGGGGTATCATGCAATGTGCAGAAAGAGGAACGTTTTCGTTAAGCCAGATGAGCAGCGCTAAGTTCACTTAAGCTCTGCCATGGCGAGAAAACGTGCCATGAAATGGAACGGAGAATAAACGCCACATTGCCGCCGACCCCTATTTCGGATGGAAGAAACATAAGAATACGATGTCGGAGATAGAGCAGAACCTTGCAGAGCTCAAGAATCTCGAATTAACAAAGATGCAATATGAAAAGCCAAGAAGACATGGACAGCCCCCCGGCCCTTCAAGTCTTTGTCTTTTCGGCTTTCCATACCAGTGATATATGATATAGAAAGCTACCCTCGTCATCTTCTCGATGTTCTCTGACAAGGGTTGAACAGAAACCATAAGGTCCTAACAACCTACCTATTTCGGCCTAATGACCGATTTCCTCTATAAATAGTATATTTTTATCCTACTGGTGTAAAAGGGGGGTTATATTTGTTTGGGTTAAAACGGCAGGATGATGATGGGCATTGAATTATTATTGTTACCTTTGAACCTTCGGTAACCCCAAACCCAACAACCATGGACTATCCCACATCTCCCAAACAACAACTGAGGAAAACCATCCGGCAACGCCATTGACAACTTTCTCGCTTTCGTAGACCACATGTCATGTAGTGCAGACACATACGTTTCGCTTGGTGGCTCCAATGGTTGCGCCGACCAACTTACAAATTGGGACGGAACACAAAAGGTAGGGCTTGGAAGCGTTCCACAAAAGAAAGAAA
>JABLTL010050976.1_pt1 | contig 17544 bp, 18 predicted proteins | sample 7160151 | NCBI WGS metagenome assembly JABLTL01 (sample SAMN14651223, study PRJNA627086) | human gut metagenome | isolation source: feces | host: Homo sapiens
AATAAATAGGAGAATGGTTGAATCTATGCTATATGATGTAATGATCGTTGGAGCAGGGCCTGGTGGTATTTTCTCTGCGTATGAGCTTGTAAAAAACAACGACAATTTAAAAATTGCGGTGTTTGAATCAGGAAATACTTTAGAAAAGAGAAAATGTCCAATTGATGGAAAAAATATTAAGACATGTATTCATTGTAAAACATGTGCCATCATGAATGGATTTGGTGGTGCTGGTGCATTTAGTGATGGAAAATATAACATTACAAATGAATTTGGTGGAAATTTATATGAATACGTTGGCAGAAAAGAAGCTTTAGATCTAATGCATTATGTAGATGAAATTAATTGTTCTCATGGTGGAAAAGATACAAAATTGTATACAACAGCGAACACGTCTATCAAAAAGCTGTGTATACAGAATGATTTGCATTTATTAGATGCGAGTGTTCGTCATTTAGGTACAGATATTAACTACATTGTATTAAAGAATTTATACAATGAATTGAAAGACAAGGTCGATTTCTATTTCTTGTCTAAAGTTGATAAAATCAATCATGTAGATGATCAATATGAAGTAATCACAAATGGGACTTCTTTTTTTGGCAAGAAATGCATTGTTTCTACAGGCAGAAGTGGAAGTAAATGGATGCAGACGATTTGTTCTGACTTAGGCATTGAAACGAAATCTAATCGTGTGGATATTGGTGTGCGTGTTGAAGTTCCTAGTCTGGTATTTTCTCAATTAACAGATGAATTGTATGAAAGCAAAATTGTGTATCGTACAAAAAAATTCCAGGATAAGGTGCGTACATTCTGTATGAACCCTAGAGGTGTTGTTGTAAATGAAAATACAAATGGGATTGTGACTGTGAATGGACATTCTTATAATGATCCAGCTTTATATACAGACAACACAAACTTTGCATTACTTGTATCTAATAAATTTACTGAACCATTTAAGAGTTCTAATGAATATGGTGAAAGTATTGCACGTTTATCTAATATGTTAGGTGGAGGCGTCATTGTTCAAAGATTCGGTGATTTGATTCGTGGACAAAGATCTAACAAGCATCGTATTGAAGGTTCTTTCTTGACGCCTACATTAGCAGCTACACCAGGTGATTTATCTCTTGTCATTCCAAAGCGTCAATTAGATGATATTATTGAAATGATTTATGCATTAGATAAAGTTGCTCCTGGAACAGCGAGTGATGATACATTGTTATATGGTGTAGAAGTAAAATTCTATAACATGGATGTTGATGTTGATAACAATCTTGAAACAAAGCATAAAGGCTTATATGTGATTGGAGATTGTTCTGGTGTTACGCATTCATTATCACATGCAAGTGCAAGTGGTGTGTATGTTGCTAGAAAGATAACAGAAAGCTTTGAGTAAAAGATGAAAAAACCGCATGTGCGGTTTTTTTGTTATAATATTCCGATTTCTTGTAAGAATAGTTTGCCTGCTTTTGATAATGTATGATCTTTTCGCTTGAGAAATACACTTGTGATGAACATACCGGGATCATTGATTGAACGTACAACCATATCACTTGTTTTTGAGATATCAGCATCTGAATATGGAATGAGTGCAACTGTATTGAATGTTCTTGCCCATTCAATAGCAGTTTCATTGATTGATGTGATGATAGAAATGTTTGGAGCTAAAGCATGTTGACCAAAGACTGTATATATGATATTTGAAATATCAAATGGAATGGAAAGTGGATGACCTGAAAATTCGGTGATTTCAATTGGTTTTGTCTCATTTGAAAGAGGATGATCTGGTGGTATGACAGCTACGATATCATCCTTTTCATATGGGAAAGTTTCTAGTGTACCAAATTGTGGAATACTTGCACGAACTAGACCAATTTCAGTAATTCCATTTAAAACGTTTGGAACAACGAAGTCACTTGCGATTTCATATACATCATAGTTGATTTCTGGATGATGACTAACAAAATCTTCAAATAAGTTATGGATGTAGTGAATGGAATTTCCTGCAGGAATGGATATTTTTAATTGATCTGTGTAACCTGTCTGCTGGCATTGTAAAGATGTGCTGATACTGTTTTCGATACGACAGATTTCACGTGCTTTTGTATAAAAGATGCGTCCAGCTTCTGTGAGTTCAATTGAACGGCTTCCCCGTTTGATGAGCTGTGCACCATAGGTACGTTCAATATTCTTTAATTGATTACTTAAAGAAGGCTGTGCGATGAGTAACTGCTTTGATGCGGCTAAAATGCTTCCACAGTCAACAATGGCAACGAAGTTACGATAGGATTCTAACGTCATTGGATTCTCCTTTTAATATATAATAAAAATATTATACTTTATAAGTAAAAATAGTAATATTATTATATTTTTGTTTTGCTTATAATACAAATGTTTTTGTTTAGAGAAGATTGCATGAAAACATGCAGAAAGAGGGGTTATGGCAAACATCTTAACAGACATTCTTGCGATTATTGGCGTTGTCTTAAACGGACTTCCACAAGGATTATTGGCTTTGACATTCGGATTTGCATCCATTCCAACAGCGATGGCTTTTTTCATTGGTGCACTTGGTAATACAATTACGCAAAGCGTAGCACCTATTTCTTTCCAGGCTGAAACAATTACGTATGCGGGAAGTGCAGGAAAAGATCGTTCTGAACGCTGTACAATGATTTTCTTTGGTGCTGTGATTATGACAGTGATTGGTGCTTTTGGCTTATTGACAAAAATTGTTGATTTTGTAGGTGAAGATATTTCATTCGGTATGATGGCTGGTGTTGGTATCATCTTGACAAAAGCTGCAATTGATATGATCAAGAAAGATAAATTAGCGGGTGGTGTATCATTAACTGCTGCACTAGTTACGTATTTCATTACTAGAAATAATCCAAATACTTTGGTGTATACAATTGTTATTTCTGTCGTTGCTTCCTGTATTGCGAATGCAATCTTCAAAAAAGATAAAGAAAATATAGTGGTAGTTGATGATAAATTTATTCGTCAGAAATTCACAATCAATGCAAATGTGATTATGGGAGCACTTGGTATGGTCTGCTTGAATATTGGTTCAAATATTTCATTTGGTTCTATTACAGCGAGTATGGCTACAAGTGGAAATTATAATGTTGACCACTTAACAGTTATTTCCTCTTTAGCTGATATGGGTTCTTCCTTCTTTGGTGGAGCACCTGTAGAATCTATTATTTCTGCAACTGCAAGCGCACCTCATCCAGTATGGGCTGGTGTAGCAATGATGGTCATTATTGGTTTGATTTTAATTACTGGTATTTTACCTAAGATCAGTAAATATGTTCCAGCTTCTTCAATTGCGGGTTTCTTGTTTGTTCTTGGTATCTTCAAGACAGTTGCATTGGATGCACCTGCTGCTTTAGCAGCAAATGCTGCTGTTGGTGGTTCTACACTTGTTGTGACTGCAGTTACAAACCCATTCTTAGGCATGCTTGCTGGTATTGTTGTAAGAATGCTTGGTATTTAAGCTGAGTGATGGAGGAAAGCATGAAAGAATATTCAATGGAATTATGTGGTGTTGAAAGAACACTGCCATTTATTCCAATCAATGAAACAATGGCATTTGCAAGTTTTGTTATCTTAGGTGATACAGAACTTGTATCAGCATGTGCACCAAAGCTGGCGGAAATGATTGGTGATGTGGATGCAGTTTTAACTGCAGAAGCAAAAGGCATTGCATTAGCGTATGAAGTTAGCAAGTGTCTTGGACTGAAAGAATTTATCGTTGCTAGGAAAAGTGAAAAATCATACATGAAGAATGTTGTTTCAGCATCTGTACATTCTATTACAACTTCTGGAGAACAACATTTATATCTTGATGGTGTGGATGCTGATAAGATTCGTGGAAAGAGAATCTGTATTATTGATGATGTTATTTCTACGGGGGAATCATTGCATGCATTAGAAGTACTTGCACAGAATGCAGAAGCAGTCATTGTTAAAAAAGCAGCTTTGCTTGCAGAAGGAAATGCCGCAAATAGAGATGATATTGTGTTTTTGAAGAAATTACCATTGTTTTCTAAAACAGAAGATGGTTACGTTGAAATTGCTGAATAAATGAATGAAAGTCTATAAACTTTGAAGTTTATGGACTTTTTCTTATAATTTACTTGAAAAGTATTGACCTTATACTTTGTAGAAGGTCTAGGATCTGGTTGTCAAATGATGGAGGCAACAAATATGAATATCAAAGAAGTTGAAAAAATCACAGGAATTTCAAGTCAGAATATCCGATTTTATGAAAAATATGAACTTGTTCAACCTGTACGGAATGCAAATAATGGATATCGCGAATATAACGCAGAGGATATTCGAAAACTAAAGATCATTAAAATGCTGCGTATGATTGATATGCCTGTGGAACAAATCAAATTAATACTGCATGAGAAAAAAGATTTGAATCAATCACTGGAAGACCAAGAATATTTATTGAAGCAAAAACTAACAGAAACAAAATATGCAATTGAAGTGTGTAAAGAAATCAAAGAATCCAGTCAGACACTCAATGATATTAATGTAGATGAATATCTAGAGAGTATGTCAAAAGAGCCATCTCATTTCTTCCAAAGCTGGATCAATGACTATAAAGATGTCATTCAGCATGAACATGAAAGAGTTTTTACATTTACTCCGGATACCGAAATCACAGATCGCTATAGTTTTGCAAATGCATTATATGCATATGCAATGAAAGAAAACAAAGAATTAATAATTACAAAAGAAGGAATGTATCCTGAATTCGTGATGAATGGCGTTACGTATACAGCAGAAAGAAACTATACACATGTTGCTGGTATACCAGTAGCTGTGATTCGATGCACAAGAAAATATAGTGATGAAAAAGAATATAAGCATGGTCGTAAAAAATGGATCAGAATCCTGCGTATTTTCTGGCCTGCAATTTTATGGAGTGTGTTTATTCTAGCTACAAGGGGTTCAGATTTATTCTCATCAAAAGAAGGAATCATTATTATCATTGCATTTCTGATTTTGAGTGGTGTGATGTCAGCCTTGAATTATTTCTTATACTGGAATCGGGATTATTCATATGAAGACAAAAAATGAATCCGCTTTCAAAATAGTAAGAAAATCTAAAAAATTCATTAAAAATAGATAATTTTTCATAATTTTGATGTGAATAATATGTGTATAATATGTGTAACAAAGTTATTCGGATTGTTACTGAAGAAGGCAAAACCAGATATCGATGTGCTAGTTTTAGAGTACGTGTATCTGGTTTTTTCGTTATAATAATCCTAATAAGTTTGAAAGGGTAGATATGATTGTTGATAGAGTGATTAACAATAATATCGTTTCTACAATTGATGATGAAGGTGCTGAACTCATTTTAATGGGTAGAGGTCTTGGTTTTGGCGCGAAAAGTGGAAATGATATTGATGAAAGCAAAGTGGAGAAAATCTTTAAATTAGAGGATCGAAATGATGCTGAGCAGTTAAAGCAGTTGTTACTTCGTGTGCCTTTAGAAGAAGCAGAAGTTGTAGGGGATATTGTTAGTTACGCAAAGGAAAAGATTGCGGTGAACTTAAACTCTAGTGTGTATGTAACATTAACAGATCACATTAACTTCGCAATTGAAAGACAAAAGCAGAACATTGATTTTACAAATCCATTGTTATGGGAAATCAAACGTTACTATCCTTCGGAGTTTCTCGTTGGATGTTATGCACTTGATCTGATTAAACAAAGATTTGATGTGCAATTGACAGAAGATGAAGCTGGATTTATCGCATTGCACTTTGTGAATTCAGAGTACGATACATCGATCTCAGATGCAGCGAAATTTCCAACAGAAATTCATAAGATCCTGGATTTGATTCATCATGAATTTAATCTTAAGGTTGATGAAAAATCTTTGAACTATGAAAGATTACTGACACATGTGAAGTTCCTTCTGCAAAGAGTATATCGAAATGAGATGCTGAAAGATGAAGATCTGTTGATCATTCAGACAATCAAACGACAGTGTGAAAAAGAATTTGATTGTTGTAGAAAGATATCTTCTTCTATAAAAGAAGCAACAGGAAAAGAACTGACAGAAGCAGAAATGGTTTATATGGCAATCCATATTCGCAGATTGTTAAATACAAATAAGGAGTGAAACAAATGTTTAATTTTTTCAAGAAAAAAGAAACAAAGTATTCAGTATACGCAGTTGCAAGCGGAACAACAGTAGCATTGAAGGATGTTCCAGATCCAACATTCGCAGAAGAAATGATTGGTAAAGGTGTTGCAATTATTCCGACAGATGGAAAAGTTGTTGCTCCAGTAAGCGGTACAGTCTCAATGGTATTTCCAACAAATCATGCCGTTGGATTGGTTGATGAAAATGGTGTTGAAGTATTGGTACACATTGGTATTGATACAGTCAGCATGAAGGGTGAAGGCTTCACTGGTCACGTAAAACAGGGTGATACAGTGAAGGCTGGAGATCTAATGATTGAAGTTGATCTAGATAAGGTAAAAGAAGCTGGATTCAACACAATTATTCCAGTTATTATTACAAATACACCTAGCTTTACAGCAGTTGAAGGACTTGCTGGTAAAGATGTAAAGGTTGGAGATGAAGTAATCTCCATCACAAAGTAAGTATACAAAGCGTAGATATTTACGTTTGAGTATAAAAAAGGGAATTAAGCATTCAAAAGAAGAAAAGGAGAGTGGAATAATGAAATTTCTACAAAAATTAGGTAAAGCGTTAATGCTTCCTGTAGCATGTCTTCCTATCTGTGGTATCTTGATGGGTCTTGGATATGCATTATGCCCATCTACTATGCAAGGCGGAGACGTTGTTGGTCTTTTACAGCAGATCGGTTTCTTTCTAGTTAAGGCAGGTGGCGCAGTCATCGATAACATGGCTTGGCTATTCGCTATCGGTATTGGTGTCGGTATGACTGATGACCATGATGGAACTGGTGCATTAGCTGCATTAGTATCATGGCTTATGATCACTAACTTACTCGCTGTTGGTACAGTCAGCACAATCATGACATTGGATGAAATCGCAACAATCGCATTTAGTAAGATTGCTAACCCATTCATTGCTATTCTTGCTGGTATCATCGGTTCTACATGCTATAACAAGTTCAAGAACGCTAAACTTCCTGACTGGTTAGCTTTCTTCTCTGGTAAGAGATGTGTTGCTATCGTAGCTGGTGTTGTTTCAATTCTTGCTTCTGTAGTTCTATTATTCGTATGGCCTATCTTATTCAATGGCTTAGTTGCATTAGGTAATGGTATTGCTTCTATGGGTTACTTTGGAGCTGGCTTGTATGCTTTCTTCAACAGATTACTCATCCCTACAGGTCTACATCACGCATTAAACAACGTATTCTGGTTTGATACAATCGGTCTTGGTGACCTTAATCACTTCTGGGCTGGTGATACAACAGCTTCTGCTAATCTTTCTTGGGATCTTGGTATCTACATGTCTGGATTCTTCCCATGTATGATGTTCGGTATTCCTGGTGCTGCTCTAGCTATGATTCAGACAGCTAAGGATAACAAAAAGAAGATTGCTATTGGTATCGTTATGTCTGCAGCTATCTCCGCATTCGTATGTGGTGTTACAGAACCATTCGAATTCGCATTCATGTTCTTAGCACCTGCTCTATATGTTGTATATGCAGCTTTATATGGTATCTTCACAGTCATTACATGCTTCGTAGGATTCAGAGCTGGTTTCAGCTTCTCTGCAGGTCTAACTGACTTAATCTTCTCTGCTTCTTTACCAGCAGCTCATAATACTTGGATGATCATTCCTTTAGGTATCGCAGCATTCTTAGTATTCTACTTCGTATTCAAGTTCGCTATCCTCAAGTGGGATCTTAAGACACCTGGTCGTGAAGACGATGATGAAGCAGATGACGCTGAAAAGAGCGCTACACTTGCTAACAATGACTTCACAGCAGTTGCTCAGACAATTCTTGAAGGTCTTGGCGGAAAAGAAAATGTTGTTACAATCGACAACTGCATCACAAGACTTCGTTTAACAGTTAAGGATGATAGCCTTGTTGATGATAAGAAAATCAAGTCTGCAGGAGTTTCTGGTGTTATGCACCCAGGCAAGAACAATGTACAGGTAGTTATTGGTATGCAGGTACAGTTCGTTGCTGATGAATTCAAGAAACTTTGCAAATAAGTTAAGTATTATTGCTTAATAATCCCTTTCATTTTAGGAAAAGGCTATAACAGTAGAACAGATTGTTCAAAGCTGTTATAGCTTTTTTAAAGGAAGGATGGGTTATATTTAAAGATTTCAAGCGTATAATGAAATTATCTGGAGGAATACATATGATTATTCAAAGTAAAAGAGTTTGGATTGCTGGACAGTTTATGCCAGCGCAAGTGAAAATTGAGGATAAGAAAATTGTTGATATCTATCCATATGGTACAAATGCAGTGGATGTTGACTATGATAATGATAGAATCCTTCCTGGATTTATTGATATCCATACACATGGCTACCATACATGGGATACAAATGATGGTACACCTGAAGGTCTTCGTCACTGGATGAAAGAAATTACTTCTGAAGGTGTAACGAGTATCTGTCCTACAACAATTACACAGAGTCATGAAGTATTATCAAATGCATTGAAGAATGTTGTTAGAGTTGTTGAAGAAGGATATGAAGGTGCTGAAATTATTGGTATTCACTTTGAAGGACCTTATCTGGATCAAAAGTATAAAGGTGCACAGCCAGAACAGTATTGTGTTGCACCAAATGTTGAAGAATTCAAGCAATATCAGGAAGATGCAAAGGGTATGATCAAAGTTATTACGATGGCTTGTGAACATGATAAAGATTTTGCATTAACTGAATATTGTGCACAACATGGTGTATTAGTTTCTCAAGGACATTCTGGTGCTACTTTTGAAGAAGCTAGAATGGCAATTGCACATGGTGCTATGTCAATGACGCATGTATTTAATGGTATGACACCATTCCATCATAGAAATCCTGGATTGGTTGGTGCTGCGATGCGTTTTAGAGATGTATATGGTGAAGTTATCTGTGATGGATGTCATTCTGATGTGAATTCTTTGAATAACTTCTTTATGGCTAAGGGAAGAGATCATGTCATTATGATTACTGATGCTTTAATGGCAAAGGGTTGTCCAATTGGAAGCAGAATGATGTTTGGTGGACAGGAAATTGAAGTATACCCTGATGGTTCTGCACATCTAGTAGAGGCTAAGAATTTAGCTGGCAGCACATTGCGCGTTAACCGTGGGCTTCAGATCGTTATTGAGCAGGCTGGTGTTCCTGTAGATTATGCAATTAATGCATGTACATTAAACCCAGCAAGAGCATTAAAGATTGATGATCATAAAGGAAAGATCTGTACAGGATATGATGCTGATCTTGTTGTATTGAATGGCAACTATGATGTTGTACAGACTTATGCAAGAGGAAAAGCTTGTAAATAAACGATAAATTTCTAAGCATGTATTGCGTTGTATGATGCGATATGTGCTTTTTTTTGTTTCTTTAAAAATCCAAGAAAATGCTTTAATTATCATATTCTTTTTAGAAATTCTTTCATTTACACTGATTCATGGAGAAGGAAATTTCCTAACTGCTAGGAAAAATGTAACCAAAGCATATCAGGAAATCGTTTTACAATGCATATATGAAAACAAGACAAATAAAAATTGTTGATATTTTGAGTGAGAGAAAAGACTGGGTAACTGGAAAAGAACTTTCAGCGATTCTAGAAGTATCTGATCGAACAATTCGTAGTGATATTAATGCAATCAATTGTGAATTAAAAGATGCAATTGAAGCGAGTGTTCGCTATGGCTATCGTTTGAAAGAAGATGCTTCTGGAGTGAATCAAATAAAGAATGATGATCTGATACCACAGTCATTAGAAGAACGCTGTAATTTGCTAATCAAACGTTTATTCCGCTATAAAAAAATAAACATCATTGATTTGCAGAATGAAATCTATTACAGCACATTTACAATTCGTAATGACATTAAACATATTCGTAAAATGTTAGAAGCGTATGATGTTGATTTCTCAAATGATGATTTCTTCAAAGATGGCTTATTGATTCATATTCAGCATCTTCTAAAACGACTGGAAACAAATACAACAATTTAAAATGTAAATCTTATGAAGATGTTATCAATCAGCTTTGCGATGCATTATATGGTGCAGGCAGAGTCAGTGAAGTATTTAAGGAATCTACATTTGAAAGAGAAAAAATGGCATGGACTTCATTGAGTTATGGATTTGCGATACCGCATCCTTTGAAGTATTCTACGATTAAAACAACTGTTGCGGTTGCTTCTTTGAAAAAACCAGTACAATGGGATAATATGCTTCCTGGACAATGGTTTAAAGTTGTTAATTGCAATGGAGAACAGTTCTATGGATTGATGGGCAGTAGAGCTACACATGGTTTACCGCAAGATCTTAAAAGCAAGACAATGAATATTTCTGAACTGTATCTAGATATGGGTGTAGTAAATAAACAGCAGCTTGTTGATCTAGGGATTGAAGAAGGAAATATGGTTGTTCCAATGCCTCACTTTCAGATCATGAATCATACAGATCGTGTCGTCAATAAAGCATTTGATGATAGAGTTGGTACATATATCATGATTGAAGTTGCAAAGGCATTAGAAAATAAGAAACATACACCTTTGTATCTTGCCAATACAGTACAGGAAGAACCAGGCTTGAGGGGTGCACGTACAGCAACGGATTGTGTTAGACCAGATATCTGTTTTGCGATTGATACAACACTTGCGGGAGATACACCACTGGATTCAAATATCTGCCGTTTAGGGGATGGAGTGGTATTGAGTATGATTGATTCTAACTCGATTGCACCTAGAAAACTTGTTGCGTATGTAGAAGATATCTGTAAGAAATATGATATTCAGCATCAGTACGCTGTATTTAATAAGGGCGGTACAGATTCAGGAAATATTCATAAAACAAATGCAGGTGTTATTAACATGACATTATCGATTCCGATTCGTTATATGCATACAAATTCAAGCATGATCAGTATGAAAGATGTTGAGAATTGTATTATATTATTAACGAAGCTGGTTGAAGAAATCAACAGTGAAATATTCGATCAAGTATCGATGAAATAAGGAGATATAAATTATGCATGGAATTATTGCGACTTGGCGTATGGCTAAGGAAGGTATTGAACAAGGATTTGAACAGTTAAATCAGAATGGAAAAGCATCTGATGCAATCGAAACAGCAATTAAAGCTGTTGAAGATTTCCCGTACTATAAATCTGTTGGATATGGTGGTCTTCCAAATGAAGATCAAGTTGTTGAATTGGATGCTGGATATATGGATGGTGATACATTTGATGTTGGTGCTATCTGTGCAATCAAAGATTTTGCAAATCCAATCAGTATTGCTAAAAAATTAAGTGAAGAAAAAGTAAATAATATTCTTGTCTGTTATGGTGCTGAAAAGTATGCACGTGAACATCACTTTGAAGAAAAAGAAATGTTAACAGATCGTGCAAAAGCTTTCTATCGTAAAAAGAAGAAGGAATTGGAACAGCAGGCACAGGAATTAAAGCCATATGATGGACATGATACTGTAGGCATGGTTTGTCTTGATGAGAATGGTACAGTTGTTGCGGGTACTTCTACAAGTGGCTTGTTTATGAAGAAGCCAGGCCGTATTGGTGACTCTCCATTTGTTGGTTCTGGTTTCTATGCAGATAGTGAAGTTGGTGGTGCAACTGCTACTGGTTTAGGTGAAGACTTGATGAAGGGATGCATTTCTTATGAAATTGTTCGTTTAATGAAGGAAGGTTTAACTCCACAAGAAGCTTGCGAAAAGGCAGTGAATGACTTAGATGCAAGTCTGAAGAAGAGAAGAACAGTTGCGGGTGATTTATCTGTTGTTGCGATGAACAACAAGGGTGAATTTGGATGTGCTACAAATATTGATGGATTCTCTTTCTCTGTTGCTACAAGTGATGTAGAACCTACAGTTTATCTTGTTACACGTCAAGAAGATGGACATTGCACATTTGAAGTAGCAAGCAAAGAATGGCTTGATGAATATATGCGTGTAAGAATGGCACCAGTTGAAGAATAATGAAAGAGAAAATTATTGCGAAGGTTGCTGAGAATCTTCCATCATTGATTACAGATATTAAAACAATCTGTAATTATGATTCTAGAAGAGACACCGCAACAGAAGACTGTCCATTTGGTACAAGAGTTGTTGATTGCCTGAATAAAGCATTAGAGCTTGCTTCTGCTCTTGGATTTGAAGTTGAAAATGTTGGAAATCAGGTTGGTATTGTTTCCTATGGACCTGATACAGAAGACTATATTGCATGTGTTGGTCACTTGGATGTTGTTGATATTAATGGAACATGGAAAACAGATCCATTCCATACAACAGAAATTGATGGGTATTTATATGCAAGAGGAGTTCTTGATAATAAAGGACCAATCTTCAGCTGCCTGTATGCTTTGAAGACTTTAAAAGATCTAAATTATGAATTTCCAATCAAAGTAAAGATTATTTTCGGTACAAATGAAGAAACAGGAATGGAAGATATGAAATGGTACTTCAAGAATCATAAATATCCTTTGATGGGATGGACACCTGACTGTAAGTATCCTGTTGTGTATGCAGAACGTGGCAGAGCTGAATTTGCTTATACAACAGAAAAAGAACATATTGATGAATTATTTACATTCATGAATCAGTTTATTTTGAATCAGAGTGATCTATCAATCAGTCTTGGTGTTGATTACAGCAATGAAGAATTTGGCAAGAATCAAGTTCGTAAGGTGGAATTGATGCGTGATGAGGATCAAGTTGGTGTAAGCCTGGTTTCTAGTTATCCTGCTGGATATAGCTTAGAAGAAATGGAAACTGCTTTGAAAAAATTAGAGAGTGAACATTTAAAGGTGAAGCTTCTCAGCAATATTGATCCAGTATATTTCCCTAAAGATACATATTTAGTGAAATCATTAGAAAAAGCATATGAAACAATTATGGGTGAAGATGGAAGTGCTGTAACGACAACAGGTGGTACATATGCCAAGGTTGTAAAGAATATCGTCCCATTTGGTCCTAGCTTTAAGGGGCAGAAAGGTATTGGACATCTTCCAAATGAATGGATGCGTATCTGTGATATTGAAAAGAATACACAGATCTATGCGTATGCATTATATGAATTGATGCAGGGATTATAATACCCTGCATGGAATGAAGTTTTGATAAAAAGAGGTAGTATGGAAAGAATGATTGAAGTTTGTTGCGGTTCTTATGATGACGCTTTGGCAAGTGAAAGAGGTGGTGCATCGAGAATCGAACTTAACAGTGCTTTATATTTGGGTGGTTTAACACCATCTCTTGCTTCTTTGATTTTGACAAAGAAGAATACAAATTTAAAAGTTATTACAATGGTTCGACCACGTGGTGCTGGCTTCTGTTATACAGAAGAAGAGTTTGAAACAATGTTATGTGATACTCGTTTGATGATGGAAAATGGCGCAGATGGTATTGCTTTTGGATGTTTAACAAAAGATGGTGAAATTGATGTCGAACAGACAAAGCAGATCATCAATATTATTCAAGAATACAATGGTGAAGTTGTATTCCATCGCGCATTTGACTGTGTAAAGAATGCAGATGAAGCAATGGAAATATTGATTTCCTTACATGTGGATCGTGTATTGACAAGTGGTTTAAAAGTAAAAGCAATGGATGGTATTGATATGATTGCACATTTGCAAGAAAAGTATGGTGACAAGATTCAGATTCTTGCAAGTAGTGGCATGAATGCTTCCAATGCGCTTGAAATGATGGAAAAAACGGGCATTTCTCAAGTACATAGTTCATGCAAGAGCTGGAGAAATGATCCAACAACAAGTGGTGAGGATGTGAATTATTGTTATGCAGCTGCACCACATGAAAATGACTATGATGTTGTTAGTGAAGAACTTGTTAGAAAGATTGTGAATAGCATATGTTAAAAGAACTGAATCAGTATAAGGAATTTAGAAATCTGGTGACACTGTTTGCGGTGATATTGGCAGGATTCATGCAGGCTGCAATTATTCAGATTTTCATGAGATCTTTAAATCTACTGAGTTCAGGTTTTACTGGCGTAGCAATCTTGATTGAGAAAATTACTAGTACTTTCTTTGGATTTACATTTTCAACATCATTAGGTATGTTGGCTTTGAATATTCCAGTTGCTTTATTCTGCAGTAAAAGCATTAGTAAAAGATTTACTTTTTTCTCATTGCTGCAAGTTGCATTAGCATCATTTTTCTTGAAAGTATTACACTTTGGAGCAGTATTTGATGATCGATTATTAAATATTATTTTTGGTGGACTTTTATATGGATTGATGACAGTCATTGCATTAAAGGCAAATGCCTCAACAGGTGGAACTGACTTTGTTGCATTGTACATCAGTAATAAGAAAAATAAATCAATCTTCAGCTATGTATTTATATTCAATGCAATCTTATTGATGATATTTGGAATGATGTTTGGCTGGGAAGATGCTGGATATTCTATTCTCTTCCAGTTCATCTCAACAAAAACAATTGATACTTTCTATAATCGTTATGCCCGTGTTACACTGCAGATTACTACTGCAAAACCAGATGAAGTTATTAGTGCTCTTGTGAAAAACTATCGTCATGGGTTGAGCCGTGTAGATGGTATTGGCGGTTATTCTAGTAAGAAGATTTCTTTGCTTCATACAGTTGTCAGCAGCTATGAAGTGAGTGATATTGTTGCTTTGATGCGTAGTGTTGATCCACATGTAATTGTGAATGTTATGAAAACTGAGAACTTCTACGGTGGATTCTATTTAAAACCAATTGAATAATTATAGTAGAAATAAATCTAACTTTCGCAATCTCTGTTACAAATTCAGATCCCCTTTCTTTCATAAAACTGTTGTATTGGGATACAGTGAACTGGCTGAATGAATTGATGCAAACAATACAGGAAGTACAGTTATATAAAAGAGAAGAACTGTCTGCAAGCGTTCTTCTCTTTTTAGATAATAAAAACCCCCAGATTGTCAGGGGTCAGTCTAAGCTTTAGCGCAGAGATAATGAAAAAGAATCCTTCTTGCATATAATTTTGTATGTGGTCTGCAAACTGCATCAAAATTAAACAAGGAGGATTTTTTATATGTCATTTAATAATGACTTACACAGTTTATCACATACAAAATGGATTTGTAAGTTTCACATTGTATTTGTGCCAAAGTATAGAAGAAAAGTATTTTTCTATGCGAAAAGAGAAGCTATACGCGAAAAAGAAAAACCACTAGCTATGCTAGTGGAAAAAATATGTCTCAAACAGGTTTCTCAAAAAATAACTTCAAAAATTGTACCACCAGTAGGGTTATCTTTAACCTGAATACTGCCATCATGTACTCTTACGATTTCATGTACGAGAGCTAGACCAAGTCCAACGCCACCTAGTTCTCTGCTTCTTGATTTATCTAGTCTGAAGAATGGTTCAAATACTCTTTCTCTTAGATCTTTTGGAATGCCATTTCCTGTATCTGCAACAGTTAAATAAATGTGTTGATCTTTTGTAAATGCTTTTACAGTTACAGAACCATTGATTCGATTGTATTTGATTGCATTTTCTACTAAGTTATAGACTAGTCGATAGATGAGAATATCACTGCCTAAGAGTTCTACTTCATTACATTGATTGTTGAGTGTAATGTTTTTTTCTTGTGCGAGTGGTTCTAGATCAACAAGAACTTCTTCGATCAAAGCATCTAAAGCAATGGTTTCATCTCGTGCAATAGTTTGCAGCTCGCTCATATCTAGAAGTGTTTTTACCATTTTAGTTAGACGCTCATTTTGCTCTGTGACCATTTGAATTGTTTGATTTGCAGAGGCATCGTTGTTTGGATGTTCTGTTGAATTGTAGGCATCAAGTTGGACTTGCATTAGAGCAAGCGGTGTGCGAAGTTCATGTGCAGCATTGGCTGTGAATTGTCTTTGAACTTCAAATGCTGCAGATAATCGATCTAGCATCTTGTTATAGGAAACACTGAGTTGGTTGAGTTCTTTGACTTTATTCTCTTCAATTCTTGAATCAGATAGATTCTGCGCCTGAACTTCTTCAATTTTATTGGAAAAATCAGAAAGTGGTTTGAGGGCACGTCCACTGATGAAATATGTAATGACACCACCTAGAAGAGACAGAATGGATGAGATTAGTAAACTTTTATTTCTGTAGTCTGTCTTATTGTTGTTTACCTGAATGGAAAAATTGTCTGCGAAATCATCCCATACATCATCTGGAATGCTGATGTAAAGATTGTTTGAATTTTTATCTGTACTGCTTTGTACTGTATTCTGCAGATCATCCATGTAGTAGACACCATTCTGATAAATGAACACTGTCAGACATCCACAGATCAATGCAATAAATAAAGTTGTTATAATGGTCAGTCTCCATTGCAGGGATAGTTTTTTCATTGTTTTTTCTCCACGATTGTATAACCTTCACCAATCTTATTGATGATTGGATCATATTCAAGAATTGCTTTTAGTTTTTTTCTAAGGGATGACATATGTACACGAATAGAACCACTGAAACTATCTACGGATGCATCCCATACATGTTCAATGAGTTCTTCTTGAGAAACAGGTCGACCTTGATTCAGAAGCAGATATTCTAAGATTCCATTTTCTTTTCTTGTTAATGAAACAAATTCATCTTTTGCATACGCTTCACGTTTTTTTGTGTTGAATTTGATTTCACCACAATCGAGGCATACATCTTTTTGTACGAATTTTCGTCTTGTCAGGCTTCTGATTCTTGCTTCTAGTTCTTGTAAATGAAATGGTTTTTCCAGATAGTCATTTGCACCTGCATCTAATCCTTCTACTTTATCAGCAATCTGACTTCTTGCGGATAGAATCAGAACTTTAGTTTCTTCGTTTGTTTCTCTTAGTTCTTTTAAAATATCCATGCCATCTTTTCCGGGTAGATTTAAATCTAAAACAATCAAATCATAGTTTTCAGCCATGATATAATCAGATGCTTCATTCCCGTCATAACATGTATCTACTTCATATCCAGCAGAATATAAGCTTTTTGCGACTGTATCGCATAATTTTTTTTCATCTTCAACAATTAATAATCTCAAAATATTTTCTCCATTTGCTTAACATAAATTTTACACTCTATAGTGTATAACATAATAGGTCAATGAAAAGTGAAAGGAGCATGAATATCTTGAAAAGTAAGAAAACAATACAAATTGTATTATTGATTACAGGTGTAATGATGATTACATATGGGATTTTTAGAGGTGAAGTTGATGTTGTGCTGAACAAAGCAGTAAAAATATGTCTGGAGTGTGTTGGAATTGGATAAGAAAAATACAATGATATCAAAAAAAATAGCGCAATTCCGTGGATGGATACAGGGATTGGCAACATTATTGACAAATATTCATCTTCCTAATTTTTTCAAA
>JABLTL010140748.1_pt1 | contig 17523 bp, 24 predicted proteins | sample 7160151 | NCBI WGS metagenome assembly JABLTL01 (sample SAMN14651223, study PRJNA627086) | human gut metagenome | isolation source: feces | host: Homo sapiens
ATATAACGTATGAAAAATTATTGCAGGATATAAATTCTTTAGGTACAATGTTACATAAAAAAGAATTAAAAAGAAAAAGAGTTGCCATAATAGGAAAAAATAGATATGAATGGTCAATCTCTCATTTAGCATGTTTAATGGGAGGAATAGTATCAGTTCCTTTAGATAAAGATTTGCAATTAGATGAGTTAGAAGAATCGCTAATAAGAAGTAAAGCAGATGCAATTATATTTGATGAGAAAATAGAAGAAAAAATAAATATAGTAAAAGCAAATAAGAAGACTAATATAAAAGAATATATTTGTATGAGTGAACTGAAAGAGTATGAAAATGTACCTAATTTATTAAAATTAGGTAAGAAAATTATTGAAGATGGAAATCATGATTACGAAAATTATGAAGTAGACTCCAAATGTATGAGTATATTACTATTTACATCTGGAACTACAGCAAAATCAAAAGCGGTTATGTTATCTCAATATGGAATTGCAACAAATGTTTACGATATGCAAATTGTAGAAACATTTTTACCAACAGATGTAAATATTGCGTTTTTACCATTTCATCATATATTTGGTTCGACAGGTATGATAGTAATGCTAGCAAGTGGAGTTAAAACGGTATTTCCTGATGGATTAAGATATATAAAGCAAAATTTAATAGAATATCAAGTTTCTTTATTTGTTGGTGTACCATTGCTTATAGATAAAATGTATTCAAATATAGAAAAAGAAATAGAAAAACAGGGAAAAACAAAACTAATTAATATAGCAATAAAAATTAGTAATATATTAATGAAACTTCATATTGACGTTAGAAGACAAGTATTTAAACCAATTATAAATGCATTAGGAGGAAAAATGAGATTCATTATTTCTGGAGGAGCACCATTAGATAAAGAAATAGAAAAGAAATTTAATGAATTTGGAATTCATATAGTACAAGGATATGGATTGACAGAAACATCTCCAGTAATTGCAGCAGAAAATGATAAATATGTAAAATTAGGTTCAGTAGGTATTCCAATGAAACATGCTAATATTGAAATCGTTAATAAAGATGAAAAAGGAATAGGAGAAATCACAGTAAAAGGACCGAATGTTATGCTTGGATATTATGAAAATGAAGAAGCAACAGCAGAAGTGCTAAAAAATGGAAGGTTTTATACAGGTGATTTAGGATTTCTAGATGATGAAGGATTTCTATTTATTACAGGCAGGAAAAAAGATATGATAGTATTAAAAAATGGAAAAAAAGTATTTCCTGAAGAATTAGAAACTTTAATTAATAGAACTGAAGATATAGAAGAATCTTATGTCTTTGGCATGAAAGATAAAGAAGACAAAAGTAAAATAAAAGTAGCAGTAGAAGTAGTATATAATAAAGAAATAGTAAAAAAGAAATATGGAGAAATTTCAAAAGAAGAATTATATACAAAGATATGGAATGAGATAAAAGAAATAAATAAAACTTTACCACGATATAAATATATAACACAGATGATTTTAACAGATGAACCATTAATAAAAACTACAACACATAAAATAAAGAGAAATGAAGAATATAAAAAAGTCAAGGATAAATCTAAATAAAAATGAACAAAATGGTGTTACAATTCACAGCCCGAATAGACCAATGTCATAAAAATGTAAATAAAATGAAATAGAAAAAAACGTAAAAAGATGTGAGAATAGCCAATAAACACATAATATATCAAATGTATTTGATGTATTGTGTGTTTATTTTGGTTAAGATTCATTTGAAACAAAAATATTTTGAAATTCAATTTTTGATGTATTCTCATGCTGTAATAATCCTGTAACATGGATGTAACGTGCAATTTAGACGATTTTGTAGTATAATAAGTACATCAAAGTTAAGGAGAAAAAAATGAGAGACGTTCAAAAAAGTTTATATAAAGATTATGAAGAATTATTAATAAAAAATGATAAATTATCCAAAGAAAATAGAAGTTTAAAATATATGAACGATTTACTATTAAGCCAAATATCAACACTAGAAAAAAGAGAAAATAAAGCAACAGAAGAGCTAAGAAGGTTACAAGAAGAAACACAAGAAAAGGATTACGAAATAGCCAGATTAAAGGCTTTATTAAACATGGACGGAACAAATCACGGAATACCAACATCACAAACACCAATGAATAAGAAGAAAGTGATACCAAATACAAGACCAGAAACAGAAAAAGCAAGAGGAGGCCAAAAAGGACATACCAAACATAAATTAGAAAAATTTGAAGAGAAAGAAATAACAGAATATAGTGAGCACCAAATGGAAGAATGTCCATGTTGTAATGGTCATAAAATAGAAGCCACAGGAGAAGTAAAAGAAAAAGACGAAATAGATTATAAAGTAGTAGTAATAAAAAGAAGACATAGGTTTGTAGAATATAGATGTAAAGAATGTGGAAAGAAATTTCACGCAGAAATACCAAATAATTTAAAAGAAGAAAATCAATATGGACCACAGGTACAAGCGTTAGAATTAACGCTTATGAATCAAGCGAATGTAACAATAAATAAAGCCCAAAAAATAACATATGGAATGACAGATGGAGAAATAGATTTAAGTGAAGGATATATAGCAAAATTACAAGAAAGAGCAGCGAAAAAATTAGAAGGATTCATGAAAAAAATGAGAGGAGAAATAATTCATCAACCGTTGTTGCATTGGGATGACACGGTAATAATGGTTAATACAAAAAGAAGTTGTTTAAGATTTTATGGAACAGAAAAATTAGCAATGTATACAGCACATGAAAAGAAAAATAAAGAAGGGTTAGATGAAGATAATATATTAAATGTGCTATCGAAAGAAACAATAGTAGAACACGACCATAATAAAGTAAATTATAATGATGACTATATATTCAAAAATGCTGAATGTAATAGGCATTTAATAAGTGACCTTCAAAAAGTAATAGATAACTTAAATCATAAATGGGCGAAAAAATTAATAGAGTTATTAACCAAGATGAATAAGAAAAGAGAGTGGTTAATAAAGAAAGAAAAGGAGGAATTTGAGCAAGAAGAATTAAATAAGTTCGAAGACAAGTTTGAAAAGATAATGATAGAGGCATGGAAAGAAAATGAAGGAGAAAGCCAAAAATACTTTGTTGATAATGAGAAAACTTTGATATTAAGAATATTAGATTATAAAGAGCAATATTTGATGTGGGTGTATAATTTTGAAGTTCCATTTACAAATAATTTAAGCGAAAGAGGATTAAGAGGAGTAAAATCAAAACAAAAGGCATCAGGGCAATTTTGGAATATAGAAAGTGCGAAGTTTTACGCAACAATAAGAACATATATAGAAACTTGTCAAAGAAATAAAGTTAATGTTTATAATGCATTACTAAAATTGGTTTTAGGAAAACCATACACTTTGAAGGAAATATTGTCGGGAATTAGTGAGTAAAAATCACCCCAATAGAGAGAATATCAGAGTTTATTCCCTCTATTTTGGGGTGTCTTTCATTTTGTGGGCTGTGAATTGTAACATAAATTGACATATAATAATTTATATGCTAAACTATATTTAGCTAGCAAACAAATCACGCATAGGCTTATAAACAAAAAAAGACTAGGAATGAACCGAATATTTTCCCTAGTCTTTTTTGTGTTTGCTATTCACTTAAATGTTTTATTATATAACAAATCAATATAAGCTTTAGCAATTCTAAAAAATCACGCATTATGACTTACAAACCTCCTTCCTGCCTCTGAGCAAGTAGGCTTCTATATATTAAACTAATTATATTACTTTGTCAATATAGCACAGATGCAAAACAGTGCACATTTACTCATTCGTGAATGTGCTTATATTTTTTCTATTTTCCTTATTTGCCAAATCAAATAAATTGCTATATAATGATTACAATTTATAACTATATAAAATAATTATGTCAGATTTAATGCAAAAACATTAATAGAAAAATATGAGGTGCTTATGAAATTTTTTAAAAAATTATTAATACGATTATTTATTTTCATTTTATTTATACTACTAGTATTAGGAATTATTGGATATATTTATTATTCTAAGGCTTTAAGAGAAAAACCATTATTAAATAGAACTTCTGAAATTATAAACCAGGAACATTATACATGTTTTAATAAACTACCAAAAGACTATATTAATGCCGTTATTTCTGTCGAAGATAGAAGATATTATAAACATGGTGCAATTGATTTTGTTGGTATTGCTAGAGCTTTTTTCGTTAATATAAAAAATAAAGAGCTCCAAGAAGGTGGTAGCACAATTACTCAGCAAGTGGCCAAAAATATAATTTTCTCTCAGGAGGATACTTTTTTAAGAAAATTAGGTGAATTTTTTGCTTCTTATGATTTAGAAAAAAACTTTACTAAGGAAGAAATTTTTGCATTATATGTAAATACTGCTTATTTTGGAAATGGTTATTATGGTATTTATGATGCTTGTCATGGATATTATAATAAGGAACCTCAACTTTTAAATTTAGATGAAGCATCCATGCTGGCAGGCATTCCGAATGCTCCATCTGTTTATTCCCCTGCTGTCAATCCAGACTTAGCTAAACAACGTCAAAAGCATGTATTGAAAACCATGGTTCAAAATGGTTACATATCCCAAGAGCAGGCAGATGCTATTAATAAATAAGTTTTAGAAAAAAACACCTTCTATATTGACATTGTCAAGAAAGTGTTTTTTCTTTTAATCTTCTAGCCCAAAACTTACTCCTAATGCATTATTTATTTTATTTATTATTGTTTCATCATTTATATGCCCTATTTTTTCTTTTAATCTGCTTTTATCTATAGTTCTTATTTGTTCTGCTAAAACCACAGAATTATTTTTTAACCCACAATCTTCTGAATCTATTTCTATATGTGTTGGTAATTTATTTTTTCCTGTTTGTGACGTTATCGCTGCTGCTATTACTGTTGGGCTATATTTATTTCCTAAATCATTTTGAATTATTAATACAGGTCGTATTCCTCCTTGTTCTGACCCAATTACTGGACTTAAATCTGCATAAAACATATCTCCTCTTTTTATTAACATTTTTATCACTCCTAATATTGTTATATTATCAAGTATGATTGTTACTTTAAATACTAGTTCTGTAAAGTTTAACTATTTTAACTTTACTTCTCTATATAATATGTAAATCAATGTTTTTTTGCTATTATCTTTTATTTCCATTTTTACTGGTTTGCCTGTATCTTTTTTAACATATAATGCTATATATTTTTCATATTTATTATTTTCATTTTCTATTTCAAGTATTATTTCATTTTCGTTCTCTTTATATTTTTGAGTATCACTTTTTTTATATTTCTCTATAAAAGCATTTAAATCTATGCAATTATCTATCATATATTCATAATTTTGATAAATTTTAACAATATCCAATTTTGTATTTTCTACTTTTACTTCATTTTTATTTTTTACTATTTTTACCCCTTTTATATTTTCTGGTTCTATTATTTCTTGTTCAGAAATATCTGGATATTCATATTTTTGCTTTATTATATATTTATTTTTATTTTTGTTACTATTTACTTCTAATTCTATCTCTGTTTCATAAGAACTAATATTTAAAATATTTTGTATTATTTCTTGATTACTATTATTATTTCCTATTTTTATTTTTTTACTCTTTGGAATACAAAAAAAAGTAATTATTATTATAAAAATTAAAATTAATACAAACACTAATTTTTTATTTTTCAAATCGTTCCTCCTTGTTTATAGCTATATAATGTAAAAAAAGAATTATTTGTATTTTACTACTAATAATTCTTCTTTTTTAATTTTTATTCTACAAACTCAAGAAATATTCTTCTACTTTATTTAATAGTTCTTCTTGTGTTTCAATCTGATTAATAGCATTTCTAAACTCACTAGAATTTTTTAGATTTTTTGTATACCATGCTATATGTTTTCTTAATTCTTTTACTGCTATTGCTCCTTTTTCTTCAACTGCTAAATTTATATGTTTTTTTATTATTCTTAATTTTTCTTTATTGGATGGTTCTTCTAGTTCTTGTCCTGTTTGCAAATAATATTGTATTTGCTTAAATATCCATGGTTTTCCAAAACTTCCTCTTCCTATCATTATTCCGTCTACCCCTGTAATTTCAAACATAAGCTTAGCTGTTTTTCCATCTACAATATCTCCATTTCCTATCACAGGAATATTGACTTTTTCTTTAACTTTTTTTATAATTTCCCAATCTGCTTTTCCCGTATAAAATTCACTTCTTGTTCTTCCATGTATTGTAATAGCTGATATTCCTGCTTTTTCAGCTATTTGTGCAATATCAACAGCTACTATGTTTTCTTTATCCCAGCCTTTTCTTATCTTTAAGGTTACTGGAACTTCTGAATTTTCTACAACACTTTTTATAATTTTTTCTGCATGGTTTAAGTCTAATAATAATTTACTACCATCACCATTTTTTACTACTTTAGGAGCTGGGCACCCCATATTTATATCTACTATATCTGCAATTTTGCTAACTTTTTTTGCTGAATATGCCATAGATTCTTCATCACTGCCAAATATTTGCATACTTATAGGTCTTTTTTCTCCATCAGTATTTAATAGTCTTTCTGTTTTTAAATCATTATAATACATTGCTCTTGAACTTGCCATCTCTGTACATACCATACCTGCGCCATAATCTTTACAGATTATTCTAAATGGCTTATTAGTTACCCCTGCCATTGGAGCTAATATTAAGTTATTTTCTAATTCTACATTTCCTATTCGTATTTTTTTTACATAATCCATTTTATATTATCTCCATTTGATTACTGAATAAATATTGTTTTCTGTCTTTTTCCACTAATATTAAGTAATAATCCAATACACATAAAATTGGTAATTAATGAGCTTCCACCATAACTTATAAATGGTAATGGTACTCCTGTTATTGGTAATAATCCCATAACCATTCCTATATTTTCTATTACATGAAATAAAAATACTCCTGTTATTCCTATTGCTATGAGTGAGCCTGCTCTATCTTTGGCCGTTTTTGCTATATATACACATTTGGTTATCAAATATACATATAACAATATAATTCCACCAGCTACTATAAATCCCATTTCTTCTCCTATTACAGAATATATAAAGTCTGTTGTTTTAGGATATAAAAATCCTAATTGAGTCTGATTTCCTTTTAAAAATCCCATTCCTGTCAATCCTCCTGCTCCTATTGCTAATTTGGATTGTATTATATTATATCCCGCTCCTCTTGGGTCTGATTCTGGATTTAGGAATACATCTATTCTTGATTTAGCATGTTCGGGTAATATAAAATTATATAATAGTGGAATTGAAATTACTATCACTAAAAAGGTTATAATAATATATTTCTTATCTATACCTGCCGAAAATAGCATCAATGCTGTTGCTACAATAAATGCTAAAGAAGTTCCATAGTCAGGTTGCATTACAAGTAATAATACTGGTACTGCAAGTACAGATAATATAATTAATAATTTTGTTATCTTATTTATTTCATTTGGTCCCTTTTTTTGAATCTTAACTATTGTATAGGTTAAAAATAATATTACAAAAACTTTTGCAAATTCTCCTGGTTGAAATGAAAAAGCTCCAATATTAAACCAGCTTGTTGCTCCATTTACTGGTGTTGTGAATAATACTGCTATTAATATTAAAATAAATATACCATATAATACTGGAGATGCTTTTAATAGTAAATTATAATCTATAAACATTAGAATTACCATAGCAATTATACTAATTACAAACCAAATAATTTGTTTAGTAAATTCATCATATTCTGTTTCTTGTGTTGCAGAAAATAAAGCAACTATTCCTATTACACATAGAATAATTGCAGCAACTAAGATTCCCCACTCCATATTTTTTAATTCTCTTTTTCTCATTAAATCACTCTTTTTCCTTTTTATTTTTTTGTCTTTTGCTTTGTTTTCTTTTTGTTATTATGATTTTTTTTTTGATTTTGTTTATTTAATTCTTCTTTGTTTACATTTTTGTTTTCATTATCTTGATTTGATTTTTTTTCTTCTTTTTTGTCTTCTTTTAAGTTTTGGGTTTCTTCTTTAGTTTCTTTTTCTTCTATTATTTCTTCATCTTTTTTTATTTCTTCTGAATCTTTTTCGTTTTCGACTACTTCTTTCTCTGTATTCTCTGATTCTTTATGTTCAACTTCAACTGTTCTTGCTTCATTTTTTATATTTAATATTGGAATATTAGCATACAAAGCTGGAGCACCGATTGGTTCCATCTTCATTTTCTTTATTGGTTAATTTTACATCTATTGCACTCTCATCTATGTCTATATATTTTTTTATAACCTCTATTATTTCCTGTTTCATCAATTCTAAGAAATCTGCTGATACATTTGCTCTATCTTGCATAAGTACCAGATGTAATCTTTCTTTTGCTGCATCTTTCGAAGTTTGAACTTCCTTTTCTTCTTTTTTAGTTAATTTATTAAAGAATTTCATTATGCTTTCAAACATTGTTAAATTTCCCTCCAACTTTTGTTCTAATATGATTTTCCAAATAATCTTTTTAATTTTGCAAAAAATCCTGTTTCTCTTCCTGGTATTGTAACTTCTATATTTTCTCCCAATACCCTTTTTGCTATTTCTATGTATGCCTTACCTGATGGTGCTTTTCTATTTTGAATTACTGGTTCTCCTTTATTTGTTTGAGTAATAATATATTCATCATCTGGCACTACTCCAATTAAATCTATTGATAATAAGTCTACTATATCATCAACATCCATCATTTCACCTTTTCTTACCATATTAGGTCTTATTCTATTTATAACAAGTTCTGGATTTTTTAATTCTGATGATTCTAATAGCCCTATTATTCTATCTGCATCTCTAATTGCTGAAATTTCTGCTGTTGTAACGACTATTGCTCTATCTGCTCCTGCTATTGCATTTTTGAATCCTTGTTCAATTCCTGCTGGGCAATCTATTAATATGTAATCAAAATCTTCTTTTAATTTTTCTACTAATTTTTTCATCTGTTCTTCATTTACTGCACTTTTATCTCTAGTTTGCGCTGCTGGTAATAGGTATAATTCTTTAAATCTTTTATCTTTTATTAATGCTTGTCTTAATTTACATTTCTCTTCTACAACATCTACTATATCGTATACAATTCTATTTTCTAGTCCCATAACCACATCTAAGTTACGTAAGCCTATATCTGTATCTATTAATGCAACTTTTTTTCCTTCTAGTGCTAAACTCGAACCTAAATTTGCTGTTGTAGTTGTCTTTCCTACTCCACCTTTACCTGATGTTATAACAATTACTTCTCCCATAATTTTCCTCCTTAGGATTTAAAAACACATATTTTTGATGTTTATATAATATACCGAAATGTGGCAAAAGTCAATCTATTTCATAGTAAAATTACAAAAATATTACATTTTTATTACAACTTTTTTTATAAACGAAAAAAGCCCTATTAAGGGCCAAAATATTTTTTAATTTTCTAAAAATAAAACTATTCGGAAACCTAAAAACTCATTTGTATAACCAGGTGTATTACTATTTCTACTAGACATTGGGCTTTTAAATCCTGTATCTTCAGCTCCTCCACCTCTACTTATTCTAGTATTATCTTTATAACTTCCCATTGTCCATTCCCATACGTTGCCTGCCATATCATATATTTTTTTTATTTGATTTTTTGCTCCTACTACGCTTGTACCTGTTTTATGTGTAGTATTTCCTGAATTATCACTATACCATCCCATTCCTACACTATTTTCAACATATTTTTTCTCTGTTCCTGTCACACTCGAATTTGATACATTTTTAAACCAATTTGTTACAGCATCCCATTGTACATCATATATCAAAGTACTTTTTACTGTAGTATAATTATTGACTTTATAAAAATTTCTTGATAACTCTACGGCTCCTCCTGTGGTTGCTGTCTCACTTTCTAACATTTCTTTAGTTGATGCAAATGGAATATTATTATATATATCTATGTCTTTTTGTATTACTACTTCTCCTGATGAATTTTTTCCAGATTCATATCTTCCGATATAAAATCCTCCATTTTTTAATACACTTTTATACATTGCTATTGCTTCTCTTCTTGTCGTAACAGTTTCTTCAATTTGACTATTTTTCCCTGTTGCATCTGTTTCTCCTGAATATGATAAATATTGTTGTAATCCATTATTAGAATATCCTTCTTTTCTTATAAATTCACTTTCAAAATTTTCTTTACTTACAGGCACCCATACAAATTGATTTTTATTTACATCTTCTATAACAATACCTTCATTTATTGTTGTTCCGCTATCTTCCGCTACCTTGAATCCTTTTGGCACTATAATTGTTCCATCACTGTATTGTACTTCTGTATCTTCAAAATTCCAATCAACTTTTGATAACTTTACTTCTTCTTTATCACCTTCTGTATAGGTAGTATAATATGTTTTATCTCCACCTTTTTCTCGAATTTGTATTCCTTTTACATAAAAAATATTATTACTTTGGTCATTTATTATATATAAATCCGTCAATTGAGATAAATCTGTATTTTTATTATTTTTATATACTTCGTAATCTTTTCCATAATTCAAAGTAAGTCCATCTAAATCTTTCAATTCTAGAACCAAATATTTTCCGCCTTTGTCATTTTCTCCTATTACTCCTGAATTTATCAAATTTGTAATGTTAGTATATTCCGTTTCTGCTGGTATTTTTCCCTTTTTTGAATAATAATCTGCTACTTTATCTTTTAAAATTGTAATATCATTATTTAACCCTGTTAATTTTTTTATATATACATTATCTTTTGCTGAATATACTAGCATACCAGTTATTACTAATATAATAACCACTATCATTACAAGAGCCAATAATGTTACTCCACTTTCTCTTTTTATCATTAGCATACCTCCATTTTTTCTTTAGTTATAGTTTACTATTAATCTTGTTTTATTTCAATAGAATCTTTTATTGTTTTATATAAATTTCTTCGATTTTTATACAATATACTTTGTTTTATTTCCATTCCCCATAAAAATATAGTTATTATGAATAATGCTATATTTTTATAGTACAATACAGCTATACTATTTATTGCTGTTAAAATTATTAATGTTATGTATGATATATTATAACTATATTTTTCTGCTTGATATTTTCCATATAATATATGTAATGAGCTTTTTAATATTCTTCCTCCATCTAATGGATATATTGGAATAATATTAAATATTATTAATACAATATTTGAATAGATTAATAACATTGCATTGCTAACCTGCATTAATCTTAAAATTAAAATTATAATAAAATTTGTAACTGGTCCTGCCATCGCTACTAATATTTTCTTTACTTCTAATAAATTTCCCTTTTTTATTTTTTTATTATAATCATTATTTTCAATTTTAAAGCTGATAGATAATCCAATTAACTTTATTTCTAATTTTTCGGGCTCCATTCCTAATAATATTCCCATTAATAGGTGCCCAAGTTCATGTATAATTGCAAACATCATTATCATTGCATATATTTTTATTTGTTTGGTTAAACAAAATAAAAATACTAATAAAAAAATTTTTAAATCAATTCTAAACTTCATATTCTGTATGTATTATATACTCCCCTCTAATTTTTTATAATTCCAATATTTTTTGTGGATTTATTACTCTTTCTGATATTCGAATTTCAAAATGTAAATGTGGTCCTGTAGAATTCCCTGTACTTCCAACTTCAGCTATTTCTTGCCCTTGCACTATATGTTCACCTTGTTTTACATATAAATTATTGCAATGTGCATATATTATACTTACTTCTCCTATTTGTACTTTTAAGTGTTTTCCATAATCTCCTTCTTCTGAAGCTAACACTATTTCACCATCTGTTGCTGCTTTTATCTTTGTTCCAATAGGAGCTGCTATATCTACTCCAGTATGATTTTTAGGAACTCTTCCTGTTGCTGTTTCTCTAAATCCATAATTTGAACTTATACTTCCTTCTATTGGTTTTATAAAAGTAGTAGTCTTCTGTATATTTATTATATCTTGTTCTTCTTGACTTAAAGTTTGATTTTCTTCTTGTTTTATCTCTCCATTATTGTTTTCTCCCTGTTTCTGTTCCTCTTCTTGCGAACCGTCCTATTCCATTATCACTTTCTTCTTGCTTTTCCTCTGTTTCTTGTTTTTCTTGTGTTTCTTCTTTAGTTTTAAAATTGGTCATTATATAATTTTTTGAATCATTTAGCAATTTCTTTAAATCAATATCATAAGAAATTATTTCCTCTGTTTTATTTATAAAATCTTCAGAAAAAATATATTTATTATTTTGTATCGTATAAATGATTAAATATATTAAAGCACAAATTATTAATTGTCTTACCATTTTCTTTAATAATTTTATATCTTTCTTTTCTTCTTTTACTTTTTCTTGTTTCTCTATTAAATCTATATTACTTCCATTTTTTCTTTTTTCATATATTTCTTCTGCTCTTCTAATTCTTTCTTCTACAGACATTGCTCTTTCCATAAAAAACACCTCTTCCTTAGTCTTTCGTTAAACTATATTACTGGAAAAGGTATTTTAGTACTATTTTATTATTAACAATATAAATTGTATGAACATTATGATTGTTGATATATACATATATCTTTTTATATTTTTATTTTTCTGTGCATTTGTTATCACTTTCTGTTCTGAATTTTCTATTTTTTCTACACACTCAGCAACTAACATTTCTGCTTCTTTTATTACATACTTATCATTATATTCAATATCTCTATCAGTTTGCTTATTAATCTTTTGAATTTTTTTTGCAACTTTTTTTGATTTTAATACTATATATGCCTCTTTAACAATATTAGATGGCAAGTTTTTCAAAACAATTGTATTTTTTAAATCTATATCTTCCATTTTGTTCCTCCTTACTTCTTATGTATTTGTTTTAAGTATTTGCATATTTTTTTATTTTATACCAAATATATGTAATATTTTTTAATTTTATAAATATATTTATTTTATAATCTTACTACTATATAAAGGAACCTATATTATGATATCTATTAATGATTCAACTGTTGCTAAAGATATAAATTTAGCTTTTTTATTTAAGTTTATTCTTATACAATTTTTTATAATAAATGATATTACACTTTTTAAGTAGACATTGCAAACCACAAAATCTAATTAGATGGTATTTTATATAGAAAAAAGCATAGATTTCTTGTATTCTATGCTTTTTGTAGTTAGAATTAATTTAAATTCTAACTTAATCTTTTTTCAAAATCTTTACATTATTACTGTAAGTCTTTTTCCTTGTTTTTTTATTCCTGTTTCAAAAAACTTATTCTTATTACACATTATGGAATACATTGAATATTCAGGTGTACATACAGACCACTTAATGTTTTCTTTACCAATGTCTTCTTTGAATTCGTTCCTTACGAATTCAATAATTTTTTTAGTTAACATTGAGTTTTTGAACGGGTCATCTGATTCCCGATAGGCATTAAAAAACATATCTTACCTCCAAAAAAAATAAATTTTACATTTTAATTATATCGCAAATTCATGAATTATGCAAACTTATTATTGTAATTAATATAATATATATCAACTAGATGTAAGCATTTTTTTATTTTTTCCTATAAATATTTTACACTAACTATAAGTCTGATTTTATACTATTTTTATTTGATAAAAATAGAAAATGAATTTTACAAAAATGGGTGTCAAATAAAGTTTCAATAACTGTTTACTCAATCAAAAGTAGAACAGTTATTTTTACTACCTATGTAGTAAAATATAAATAATGATTAAGAATGCAACATTTATGATAGACATACCTACTAATCCAAAGAAAAGTATGTATGTAATACTTACTATCTTTATTATCTTATATTATATAAATATATGTTTCCGTTAATTGTTATTACATCTTGTAGTGGCTTTCCATCTGTTTCTATCTCTTTTGGTACATCCGCTACAAATCTATACTTTAAACTTTTTAATGGATCTATACTATATAAATTTGGATATGTTTCTAACTTTTCTCCGCTAGCATCTTCTGTTACTAACATACAAGTATATTCATAATTATTGTCATATTTTAATTTTACTGATAATAAACTATCTTGTTTTACAGCTGATATACTACCAGAATTATGCTTTGAAACAGTAGTACTCTTGGTTAAGGTATCTTCTGTTTTTTCTCTATTAGAAGCAATTACTGCTCCTATAATAACTACTACAACTATAATAATCCCTATTATTAAAAATTTATTTTTACCTTTTTCTAATCTCATTTTATTTTCCCCTATACTTCTTTAATTTTTTATCTTATCTCTATATTATATCAAAATTCCACTTGTAACTGTCTGACTTTTTCCCAATGGTATATAACTATAAAAATAAGTTTCATTAATAATACAACTTATAATACTACAATTATCTTTTTTCTTTTTCTCATTTCTTCACCTTTCTTCTAATTTTTAATATCCCATTATCATTTCAGCCCACTCTTCCATTTGTTTATAATGTTTATAACAATAATATTCTTTAGTTCCATCTGAACGTTTTAAAGAATATTTTCCTTCATTCAAGCATCCACTAGCATCACAATAATGTTTTATACTATTATCATAATTACTATTATTCGTAATATTATAATAACTACCTGAACTTGATGAATTAGTTGTATAATTCTTATTATATGAATTGTTACTTTGCTCATCTTTATTATTAATTACTATTATACTAATAACAACTACTATAATTAATACTATAAAACTTAAAATCCATCCTTTTTTATTGGGATATTCAGCTTTTAAATCTCTTCCATTTTCTTTTGCTTCTTGTAATTTCCAATTTAAATATTTACTCCCTTCCTTTTTTTCTTCTGGAGAAGCATTAGCAAAAGCCTTTACCATTTCATCATGTAAATATTCATCATCTAATCCCTTATCCACATATAAATCAATTATTTTTTTTACTCTACTATTTTCTTCCACTAAAAATCACTTCCTTAAACTTTCCATTTATGTCCACATTTTAAACAAGTAACTACTATCTTTCCACTTCCTATAACTCCACCTAACAATCCTATCGGTCCAAGCAATAAACCTCCTGCTGCTGCTTTTCCTAACCCAAAGCCTTTTTTATTTGCAACAATTTGTGTACTTTTGCACATTGGACAACAAACCTCACCATTCTCATTTGTCATATTCTTTTCCTCCTTTTACTTTTTTCTACAATATATCACGAAACTTTTGTTTTATACACGTATTTGTACACTTATTTTTAATTTTTTTTGGTTACAATAATTATGGTGATGAAAATGAAAAAATTAAAAATTGAAAAAACAAAAAAAAGCAATGATACAGTAACTAGAACAATAAGAATAAGTGGAGAAACTTTTGATGAAATTAGTGATTTAGCTGAAAAAAATGAATTAAGTTTTAATAGTGTAGTAAATCAAATAATTGAGTTTGGATTAAAAAATTTAGAAGAATAATAAAATTTATTGACTTTATCATTAATTCAAAGTATAATAATAATAGGAAATGGAGAAACCACAAACGTGGTTTGCCAGGTTTGTATGTAAAAAACACATTGCCCGGTCAAGACAGATGTGTTTTTTATTGTTTATCTACTTTTGCTAATAATTATAACTAATGCTATAATCAAGGCAAAAGCTATGATAGTTACTCCAATCAATGAATAATATAAAATAAATATTGTTTTTATTAATAATTGCATTTCTATCATAAGCCTCACCTCCTTTATGGAGGCAAACCACATCTGTTTATTCTCATTTCCTATGCTGAACATTATAGTACATATTTACATATTTGTCTAGCGAACATACTAATTTTTTTTATTATTTCTTACTGAACTGTAACCTGAAATTTTCAAATCTTGTCCCTTATTTAATCTTATTCTCAAATAATTTTCTTTTTCATCAAATATCATCTCATATTGTGAAGCCAAATCAATATTTATTGAATTTAGCATATCAAAAATAATTAATATTCCTGTTTTATACTTGTATTTGCAAACCGCATTTATAAAATAAATGTTACAATTTAGAACTCCCTCCATTTCTAATAAAACATTATTCAAATAAAAATTATCTTTTACTATTTTGTTTATTTCTTTTTCTCTTACAATCATAATACATTTTCCTACTTTCTTTTTAGATTTGTTAAAGGTGAATACCTTTGATAATTAGTCCTTAAATCATTTGTATTTAAATCCAAATATGCCTCTTCTGTAACTTTAACAGAGGAATGACCTAATATTCTAGATAAAGTATAAATATCACCTCCCTGCATTAAAAATCTTTTAGCAAAATTATTTCTTAGCATATTGGGGTGAATTTCCTCTAATCCAATTCTAACACCATATTTCTTAAAATTTGTTTCATAATTTGAAACACTTAATGGCTTTCCTTTATTTGTGCAAAAAATATATTCTGATTGTCTATATCTATCTTTATATTTTAGCCATCTTCTCAATTGTTTCAGCATCTCCTCTGAAAAAAACACATACCTATCTTTTTTTCCTTTTGTATTTTCTGATAGTAACAATATTGTTCTATTTATATAATCTATGTCTTTTTCTTTTATTAATAACGTTTCACCTAATCTCATACCAGTATCAAATATCAATTGTGTTATTATATAGTCCCTATATTCATGAAACTTAGATAAATCAAATATTCTTAATAATCTATTAAATTCATCATTTTTTATAAATCCATCTACTTTTCGAGAGCATTTTATTTCTTTTATTCTTGTTACTGGATTGCTTGTAATATATCTATTTTTATATAAATAATTGTAAAATACTTTTATATTTCTAATATAATTATTACTTGTTGTAATTTCAATTTTCTTTACGTAATCTTCCCTATTTTCAGGAAAATTTATATTTTGGTTTCTTCATTACTTGTTACAGTATATTTTCCTCTATCTTGTAAATATTTAATATATTCTCTTATGTGTAATTCTTTTGTATCTTCTGCTGATTTAACATTTTGAACTTCTATTCAATAATGAGATAATAATCGTAATGTTTGTTCATAACTATTGATTGTTTTCTCAGCTAAATTTTTAGCAGTAGAATAATCCATAAAATCATCAATATCATAATCAATTTGTTCCATAATAAAAAAACTTTCCTCTTCAAAAATTCATGTATAAATATTTTAAATATGAACCTATGAATAAGAAAATTTTATTGGTTTAGTAGCAGATTTTTCACATAATCTATATGCATTTTCAAACACTTTATAGTTTTAGAGCTATTTTTATATCATCTTATAATCCGCTTCTCCATAAATATTTACTCAGACTAAGCACTCTTTAATTCAAGCCTTAATTTATCAGCAATCATTGCTATAAATTCACTAGCAATTGGTACTATAAGAAAACATTACACTGCGAAATTCTCAAGAAATATAAACAATAATAAACAAATACCGCCCAA
>JABLTL010093252.1_pt1 | contig 17462 bp, 14 predicted proteins | sample 7160151 | NCBI WGS metagenome assembly JABLTL01 (sample SAMN14651223, study PRJNA627086) | human gut metagenome | isolation source: feces | host: Homo sapiens
AAATAGAATAGATTGGATTAGGAGGAGAAGAGTATTAGTAAAAGACCGATGTTTTTATTTGCGTTGGTCTATACTGCAGGAACTGTTTCCGGTATGTATGGCAGGGGCTTTGGGTTTTTGACATTTGCCATAATGCTTGTGATTTTAATAGCTGAGTGTGTGGCGTCTAAGGGCAGTTTTTCCGGTGTCAGGCGTATAGTTGTTTTGCTTATCCTGACATCGTCAGCTGTTTTTGCCACAGCACAATTCAGATACACTTCGGTAGAAGAAAACCGTGACAGCTATATGCAGTATATGACAGATGAAAAATCTGTCATCGTCTGGGGGAAGATTTATAAAACTGAATACAAGTATTTCTCATACAGGTATTATATGACGGACTGCGTAGTGCAGCCCGGGTACGGCAAGGCTTTTGGCAGAAAAATATCCTGTGGTGATATCGTGGTATACTGTGACAGCAAAAGCGCACATCTTGGCGATTATATGAAAGCTTGTGGCAAGATGGGCTTGTTTAAGCCTGCAACCAATGAGGGTGAGTTTGACAGAGCGCGCTTTTACCGTTCGCAGGAAATTGATTTCTCGGTGAATGCAGACAGTATTAAGACAAGCGCCGGGAAACATGCATGGTATTACCACAGACTTGAAAAACTTCGTGATATGCTGTCAGCTTCACTTCTTGAGGTGACTGATGAGACAACGGCAGGAGTGCTTTCGTCCATGCTGCTTGGAGACAAGTCGTATCTGGATGATGAGATAAAGGATTTATACCAGGTCAGTGGTATTTCACATATACTGGCTATTTCCGGACTTCATATTTCTATAGTTGGCATGGCCTTTTACAAGCTTCTCAGAAAAAGAAGGGTGAGCTATACAGCGGCATTTGTCTGTTCTGCGGCACTTATACTAAGCTATGCTGTTATGACAGGAAATGCCGTGTCCACAAGGCGTGCCGTGGGTATGTTCATACTTACAATGCTTGCGGCAGCTTTAGGCAGATGCACAGATATGCTCAATTCTCTTGGCATCATGGTCATTTACCTGCTGTGGGACAATCCTATGGTTTTGGGATATGCCGGATTTGTGTTCTCGGTAGGGGCGATACTTGCTATAGGTATTGTGACACCTGTGATGAGTGCTTCTAAGGGCGAAAAATTCTGGGCATCAGTATCCATACAGCTTCCGATGCTTCCGGTTGTTGCTATGAACTATTATGAGCTGCCTCTTTTTGCGGTGTTTGTAAATCTCATTGTGATACCGGCTTTGCCTGTTGTATTTATTTCGGGTCTGCTTGCGTCTGCCGCAGGCTGCTTTGGCGTGATGCCCGGCAAACTGCTGGTGTTTCCTGCATTTGCGGTGTTAAAGCTCTATGAGGTGTTTTGCAGTCTTGTTATGAAGCTTCCGGGGGCATCGGTTATCACAGGAGCTCCTGATGGATACAGGATTTTCCTTTTTTACGCTGTTATGAGTGGCTTTTTGGTGGCATTTTCGCTTAAAAAACGAGCCATAGAGTGTGACTCAAAAGAAAAAAGCCAAATCCTTTACAGTGTCCAAAGAGTGGTGTGTACAGCAGTCCTGCTTGCAATTTTGCTTGTGAAGCCAAAAACTGCTGCGCAGCTTGATATACTTGATGTGGGGCAGGGAGATGGCATATTTTACCGATTTGAGTCAGGCACATGCATCTTTATTGATGGAGGAAGCTCTGACCGAAAACAGCTTGGCGAGAATGTGATTATGCCGTTTCTTAAGTATAACGGCATACAGAGTATATCATACTGGTTTGTTTCACATGCAGACAGTGATCACATAAGCGGATTGTCTGAGGTGATAGACAGCGGGTATACTATAGAGCATATAGTTGTGGCAGAAGCAGCGGCTAATGAGGAAGCTATGGAGGAGCTGCTTTTTAAAGCTAAGGAAGCAGGAATTGATATATGCCTTATGTCAAAGGGGGATTCGATTGAAATAAATGATGCATCAGGTTCGCGCAGTACTGCAAATGAAGAAGCTGATGGTATCATGTGCCTGTATCCGGGTCCTTCGGATACTGCCTTAGACAGAAACGATATGTGTCTTGTGCTGAAGCTCACGGATGGCAGGTTTAGTGGTATTTTCGGCGGAGATATACCATCTGAGGTAGAAAAGAAGCTTGTTAATGAGTATGGGGATGAGCTTTCTGTGGATTTTTACAAGGCAAATCATCATGGCTCCAAGTATTCAAGCTCTGCAGACTGGATTGAGGCTTTAAGCCCAAGGTGGGCTGCAGTATCATGTGCGGCAGAAAACCGCTATGGACATCCGGCTGATGAAGCCATGGATAGGCTTATGGATGCAAAGTGCCGTATTTTATACACAATGCAAAGTGGTCAGATTAAGTATAAAGAGAGTACTATATATGAAAACAATAGACAATGATATAAAAGCAGGAGATTTCAAAAAGGTTTATCTGCTGTATGGACAGGAGAGATACCTCATAAAACAGTACAGGGACAAGCTGATAAAGGCTATGGTAAGTGAGGGCGACAGCATGAACTTTTCATCGTTTGAGGGCGATGGAATCAACCAGAAGGAGATAATTGACCTGGCGGAGACACTTCCGTTTTTTGCGGATAAAAGAGTGATTCTTATAGAGGATGCAGGCATTTTTTCAAAGGCAGGCGATGAGCTTGGAGAGTATTTAAAGGATTCACCTGAGAGCACGCACTTTATATTTGTTGAGGAGAGCGTTGATAAGCGCTCAAAGCTTTATAAGGCGGCAGCCAAGTGCGGTAATCCTGTGGAGTTCAAGGAACAGACGGATGAGACACTTGCCAGATGGATAGGAATGAGGATTAGAAAAGATGGAAAGGGTATGAGTCAGGCTGCATACAACAGCTTTATAGAAAAAACCGGTACAGATATGGAAAATATCGACAAGGAGCTTGAGAAGCTGCTGTGCTACTGCATGGACAAGGACGTGATTGAGCTTTCGGATGTTGAGGCTGTAACGACAGAGCAGATCACAAACAAGGTGTTTGAGATGGTTGATGCGATTGCATCACACAAACAAAAGCGTGCGCTTGAGCTGTATTACGATCTGCTGGCACTTAAAGAGCCGGCCATGCGTATTATGTATCTTATATCGCGCCAGTTCAATATACTGATGAATGTGAAAGTCATGACAAATAAGGGCTTTGGCAACAAGGATATAGCATCAAAGGCCGGATGTCCGGAGTGGGCGGTGCGCAAATATCAGGCGCAGTGCAGGGCATATTCGCTGGATGATTTAAAGAGGGCTGTGAGAGACGGTGTGGCATATGAGGAGGCTGTGAAGACCGGCAGGATGAATGACCAGATGGCTGTGGAGCTTTTTATAGTGCAGTACTCTGCAGATATGACCGGCACTCATGCGACAGGCAGTAAATGATATAACGCAAATATACAAAAAAGCAAATAAAAAACCCATCGGTATGACGGCACCGATGGGTTTTTATTTATTGTTATATAGTAATTAAGCTAATCCGTTAACAAGCTTTGTTAAACGAGATACTTTTCTGGCTGCGTTGTTCTTGTGGAAGATACCCTTTGAACCAGCGCTTGCGATAGCAGAAGTTGCATCCTTTAATGCAGCCTCAGCAGCAGCCTTATCATTTGCAGCTACAGCAGCCTCAACCTTCTTGATTGCTGTCTTAACTCCTGATTTGATTGCTTTATTTCTTGCAGCCTTAGTTTCTGTTACTAAAATTCTCTTTTTTGCTGATTTAATGTTAGCCAACTCGTACACCTCCAAATATTTAATCTAATGTATGCCAAAACAGACACGGACGCTTTGGCACAAACATACTAGAATATAATATGTCAACCTTTCTGCTCTGTCAATACATATTTTGAAAAAAATTGCAAAAAATTAACATATATATGATTTTGGAATATCATACAGGGGAGGTGTATTGATTTGTCGGCTGATAAATGGTGTGCAAGAACTGATCTGGCGCTTGAGACGCAGGAGAGCCTTAAAAAGGCAAACACAGATATGAGAGGTGTGAATTTCTCTGAAAAAAAGCTGGATAATGGAATCATAGTCAGTGTAGTGACAATTGACTCAGAAAATGCAGTCAGGGCTACAGGCCGTCCTAAAGGAAAATATGTGACAATTGAGGCTGCTATGCTGTCCGAGGGAGATGAGGAGTGCTGTCAGGCTGTGACAAGGGAGCTTTCAAGAGAGCTTAAGAGCTTTGTAAAGGCTGTCTGTGACAAGCGTATATATGCGGCACTTGTTGTCGGACTTGGAAACAGAAATGTAACTCCTGATGCGCTTGGGCCAAGATGCGTTGACAGCTTGTTTATCACCCGCCATATAGTAAAGGAATATGGCAGGTATGCGTTTAGCAACGAGAATGTAAACAGTGTGTGCGGCCTGGTGCCGGGCGTGATGGCTCAGACAGGCATGGAGTGCCTTGAGATAATAAAGGGTGTGGTGAGCGAGGTGAAGCCTGATTTTGTTGTGACAATTGATGCGCTTGCGGCACGCAGTACAAAGAGGCTGGGCTGTACCATACAGCTGACGGATACAGGCATAGTGCCCGGAAGCGGGGTAGGAAACCACAGGGACGGTATCAACCATGGCAATCTCGGAGTGCCTGTTATCGCAATTGGTATTCCGACAGTCATTGATGCGGTGACTATTGTTTCAGATGCGGTAAATGCCAGCCGGGAGAACACCGCAAAGCTCATGTCGCCTAAGTTAAACGGCATGTTTGTGACGCCAAAGGATATTGACGAGACGGTTAAGAGACTGGCAGGGCTTTTGTCTGAGGGCATAAATATGGCTTTTTCAAACGATGAATATGATGACTATAGTGAATAATTTTATTGCTTCGAATATCATTAGAGCCAGCTGCATAAGCTTTATGTAGCAGGGGCTGCCTGATGCTTTAGATGGGAGATGATATTGTGAAGAAGAAAATGATTGTGCTTATAGCATTTATATATATTGCGTCTATGCTGTTTTGCGGTGATGGTGTGGGAAAGAAGTTCGTGGAAGAAAAATTTCCGCACCTTACATATTCTGACAAGGAGTGTGATGATTCAAAAAAGAAGGAGCTGCGTATTGTGGAGGATGAGGATACAGCAGGAGGTATTCTCTCATACGAGGAGCTTGCTGCGATGGAAAATGAAAATGCAAGTGTCAGGAACAATATGCTGCCGGATACCGACCAGCTGGCATTTGTTGATGAAGCTGAAAAAAACGGTGAGCTGGCAGAGCTCAAGGAGCAGCAGAACGTGAAAATGCCACAGGTAGATATGAGCTTTGACAATCTGGTAAAAAACTATTATCAGGTGGACAAGACTACATATATTGGAGCCGATGAGCTGTGTGAGGAGGCTTTGCTTGGGCGCGATATGTCTATAGAAAAGTCAGGCGACGGTCCTGATATACTCATATACCATACACATTCACAGGAGGGGTACAGTGATTCCTTTGATACATCAGAGACAGAGACCGTAGTTGGAGTGGGTGACAGGCTTGAATCACTTTTGAGGGAAAAATACGGCTACAATGTGCTGCATCACAAGGGGCAGTATGATGTGAATGACCGCGACCATGCGTATTCCAATTCACTTCCTGAGATTACAGAGATTATTGAGAAAAATCCGTCTATAAAGGTGGTTATTGACCTGCACAGGGATGGAGTGGCTGAGACTACAAGGCTTGCTGCCACAATAGATGGAAAGCCTATGGCACAGATTATGTTTTTTAACGGGCTGTGCCGCACTGCTGCAAGGGGACCGATTAATAGTCTGCCCAATGAGTATCTGGGGGATAATCTGGCGTTTTCATTTCAGCTGCAGCTCATGGCAAATGAGTATTATCCGGGGCTTGCAAGGCGCATATACTTAAAGGGCTACAGATATAATATGCATCTGTGTCCGAAATCGCTGCTCGTGGAGGTGGGAGCGCAGACAAATACCAAGGAGGAGGCGTACAATGCAATGGAACCACTTGCAGATATACTTGATAAAGTGTTAAAATAATATAGACTTTATTTCACAAATCTGATAAACTTTGATGAGTTATTGAAAGCATTAGGAGGACATATGTCAATAGATCAGAGCAAAATCCGCAATTTTTGTATTATTGCCCATATTGATCACGGTAAATCTACACTCGCGGACAGAATTATAGAAAAAACAGGCACACTTACCAGCAGGGAGATGCAGGCTCAGGTGCTCGACAATATGGATTTAGAGAGAGAGCGTGGTATCACAATCAAGTCTCAGGCAGTCCGTATTATATATACCGCAAAGGATGGCGAAGAGTATATTTTTAATCTGATAGATACACCGGGACACGTGGATTTTAACTATGAGGTATCAAGGAGTCTTGCGGCATGTGACGGAGCTATACTTGTAGTGGATGCGGCCCAGGGTGTTGAGGCACAGACACTTGCAAATGTTTACCTTGCACTGGATCATGACCTGGATGTATTTCCTGTTATAAATAAGGTGGATCTGCCGAGTGCGCGCCCGGATGAGGTGGCACAGGAGATTGAGGATGTTATCGGTATCGAAGCTATGGATGCACCGCGTATTTCCGCAAAGACAGGACTCAATATAGATGATGTGCTGGAGCAGATTGTAAAAAAGATTCCGGCACCAACAGGCGATAAAGATGCACCGCTTAAGGCGCTTATATTTGATGCAACATATGATTCTTATAAGGGAGTCATTATTTTCTGCCGACTGAGAGAGGGCTCTGTAAAGGTAGGAGACACAATAAAGATGATGGCTACAGGTGCATCTGATGTGGTTACAGAGGTGGGTTATTTTGGCGCAGGCCAGTTTATACCATGCGATGAGCTTTCGGCCGGTATGGTTGGATACATTGCGGCCAGCATCAAAAATGTCAGGGATACACGCGTGGGTGATACAGTTACACTCGTTGACAGACCGTGCGATGAGGCGCTTCCGGGCTATAAGAAGGTCAACCCTATGGTTTACTGTGGTCTTTATCCTGCGGACAGTGCAAAGTATCCTGATTTAAGGGATGCGCTTGAAAAGCTGCAGGTCAACGACGCTTCATTACAGTTTGAGCCTGAGACCTCACTGGCACTTGGCTTTGGCTTCAGATGCGGATTCCTTGGTCTTTTACATCTGGAAATTATTCAAGAGAGACTGGAGAGAGAGTTTGATCTGGATCTCGTTACCACTGCACCTAGTGTTATTTACAAGATTCACAAGACAAGTGGTGAGGTGATAGATTTGACCAATCCTTCAAATATGCCGGATCCGTCAGAGATTGAGTATATGGAGGAGCCATACGTATCTGCAGAGATTATGGTCACAAGTGACTATGTAGGTGCGATTATGAAGCTGTGCCAGGAGAGACGAGGAGTCTATATCAGCATGGAGTATATCGAAAAGACACGAGCTCTCATAAAGTACGACTTGCCATTAAATGAGATTATCTATGACTTCTTTGATGCTTTAAAGTCACGCTCGAGGGGTTATGCTTCGTTTGACTATGAGATGAAGGATTATGAGCGCTCAGAGCTCGTCAAGCTTGACATCTTAATCAATAAGGAAATGGTCGATGCACTTTCATTTATCGTATTCAAGGAGAGCGCATACGAAAGAGGCCGTAAGATGTGCGAGAAGCTTAAGGGTGAGATACCAAGGCATCTGTTTGAGATACCTATTCAGGCAGCAGTCGGTGGCAAGATTATAGCAAGAGAGACGGTTAAGGCGCTTCGCAAGGATGTGCTTGCCAAGTGCTACGGTGGTGATATTTCACGTAAGAAGAAGCTGCTTGAGAAGCAGAAGGAAGGAAAGAAGAGGATGCGTCAGGTGGGCAATGTAGAGATACCACAGGAGGCATTCATGAGTGTGCTTAAGCTGGATGAGGAGTAATCGCACATATGAAGAATCTTGAGATTTATATTCATATACCATTTTGTGTGAGAAAATGTGAATATTGTGATTTTTTGTCATTTCCAGCAGACGATGATGCAAAGCTTCGTTATGTCAAGGGGCTTATGGCGGAAATGATATTTTACGGCCCGCTTATGAAGAACTATCAGGTGTCATCTGTCTATATCGGAGGAGGTACACCAAGCTCTATAGATGAGCGGTGGATTGCTGCTTTGATGGAGGGGGTGTTTGACTGCTTTAATGTGCTGTCTGATGCTGAGATATCCATAGAGTGCAATCCCGGTACGCTTAGCAGGGAAAAGCTTTTAGCATACATGGATGCGGGAATCAACCGCCTGTCCATAGGACTGCAGTCGGCAAATAATGATGAGCTTAAGCGGCTCGGGCGTATACATACCTTTGAACAGTTTGTGACGAATTACGAATTAGCCAGAAACGTGGGCTTTAAAAATATCAATGTAGATTTGATGTATGGTCTGCCGGAACAGTCAGCGTCACAGTATATGGCGACAGTAAACAAGATCATAAGGCTTCATCCGGATCATATATCGGCGTATTCTCTTATAGTGGAAAAGGGTACTCCTTTTTATGAAAAGTACAAGTTTGACATGGTGCGCCAGGAGGCGGGCATGAGAACGGAGTTTCTGCCTAATGAGGACGAGTTATATGATATGGAAAAGGCGGGACAGAAGGCGTTTATGGATGCCGGCTACAGGCAGTATGAGACATCTAACTATGCTAAAAGAGGTATGGAGTGCCGCCATAATATAGGCTACTGGACCAGAGCTGACTATTTAGGACTTGGAATAGGGGCGGCATCGCTTATATCAAATGTCAGATATACCAATACATCCGATATGGATGAATATCTGTCGCGCTGCCGTCATATACATGATGTGGGTGATGATATATTTAAGGCCAATCTGCATGTGGCAGCTGATGTTATAGACAAAAAGGGACAGATGGAGGAGTTTATGTTTCTTGGACTTCGTATGAATGAGGGGGTCACAAGAGAAGCCTTTGAGAGGGCATTTGGTATTTCGATAGATGCAATCTACAAGGATACGATAGACAGCTTGAAAAAACAGGAGCTGCTCGTGGTAAAGGACGGGCATATCTATTTATCGGAGAGAGGAAAGGATGTAGCCAATTACGTTATGGCACAGTTTTTGAGGGATTAACGGAGTACAAATTATGGATATGACTTTTAAGCTTCAGGTGTTTGAGGGACCGCTTGATCTGCTTTTATACCTGATAGAGAAAAATAAAGTAAATATTTATGATATCCCGATTGTCGAGATTACAGCGCAGTACATGGAGTATGTGGACCAGATGAAAAAGGATAACCTGGACACGCTCAGCGAGTTTCTCGTGATGGCAGCTACGCTCCTCGACATAAAGTCAAAGATGCTTCTCCCAAAGAAAGAGGAAGAAGAGCAGGAGCAGGAAGATCCAAGAGCAGAGCTTGTGCAGCAGCTGCTTGAGTACAAGATGTACAAGTGCATGGCAAATGAGCTTAAGGATCGCCAGCTGGATGCCGGCAAGGTGTGGTATAAGAAGAAGGACATACCTGATGAGGTCCTTGCATATGAGGAGCCTGTTAATCTTGAGGAGCTTGTCGGAGATATCCGTCTTTCTGATTTAAACAGAATCTTTCAAAGTATAATGAAGAGACAGGAAGAAAAGATAGATAAGGTCCGCTCGAAGTTTGGAAAGATTGAAAAGGAAGAGGTCTCCTTAGAGGAAAAGATGGAATATCTTACAGACTATGCTGCCTCACACAAGCACTTCAGCTTCAGAGGGCTGCTTACTGCATCGTCAAGCAAAGTGGAAGTCATAGTTACATTTCTTGCAATACTGGAGCTTATGAAGACCGGCAAATTAACTATCGTTCAGGAGCATATTTTTGATGATATCCGGATTGAGTCAAGGATTGCTGCATAAAGAGGGTTTGATGATATATGAATTATAAAGCTGCAATAGAGGCTATTTTATTTACCATGGGAGAATCTGTGGAGCTTGGAAGGATAGCCGATGCAATACAATTAAATGAAAAAGAAACAAAAAAGCTGCTTGACGAGCTGATTAAGGAGTATAGAAGCTCTTCAAATATAGGTATGAATATCATAGAGCTTGATGGGGCTTATCAGATGTGTACAAAGCCACAGATGTATGAATATCTCATCCGCATTGCAAAGCAGCCTAAGAAGAGGGTGCTTACGGATGTGCTTTTAGAGACTCTTTCAATCATAGCGTACAAGCAGCCTGTAACAAAGGCTGAAATAGAAAAAATCAGAGGTGTGTCAAGTGAACATGCCATAAGCAAGCTTGTCGAGTACAATCTGGTGCAGGAGCTTGGAAGGCTTGATGCTCCGGGAAGGCCGCTTTTGTTTGGAACCACAGAGGAATTTCTAAGGAGCTTTGGGGTTTCGTCTATCGACGAGCTGCCGGTATTAAGCCCTGTGCAGGTTGAGGAGTTTAAGCAGGAGGCAGAGGAAGAGATGCACGTGAAGCTTGATGTGTAGTGCAGGTGTATTGCGTAAGCTGCCATTTCATATAATATGGACATGCAAATAATCATATATATTACCGATGGAGGTAATTATATGATTATTTTTTTAAAAAAATATAAGTCGAAAATAGCTTTAATAGTTTTCATTTGTGTGTGGGTTTGTACTGTCAGCTGTTTGCTTGGTTTTAAGACACTAGAAAAGCAAAAAATGCCCGGCTTGGAAAAGAAAAGTGTGTTTATGGCGGCTGAAAATACTGTTGCTAAAAATACAGACAAAGCCGTAAATGAGCCAAAGCTTCATGCTGTTTCAGCGGCATTATATGATGCGGATGACGAGACGTTTATATATGGCAGAAATATGAGAGACAGCATGGCAAATGCCAGCACCACGAAGCTTCTTACGTGTATTGTGGCACTTGAAAAAGCTGATATAAATGATACTGTTACGATTTCACAAAATGCTGCATCACAGCCTGAGGTCAAGCTTGGACTTGTGGCAGGGAATAGCTATAATATGAAGGATTTACTCTATGGCATGATGCTTGAGTCGTTCAATGATTGTGCCTATGCGATTGCGGAGCATGTGGGCGGCTCGACGGAGGGCTTTGCAAAGCTTATGAATGAAAAAGCAAATGAGATAGGGTGCCTCGGCACGTATTTTATTACACCAAACGGGCTGGATGCTGAGAATGATATAAGCTTTCACCACTCCACAGCGGGAGATTTGTGTGTTATAATGTCTTATTGTGCGTGGAAATCACCAAAATCAACACAGTTTCTTGAGATAACACAGACTATGCAGTACACATTTGAGACAAAGGAAGGTCAGATGGTTTTTAGCAATCACAACAGGCTCCTTACGGAGACGGACTACTGCATATCGGGAAAGACCGGCTTTACCACAAAGGCAGGCTACTGTTATGTCGCAGCAGTTGAAAAGGATGGAAGGAGAATGTGCCTTTCTCTCTTGGGCTGTGGGTGGCCAAACAATAAAAACTATAAGTGGGCTGATGCAAAGAGTCTGGTGGAGTATGCGGTTTCAGATGCTGCCGAAGATTCTTACTGTGATGCTGCTTGTGTAACAACACAACAGACCGGTGATACACAGACAACGGATAAGCAGGCGGCTGACAGAGACATAACTGATAAACAGGCAGCAGGAAAAGAAACTCCGGCGGTAAAAAAAGAGGATAGAAACACAATTGACTTAAAATATATAGAAAACAACAAGAAGAATAAGAAAATTTGCAAGAATTTTCTCAAGAATTTTACAATTAATATAGGAAATTTTTTCTAAACAAAAAATAAGGTTAAAAAATTAACAAATTAGTTGAAAAAAATTTAGAAATAGTCTATTATCATACTAGCGAAAAATTTTATTTTTTTATAGATGGAGGATATAAAATGAGTAGTAACAATCAAAGCTTGGCAATGCAGCGTATTGCTAAGTTAGTCGACGAGAACAGTTTCATGGAAATTGGTTCTCTTGTGACAGCTCGCAGTACAGATTTTAACCTTACTGCAGCAAAAGCTCCTTCAGATGGTGTTATTATCGGACACGGTCTGATTGATGGAAATCTTGTATTTATCTACAGCCAGGATGCAACAGTTCTTAACGGAACAATCGGCGAGATGCATGCAAAGAAAATTGCTTCTGTATATGATATGGCCATGAAAATGGGCGCACCTGTTATCGGATTTATCGATTGCGGTGGTATCAGACTTCAGGAGTCAGTTGATGCATTAGACGGATTTGGTCTTATTTACGCCAAGGAAGTTGCAGCAAGTGGCGTTATTCCACAGATTTGTGGTGTATTCGGTAACTGCGGTGGCGGACTTTCTGTAGTACCGGCTCTTTGTGATTTCGCTTATATCGAAGAGTCTAAGGGCAGAATGTTTGTTAATACTCCTGATGCAATAGAGGGTAACCGCGTTGAGAAATGCGATACAGCAGCAGCTTCATTCCAGAGTGAGAACAATGGATGTGTAGACGGAATCGGTTCAGAGGATGATATTATCGCTGATATCAGAGCTCTTGTCAGCATGCTTCCGCTCAACAACGAGGGAGATGTATATACAGACTCATGTGAGGATGATCTCAACAGAGCATGTAACAGCATGGCTGATATGAAGGCTGATCCAAGATTCCTCTTATCAGAGCTTTCTGATGATCATGTATTCTTTGAGACAAAGAAAGACTTTGCCAAGAATATGGTAACAGGTTTTGTTAAATTAAACGGCATGACAGTTGGTGCAGTTGCAAACTGCAGCACAGTATATGATGCTGAGGGCAAGAAGGCAGAGGAGTTTGCACTTTCTCTTACTGCAAAGGGCTGCAACAAGGCAGCTGAGTTTGTATCATTCTGTGATGCTTTCTCGATTCCTGTACTTACACTTACAAATGTAAACGGATTCAAGAACTGCATGTGCTCTGAGAAGAAGCTTGCAAAGGCTCTTGCCAGAATGACATACGCATTCTCAAGTGCAACATGTCCTAAGGTTAACCTGATTACAGGAGAGGCTTACGGAAGCGCATATGTTGCAATGAACTCTAAGTCAATCGGAGCTGATATGGTTTATGCATACCCTGATGCAAAGATTGGTATGATGGATTCAAAGATTGCAGCTGAGATTATGTATCCGGGCGCTGATGCAAAGGAAATCGATGAGAAGGCAGCTGATTACGAGAAGCTTCAGTCTTCTGTTTCATCAGCAGCAGCCAGAGGATATGTAGACCTCATCATTGATCCGGCTGACACAAGAAAATATCTTGTAGGTGCTTTTGAGATGCTTTACACCAAATATGTAGATGCACCAGAGAAGAAACACGGAACTAAATAATAGAAAGGCGCATTTTGTTATGAAGAAAAAAATAACATATATCCTTAGCCTTCTTATGATTGTATGTATGCTTGGAGCATGTGGCTCTGACAATGCCGAAAAGACATACGGCGGATACACAGCAGACGAGCTTCATACTGAGGCAACAGACAGCCTTAGCAACATCCAGAACTACATTGCACTCGTAGATAGTTGTGGCGGTTATGACAGCTATGAGAAGAGTGTCAAGGGAGTTGAGGAGAAGACAGGCATGACAGAGGGTGAGGTTGTTTACAACACACTCGGACAGTCGGGAGCAAGCGTTTCAATGAAAAATATCGACGCTGAGCTTGATGCCGTTTCATCATGGCTTGATCTGGTTGACAAATACGGAGACGTAAAGGATGCAACTGATGGCAAGGATTTTACAGTAACTAAGTCAGGTGGTACACTCACTACCGACATGACACTTACATTTGGCAAGCAGGATGTAACATACGAATTAGTATATGATTCGGTTACCATGGAGGTAACAGGTATCTCACTTACTCCTGTTCAGACAATGGGACAGAAGCTTGCTAAGGCAGGACAGAACACAGTAATTTCAATGAGTATTGTATTCTGTGTACTTATTCTTATCTCTCTTATCATTTACTGCTTCAAGTTTATTGCTCTTATCGGCAATAAGCCAAAGAAGGCAGAAGCAAAGAGCGAGCCTGAAAAGAAAGAGGCTGTTGTTGCAGCAGCACCTGCTACAGACCTTACAGATGATACAGAGCTTGTAGCTGTTATCTCAGCAGCTATAGCAGCAAGCGAGGGTACTACAACAGAGGGCTTTGTAGTCCGTTCAATCAATAGAAGATAATTTAGGAGGACATTTGAGATGAAAAACTATACAATTACCGTTAACGGAAATGTTTACGATGTTACAGTAGAAGAGACAGGAAGCACACCTAGCACAGCCAGCACACCTAGAAGAGCTGCAGCACCTGCTGCCGCTGCACCAAAGGCTGCTGCACCTGCAGGAGCAGGAAGCATCAAGGTTGAGGCCGGAGCTGCCGGAAAGGTATTTAAGCTCGAGGCTAAGGTTGGCGATGCAGTAAAGAAGGGTGATACACTTCTTATTCTTGAGATCATGAAGATGGAGACACCTGTTGTTGCACCACAGGATGGAACAGTAGCAAGCATTGATGTTGCTGTTGGTGATTCAGTAGAGTCAGGTGCATTACTTGCAACATTAAACTAATTCCAGGAGGTAAACTAATTTGAGTTACGTAGGTGAAACACTTTCAAACCTCCTACATCAGACTGCCTTTTTTAATCTGTCAGTCGGAAACTATGTTATGATTGCCGTAGCATGTGTATTCCTGTTTTTGGCTATTAAAAAAGGATTTGAGCCTTTACTTTTAGTACCTATTGCTTTTGGTATGCTCCTTGTTAATATCTATCCTGATATTATTGTAAGTCCGGAGCACTCAAGCAATGGAGTAGGTGGTTTACTTTATTATTTCTATACACTTGATGAGTGGTCAATTCTTCCTTCACTGATTTTCCTCGGTGTCGGAGCTATGACAGACTTTGGTCCGCTTATCGCAAACCCTATCAGCTTCTTACTCGGAGCTGCAGCACAGTTTGGTATTTTCGGAGCTTATTTCCTTGCAATCCTTCTCGGATTTAATGACAAGGCAGCAGCAGCCGTATCTATCATCGGTGGAGCTGACGGACCTACATCTATTTTCCTTGCCGGAAAATTAGGTCAGACAGGTCTGATGGGACCTATCGCCGTGGCAGCGTACTCGTACATGGCATTAGTACCTATCATCCAGCCGCCAATTATGAAATTATTTACTACAAAGAAAGAGCGTGCGATCAAGATGCAGAACCTTCGTCCTGTAAGCAAGCTTGAGAGAATTCTCTTCCCTGTAGTAGTTACTATCGTTGTTTGTACACTGCTTCCAACTACAGCACCACTCGTTGGTATGCTCATGCTTGGAAACCTTTTCCGTGAGTCTGGTGTAGTACGTCAGCTTCAGGAGACAGCAAGCAATGCTCTTATGTACATTGTAGTTATCTTACTCGGTACATCAGTAGGTGCTTCTACAAGCGCAGAGTCATTCCTTAATATGAGCACAATCAAGATCGTTATCCTTGGTCTTATTGCATTCATGGTGGGAACTGCTGCCGGAGTACTTTTTGGAAAGCTTTTATGCTTCTTTACAAAAGGCAAGATCAATCCACTTATCGGTTCAGCCGGTGTATCCGCTGTTCCTATGGCTGCCCGTGTATCTCAGAAGGTCGGTGCAGAAGAGGATCCAACAAACTTCCTTCTTATGCATGCTATGGGACCTAACGTAGCCGGTGTTATTGGAACTGCCGTAGCGGCCGGATGCTTCATGGCTATATTCGGTATTTAGATTTAATTAAGGAGGATTAATCATGTCAGAAGTGGTAAAGAAACCATTAAAAATAACAGAAACTGTTCTTCGTGATGCACATCAGTCACTGATTGCAACCAGAATGACAACAGAGCAGATGCTTCCAATCGTTGACAAAATGGACAAGGTTGGATACAACGCAGTAGAGTGCTGGGGTGGTGCAACATTTGATGCCTGCCTTAGATTCTTAAAGGAAGATCCATGGGATCGTCTCAGAAAATTAAGAGACGGCTTCAAAAATACAAAGCTCCAGATGCTTTTCCGTGGACAGAATATCTTAGGATATCGTCCATATGCAGATGATGTTGTTGAGTATTTCGTACAGAAGTCAATCGCAAACGGAATCGATATCATCCGTATTTTCGACTGCTTAAATGATATCAGAAACTTACAGACAGCAGTTACAGCATGTAACAAGGAAAAGGGACATGCCCAGGTAGCTCTTTCATACACACTTGGAGATGCTTACACACTTGACTACTGGATGGATATGGCAAAGAGAGTTGAGGACATGGGTGCTGACTCACTTTGTATCAAGGATATGGCCGGTCTTTTAGTTCCTGCAAAGGCTACAGAGCTTGTTCAGGCTTTAAAGGATTCTACAAGCCTTCCTGTCGAGCTTCATACACATTACACATCAGGTGTTGCTTCAATGACATACATGAAGGCTGTTGAGGCCGGAGTTGATATCATTGATACAGCTATGTCACCATTCGCTCTTGGAACAAGCCAGCCTGCAACAGAGGTTATGGTTGAGGCATTCAAGGGCACAGAGTTTGATACAGGTCTTGATCTTAATCTCTTAAGTGAGATTGCTGATTACTTTAGACCAATGAGAGAGGAAGCTTTAGCTTCAGGTCTCATGAACCCAAAGGTACTCGGAGTAAATATCAATACTCTCCGTTATCAGGTTCCTGGAGGAATGCTTTCAAACCTTATCTCACAGCTCAAGGAGCAGGGCAAAGAGGACAAGTACGAGGAGGTTCTCGCAGAGGTACCTCGTGTGCGTAAAGACCTCGGTGAGCCACCACTTGTAACTCCTTCTTCACAGATCGTTGGTACACAGGCTGTATTTAACGTACTCATGGGTGAGAGATACAAGGTTGCTACTAAGGAGACTAAGGATATCCTTCTTGGTAAGTATGGTCAGACAGTTAAGCCTTTCAACCCTGAGGTTGTTGACAAGGTTCTTGGTGATGATAAGAAGAATGCCATCACATGTCGTCCGGCAGATCTTCTCGAGCCAGAGCTTGACAAGATTGAGGCTGAGATGAAGCAGTGGAAACAGCAGGATGAGGACGTTCTTTCTTATGCTCTTTTCCCACAGGTTGCTACTGATTTCTTCAAGTACAGACAGGCACAGCAGACAGGTGTTGATGCAAAGGCCGCTGATACTGAGAATAAGGCTTATCCTGTATAGTATTTAAAAATATAATTCATGCTTTTGAATTTCAAGCAGGTCCGGCTTTGCCGGGCCTGTTTTTTTATATTATGTGGATAGGGGGGACTTACGAGGCTGTTCTGTAACAAATATAAAAAATATAAATTCGCTCTTTCATATAGTGAGAAAAAGTGATAATATTTTAAAGTATGAAAAAATTGCTGCAAAGCACACAAATGTGTGAAGCACAGCCATAAATGGGAAAGCTCAGGAGTATATGATGTCAAATACTAACGACTTACTTAACAGGATAAATACTAAATACAGTACGATGAGCAAGGGGCACAAGCTGCTTGCTACATACATAACTGATAATTATGATAAGGCTGTCTTTCTGACAGCGGCT
>JABLTL010010861.1_pt1 | contig 17447 bp, 16 predicted proteins | sample 7160151 | NCBI WGS metagenome assembly JABLTL01 (sample SAMN14651223, study PRJNA627086) | human gut metagenome | isolation source: feces | host: Homo sapiens
AGCACCCACTTCTTATTTGTAATGCAACGCCACAAATGATTTGTCAATTCTTGCACCTTTTACTAAATATTTTAATAAATCTATTGCATTTTCTTTTCCTGGATACAAAACTATTTGCTCTAGTGTTGCTCTCTTAACATCGAATTTTCTTACGAAAAATGCCCATGTTTCTGACATTGATGGTCTAACAACAACAACACGAGATCCATCTTTCATTTCATTAATTTTGTAACCATTTGTATCTGATAATTGTCCTGGGTTATTGTATTTATATATATTTTGACATACTCTTTTTAATTCTGCTTCTGTTCCAAATGATAAGAACGCCAAACGTATTGATTTACCATGAAACATTATCCAAATACTGTCACATGCTCTAGGTACTCTATGTTCTGCTATTTGACTTAAATAATCACCATCTGTTTGTGCAACTTGGCTCAAGAAGCTTTCTGGTAATCCAGATACCCCACCTGAAACACCATCTATATTCATATCTCTTACTTCATCTATTGCACTATATCCTTTGTAATGTTGATATATTCTTTGTACTACTATTGCTAATTTATCTCCAAAAGATAATGTTACATTTTCTTTTTCAAAAATTTCACCTATTTCTTCTTCTGTTATAACATAAGAAGGTTTAGCTTCTCCTTCAACATATTTTAATGCATCTAAATTGTATTTTTTTATCATTTCTGGTAAAGCTTCATATCCAAATTCTTTTTTAAATATATAAATTAATATATCAAATTTATCTTGAGCTGTTAATAGTGATGGTATATCAAATGGTATTGCTTTTGATATATTTGTTTCATTAACTCCATATTCTTGTGCTAATAAGTCATATATTAGTTCTTTTACATATTTCTTATCATTAACATCTCCATAAGTACAACCTTTTAATGCTTTTTTTAGCTCATACTTTTTATTTTTTCTTCTTTTTAATTCTTCTTCTGAAAGACCTATATCATATAAATTGACTTTTGTAATTTCATCTAATCTCTTTTTTATGAATTCTTGCATTAATTCTATTGTATATGTTTTATCATCAACATTTATTGTATCTTCTACTTCTTCTGTTTTTTTATTTTTTATGTGATAATAAACTGCATATACTGCAAGTCCTAAAACAGCTATACTTAGTAATATATTTGTTATTGTCATTATAAGGTCTCCTTTCTTTTACATTTTCATTTGCAAATCTTGTAATCTGTATATTATATTTTCAGAAGCTCTTTGTACTTCTTCCATAAAAAATGCATTTCTATCTTCTGGATCTAATCCTTTTCTAAATCTTAAAAACATGTCTGGAACTCCAGCTTCTTCTGCAGCTTCAAAGAATAATGTATTGTATGGTATTGTTAATACTTTATTTTTTTCTCCTAAATATCTAGTAATATTTTTTAAATTGTATTTTGAAAATTTATCATATCTTCCTATTAATATTAATGTTTTAGGTGAATTTAACACTTTATTTTCTTCTCTTAATTTCATATAATTATTTATACTTTTTAATCTTTGTGACATATTTATAATTACTACATCTGAATCTTTTATAATACTTTTCTTGCCTTCTTCATCAATATTTTCATCTAAGTCCACAAAAACTAAATCATAATATTGATTAGCTGTTTTTATCAATTCTGGGTATATTGTTTCAATTACTGTTCCATCTGCAGGTTTTTCTTCACACCCTAACAAAATTTCTAATCTATCTTTAAAAACCACTTTTGTATAATTTGTAATCATGTCTGGAGATATTTTATTACTTCTAATAATTCTAGCTAATCCTTCTATACCAGCTTGTATTTCTACAGCTGCATTTGGACCAAATATTCCTAGATTTTTTCTTTTCTTTTTTTCTTTCCAAAAGCAACTTTTTAAAATGTCTTCTTTATTAGTGGTTGATACAAGTAATATTCTATAATTATGTGCTATTGCCATGTATGTAGCAATAGCTACCATAGACATGGTTTTTCCAGTTTGCTCTATACTGCTATTGTAAAATGTTACAATTGACATGTTTTATACTCCTCTTTCTATAATTTTAACAGCTTTTCGAATTTGATTTTCACTTACGTCATTTAAAATTTCACCTACAATATATACTAAACTATCTTTATATTGTGCGCTTAATCTTTTAAATTTTATTTTAGCTACTCTTTGATTTTCTGCTAACACTGACCAATCCCCATTTTCAATAGGAAAATAAATCCTATATTCATTCCACATTACTTTATATCCTAATGCTAAAAAATTCAAATAGTCATCATCTTCTTTTAATATATCTTTTGAAAATAGAATCTTTGTTAAATGCATTGGTACATTTAGTTCGCTTAGTATTTCAAGTCCTCTTTTTAATGTATATAAGTCAAATGCTGTCACAAAATAATTTTTTGCATTTTCTACAGCTTTAAAATTTCCTATTGCTTCTATGTTGTCAATATCTAATAGCATAATATCATAAGGTAGCTCTTCATTTTTTTCTATGCCTACATATTCCTTAATATCATTTTCGTTATTAAATCCTACCGCTACATCTATATCTTCAAAAGTTGTCACATATTTGATTGTAGGATTTATTACTGGCACAACATATTTAGCTTTTTGTGTTATAGTGGAATCAACTATAATTACTTTTTTTTGCATTGTTGTTAAAATTTTAGCAATATTAAGTATCATATCTGTTTTGTCGTACATCCCTATAAATCCTACTTTCTTCATATTTATTTTCCTTTCTAATATTTGTATTATTTTGTACCGTTAGTTGTTGTACTTGTTAATCCTTGTAAATATTCTTGTCTAGTTTTTGTTGAATTTTCTATACTTTGTTGCATTTCATCTTGTAAGTTTTTATCTGCATCACTTCCAGATACTTGTGGATTTATCACACTATTTCTTTGATCTGCTTGCTTATTATTGTTATATCTATTCCATAATGCTTTTCTCGCTTCATCAACAACATTTGGATTTGAATTTATTAATTCCATTACTTCTCTGCTTATTGGATAGGTAGGTGTTGCTGCTTCTTGCATTCCAGGATCTGTATATTTGTTAACATATAGTTTTGCTCCTTCTACTTTAAAAGCATCAACTATTGCATTACTTAATGTGTTAATTTCATCTTCACTTAATTCTATTGATATTGTATCTGTTGAATCAACTCCGGCAATCTCTGGTATTTCTACTCTTTTTTTAGAGGCTACAATATAATCAGTTCCTGTTGGTAACAGCAATCTTACATCTATAAAATCTCCATTTTGTAAATCTGTTGGTAATATAAACATATTGTACTCTTGTTTTCTAACATCATCAGTTAATTTATAATCTTGACTATTAATCATCTTTTTAGAAACTACTGTACCTTTAGTCATTGATATTTTTACCACATTCTTTTTTGCCGTTGATTCTGCAAAAAATGTTTTTGTTATATAATCTGTTGGTGCTGCTGATTTTTCAACCTCTTTTTCTTCCAAATCTGCTTGTGTTATTTCATCTCCAGAATTAATATCTTTCTTTAATGCATACACTTTTATTTTTGATTCTCTATCTTTCTCTTCTGCTTTCTTCATATTAGTTAATTGAAGTATTAAGAATGCTATTATTCCTCCAGTTATTAGTAACATAACTAGCATTCCTAGTAAGAATGAATTTCTTGCTTTTCTTTGCATTGGATTTGTTGCCATGACAAATTCCTCCCTTTATCTTTATTTTTTATTCTTTTTTTTTATTTCTACTTTTTAATTTTACCGCATTATATATTTAAAATCAATAATATAGATTTGTTGTAATTAAAAAATAATACTGTTGTAATATTTTTGTAATATTACAACAGAAATTTTTTTAAAGCCTGTGCTACACCTTCATTATTATTAGTATCTGTAACATAATCAGCCACTTCAACAACAGCTGGTGTACTGCCTTTCATGACAACCCCGCAACCAGCTTTTTCTATCATTTTTTTATCATTCATATTATCTCCTATTGCCATTACTTGATTTTGATTTATATCTAATTTTTCTATTAAAAACTCTATGGCACTCCACTTATCAACATTAGGTGCAGAAATTTCTGTATAAAAATATTCTACTGGAACTTCTTCTGTTCCTTGTTGTATAAGTTTTCTTGACATGTGTGAAACTTCTAATATTTCTACATCACTTATATTTTTGATTTTTTTTATTATTGAATTAAATATACTTTGATTTTCGTCACAAATTGTTACTTTTAGAATATTTTCATTTTTCATATTTCTTACATATTCATACATATTTTCTACAATACTAATATTAGTTCTTTTCTTTTCTTCTTTTTTTAAATTTTCTTTATGATAATATAATACATTAAATTTTAAGCTTGTCGTTAATATTGTTTTTTCTGTGTATACATTATATGCTATACTATTTTTTTCACAAATTTCAATAATTTCTAATATTTTATCTTTACTTAAATATTTTTCGTATATTGTTTGTTCTTTTTCCATATCATATATTAAAGCTCCATTGCTAGCTATAAAATATTTATTTGCTCCTATCTCATTTGCAATATTTTTTATCGAATCTATTGGTCTTCCTGATGCTATAACAATATTAATGTCTTTGTCTATACATTGTTTAATTGTCTCTTTAGTATTTTGCGTTATTTCTCCATAACTATTTAACATTGTCCCATCTAAATCTATTGCTATTAATTTATACATACGTTCCTCCTTTGTCTTACTCTTTATTATATATAAACTTTTTTTATTGTCAACATGTTGTAAAATTTGTTTTTTTATGATTCTTTTAAAAAACACTTGAAATTCCAACATTAATCAAAAAGAAAATTTATTTTTTTATTATTTTTCTTTTGAAAAAAATTACCAGTTTATTTTTTTTATTTTTACATAAGCTAGTATTAGAAAAAGCGATAAAGTTTTTTCAATATGAAGTATATATACTGGAGGTGAATAAACAATGGCTAATAACAGTAACAAAAAATTAGTTCCAGAAGCTATGACTGCTTTAGATAAATTCAAATATGAAGTAGCCAGTGAAGTTGGTGTTAATTTAAAAGATGGATATAATGGTGATATTTCCGCAAAAGATGCTGGTAAAATAGGTGGTAACATGGTAAAGAAAATGATACAACAAGCAGAACAACAAATGAAATAGTTGTTTTTGCACCTTTAAAACACTAATTATATATTAGTTTAATGGCAGAAAGTTAAATTTTGTTTTTATATATTTTTATAATACATAAAGGCAGGATTTGATTTCCTGCCTTTATTGTTTAATTTAGTTTTTAATAAAATATCTAATTTTATTAATTGTTGTGCACATTTTTCATGGTGTTAATTTTCTTACTTTGACATTATCATATTTGCCATTTTTTTACAATATATAAATTTAATTGTTCTAAATATTTTATCTGCAAATTTAAACAAATTATATGCAAATATTATTATAATAAAAGTAGATTTTTGTATATTTATGTAGTATAATATGATTTGAAAATTTAGAAATTAGAGGTAACTTATGAATAAATTAAAAATCACAACTAATAATGAAAAAGAAACACTAGCACTCGGAAAAAAATTGGCATCATTCTTAAAAAAAGGAGATACCATTGTTTTAACTGGAGATTTAGGTTCTGGCAAAACAAAATTGACTGAGGGCATCTTATCTTTTTTTAACTTAAGCGATGACATATCAAGTCCTACTTTTACTATTGTAAATGAATATAATTCTAATGATATAAATATATACCACTTTGATGTTTATAGATTAATCGATTCTTCTGAATTTTACGCCATTGGTGGTGACGAATATTTTGAAAAAGGCATTTCTATTATTGAATGGGGTGAAATCATTCAAGATGCTTTGCCAACAGATTACATACATATTGTATTTAGTAAAGATTCTATGAATGATGACATGAGAATTTTAAATATTACTGCTTATGGTAAAAAGTATGATAGCTTATTAGATAAATTAAAATAATTTTTTTGGAGGATAATTTTGAAAATTTTAAGTATTGAAACTTCTAATACTATTTGTAGTGTTGCAATATTAGAAGATAGAAAATTGATAAAAAAAATTGAATTAGATAATGGTTTAACACATTCTGAAACATTAATGCCAATTATACAACAAATTTTTTCAGAAACTAATCTTACAATTTCTAATATAGATTTATTAGTTTCTGATATTGGACCTGGTTCCTTTACTGGTATTAGAATTGGTATTGCAACTGTGAAAGCTTTTTCAGATGTACTAAGCATTCCTGCCATTGGTATTTCTTCTCTTGAAGCTTTAGCTTATAATGTCAATAAAAATGGTCTTATATGTAGCATGATTGACTGCAAAAATAATAATTGTTATTTTTCTGTTTATAGTTGTACTGATGGCCTATATTCTAATATAGAAAATCCTCAAGCAGATAGTATTCATAATTGTTTACAATTTTTAGCCAATAAGTACTCTGATACTCCTATCTTTTTTGTAGGTGATGCAGTTAATATTTATAAAAATGATATCCAAGATTTTTCAAAAGATTTTCTTATTTTGGAAAATAATACTATTGATGTTTTTAATCTTGGTCTTTCTGGATTAGATCATTTTAATAATAATAATTTTTCTGATGTTCTTCCATTATATTTAAAAAAGCCTCAAGCACAAAAGCAATTAGAATTAAAAAATGTAGGAATTCAACAGATGCATATTTCTGATTTAGATAATTTTAATATTTCAGATTTCGATTCTTTTTGGAATATCAGTAATCTAAGAGATGAGTTGAATTCTTCTTCGTCTTATATTTTATGTGCAAAACTTGATAATTCTATTATTGGGTTTATTGATATTAAAATTATTATTGATGAAGCTGATATCATGAATATCGCTATAAAAAATACATTTAGAAGACAAGGTTTTGCTTCTACTTTAATTAAACAGATTATTTCTTTTTGCTCTGAAAATAATATAAAAGTAATTAATTTAGAAGTTAATGAAGAAAATTTTGCAGCTATTTCTTTATATAAGAAAAATGGATTTATAGAATGTGGCAAAAGGAAAAATTATTATGACAATAAATATGATGCCATTTTAATGAAATTAAATTTATAAATTAATAGATTGTAGCTTTTTATATAATAGGAATTTTTCGCTTTCCTATTATATAAAATAAATTGGAAAAGTTTTTGGTTTCTTTTAATAAATTTATTTTTGTTTAATTATACAAAATGCACCAGATTACATTATCTTGTATCTGGTGTATTTTTTTATTAAATATATTTTTCTATTAATATAACTGTTCTACCACTCCTCGTTGTCCCAGTAAAATCTTTTATGACAAACCTTCCTTTTCCTCTTATTGTTATTATATCTCCTAATTTTATTTGCTTAGAGTTTTTAGTTTCATTTTGACCGTTTATAAAAACTCTTTCTTGAGCTATTATTTCAGATGCTTTACTTCTAGATGTTCTGGCTAAATCTGATACAATATTGTCTAATCTCAATGATGGAACTATAATTGATACTTCTTCTATTTTTACTTCTGGTTTTTCTATCTGATTTAATTCTTTTGCTTCAATATCCGCTCCTTGGAATCTATTAAGACTTGATAATTCACTTTTTAATATATTAGCAAATTCACTCAGTGTTATAATATCTGCGCCATTGTCTCTCACTAATATATCTCCAACTTTTTCTCTTTTTATTCCTAATTTTACAATTCCACCAAGATAATTTCTATGCACATATTTGCCTCTATCTAGTTCTTGTAATGATATTTTTACTATTTTTAATATTTTATTATAATTTTTTTGTAGCATATTATCATCAAATTTTTCTGGGTATATTATTAATATTTTTCTTTCAGCTTCTGCATAACCTCCATACAATTTATAATTTTGTATTTTAGCTTTTCTTAAAAAGTTTTCTACTAATGAAACTTGATACATGTCTAGAAAATCTGTATATTCTATTTTATCTTTCTTACTTGATATTTCTATTTTATCTAATACTTGTGCTATACACATTTTGTCTTCTTGTTTCTTATAATCTTTTAAAAGTTCTTGTTTATTCATTATTATTGCTTTTCCTCTCTCTTAATTGTCTTATTTTTTCTTTATCCATAAAATCCTTTACTATGTTATCACAATTTACTTTATAAATTTCTTCTAATTCTTCTACACTTCCATGTGGTATAAATTCATCTGGATATGCATAACAACTAATTTCTATATCTTTTATATTATTATCAACAATTAATTCTTTAATAGCTGTTCCCAATCCATTTATAATAGTTCCATCTTCTATTGTTATTACTTTTTTAGTTTTTTCAATTGATTCTGATATCTTTTTATCATCTAACGGTTTTAAAAATCTTGCATTTATGACTTCTGCCTCTATGTCGTTTTCTTTTAACTTATTGGCAACCTCAATTCCCCTGCTTACCATTTTGCCTATAGATATTATTGATACATCTTTTCCATTTTTTAATACCTCTGCCTTTCCTGTTTCTATCTTTTCATGTATGTCAAATTTTTCTTTTCCTTCTCCACCTCTTGGATATCTTATTACTACTGGTTTTTTTAGATTTATTGCATATTCCAACATATCTTCTAATTCTTTAAAATCTTTTGGGGCTAATATTGTTAAATTAGGTATTAATCTAAAAAATGCCATATCAAATTGTCCTTGATGTGTTTCTCCATCAGCTCCAACTATACCAGCTCTGTCTACACACATAATTACCGGTAAATTTTGAATAGCTATGTCATGTATTACTTGGTCATAAGCTCTCTGATAAAAAGATGAATATAAAGGAACCACTGGTATCATTCCTGATATTGCCATACCTGCTGCTAACCCTAGTGCATGTTGTTCTGCTATACCAATATCAAAAAATCTTTCTGGAAATTTTTCACTAAATTTTGTTAACCCTGTTCCATCTTTCATCGAAGCTGTTATTGCTACTATTTTGTCATTTTTTTCTGCTAACTGTATTAACTTATTCCCAAATATTTTTGAATAATTATCTCCTTTTGCTTTTTTAGATTTTCCTGTTTCTATATCAAATGGTCCTGTAGCATGAAATTTATCTGGGTTTTCTTCTGCAATTTTATATCCTTTTCCTTTTTTAGTTAAAACATGAATCAATACTGGTTTTTCTATTTGTTTACTTAATTTGAATATACTTTGTAATTCTTCAATATTATGTCCATCAACTGGTCCTAAATATGTAAATCCAATGTCTTCAAAAAACATTTTTGGTATAATTAATTGTTTTATACTTCTTTTGGCTTTTTGTACTATTCTTACAAAATGTTTTCCGACAAGTGGAATTTTATTTATTCTATTTTTCATTATTATATTAGATCTAGTATACATTTTTTTTGTTCTTAGCTTACTAAGAAACATATTTAAACCACCTATATTAGGAGATATACTCATTTCGTTATCATTTAATATTACTGTCATTTTAGTCTCACTATATCCTACATCATTTAATGCTTCTAATGCCATTCCTCCAGTTAGCGCTCCATCTCCAATCACCGCTAAAACAGAATAATCTTCTTTTTGCAAATCTCTTGCTCTTGCCATTCCAAGTGCTGCAGAAATTGATGTACTACTGTGTCCTGTATTAAAATGATCATATTTTGATTCATTTGTTTTTGGAAATCCAGCAATTCCATTTAGCTTTCTTAATGTTTTTAAATTTTCTTTTCTTCCTGTTAAAATTTTATGTACATAAGTTTGGTGTCCTACATCCCATACAATCTTATCATTTTTAAAGTCAAATACACTGTGTAATGCTAAAGTTAATTCAACTACTCCTAAATTTGATGCTAAATGCCCTCCATTATTTGAAACTATATCTAATATATATTTTCTTATCTCTTCTGCTAATTGTTCTTCTTCTTTTATATTTAATCTTTTTAAGTCTTCTGGATAATTTATATTATTCAATATTGTATATTCTTCCATCTTATTGTTCCTCCATTTTTGTCTATTATTTCTACTCTCAATTTATTATGACTGTAAATTGTACTTATTCTATCACAAATTATCTTTTTTTTCTACAAATTTGTTGTATTTTTTATTTATTGTGATAAAATATATAGAGATTTTTATTTATGGGAGGATTATATGAAAAAGAGATTTTTATTCAGTTTATTTTTAATATTAATTTTGATTGCTAATATTTCCTTAGCAACATACAATACAGTTACAATGTCAGTAGTTGAAGAACCTGTTTGTACTATTACAATTGGCGATAATTCTAAATTTGAAAAAAAATTAATTAGCAAAGATTTATCTAATAAAGAAGTTACACTTCAGTTACAAGTAACTAATGAGGAAGCTTCTTCTCAACCAACAGGTGAATTAATGCTTGTAATTGATAACTCAAAAAGTATGGAAGATACTGTATCAGTTGATGGAACTTCTAAAACAAGAGAAGACCTAGTTATTAATTCAGCCAAAACTTTAGTAAACAGCATTCTTAAAGATAACAAAAATTTAAAAATTGGTGCTGTTAGCTTTTCTACTAACTCTGATGTTTCTAAAGAGGGTACTACTGAAGACGCTGCTTTAGTTTCAGAATTATCTTCAGATGTTGCTGCTTTAGATAATGCTATATCTAATATTCAATATACTGGTCCTAGAACTGATTTAGATGCAGGATTAAAATTAGCTAGCAAACATTTTTCATCAGAATCAAATAACAAATATATGATTATATTAACAGATGGTGTTCCAAATGTTGCTGTTGACTATGATAAAAATTATTATTCTGATGATGTAATTACAAAAACAAAAACACAATTACAATCTTTAAAAACTGCAGGATACAATGTTATAACAATGCTTACAGGTATTTCAAACCCTACTTCTCAACCGGGAATGGGAGCTGGAACAAAAACTTATGATGATATTATAAAAGAAGTTTTTGGAACACAAGATGCACCTACTGTTGGTAAATTCTACTATGTTCAAGATAGTGAAATTGAAAGAACAATAACTCAAGATATTTATAAAGATTTATTACCAGTTTCTAAAACTTTAAAAAATATTACAGTTACTGACTACTTTCCAAAAGAAATAGTAGATAATTTTGAATTTGCTTATGTTTCAAAAGCTAATATTGGAGATATATCTGCTGAAATAAATACAGAAAATAATTCTATCACATGGACTATTCCTGAACTAAAATCAGGAGAAACAGCTACTGTTCAATATAAATTAAAATTAAAACAAAACTTTGATAGTAATATTGTTGATAAAATTTTAAATACTAATGAAAAAGTAGATTTAAAATATACTGATTTTAATGATGCAGAGGTTTCTAAAACTTCTGATGTATCACCTAAATTAAAATTAACTGAACCACCAGCAGTTTTGCCAAAAGCTGGTTCACCTATCATAGTAACTTTAGTTAGTTTAAGTGTTGGTTTAGTATTATTCTTCTTTATAAGATTTATTTCAACTAACAATATGATGAAAAATTAAGTTTAAAAAAGTTAAGTTTAATGTAAATATTAAGCTTAGCTTTTTTTAGAGCAGTATTTATTCACTGCTCTGTTTCGATTTTTAACAATCTATTATATTTAGATACTCTATCTGTTCTACAAGGTGCTCCTGTTTTTATTTGTATACTATTTACACCAACAGCAATATCTGCAATTGTTGTATCTTCTGTTTCTCCTGATCTATGAGAAATAATTGTTTTATATCCATTTTCTTTAGCCATTCTAATAGTATCTAATGTTTCTGTTAGTGTGCCTATTTGATTTGGTTTTATAAGTATTGCATTTGCTACTTTTTTATCTATACCTCTTTTTAATCTTGACATATTTGTTACAAATAAATCATCTCCAACTAATTGAACTTTATTACCTAATTTTTGTGTCAGTATTTGCCATCCTTCCCAGTCTTCTTCTGCTAATCCATCTTCTACAGAAAATATTGGATATTTTTCACATAAATCCACTATATACTGAATCATTTCTTCTTTACTTTTTAAATTCTTTGTCTTCCAAAAATAATATCCATCTTTTCCTATTTTTTTAGCTTCTTCTCTCATTTCTGTGCTAGCAATATCTAGTGCCAAAACAATATCTTTTCCTGGAACATATCCTGCTTTTTTTATTGATTCAATTATAATATCTAATGCCATCTCTTCATTTTCTAGATTTGGTGCAAAGCCTCCTTCATCGCCCACACCTACATCAAATTTTTTCTCTTTTAATACTGTTTTTAGTTTGTGATATATTTCAGTTCCCCTTTTTAATCTTTCTGCAAATGTAATATCTCCTATTGGCATTATCATAAATTCTTGTATACTAATATTATTTTCAGAATGTTTTCCTCCATTTAATATATTCATCATAGGCACTGGTAATTCTTTTGCATTAATTCCACCAATATATTTATATAATTCTATTCCAAGTGTGTTACTTGCTGCTTTTGCTACAGCTAATGACACTCCCAATATAGCATTTGCACCCAAATTAGATTTATTTAATGTATCGTCTAATCTTATCATTTCTTCATCAATTTGTTTTTGCTCATAAACATTCATTCCTATAATTTTTTTACTTATTTTCTTATTAATATTTTCTACTGCCTTTAAACAGCCTTTTCCATTATACCTCGTCTTATCTCCATCTCGTAATTCAACAGCTTCAAAACTACCAGTTGATGCTCCTGATGGTACAGATGCTATTCCTTTTATGCCACTTTCTGTTTCCACTTCTACCTGAACTGTAGGATTTCCTCTAGAATCTAATACTTCTATTGCTTTTACTTTTTTTATTAATGTACATATACTCATATTAACCTCCTCATGAATTTTCACTCTTTTAATCAATATTATATATACATTTTTACCAAATTTGTAAAATATATTCAGTTAGCTGGCTTTTTTATTTCGTAAATCATAAGCATATTTTAATGTAATATCATTTACTTCACCTGATGATATTCTGGCGATTTCTTTAATAACTTCTTCTTCATCTAATAATTTTACATCTGTTTTTGTTCTTTCTTCTTGTACTTTTTTACTTATAAAATAATTATAATCTGCACTTGCAGCAATATTAGGCAAATGGGATATACACATAACTTGATGTTTTTTAGCTATTGCCTTTAATTTCATAGCAACTGAATTTGCAGCTTTTCCACTAATACCTGTATCTATCTCATCAAATATTAGCACTGGTATCATATCTGTATCTGCTAAAACTTTTTTTATAGCTAGCATTGTTCTAGACATTTCTCCTCCAGATGCTATTTTAGACAATTCTTTTTCATCTTCTCCTAGGTTTGTCCTAATGTAAAATTTAACAGTATCTTTTCCTTCCATAAAAAATTCTTTTTCATTAAATTCTACTTTTACATTTATATTAGCATTTTTCATTTCTAATTCCGTTAATTCTTTATTAATACAATCACTTAACTTTTTAGAATACTGTTTTCTTATTTCACTAATTTTTGTAGCATATACATTCATATTATTTATTACTTCTTGTAACTCTATTTTTAATTTATTTGTATATTCTTCTAAATTTTCTATAATATTAATTTCGTTTTTTACTTTTTCTCCATATTCTAGTATTTCCTTTATTGTATTTCCATATTTTCTTTTTAATGAATATATTAAATCCAGTCTCTCTTCTATTTGATTTCTCTCTTCTTCATCAAAATATACATCTTCTTTATATCCATTAATATCTCTAGCTAATTCTTGTAATTCATAATATGAATTTTTTAAGTTTTTATTTGCTTCTTCATATTTTGTATCTATACTTTCTATACGTTCTAAAGTTCTTATTGCAGAACTTAAGGCATCTATAATATTTTCTGATAATAATACATCTGTTTCATTTAAGCTTTCTGATATTTTTTCAGAATTTAAAAATATTTTTCTCTTTTCTTCTAGTTCATCATCTTCTTTTTCTTTTAATTTGGCTTCTTCTATTTCTTGCACTTGATATTTTAATAAGTCTAGTTTTCTTTGTCTTTCTGTATCATTACCATAATTATTTTTTAATTCTTTATTAATTTGTAAATATCTTTCATATAGTTTATTATAATTTTCTTTATAATCCTTAAAAATTTCTTTTCCTATAAAGTTATCTAGATATTTTAAATGTAATTTACTATCTAGAAGATTTTGGTTATCATTTTGTCCATGTATTTCTATTATGTTTTTCATGAATTCTTTTAATTCATTAACCGTTACCATTCTGCCATTTATTTTACACATATTTCTACCATTTAAATTTATTTCTCTAGATACTATAATGTTTCCATCTATTGAATTTTTGTTTTCTGGATCATATATACAAATTTCTACAAATGAGTTATTTTCTCCTTTTCTTATCATGTCTTTTGAAAATCTTCCACCTGATATTATTTGTAATGAATCTATTATTAGCGTTTTTCCCGCTCCTGTTTCTCCTGTTAATACATTTAATCCACTATTTAACTCAATACTTATATCTTCTATAATTCCTATATTTTTTATATGTAAGGATGATATCATTACCAGCACCTCTTTCTTTTTTGTACTAAAAAAATGTTCGCCTTTATTCTATATTCTTTTTTTAAAAAAGTCAATAGTTTTTACGAACATTTTTTCTTTTTATTGATTTTCCATTATATTAAAAAATCTTCTCTCTTTTTCCTTACTATTTGATGAATCTATAAAATCAATTTTTATTATATCTTTATTATTGCTTAATAAATTTCTTTCATCTAACATTTTTTTTAAATTTCTAGCCACATAAGGAGCTCCATTAAAAAATCTTACATCTCCTAAAATTCTTTGTATGTCTTTTTGGATTAGTGGATAATGTGTACATCCTAAAACAACGTCTTTTATTTTTCCTTTATACATACCTATATGTGTTTGTAAATATTTTTTTATTTCATCCTTTTTTCCCGCTTCGATTAATTCTGCTAATCCCACTGCTTTTATGCACTTTGTTTTGTTATTATTATATTTTTTATATAATTGTTGGAATTTTTCACTTTCTATCGTTCCTTTTGTAGCCATCACTAATGTAGGTTCATCATAAGCATAATCATAGACCATTTTATATGCTGGTTCAATTGCTATAAATAATAGATTCTTGTATTTATTTCTTAAATATGAAGCTGCTTTTGCGCTGGCTGTATTACAAGCTATAACTATTGCTTTACAATCTTTTTCTATGAAAAATTCAACTATTTTATTGCATATTTCTTTTATTTCTATATCACTTTTATCTCCATAAGGATTATTTTTAGAATCACTATAATATATGTATTTTTCTTTTGGTAATATTTTTACTATCTCTTTTAAAACTGTAACTCCGCCTATTCCAGAGTCAAATATTCCTATTGGGCTATTTTGATTCATTTTTTACTTCCTTTTTATTTTATATAATTTGTTTTTATTGCTTTTTCTCTCTCAGGTACATCGATTCCTTTCTTTTTGCCTTCTTCTATACATTTTAATATCCATGCCATATTATTTCCTAAAGTCCTCATTGTTTGCATTCCTTCTTCATCTTTTTTTACCTCTTCTGGTATATTTCCATGTACCATATTCCAATATTGTGATGTAACTATTGGCATATTGTTTATTGCGAAATATTTATTGATTTCATCTAAAGCTGCTGTTGCTCCACCTCTTCTGCAACTAACTATGCCCGCTGCCACTTTATTCTGCATTATTGATTTTCCTGCATAAAAAACTCTATCCATAAATGATGATAATGCCCCACTAATAGCTGCAAAATGGACTGGACTTCCGAAAACAAATCCATCTGTATCTTTTGCTTTTTCTATAAATTCATTTACTTTATCATCATTAAAACATTTTCCTGTTTTTGCACAATCCTTACATCCAATACATCCGGCCATGGGCTTTACTCCTAGCCAAAATATTTCAGTTTTGATATCATTTTTATTAAGTTGTTGTTCTATTTCTTTTAGTGCTGTATATGTACATCCTCTTTCGTGTGGTCCTCCATTAACTAATATTACTTTCATACTTTTCCTCCTTTACTATATAATATTTTATTCCAAATATGTTTTTATAATTCCTTTTCCATTATTTGAAGTAATTTCTACAATTGCTCCATTTACCATCGCTACTTGTGGGGATACATGTCCTATATCTGCACCACATATAATAGGTATATTTAAATCACCTAATATATCTATTACAGTCTGATTGAAATCTATATCATAATCGTTTCGTATAAATAATGGTCGTCCAAATATTATACCTTTGCAATTTTTAAAATATCCTGCCATCTTCATTTGCCATAATGTTAAATATAAAGTAGGTGTACTCATTTCAAAAACTTCTAAAAACCATATTATACCATCATCACTATATTTTTGTATATATTTTTCTACATTATCATATTTCGTTCCTATAAAGAATTTTATACAGTCTAAACATCCTCCTACAGCTCTTCCTTTTATTACTATTTCGGTTTCTTTATTTAGGTTTATCCACTTTGTTTTTTCAGTTAAATTATAACTTAACTTATTGTTATCTTCGTCTGGTATTGATTCTTGCTCATTAAAGTTAAGTACTTTTTCATATTTTTCAAATGAATGTTGTTCTACTTCTTCTCCACTTGCTATTTTTAATGCATTTATTAAATTAGGATATAGTGGTCTCATTGCATAATCTTTAATATTTTGGCAATATATTGATGGTATTTCTAATACTGTATTAAATATATAATTCAAACTTGTTATGTCAGAATATCCTTGCAACCACTTAGGTTCTGATTTTTTTATTTTATCAAAATCTAAATACTCTAGCATATCAACTAAAAAATCTCCTCCTGCGGCAAATATAATTAATTTAACATCTTTATTTTTCCATAATTGCATAAATTCTCTAGCTCTTTGCTCTCCAGAAGCACTTCTTCCTTTTTCACTTTTTCTTACACTATCTGTTTCTATTATATTATATCCTAATTCTTTCAATTGCTTTTCTGCTTCTTCCAGTCTCTTTATATCCTTTTCTTTTGTTATTCCTTGAGATGGTGCACAAATCCCTATTATATCTCCTTTTTTTAAATTTTTAGGATATTTCATTTCTGTCCTCCTTAATATTTTTTATTTGTTCAGATGTATATTCATCTGTGCATTTTCGATTAAACGATTCTTTGTAATCATCATATCTTGCACTTATATTGAATTGTGTAATTATTTGTAACTTTTCGACTTGCTCATCAATTAAATCTAAATTACATTTTTCTGCCAGTGTCAATAAGTTATTAGATTTTATTGTATATGGGTTTTCTTCATTATTTTTGGCATATAATCCTTTTAATAATTTTTTCTATAACTAAATTGTCCAAAAAATAAACAATAGCTATTTTTCTTTCCACTATATAAATATTTCTGCAAATATTTTATCTGAAGCAATTAGTTTTTGATAAAATAAAAAAA